>Ga0302326_10030085_pt1 | contig 10877 bp, 10 predicted proteins | sample Palsa_T0_3_FD_202264 | JGI IMG/M metagenome (GOLD analysis project Ga0302326, IMG submission 202264) | Peat permafrost microbial communities from Stordalen Mire near Abisko, Sweden - Palsa_T0_3 | ecosystem: Environmental > Terrestrial > Soil > Palsa > Peat permafrost | place: Sweden: Abisko...
GCAAGCTGCTCCTGCTGCGCCCGCAACTGGTCGATGAAAAGGACCCATCGCGCTTTCGCCCGGGCGTCAACACGATTATTGCCGTGGACAGCGTCGGCGCCGGCGTGGGCGAGATGGTGCTCTTCTGTCAGGGCAGTTCCGCCCGGCTGGCCCCCAGTCTGAAGGATGCGCCCGTCGATGCCGTCATCATCGGCATCGTCGATTCGGTGGATGTATTGGGCAAGGAAATCTACAACGCCAAGACGTAAATCTTTTATGTCAACCGCCATCAACGAGCAGCTTATTCGCGAAGTGGTCGAAGAAGTTCTGGGCCGGCTCGGCCCTGTCCAGGCGGCGGCCGCCAGCGGCCCCGCCAAGCCCGAATGCCATTGTCCGAAGCCTCCCGCTTCTTCCGTTGGCGCTGGATCATTCGGGGTTTTTCAGGAGGCCGGTCCTGCCTGCGAGGCGGCGGCGGCGGCTTATGCCAAGTTGCAACAAGGCGGCATGGCGGCCCGGCGCAAGGTCGTCCACATTGTCAAAACCTTGGCCGAGGCCAATGCCGCCCAATGGGGCCGCCTCGAATTGGACGAGACCAAAATCGGCCGGCTCGATCATAAAATCGAAAAGCTCCAAATTATCAAAGACGTTCCCGGCGTCGAATGGCTGCGGCCGGAGGGGCGGAGCGGCGATCACGGCATCATGCTCGAAGAATACACGCCGTTTGGCGTCATCGGCGCCATCACGCCCTCGACCCATTCCATTCCGACCCTCAGCGGCAACATCGTCAACATGGTGGCGGCCGGCAACGCCGTCGTCTTCAACGCGCACCCCGCGGCCGCCCGTTGCGCCGCCGTGGCCATTCGCGCCTACAACCAGGCCATCGCGCACGAAACCGGCATCGAGAACCTTTGCTGCATCATCGAGCATCCGACACTGGATTCGTTCAAAGCCTTGTGCGCCCATGAAAGCATCCGCTTGCTTTGCGTTACGGGCGGCCCCGGCGTGGTGCAGGCGGCCATGCAATCGGGCAAACGCGCCGTCTGCGCCGGACCCGGCAACCCGCCCGTGCTGGTCGATGACACCGCCTGTCTCCAACGCGCCGCCCGCGCCATCATCCAAGGCGCCTCTTACGACAACAATTTACTCTGCATCGGCGAAAAGGAAGTCTTCGCGCTGGACCGAATCGCCGATAAGCTGATGACGGAGATGGAGAGCAACGGCGCCGTGCGGCTCAATCCCGCCCAATTGGAACGCCTGACCAAAGCGGCGTTCGTGTTCAAGGAAGGGCACGGCGGCGGCTGCCCGGAACCGGTTGTCAATAAGGATTTCATCGGAAAAGACCCGTCCCTCCTCGCCCAGGCCGCGGGCCTCAACGTGGCGGACAAGACACCGTTGCTTTTCGCCGAAACGCAGGCGGATCATCCGTTCGTGGTCGAAGAACAGATGATGCCCTTCCTGCCCGTGGTGCGCGTGCGGAGCGTGGAGGAGGGCATCGCGGCGTCCGTGGCGGCGGAGCACAACTACAAGCACACTTCGATCATTCATTCGCACGACGTCGAACACATGACGGCCATGGCGCGCGCGCTGGACACCACGTTGTTCATCAAGAACGGACCTTGCATGGCCGGCCTGGGCCTGGGCGGCGAAGGTTACCTCAGCTATTCCATCGCCACCCCGACCGGCGAAGGAGTGACCAACCCGCGCACCTTTACGCGCGTCCGCCGTTGCGTGATGGTCGATAACCTCCGCATTTACTGACTATGGTTCTCGCGCGCATTGAGGGAAACGTGGTGGCCACCCGGAAACACCCGAGTTTTGAGGGATGGCGGTTGCTGATTTGCCAGCCCATCGGTCCGGCGGGCGAGCCGGAAGGATCGCCGCAAGTGGCCATCGACGCCCAAGGCGCCGGCCTGCACGAGCGCGTCATCCTTTCTTCCGACGGCTCCGCGGCCCGGGCCGCCGTCGGCGACCCGAAAAGCCCGGCGCGCTGGATGGTCATCGGCATCGTGGACGAACCGGAAACAGGAGCGCGCGCATGAGACTTGGCACCGTCATCGGCAGAGTCACCTTGGGCAAAACAGTGGAGGGCTTGCGCGGCGCGCGCTGGCTGGTAGTCAGCCCGTTTACCCGCGAACATTTCACGCCGTCCTCCAAAGCCGCGGCCGTCAGCAAGGAACCGAGCGTGGTGGTGTACGACGATCTCGGCGGCGGCGTGGGCCAGACCGTCGGATTCATCGAAGGCCGCGAAGCCGCCATGCCCTTTGACCAACCCACGCCGATCGATGCCATCGACGCCGTCCTGGTGGACAAAATCTATTATTCGCCATCGCCATGAAAACCATTATCAGCGCCAAGGAAGTGGAGGAACTGTTGCGCAACGGCGGCGGCCTCAGTTCGCTGCCAGCCGACGCCATTTTGACACCCTCCGCGCGCGACCTCGTGCGCGAGTTCGAGAACAACGGAACGCGCCCCGACTCCTTCAAACCCGCCAGTCCGCCTGCCGCGTCCGCCACGTCCTCCAAGCTCGAGGCCTTTTTCAACTCGCCCGAAATCCACGCGCTCAAGCTGCAGCTCTGCGAAATTGGCCGCCGTCTCTGGTCCCGCGCCTACGTCGATGGCAACGGCGGCAATATCGCCATCCGGGTCGCGGAAGGAATGGCGCTCTGCACGCCGACGCTGGTGTCCAAGGGTTTCATGAAACCGGAGGACATGTGCCTGGTGGACCTGGAAGGCAATCAATTGGCCGGCCAAAAAAAGCGCACGAGCGAAATCCTGATGCACCTGCAAATCATGAAGCGCCAGGCGCGCGCGGTGGCCACTGTCCATTGCCATCCTCCCCATGCCACGGCCTTTGCCGTGGCCGGCGTGGAACCGCCCACCTGCATGATCCCTGAAATCGAGGTCTTCATCGGCAAAGTCCCCATCGCGCCTTATCGCACGCCCGGCACGCCGGAGATGGGCAAGCTGGTGGCCGACTTGAGCGACCACCACAACACCATTCTGATGGCCAACCACGGCGTGGTCTCCTGGAGCCATGTCAATGTCGAGGACGCATATTTCAAAATGGAGATCATCGAGGCCTATTGCCGCACCGTCGTGGTGGCCGCGCAATTGGGCACGCCGCTGAAGACTTTTTCCCAGACGCACCTGCAAGACCTGCTCAAGATCAAACAAACCCTGGGCATTCCCGACCCCAGAATCGGCCTCAAAGAGTGCGAACTCTGCAATAATGATGAATGGCGTCCCGGCGTCGCTTGCGCCGTGCCGCCAAAACAGACGGGCGACTCCGGACCGGACCAGCAGACCGAGGCCCTGGTCCAGGCCATCACGGATCAAATCATGTCAAAACTACAAACTGGAGCGGCTTCATGAAAGTGACCATCATTGGCGGCGGCGGCAGGGTCGGTTCGTGCGCCGCCTTCGCCTTGCAGTGCGGCGGTTTGGTTTCTGAAATGCAAATCCTCGATGCCAACGGCGACCTGGCCCAGGGCGAGGCGTTGGATTTGCTGCACGGCAGCGCCCTGGCCGGCGATCAGCGCATCTACGCCGGCGATTATGCCCGCGCCAAGGACAGCGACCTCTTCCTCATCACCGCCGGCCTCCGCCGCAAGCCGGACGAATCCCGCCTGGACCTCATTAACCGCAACGTGGAGTTGTTTCTTTCGATCATCGACGCCCTTCAAAAAGCCGGTTTGCGCAAAGACGCGCACATTTTCGTTGTTTCCAATCCCGTCGATATCCTCACGCATCTGGCTTTGCGGCGCACCGGCCTGCCCGCGAACCAGGTTTATGGTCTGGGCACGATGCTGGACACCTCGCGTTTCAGTTCGCTCATCGCCCAGGAGCTCAAGCTGGCTTCGTCGCAAGTCAAGGCCCTCATCCTGGGCGAGCACGGCGATTCGATGGTTCCGATCTGGTCCAGCGCCGCCGTCAACGGCCTGCCATTGGCGGGGTGGCCCGACTGCACGCCCGCCTTCCAAAACACGCTCTTCGAACGCACCAAGGGCAGCGGCGCCGAAGTGATCAAACGCAAAGGCGGCGCGGGTTGGGCCGTGGGCGTCGCCATCCGCGATGTTGTCCACGCCGTTTTGCTCGATAAGAAAGCGCTGCTGCCGGTCTCCTCGCTCGTGCAGGGCGCGTACGACGTCCGCGATGTTTGTTTCAGCGTGCCGTCGGTCGTCGGCCGCAATGGCGTCGAATCCCATGTCCAGATCAAGTTATGGCCCAAGGAACTGGCGGCCTTGCAAGCCTCGGCCAAGGCGTTGCGTGATACCCTGGCCAAAGTCGGCGTCAAATAAACCGGATGAAATCGCTGGACACCAAGCTCGCCGCCATCAAGGCCAATCGCGGCACGCGCGATTTTATCATCGCCGACGCCAAGGACGCGGACATGGCCTTTGGTGTGCGCGCGCCCGGGCCGCGCCGCTATCTGGCCGCGCGCGGCGAGCATCCGGCCCGCTTCTCGCCCGAAGTTTGGAACCGCGAGGAATTCGGTTACCGCAATCTGCCCGAGTATTTGGACATCATCCGCGAAATCGTGCGCCAGGGCGTCATTGATATCATGCTCCTGTCGGCCTACGTCAACGAGCAACTGACGATCAAGGAGGGATTGTTCCGCGATTCGCACGTCACCCCCGCCGCGCGCGCCAACGACGCCACCGATGTCTGGGCGGTGCGGCACGGCTGTTACACGACCGAGCCGGTCCAACCCTTCCGCTCCGCCACCATCGATCACATCCAGTGCGGGAAAATCGAGTGCGAACGGAGCGGGGAAATTCCCGGCGCGAATCTGGGCCTCTACTCCGTCACCTTTGTCAATCATTTGGAGCAGGATCGCGACACCTTGCTGGCCTACAAGGAATTTCGCGAGGAAGCCGAGCGCAAAAAGTTTCGCTACTTCCTGGAAGTCTTTGATCCCAACACGCCCAGCGGCATCTTGCCGGCCAACCTGAGCGAGTTTATCAACGACAAAATTCTACGCAGCCTGGCTGGCGTGACGGAAGCAGGACGCCCGCTTTTTCTAAAAATCGTCTATCACGGCCCGCGCGCGATGGAAGAACTGGCGCAATACGATTCCAATCTCATCGTCGGCATTCTGGGCGGCAGCGCGGGCACCACTTACGATGCCTTCAAGCTGATCCACGACGCGCAGAAATACGGCGCGCGGGTGGCGCTTTTCGGTCGCAAGATCAACCATGCCGAACACCCCCTGGCCTTCATCCAAATGCTGCGCCTGATCACCGACGGACGGATTTCCCCCGAAGAAGGCGTCCGCGCTTATCACGGCGTTTTGCAGGGGAAAAACATCCGGCCCAAATTGCCGTTGGAAAAGGACTTGGCCTGCACCGATCTCTCCATGAGCTACGACGCTGCCGCCCCGGCCCGCGCCACTGTTTCCATCAGAAACAGCCCGCTGCCCGCGTCCACTCCGTCCACCTGGCCCGTCTCCGCCAAAGGCGCCCCTGATTTTGAAGGCATGACCAAAGAACAACGGCGCGCTTACGACCGGCAACGATTGACGCGCAAATTTGGTTGACTGAACCCGTCACTTTGGTGGCCGGCCGTGGACTTCGATCTCAGTGTATTCGTTCAAGCGGCTGACCGTGCTGCCGTCGGAATAAAGCCGCACGTAGCGCGCCACCGTCCCATTGCACTCGATGAGTTTGCCTTCGTTGGTTTCAAAGTATTCGCGGCTGGTCCCGGCGCCCAGCTTGTCCAGGTTCTTTCTGTCGTTGTTGAAGAGGGTGCGGACGTTCTGCGTAAAAGCCGCGTCATCCGCCACCTGCGCCACCACGGCGTGATAGACCTTCGGTTCGTCATGCCCGTGCCAGACCACAATGGCATAAATTTCATTTGGGCCGCCCAAATCGATTTGCACCCATTGCGGCCCTTTGTGCAACAGCACCACGTTCTGTTCGCTGGCTTCCTTTTCGCCGTCGGTGATTTTGACCAGGTTTTCCGCCAGTTGGTTCGTGTCGCTGGTGGTGACGGTTTTGTGCAAGGCCAGGTTGCTGACCCCAGGCGGCACCATCAGCGGCGGGCGCGGTTTTCCGGTCGGTTTCTCCACCGTGGTGTCCACCGGCGCATCCGAGGGAGTGCCGACAAAGGCGGGCGCGGGCAATTTAAGTGCCAGCGGCACCAGGTCCTCGGCCTGGCCGCCCAGTGCCAACGCAAAACAAGCCGTGCCAACCGCCAGCCAGCCAGGGCGGCGCCATGCAAAATCAATTCTCTTCTCTTTCATCCGTTCATCAATAATCCAGCCGCCCTCCCGTGCCAAGCAAAACAGGCAGTGCCTTAATTTGAAAAACAGTGAGAACCGGGATGCTTTTTCGGGGAGCACACGCGCCCGCGCGTCTCGTCATCGACGCCCTCGTCGATGACCAAAAGGGTTCAGCGAGGGCGCTGAACCCTGCACGCGAGGGCGCGTCCGCTCCCCAAATTAAGACACTACCGAAAAACACGCGCCCCGCCCTTACCACGATCCAAAAAGCGTGTACCCCAGCGCCTCCACGACGGCATTGACGTCACGCGTGTAGGCCGGCACGGCGAACGGCGCCAGCGCGTCGGTCCAGGAGCGAAATTCGTAGTGGAGAATCAATTTGCCCCCGATGATATTGGCGGTACGGTGGAAATAAAAGGCCGGCCGGTCGATGATCACGTTGTCCGCATCACCGGGCAAGGCCGCCATAGTGACTTCGGCGTGAAAAATCTGGTGGACGGGATACTGCACGGCCAAGGGCATGGCGCGATTGGATGCGGGCGGCTCTGTCAAGGCGCCGTCCACGTTCACGGCGTAAATCCGGAAATGATAGTTCGCTTCATTTGGCGGCCGGGTCCACACCTTTTCCATGGTGTAAAGCTCCGTGACTTCGATGCGGTTTTGTTGCTCATCGTCGGCATAAACCAGCGGCGCGGCGCGGTGGATCAGAGGATAAAACTTGGCGAAGGCGTTGAGGTTCTCGCGCTCGAGGTCCTCCCGCGGCGTCAGGGCCAGACGTTGGCGCAGACGATCCGCGTCGGCGCCTTCGGCCACGGTCACGACTTTGGCCGTCGTTTCATCGAAGAGTCCCCCGACGTTGAGGTACTCCGTCATGGTGGTCAAGGGTTGCACGGAGCAAGGCGGCACGGGCGTCAATCCGCTGACGGCCCGGCCGACCATCAATTCCCAGCCGTAGCTGGGCCAGGAACGCAGCCGCAGCGGTCCTCGCTCGAAAGTCGCCATCGGGTCCAGCCAGAAACTTTGGCCCTCCAAGTTGACCTGGACGACGACGCGATTGAATAGGATGGGCGAGGGCAGAAGCTGCGCCAGCTCCTCCCCCAGCTCCTCATGGACCAGAACGGGCGAGGCATCGATCTGAAGCGCGCGCAGCAGGGTGACAAGCAGAAGCGCCTTGTCTTTGCCATCCCCGAATCGACGCCCAAAGACGACCGACGGCTGGGCCGGCTCATAGCCAGCCAAACGGTCTCCCGCCCCCGTCGGGCGAATCTGCTCCTGCACCAGGCGCAAGGCCGCCACCACCTGGTCCGCCGGGTCCGGCAATTGTCTCCATTGGTTGATCTGCCGCACCATGTCCGGCGACGGCAGGTTGGTCGTCGTGAACAGGCGCAACGCCCAGCGGCTGACATCCGGCCAACTTGCGAACTCGGTCAATTGCACCCACGGATAGGGGTCATACGAGGCCGGCGTCATCGGTTCCAAGGGCAAGCCCGGCACCTTGCGCACGTCCCACGTGAACTCGATGACGTTGGTCTTGCGCAAAGTCGTGGGCTGGATGCTCGTCAAGTGGTTGGTCAGGTAAAGCCGCCGCCCGTACGGCCAAACCAGCCGCGTCACAGCCCGATCCACCGGCTGGTCGAACTGGAGTTGCACCGCGTCGCAAATCTTTCCGCCCAGAGCCGGATTCCTCCCTTCAATGCTGTAAGCGTAATCGACAATATCGCCCACCCGCACCTCGTCCAGCGGCAGGATGGCCGTTTTCTCGGAACCGAAAAGCCAATCTTTCGCGTCCAGCGCGGCCTCATTGAGGCGCATTCGGGAAGGGTCGAGGCGGTCCAGCTTGTTGGTGCCGCGCCAGAGTCTGGCCCAATGAAAGGTCAGCGACTGGCAGGTCGGGTCGTAGTTGATCAAGATGCGCGAACCGAACTGAATGCCGGCCGCCGTCAGGGGCTGCCGCACCTCATGCACGAATTCCTCGTCGTTTTGCGCGTTGATCTGCCGATCCGCCAGCAACCAGCGGTAATCCAGGGACGGATCCACCGGCTCGTTGGCCAGGGGCCTATCAAATTTTTTTGGTGTCACCCACTGGGAAGGCGGCTGCACCGCCGGCACCACCTCCGCCCCCTGGCACACCCTCCCGGCCAGGGTTTGAACCGCGACCAGAAAAGCCAAACAAGCCAGCCGGCAGCGGAAAGGGTGAACCGTCTCCACCGGGAACCTAAAATCACCTTGGCGCAACAAAATCATTTGCTGTTCGTTTTAATTTAGTGTGGTTCCCCGAAAAGTGCGAATACTTTTGTTGGGCCGCCTTTGGGTTCCGCCCCGCAGGGACCCAAAATGGAGTTTTAATTGGTGTGAAAGGCGGTAAACTAAAGATGTATGACAACGCCTGATAGTGAATGCTGCACGCCCTTTCTCAAGGCCCTGTCGGACAAGACGCGATGGCGCATCGTGGAGGAAGCGCTCTCCGGTCCCATTACCGTGAGCGAACTGGCGCGGCGCCTGCGCGTTTCCCAATACAACATCTCCAAACATCTGCGCATTCTGCGCGAAGCCGGAATTGTGGAGTCCACCCGGCGCGGCAAACACGTTCATTGCCGGATCGTGCCGGCTTTTCAGCGCCGCGTGGCCAAAAACAAAAATCAGCTCGATTTGGGCTGCTGTGTCTTTCGCTTTGAGAAGAGTTCCCGCTGACAGGCGCCCGTGGCGCATTTCAAATTCTTTGGCAGTCATTTCTTAATCTTGATCCTAATCTTAGTCTCTTTCTTGAATGTGCTGGAGGAGGATCAAGATTAAGATTAAGAGGGGAACCCAAGAAAGAAATGCTCCCCGGCGCCTGTGCCTCCGCCGTATTTGGTTGCCATCTTCCTTCGGTGGTCCGATGATGCACGCAAGATGTGCTTGTGCGCCATGAAGTACACATGCATAATCGCGCACATGTTCGTAATGCAAATTCGAGTTCGTTCCAAGTCAATGGCCGTGGTGCTGGGTTTGACCGCCATGCTGGCGCTGGCGTGCGAGCTTCGCGCCGGCACCCTTTACGTGCCCAACGGCTCCTTTGAGTTGCCCGCGCTCTCCTACGCGGAGGTGGTGGCCACGAATATGATTTCGTGGGAAACGATCCCGGAGCAGAGCGATGGGGCGATTGGCGTGTTCGTCAACAACCCAGCCTATACGAACGACGTCCCCAACGATTACATCTACAATTGCAATGGCAACCAGGTCGCTTACATTTTCAACGATCAAGGCCTGGCGCTGTTCCAGGACTATGATGCCGTGGATTCGACAGGCGAGCCTTCGCACGCGTTTGGCGCCACCTACGAGGTCGGCAAGTCTTATCGCTTGGTGACCGGATTCATCGGCAGCACCAATTTCGGGGCGATGCCGGGTTCGACCCTGGAGATGAGTCTTTATTATCGCGACGGCTCGAGCAATCTGATCACCATCGCCTCGACCAACATTGTTTATGATCCGGACGTTTTCACCAGTATAACCAACCTGGTTGATTTTGAATTGGACCTTCCGGTCGTGCAGGCCACCAACGCGTGGGCGGGCCAGCACATCGGCATCGAATTCCTTTCCACCGTCGCCAACAATCTGGCGGGAGGATATTGGGACCTGGACAATGTCCGGTTGTCCTCCTCCATCTATGTTCCCAATGCGTCATTCGAGTTGCCGGTGGTCACGTATGCGGACGTGGTGTCCACGAATATGATTTCGTGGGAGACCTTCCCGGCGCAGAGCGACGGGGCGATCGGCGTGTTTGTCAACAACCCGGCCTACACGAACGATATTCCCAATGATTTCATCTACAACTGCAGTGGCAATCAGGTCGCTTATATCTTCAATGATGCCGGCCTGGCGTTATTCCAGGACTATGATGCGGTGGATTCGACGGGAACCCCTTCGCACGCTTTTAGCGCCACCTACCAGGCTGGCAAGTCCTACCGCTTGGTGACGGGATTCATCGGCAGCACCAATTTTGGGGAGATGCCTGATTCGACCTTGCAGATGAGTCTTTATTATCGCGACAGCTCGAGCAACATGGTCACCATCGCCTCCACCAACATTGTTTATGATCCGGACGTTTTCACCAGCATTACCAATCTGGTGGATTGCCAGTTGGTCAGCCCAACGGTCAAGGCCACCGACCCTTGGGTGGGCCAGCACATCGGCATCCAATTCCTCTCCACTGTCGCTACTAATCTGGCGGGAGGATATTGGGACCTGGACAATGTGCGCTTGACCGACGTGCTCACGACGGCCCTGGTCAATCCCGGCATAACCAACGGCCAGTTTGAGGCCACCTTGCTGAGCGAGCCGGGATTGGTCTGTCAAATACTGGCCACAACCAATATCGCTCTGCCGGTGGCCAACTGGACCAGTCTGGCCACGCTCACCAACACGACCGGGAGTATTCCTTTTGTCGATTCGACGGCGGTCTTGGACGCGCGGTTTTACACCGCGCTCCCATCGCCTTAGCGGAGGAATCTGTCATGACGCATCCGGCCCGGCCATCCTATCCTCGAGGCTTCACGCTCATTGAGTTGTTGGTGGTCATTGCCGTGGTGGCGATCCTGGCGGCGCTGCTGCTGCCCGCCTTGGCCGCGGCCAAAGAGCAGAGCAAGGTCACCGCCTGCCTGTCCAATCTCCGGCAGATCGGCATCGCCATCCGCGCTTA
>Ga0302326_10030087_pt1 | contig 10876 bp, 8 predicted proteins | sample Palsa_T0_3_FD_202264 | JGI IMG/M metagenome (GOLD analysis project Ga0302326, IMG submission 202264) | Peat permafrost microbial communities from Stordalen Mire near Abisko, Sweden - Palsa_T0_3 | ecosystem: Environmental > Terrestrial > Soil > Palsa > Peat permafrost | place: Sweden: Abisko...
GGCGCTGGCCGTACAAGGACCTGTTCTACGGCGACCTGATCGAGGAGCTGGCCAAGGAGGGCGCGCCACCAGGGATCGTGCACGCGGAATACGCGCTGATCCAACAGGCCGTCAGCGAGTTCCCTGGCGAGCTTGACACGCCCGGGCAGCGCCACGAGCTGGTGACCGAGCTACTCCGCCGGCTCGCGCTCCTGGACTTCCAGGCCCTGGCCGGCGCGCCGGAGTGGCGGACGTACATAGCCCTGCAGGCGGCATTCAACTCCATCGCAGACGATGAGCGGCGCGACCGCGTGCGGGCGGCCCTTGCCGCGTCCGAGCAGGAACGCCGGGCCCGCGTCGCGGCGGCCTGGGAGCTGCTCGCCAATCTGTTCGGCTACCGGATCCGGCCGGAGACCTGCGCCACCTTCGACACTCTGATCACCCTGGTTGACGCCACGCTGCGCGGGCTCATCATCATGGCCCAGCCAGTCCCTGAGATCGCCGCGTCCCAGGTCAGCGCCAGCCCATTCGGCGCGACGACCGTACGCGAGTGGTCGCTGCCCGCCCTGGGCGTGGGCAGCGTCGCGACCGCGTTCCTCGAACCTGACCCCGGAATCAAGTGGGACGGCGAACGAGTCGCGCGCATCCGCCAGCTGCTGAGCAGCCCCATCCCGCCATACGAATGACACCGTCCAGGAGAGCCGAAAGTACCGGGGGCGCCAGTCGCGGCGACGGGCCTGCCCGGCTGGTACCTGGTGGCCGGGTGCCTGCGCCAGACGGCGCGGGGTAGCGGACTAGAAGCCGCCTCGACAATGTGTGTCATTATCGTTTGCACGTGGATCATGGCTGCATTGGCACCGCCAGCACGGTCTGGCTCACGGCCTGTCGGCATATGTCTGGTTATATAAGTCACTTCAAGTGGTCTGATGTGATGACATCGCGGCGGGGGGTGACCTGCGGGGCGGGGCAATTCACAAGGTCTGGAGCGCGACGGTGGATGGTGCGGCCTGCGGGCGGGATTACCCGGCTGGTACCGGGCGGCAAGCTCGGGCCGTGACAGCGCCGGCATCCAGCCGGCGGATGTCCGCCACCACGCTGAGTAACGCGGCGGGCATCACCGCATGACCAGCCGCCTCTGCCGGTATTGCCGGCAGGCAAGCGACCCTGGCCAGGCCGTCAGCTGCCCGTGGTGCGGCGCGCCGGTCGACGTCAGGCTCAAGGCGAGCGAATCGGGCTGGACGGAACAGCCGGCGATCCCGAGCATGACCCGGCTGAGCTGCGGGAAGATCAACTGCCAGATCACGTCGATCGCAGTGAAGGCTACAGGGTCACTCACCCCACCGGGTACGAGGGCTACTGGACCCGCCGGCAACGCGAGATCGTGTTGTCGCCAACCGCGGACGGTTACCAACGTGGACAAGTTCGCAGGCGAAACCGCTTCAGGGCATCGGGAATGGGCAACCTATGATGAACTGGCTGCCTGCGGGCGTAATCTCATGGCAGAAATAATGTTACGAGCTTGTGTGGTACGACCAGATACCTCGGGGAGGGCCAACATGACGGGGGGCGACGGTACGCCGGACACGGTTGAACTGGCAGAGGCCATTGAAGCCCTGCGGGAAGCTCTGGTGCGAGCGTGGTGGGATGGGCAGCATAGTCGCGTGCGTTTTCGCGTAGAACCCGTCGAGCTCACCGTCCAGGTGGGGGTAACGCGGGTCGGCAAGGGCAGTGCCGGCATCAAGTGGAATGTGCTGACGCTCGGGGGTGAACGGTCGCGGGAATCCGCCGTGACGCAGACGTTGAAGCTACGGCTTGCCCCATTGGTATTCGATGAGCAGGGAGATCTGCTCGCGGAGGCCGAGCAACTCGTCACTGACCGGGAGATACAGTCCGGCCCCCTCGCATACGAACAGCCGCTGAAAGATCCCTCTTAGGGATCTTTCAGGTCCGGATGTAATCCATGGAAACGGGCCGCGTTGCGCTGATTCGCTACACGGCATCCAATGGCACCCCCTACGCGGGTTCGGGCCTACTGATTGACGCGAGCACGGTGCTTACCGCCGATCATGTGGCCGCCGGGAGGGATTACAACATTGACTGCGCGGGCCAGGCGCGTGCCGTCGCCAGGGTGCTCAGGTCGGGGACGGCTGCCGTTGACCTGGCCGTGCTCACGCTGAGCGAACCGATAGCGGGCGTTGGGCCGATAGGATTCGCTCGGGTCGACCGCGGGCGGATTGCCCAGGTAGCCGACTGCGTCACGGTAGGTTTCCCCCGGTGGCGCAAGGACGGCGATCAGCGGCGCTCCGCCCAGGTGGACGGGATGATCCCGACCGCGGAGGGACTGGAGCCGACGGCTGATTCCGGGCTCCGGGCTGGGTTCCTCACGCTCGTCGGCGACCGGATACCGGGCGCCCCGCAGATCTCGCCCGGAATGGTGGCCGATACGGCGGGCTCCCCGTGGGGTGGGATGTCCGGTGCCGGGGTCTTGACCGGAGACCTCCTTATCGGAGTGATCCGCAGTCATAACCTCGCGGCCGGCGGCCAGTCGCTGACCATCACCCCGATCACGTCGATCAGCGACCTGCCCGCTGGAATCAGGCAGCAATTCTGGGATGCGCTGGGTATCGCGGATCCGGAAAGCATCCAGACGCTACCTGCCATCACGGCAAACACGCCTGCCGCCGCTGCGCCGTCCCGGTCACCGGTAAGGGCACTGCCCCGTGATCTTTCTGATTTCACCGGCCGTGAGGATGAGGTTGCCTTTCTGCTCAGAAAACTGAGCACGATGGCCTCCGCCGGACGTGCCGTGGCGATTCACGCGGTCAACGGGATGGCAGGGATCGGCAAGACAAGCCTCGCCGTTCATGTCGGGCATCACTTGCAATCTCAGTATTCCGACGCGCTGTTCCTTGACCTGCGGGCTCATACAAAGGACCAGCTGCCGCTGGAGCCTGGATATGCCCTTGAGGTCCTGCTATCGATGCTGGGCGTGCCGGGCGACCAGATTCCTGTGCAATTTGATCAACGGGTCGCCCGCTGGCGCACCGAATTGTCAGATCGGCGAGCGCTGATCGTGCTAGACAACGCGGTGTCTTCGGCGCAGGTCAGGCCGCTGCTCCCGGCTAGTCCCGGCTCTCTTTTAATTATCACTAGCCGGGTACGGCTCATGGGCCTTGAAGGGGTCGAGTCGGTCTCCCTCGAGGCGATGCCCGCCCATGATGCGGTCGAGCTTCTTGCCCGCATCGTAGGTCCTGGCCGGGTGGCGGCGGAGCCTGGCCCGGCCACCGCGATCGTGCTCCGCTGCGGCTACCTACCGCTCGCGATACGCCTGGTCGCGAGCTGGCTGCGGCACCATCCGGCGCGAAGCATCGCCGATGCCATCCGCAGGCTTCCGGGGACCCTGAGCGCTGTGTCCGCCGCTTTCGAGCTGTCTTATCGCGACCTGGACGACGCCCAGCAGCTGATGTTCCGCCGACTGGCGCTGCATCCTGGCCAGACGCTCACCCGGGACACGGCTGCGGTGCTTGTTGATGCCGACCCTGACCAAGCCGAGGCGCTGCTTGATGAGCTCTACGACAGGCACCTCATCGAGGAACCGCGGGCAGGCCGGTACCAGTTCCACGACTTGATCCGGGGCTACGCTGCTGACCTCGCGGCGGACCGCGACTCAGAGCCTCTCCGACAGGCCGCCACGCGACGGCTCATCGGCCACTACATCGACGCCGTCCATGATCACGAGAGCGCGCAGGACCACGGCTGGTTCGAGGACGAGATGCCGGAACTGCTGTCTTGCGCACACTACGCTGTGGAGAAAGGCCAGCCCGACAGCGCGTGGCGGTTCCCGCGGGCGCTCGCCGTCGTGCTGCAGGCCCGCGGTCTGTACCGGCAGGCAAGCGTGCTCCACGAAGGCGCGCTAAAGGCGGCCCGCGCACACGGGGACATGCTGGCCCAGGCGGGCCTGCTCATCGACCTCAGCATCGTCGAGCGGGCGGCGGACCGTCGGGATCGCGCCATGCAGCATGCGCGTGTGGCGCTTGAGATTTACACCGAACTCGGCATCGACTGGGGCCAGGCCAGTGCGATCACCGAGCTCGGAGTGATATTCGCGGAGATCGGCGAGCCGCGGAACGCCCGCGACTACCTGGAACAAGCGCGGGCCAGCTACCGCGCGCTGGGGATCGTGATTGGCCAGGGCAACGTCGCCATGGCACTGACGAATCTAAGCCGGGAGAACGGTGACGATGAGGGGGCACGCAGTTTTGCGCGCGAGGCGCTGGAACTCTACGAGCAGGCCGGGAACTCCCACGGGCAAGCGATCGCCCACCTTGGTCTAGCTAGCCTGAGCGTGCTGGCCGCCGATCCGGCCGGTGCCAGGAGCCACTTCAGCTCGGCCGTGCGGTTCGCCGCCGAGAGCGGTCTGCGGACCACGGAGGCGGCGGCGCACGTGGAACTCGGCGACATGGATGACCGCGACGGCGAGCAGGACTCGGCATACCAGCACTGGACGCGGGCGCGCGACATCGACCTGGAGATCGGCGACTGCGCCGCGCTGTCGGCCGTGCTTGAGCGGCTGCACGGGCTGGAGTCGCCGCTCGGTAAGGGCGCTACGCGCAGGACGGAGGATGGCGATATGCCACGCACCGCGGACATGTTCATCGAGTCGGCTAGTGATCCGCGGCACGACCCGCCGCCCGCACCCTGCGGCGCATAACGGTGGTGGATGCGGCCTGCCTTCTGCCGCCGTCGATCAGCAGGATGGGCGGCCGCCCGGCCGAGATCGGCCAGCCCCGTCCAGCCGACCGGCTGGGCCGCGACGAGGTGCATGGCCATGGGGTCGTTGACCACTAATGTCCGTCTCTCGCGGAGCTGGCCTGCGAGCCGCTGGGGCCGGCCGCCGTGGACGAAGGCGCGGCCGAACCGGACGAGGCCGCTGACGGCGAGCCCGACGAGCCCGACGAGCCCGCTGACGGCGAGGTGCTCGAAGTGCACCCGGCCGCGAGCAGCATGACACCGGCCGTGCTGACGCTCAGCGCGGCCGCTTTCCACGGAACGAAGCTGGTGATCATCAAGCTCCTGTTCCCCTCCTCATCGGGCGGCTGGCCCTGATACCAGCCGCGCGCCCACCCAAGTCAGTGCTCCTGCCCCGAAATCGCCGTTACATTCGTACCGAATCAGGCCGATGTCCCGGTGCGGGGCACGGCGGCTTACCGTGGGATATCGGGTGCTGAGTTCGCGGTACCCAATCCGGAGGGGAAGCCATGCTGAACTGGTCGCACTATGTCGCGCTTGGCGACAGTCTCACGGCCGGGCGAGACGATCCCGGGCCGGGCGGCGGCCGGATCGGGTGGGCGCGGCGGCTGGCCGGGATCTTGGCCACGCGGACCGGCGTGCCGTGCACACTGACCAACCTCGCCACCGACGGGGCCTCCGTGGCCGCCGTGCTCGAGCGTCAGCTGCCGTCGGTGGCCGGGATCGGCCCGGACCTGGTCAGCGTCACCGTGGGAATGAACGACATCCGTGACCCCAGCTTCAGCGAGGAGCGCTTCGCGGCCGGTCTGGGGCAGCTGCTCGATGGCCTGACCGTGACCGGGGCCACCGTGGCGACCTGCACCCTGCCGGACATCGCCGGGATCATGCCGCTGCCGGCCGAGCTGGTCGAGGTGGCGCGCCAGCGGATGCGGCGGGCCAGCGACATCATCAGGGCGCAGGCGGCCGGCCGGGGCGTCGTGTGCCTGGACACCTGGGCGATGCCGGGGGCCAGCGACCCGGGCCTGTTCGGGCCGGACCGGATTCATCCGAACGCCAGCGGCCATGAGCTCATGGCGACCGCGTTCGCCGACCTGCTGCTGGTGCCGTCCTGACGGTAGGGTCCTAGGGAGTGTCAGTCGACCAGGGGCTCACGGGCCTATCACTGGCCTACTCCGTCGTGATTATCCGCAGGCTGGCCGGCTACCGGACGATCGCCGGGCTGGCCTTTCCTTGGCTATCTGGTCAGGCACGCGTACCTGCTGCAGACCGCCGCTCCTCTCCCGGCACCCGGGCTGGAGCGGAGGCCGGACCGTAGTACCACGGCCCGTTCTGGATAATTTATTTGCCGAACGGACCGTGGTTTTACCCTGCTGAGCCAATCACTAATGGCTCCTTTTGTTTGGCCCCCGGAATCATGGCGCTTAGATAGCGAAAAAGTATGATCGCCGGAGATTTATTCGGTTGCGGACGGACGTGGCAAAAGCGCAACGTTAAGCGATGCTGATTCGACGGGAATCGGCCGCCCAGGCCGATATCATCCGTTCTGTCACCGGCGCGGCTTTCGCGCGGCCCGATGCGCCGGGCCGGGAAACGGTCGAAGCCCGGCTGGTGGACGAACTTCGAATCCTCCGCCTCGGCGGCTTCACTAGAGGTGATGTCGGCAGTGTCATCGTACTCGTCTCAGCGTCATGACCTTGATGGGTTATCCCGCCGCAGGCACTTTTGACAGCCTCTGCCTGGCTGGCCGCTGCCGTCCGTACTTCCCGCAGCATTGAGATGCTGCCGGCAATGGTGACCACGATGAACCCGAACACTGTGATGGGAGCCAGCGGGAAGGCGCCTCCGGTGGAGACGGTGAGGCCGACGAACCCGTTGATCAGGGCCATGACGGCTAGGAGCGCCGATGGCCAGGCGATCCACTGGGGACGGAGCCGCCCGGTGAAGGCCCCGATCGCGACGAGGGCCAGGTAACCGGCCAGCGCGAGGTGGGCCACGCCCGGCATCAGGATTCCGTCGTAGAGGTGGTACATGAGCCGGGTGAGTTCCGGCTCGGCACTGAGGCTGCCCTGCTGTGCGATAAAGGTCAAGGCGGTATCGACCACGACATCCAGGACTGCGAACACGACGAAGGTCGCCGCCGCGCCCGCCATCCAGGTCGCCCAGGGATCCTGATGCTGGAAGGAGTGTGTTCGCCGGGCGGCGGCGGAAATCGTCGCGTAGCCCAGGAAGAGGATGGCGCCCAGGATGTTCAGGGCGCCTGACAGCGCTTGCAGCTGCGGGTCGCCGCTCACGTTCGCCACTATGGCGGAAAGGGCGGCATTGGTGCTGACCGGCTTGTTCGGCCCCAGGGCCAGGCCGGCCATCAGCAGGACCATCGACAGCAGCCCGGCGGCTCCGCCGATCCTGCTCCCGCCACCGGGGCCCGCCTCCTGGAGTCGGTGCTCGCCCTGGGGTTCAGCCTGGGCATGGTGCTACTGGCCGCTGTTCCCAGCAGCGGTTTCCTCAAGTCGGGTCTCGCCGCGTTCATCCTCATCGGCGCGGTGGCGATCGGCCGGGCAGTCAGTTCCTACCGGCGTATAAGCGACCAGCTCCGAGCCACCGTGGCGGAGCTCGAATCCCGCCGCGAGGAAATGGTCGAAGCCCGGATCTCGCAGGAGAAGGTCAGCATCGCCCGGGAGCTGCACGACGTCATCGCCCATACCGTGAGTGTCATGGTGATTCAGGCGTCGGCTGCCGAGGGGATGCTCGATGTGGACGCGGCCAGAGCCCGCGCGCCCTTGGTCGCGGTGCAGGAGACAGGCCGTCAGGCCCTCGGCGAACTGCGGCAGCTGCTCGGTGTGCTGCGCCCCGGGACCGAGGGCCATTCGTCGCTGGCGCCCCAGCCCGGCCTCAACGACCTCGGTCGGGTCGCCGACGCTCTGCGGGATTCGGGGATAGTCGTCGACCTCGAAATCGACGGGGCTTCCGGGTCTCTGCCTCCTGCGGTGGACCTTTCCGCTTTCCGGATCGTCCAGGAAGCGCTCACCAACGTCGTGAAGCATGCCCAAGCGTCCCAGGTGCGCGTCGATGTCCGTTGCGGGACCGAGTATGTCGAGCTGGAGATCGCCGATAACGGGCTGGGCTCTGCTCATCCCGGCACGCCGGGACACGGGCTCATCGGAATGCGCGAGCGTGTCAGCAGTTACAGCGGTGATCTGCAGGCAGGCCCGCGTGACGGAGGCGGTTTCACGGTGACCGCGCGCCTCAAGGTGCCGAGGTATGAATGACGATGATCCGGACCGTCATCGCCGATGACCAGGATCTGGTCCGCAGCGGCTTCACTCTCATCTTGCAGACCCAAACCGACATCGAGGTAGTCGGCGAAGCCCGCGACGGGCGCGAGGCGGTCGCCCTCTGCGCCCGCATGCAGCCCGATGTCGTCTTGATGGACGTGAGGATGCCACTCATGGACGGCATAGAAGCCACCAGGCAGGTTACGAAGCGAGCCGGGGTGCGAGTGCTGATGCTTACCACTTTCAATCTCGACGAGCACGTCTGCGACGCATTCCAGGCCGGCGCCAGTGGATTCCTGCTCAAGGACGTCCGCCGTGACGACCTCATTTACGCCGTGCGGGCCGTCGCGTCAGGTGACACCCTGATAGCCGCGGCCATCACCCGGCGCCTGATCGAAGAGTTCCTCGGGCGGCCCCATCCCGCCGGGAGGTCCGAGGCTCTGGACAAGCTGACCGCCCGCGAGCTGGAGATATTCACTCTCATCGGGCAGGGTAAGTCGAACGCTGAAATCGCGCACCAGCTCGTCATCCCCGAGGCAACCATCAAGACCCATGTCAGCCGAATCTTCTCCAAGCTGGGCCTGCGCGACCGTGTCCAGGCCGTCGTCCTGGCATACGAAACCGGGACCGTCAGGCCCGGCCACTAACTAACGACTCACGGTGAAAATCGTCGTTAGAATTCATGGGCTAGCAGGTGCCGGTGAGGTTGACGGACCTCGCCAGTGGCACGCGCAGCGCCCGACCGTGCGGACACTGTGCGGATGTGAAAGACCCCAGAGCCGCATGCCAAATCCGAAAATGTCCCAGCCGCGCGACGGCTGACCATCGAAGCCGCGCTCCAGCTGTGATGCCTGTGGTTATCACGTCGCACCGCGTGCGCCGGCCACTTCGTCGGACCCGGGTTCACGCGGGAGGCCGGTGCGGGCTGATGTAGGCGGCCGCCTCAGATTGCACAAGATCAACGAGGTTGCCGAGCGCGAGATTCGGATCATCGACGTGCAGTCCCCAGGCCGAGTTAGGAACCGCGGTGAGAAGGGAGCCGTCGTGGATCGGCGTCACCATGAGCACGTTGGCTCCGTTGCTTTTCACGCAGCGGGCGCTGTACTGATCGTTGAACTGGATCCAGGGCGTCGATGCGGCCGGGTAGTAATCGAGTATTCCCTCCGACGCGCTGCCGGCCACCTCCTGAGTGGGAAGCTGGACCCGGTACGCAGACACGAGCATTCCCGTTCCTTCCGCGAGTGCAGCCGGGTTCGTGCAGACCTCCTGCTGCGCGGTGCCGTTCAGGACCAAGGGATCAGGCCGGCCGAACAGCGCATCGGATGGCGGCGGCTGGGAGAAAGCGTTGTTGTCGAGCGCCGGGCTAGAGCGGAATGGCAGTCGGGCTCGGGTGATGAGCCAAACTAAGCTCTCTAACCATACGAACGGGATAAGGCGTTGTGCCTGGATGCGTAAGATGTGTAGGCGGCACCTAGGGTCGCGGCGAGTGCTTTTTCTCGACCTGGATCAGGTAGATAAGGCTAATGAGAGGAATGAGAGCCAATGCTGTGATACTCAGCCAGTTGTCTAGTACGACGCCTATTCCGGTCAGCGCCAAAATGAAGCCGAGATAGCTCGGGTGCCGTGTGAAGCGGGAGGGTCCTGTGGTGGTGACCGGCTGGTCGGGGTGCCCTGGTGTCTTGACGGACCGCCACCGAAGAAAGATTCCGCTGCACATGATCAATAGACCTATGCCGAACGTAATGAGGCCTCCAGGGACCGATGCCGCTGGAATTTCCGCGGCCGCCAGTATTGCTATCGCGACGGCGACGATGGCGCCTAGAACCATGATGAGCAGGCTGCCGCGATTTGCCGAAGTCGCTGCCGGGCCCGTACCCCGGCGTCTGAGGACCTGCCATGCTTCGCCTGCGGCCCAGCCCGCGATGGCGCATATAAAGAGCAACGCCGGGACGGTGTGCCCTGAGCTTGTTGTCTGGTTCGCGTTCGCTGATGGCGGTGCCGAGGCGCGCATGCACACGGCGGGTCCGCTGGCCGCGAGAGTGGCGAGTGGGCAGGAAGCTATGCGGGGGTAGTACGGACCCATGGCTGCCGCCGCTGACGCTGATCGCCCGTTCGCCGGAGCGTCCTGGACTGCCTCGCCGAAGTCGCGCTCGGCGAGCATGTTCCGCATGTTGAGCTTGTACCGCTGGACGGGCTGGGCGGCAGAAAGTGGCAGGAAGGTGGCGCCGGGGAGTCGTCCGATGGCGGCGCGCTGGGACTCTGTGCCGATGACAAAGGTGTAGTAGCCGCTGCCGTCGAGTGCGACCTGGCTGTCGTACCGGCAGCCGTAGTCCGCGGTTCGGCCCGGCAGGCGGTTTACCACGACAGGTACCGGCGGCTTGGCCAGGTCGATGCACAGCGACCAGTACCGCAGGTCCGTGCTGGGCTCTGGCCACGGGGTGGGGGCGGTACCGCTGGGCGTGGCCGGTGCTTTGGCCCGGATGACCAGCACATCCCCGTTCCGCGGGGGGACGACGGTGGCTGACAGGTAGGCGATGTCGCTGTCGGGGGTGCCGCCCGTCCCGATCGGGTCCCTGGCGAACGGGACGATGGTTCCGGCTGCGCCTGTCGTGGAAGCGTGGCCGGTGACCCCGCAAACAGGGGCTCCCTTGGCCACCCAGGGTATCGAGCAATAGGATTTCGGGATTTGATCCTGGCCACTTGCCGGGCATTGGCCCAGTTGCCTGGATTCGCCGTTGCGCGTGAGCGTAATGGTTGGCAGGGGTACCTGTCCGGGGCCGCCGTGCGCCGCATAGACACGGTAGAAGATCACGTCGGTGGTTCCGCTGGGCGTTCCGGCTGGCGCGAGGGGCAGCGTGTTGACCTGGCCCGGCGCC
>Ga0302326_10030091_pt1 | contig 10876 bp, 13 predicted proteins | sample Palsa_T0_3_FD_202264 | JGI IMG/M metagenome (GOLD analysis project Ga0302326, IMG submission 202264) | Peat permafrost microbial communities from Stordalen Mire near Abisko, Sweden - Palsa_T0_3 | ecosystem: Environmental > Terrestrial > Soil > Palsa > Peat permafrost | place: Sweden: Abisko...
CGGCGAAACAGCAGTGATCTTCGGTGCCGGCGGCGTTGGGCTCAATGCCATCAGCGGTGCACGCCTCGCTGGTGCATCGAGAATCGTGGTCGTCGACATCCAGCCACATCGGCTGCAGGCCGCCCAGCGGTTCGGCGCAACCGACGTTATTGATTCAACAAAAGCCGAGCCGGTCGAAGCCGTTCGCGTGCGCCTCCCCAGAGGCGCCGACCACGTTTTCGATTTTGTGGGTTTGAAAGCGGTGGCGGAACAAGGGCTCGCCATGCTGGGCGTCGGCGGTGGCCTCTATCTTGTCGGCGTATCCCAGCCGGAGGTCGGCCTCGCCGTGAACATCTTTGACGCGATCGGTGGCCAGAAACGCGTTCAAGGCGTGAATTTCGGTTCCACCAATTTCAAGCGCGACATCCCGATGTATGCCGACCTCTATCTGCAAGGCCGGCTGAACCTTGATGATCTGGTCTCGAAAAGGATCGCGCTGCGTGACGTCAATGACGGCTACGCGGCGCTAAAGGACGGCTCGATCAACCGAGTCGTCGTCACCTCGTTCTGACCGCTAATTCCGTAGCGAAGAGAAATTGCATGAACAAGAAAACTGTCCTGATCACGGGTTCGTCGACGGGTTTCGGCCATGCGTCCGCTAAGCTTTTCGCCGACAAGGGCTGGAATGTTGTCGCCACCATGCGAGTCGTCTTGGCCGCCGGAGACCTGGCCGGACGCGACAACGTATTAGTGAGTCGTCTGGACGTGACCGATCCGGCCAGCATCGACCGGGCGATCAAGGCATCCGTCGAGCGCTTCGCCAAGCTCGACGTGGTTATCAATAACGCCGGATACGGTCAGTATGGGATATTCGAAACGATCCCCCCGAAGAACATCCTGAGTAACTTTGACGTCAACGTGTTCGGCGTAGTGAACGTCATACGCGCGATCGTGCCGGTCTTCCGGAAACAAAAGGAAGGCCTCATCCTTAACGTCGGTTCAGCTGGCGGCTTCGTCGGTCTGCCCTCCGTCTCGATATACATTTCCACCAAGTTCGCGCTCGAAGGCTTCACCGAGTCCCTATCCTACGAACTTGCGTCCCAAAACATCGTCGTGAAGATTGTCGAGCCCGGCGACGGCGACACTGCCTTCCACGCGCGAGCGTCGAAGTTAACTACCGGAGACGGCGGCATCGATAGCTACGGCCCATTCCTTGAGCGGGCCAACGCCGCGCTCGGCAAGTTGGCCAAGGGCATGACAACGCCGGAGCACATCGCCGCGGTCATCTATGGCGCCGTCACTGATGGCACAAACAGGCTGCGATATTTCGCCGGCGACGACGTGAAACATCTCGTCGAGGCGCGCCGGAAGTTGAGCGACGAAGAGTACGAGAACTACATGCGCGCCCAGTTCGCTTGAACCGTGTTCGAGCCCCACTGAAAAGGAGACATAAAATGAACGCAATAACGAAGACTAACGCGATCAAGACGCTCACGACCCAGTATATCGATGGAGCCTTCGTGGAATCTCATGGCCGCGAGGTTAGGAACATAATTCGACCGACCGACGGGCGACTTATCGGGCAAGTCACGCTTGGCGACGAGGAAGACACGCGGCGCGCAATCGCGGCGGCCAAGCACGCCTTTGACACCTACGGCAAGTCTAAACCGGAAGAGCGCGCGAAAATTTTGCGGCGGCTGCACAAGGCCGCTTCGGCGCGGATTGACGATCTGACCGCCGCAATGGTGGATGAATATGGCGGCGTCGTGCAGTTCGCTCGACCAATAGTAGAGTCCGCCGTTAACGCGTTTGCCGCAGCTGAAAAGGTGCTCCCGGAAATCCAGTGGACACGCAGTTGGAACAAAACGACTGTGACCCTGAAGCCTATAGGGGTATCCGGCTTGATTACCGCTTGGAATGCGAACGTGCTGTTCATGTGCCTCAAATTCGCTTCCGCCGTTGCTGCCGGCTGTACCGTGGTAATCAAACCAAGCGAAATGAGTTCGTTGCAAGCACGGGTCCTGGTCGAAGCTCTACACGAAGCGAAGCTGCCGAACGGTATCTTGAACGTCGTCACAGGGCTCGGCACTACGGTCGGAGCCGAACTGGTGCGCAACCCGGACGTTGCCAAGATATCATTCACGGGCTCGGTGGCAGTGGGCCAATCAATCATGTGCGACGGCGCCGCAACGATGAAACGCGTCACGCTCGAACTGGGCGGCAAATCACCCACAATCCTACTTGACGACGCCAATCTCAAAGAAGCGATTCCGGCGGCGCTCGGCATGGTATTTATGAACAGCGGCCAAGCTTGCGCCGCGGGAACGCGTCTCCTCGTGCCGAGCAAGGAGCTCGATGCGGTCAAGCGCGCAATCGCGGAAGCCATGCACGCATTCCCTGTCGGCGACCCAGCCGATCCCAAGACTGCCGTGGGGCCCATGGTGTCTCAGAAGCAGTACGATCGCGTGCAATCCTACATTCGTAAAGGCATCGAAGAAGGCGCCGAAGTGCTGGTCGGCGGAGAGGGTCATCCGAGGGGGCTCGAAAAGGGTTACTTCGCAAAGCCGACTGTATTCGTGAACGTCTCGAACGATATGACAATCGCGCGTGAGGAAATTTTTGGACCCGTGCTCAGCGTGATTACGTATGACACCGACGAAGACGCGATCCGAATCGCCAACGACTCCAGCTACGGTCTTCACGGTGCCGTCCTTGGTGCTGACGTGGCGCGCGCAAGGCGGGTGGCCTCCCAAGTGCGATCCGGCCGAGTTGTCATCAACGGCATGACTGACGATCCGCAAGCGCCCTGGGGCGGGTTCAAGTTCTCGGGCTTTGGGCGTGAGTACGGCGCCTACGGCATCAACGCGTTTCTGGAGACGCGCGCGATCCTTGAAGTGGCGTGAATTTCCATGCAGCAAAGGGATCGACCAGAATCATGAGCAGACACACCGCGATTTCACCTGCGGAAGCTGCCGACAGACTTGCTATCCGCGAACTCGTCGACGCCTACGCCTATTGCGCCGACCGACGCGACGCAGAAGGTCAGATGTCTCTCTTCACGCCGGACACCCACTTTGTCGTCTACATGGACGCCAAGAACCCTGCACCCTCCCAGGAACTCCACTCGCGCGAGGCCCTCGCTCCGGTCTTCGCGGATCTGAACCAATACCGGGCCACCATGCACTTCGTGGGACAGAGCACGATCTCGTCGCTCGCGCAAAACCACGCCACGGGGCAAGCCTACTGTCTAGTCCACCACCTCACCGCCAACGGTCATCACCGCCGATTGATGATTGCGACGCTGCGCTACCACGACACCTTTGCCAAAGTGGACGGCGTCTGGCTATTCGCGGAACGTCGGCTTTACGTCGATTAGCTGGAGGAGCGCACGCTCTCATGGGTGTTCCGGAGGCGGGCCGCAAACATCTAGTACTCGTGGGCGCAACCGGAATGGTCGGCGGATACGCGCTGCAGTACGCGCTTGAGCACCCCGCCGTCGAATGTGTGACGGCCATCGGCCGGCGGGCACTCGGCATCTCGCACGCCAAGCTAAAAGAGGTTCTGCATCCGAACTTTGGCGAATGTTCTGCCCTCGCGGAATCGCTCTCGCATCAAGATGCAGCGATCTTTTGCATGGGCGCGTACACTGGCTCGGTGTCGGACGCTGAACTCCGCACGATAACCGTGGATTACACCCTTGAGTTTGCGCGGGTATTGCACGCGAGCAGCCCCGGCGCCGATTTCGTATTCTTGAGTGGAAGCGGAGCGGACCCGACGGGAAAAAGCCGGATGGCTTTTGCCCGCTACAAGGGTGAGGCAGAGAATGCACTCCTCGCAGCGGGGTTCCACGCCGTTTACATTTTTCGCCCCGCCTACATCTATCCCGTAAAGCCCAGGAAGGAACCGAATCTCGGTTACCGACTGTTGCGCGCGATCTATCCCGTATTTCGGATGCTGTTTCCTAGCCAGGTGATCCGGGCTAACGATTTGGCACGGGCAATGGTCGATGTCGCCGTGCAAGGAATAAAGGAGCCGAGAGCATCGGTGTTCGAGAACAATGACATTCGGGCCATGGTTGAGTGGCTCCAGCACCTGTCGCGATAATCATTCGCGGGGTTTGCCGGGCTTCTTTCGCGGACCCACGCCTGCTTTGCGAACCATTCGTGGTTGGTTCGGCAAAACGGACAGTAGGTGCGCGAGAAGAATACCGGCATGTTGGCGAAACTGCGCCGATCCGTTTCAACCCGTTGGAATGTCGCGGCCCGTGGCCGGACATTTGATCGTCAAGATACCCACGGCATCGCTTTCCTGTAGCGCGGGGATGCCTTCTTGCGTCATTTTCCGCGTGCATCCCTCGCGCCAACCAACCTCAAATCGCACCTCCGAACTGCGGCTTCTCTTGCTAACGGTCAGGCGTTTCTTTGGAGCGCCTTGGACATGCCCGTCTTTATAGGTTCGATCATGTCAGTTGCGACCTTCTGAGCGAGCGCCCAAATTTCCTTGCTTTGTGTGGAGACCGCATCGAACTGCTGGCGCGCATGTGCGGTCGAAATTTCAATTGCTTCAGATGGCGACTTTATGGCCACGAGCTTGCCAAATAAGTCGAAAGCGGCACTCGCATTGACGCGCGTAATGTCGATTACCTTGAGGCCATAATCCGTGCCCCCCTTGACCGCGCTCGAATAGGACGTTGCGAGCACGTCGGTCGTCCGGTCGGTAGCAATTTTCATCTTTTCGTAGTTCTCCTTGGCCTCCGCTCCAGTCTTTTCGAGGAGGCCGCGGATCGCCGCAGGCATCTCGAACTTTGGCATCTCGAACCCCTCAAAGGTCGGCACGGCCTTCGAGGCTTTCGGCCTGGTCGTCTCTCTCATTACGGTAGCTGCATCACTCATTCGTTTCTCCTTTGTTTCGGTTGTTCAAGACCAAGGCAACATAGATTAGCGGCCCGGAGGGCCGTTCCGCTGGCAATTCCAATTTTAATGAACGGGGGGCCGGCACAGGTTAAAATGAGGCTGTTCTCCCGATCGAATTCACATATCGCCGATCTCCCTTTAAGCCAACGCGGCTTCTAAAAGGAGAGATCGGGAATCGGCGTGATTTATTCCCACTCGGTAAAAGATTATTTCTAATCCAGACGCCGGTCAGTCATGGGTCTTTTCGCCGAGTGTCACGAGCAATCGTTGACGAGCCCGGGCGAGCCGCGACATCACGGTGCCGATCGGCACTTCCGTCGCCTGCGCAATCTCGCGGTAATCGAGGCCCTCGACGTCGCGCAACACCAGCGTTTCCCGGAACAGCGCCGGCAATGCCGCAATTGCGGCCCGGAGCTGTTCGGCGTCGATCTTGGCAAGAAGATTTGCCTCCGGCGTTTCCGCATTCGGGTCGCCTGGATTGGTCTGTCCGAGTTCTACCGCCTCAAGATCATCGACGGTAACGACTGCAGTCGGGCGATTCTTGCGCAGCCAGGAGTAGGCGGTGTTCCGAACGATGCTCAGCAGCCACGCCCGGGCACTGCCGCCGGCGAATCCTCGGATGGCCCGGAAGGCGCGTAACGACGCATCCTGCACCACGTCTTCGGCATCAGTACTATTGCCTGTCAGCCAGTGTGCCAGCCGGTAGGCGTCGTCGATATGCGGCATCACAACGTTCGAGAAGCGAGCGCTGTCATCGAGGCCGCTCGCACCGCTTGGAGCGGCGGAGGCAGCCAAGCGCAATAATGGCTTCTCAGATTTCATTGCGGCTACTTTTGCGCATCATCGCCAACCAGTTCCGCTCGCGGGTGCTGTGGAATGACTCCCGTCCTTGCACGGACAAGCTAGGGCCGCATGCGCTCATTTGTTCATTCCAAATACGTTCGGTGACCTCGGAGAGCCAAAGCATCGACTTTAACGCGAGCCGTACTCACGACTCCGCAGGACTGGTTCGGAATAGCTGAGCGAAATCTTCCAATTTTGACGCGGCGAGGTCGGAGATCGCCCAGTAACTCACTCCGTTCTCCGTCCAGTGCACCACGTTGTAGCCGTTGATTGTCCCCGGCGTTCGGGTCAGGTCCAAACGACGCCCGGCAGGAATCTCGGTGAGGCTGATAAGATGCTTCTGATGGCGATAGACCAGCGTTGGGACAGGCGTCTGGCCAACAACGTCGAGGCGTCCGCCAACCAGCGGGAAATCGTCCTTGGCAAGGTCGACAACACGCGGCGATTCTGGGATGCGGCCATTGAACCATGGCTTGACGGTATGGCGGTCCGATGAGACCACATCGGTCGGCTGCGACGCCATCAGCGCGCGGATGTGGTCTGAGACGAGCGTGTCGGCAACCGTGCTTGCCGGTTCGGGGCCGACGATGAACCACGTGGAACTGCTGGCGACCAGGGCAGTGAGTGCGATCGATGCGGCAAGCGCGCGCCACGAGGGTCGCGCGCGTGCACGTCCCAGACCGCCGACTGATGCCTCGATGCGGGCCCGCAGATCGGGTGGCGCCACCTCGCGCGGAAGCCGCTCATGAATAAGCTGCTGCAACGCCCTGACGCGCTCGCCCTCGGCGGCGAGCGCCGGGTCAGTGCTCATCCGCTGCGCGATTTCCAGCGCGTTGGCCGGGTCGAGCTCGTCGTCCAGATAGGCGTGGACCAACAAGAGCGAGTTGTCGTCGGACGAAGGGGTCATAGTTGGTTTTTTCTAGTGGTGACCACTGGTTAGTTTGGTAGTCCGGTCTTCCGCGGCGAGCACGGCGCCTTGATATACGTATCTACGTGCCGTCAGTTAGCCCAATCTTTCGAGTACATTGCCTGCCATTCAAAAAGGCAAATACGCGCGTTCATGCTCCTCGTGTCTCACAAATGCGTCGACGGCATAGCCTCCGGCGCCGCGTAACATTAATACGAACATTCCGCCAGCGATGGCGAGATCCTTCTCGAAATGCAGCAGCTCGTTTCGATTGGCGAAATATGTGTGAAACAACATCGCGGTTGCTATACAAAACAGCCCCAGGGCTGCCGCACCTAAACGTGCATGCCACCCCACCGCAATTGCGATACCGGCAACAAGCTGTAACCCGATGGTCGCAATAAGAGCGATCTCAGGAACGCCGGATTTGGCCATGCTAGCGGATGCAGCAGCGAAGCTCGTCGCCAGCGAGACTCCCTCGTGGACAAAGATCCATGCGAGCAAAAGGCGGCTCGCGAGCAAGACAGCATTCTCGATCATCGTATTTTGCATTTCCGGGGTCTCGTCCATCGATCTTCTCCTACATCGCTCAGCTAGAAGGAAGAAGCGGGCGAGTGAACGCCCGCTTCGCTTCAATTGCTCGCCGATTTGGCGCTAATGGTTTTCTGAAGGTCTTCGCGCTCCTCGCAGCCGCCGGGGCAGAGTTTCGCCAGGATGGCGAGCTGCTCCTTGGCCTTCTCCAAATTGCCGGTCTCGACATAAAGCTCGCCAAGGTACTCGCGGGCCGCCTTGTGATCAGGCTGCAGTTCCAGTGCCTTGGTGTAATAGGTCAGCGAGGTTTTGAAGTCGCCGGTCTTGCGTAGGGTGAAACCGAGCAAATTATAGACATCAGCCTGCTGCGTATCTTCGGCGATGTCCCTCAGTTCGGCGAGTGCGGCGGCGTAGTCGTTAGCCTTGATCTTGGCGCGGACCGACGTCAGGTCGGGCGCGTCGGTCGCCTCCATGTTGTCGACTGCAAAGGCTGGTGCAGGCATGAGTGCTGGCGCGAGACCGAGGCTGACAAGCAATGCTGTGCTTGCCAGGATGGATTGAAGCTTTTTCATGTGAGATTCTCCGTGTGTGATTAGGGTTGGACTCGTGTAGATCAGGATTGGACGACTGGCGTGAAGGTGTAGGCATCGCCGTCCTTGGCGAACACGCCAGCGCCAGGGAACGGGAAATGCGCGCCGCAGATCATCATCTTGTCGGCGATGACGCGGTCGATTAGCTTGCGGCGCGTGGCGACAGCCGTCGGACCGTCCTGATCGTAAGCACCTTGCCATTCCGGGTGCGGCGCCAGTAGAGCAGGCACGTACATCGTGTCATTCGACACCATCAGTTGGTCCTTACCCGAGGTAACCAGGAAGGCCGAGTGACCGGGCGTGTGGCCGACCGCCGCGAGGAGTCTGACGCCGGGAGCCACTTCGGCATTGTCCTCGACGAGCTTCCAGTTCTTCCACGTCGGAAAAACGTCGGCGATGCGCTTGCCGGCCGCTCTGCGACCTTCCGCCAATTTCTCGACCCGACCTGGTTCGGTCCACCACTTGTATTCCGAGCCGTTGACGATGAGTTCGGCGTTGGGGAAGACGGCCGCGTTAGTGCCTTTCTCCATCAATCCCCAAACATGATCGGGATGAAAATGCGAGACCAGGATGGTGCTGATCTGGTTGCGGTCGATACCGGCAGCCTTCATGTTGGCCGGCAGGTTCGTGGCGTTCGCTTGCCACTGGCCTACACCCGACCCGGCGTCGACCATGATATGCTTGTCGCCGATTTTGAGCACGATCACCGTCAGTGGGATTGGCATGAATTCGGTAGTCAGACCCGCTTCGGCGAGCGCGGCTTTCGTTTCCTCGATCGAGGCATTCTTGATGAAAGTGGGATCGTGGGGTTTGCGCCAGATGCCGTCGTATACGGCCGTGACCTCGACAGACCCGACCTTGTATTTGTAGAAACCGGTCGTTGGCTCGAGCGGTGTCTCCGCATGAGCCGGACTAACGAAAGTCAGCCGTTTATTCAGCCCGAAAGCCGCAGTTACGGCTGCAGATGCCAGGAGACCCCGGCGAGATACGATGAGCATAGACGTTCTCCTTGCATTGAGTTGATCGCGCAGACCGGACGACACCATCGAGCAGTGTCTCCGTTACCGATAAGATCGCTGCCAGTTGGCGTTTATTCCCGCGCCAATGAAATTATTTGAAGAGGGCGATATAAATCTCCTGTTAGCCGGCTGTCTTCCTTCTGGGACGGAGGAGGCACGCGACGGGCGCGCTCTTTGATGTGACGGATATTGCTCAGTAATTTCGTGTGCCGTCGGGCGCCGTCACCATGAAGGTCGAAGCAGAGACCCCCGCGCTGATGGGCGCGAGGGATACCACGAGGTCTAGTCTTGGTTGGTCTGGACGGCAGATTAACTGCCGATGCCGCCATGATAATCGGGTGCAAACTCCGGCAACGTGAAGTGGCCGTGGTAGGCACTGTCGTCGACATTCGGTGTCATCGTGGAGGGCGTCCGAGTGGTGCCGTAGATCGCCTTATGCTTGGCCGGCTGCTTCCTGAGGGGCGTCCCGGCGACAGGCGTTTCTTGGTCGGCTTGTCCGGCCTGCGCCGCAGCCATCACGGGCAGCGAAAGCCAGGCGGCCGCAATCACGGCGATCGCCGTCTGGCGCCAAGGAGCTGCTCAGTGCGGAGTTTTCGCCTCGGCGGCGATGTTCCGTTGCATGTTCAACATTTGATTCTCCTCGTCGTCCGTGGCGCTGGGCCATGTTCATGCCGCGAAGTTGATCTTCGGCAGCGTCCGAGGATGAGACTGGCTGGAGTAACGATTTATTCCCGCGCTCCAAAATTTCGTTCGAGGGCGGAAGATCGGAAAAATTAAGTGGACGGGCGGATCCGCTTTAGCACGACGGGCCGCGCAGAAAGCCATGGCCGCGGCCGTGACGGCGCGATAATCAGCCCGCTGCCGTGTCATAGGCCGCTAAATTTACCGCCCGGGCCCCCAGCGAACCTTCCCGGCCATACTCATTATTCCCTCGGGCACGTGCAACGATGAGCTTTTTGTGCATCTCAATCAGATCAAAGAGATGTACGTGCTGCACCGAACCTTTTTTGATGTCCGCATCTGCGATGCCATCTCGGCATACATAAGCATGACGTTGATGTCCTATTTGAATGAGAATTTTTGCTTAGCCGCAAAAATCGAGCGCTATATTCCGACGTTTCCGCCGGCCAAACCTACGGGCGCACCGGGAAGAATGCGGTGGGGAATTCAGCAGCGGATCGGTGGCTTTTCTTGCGCGCCTGATAGTCCGGATGCGGCGCCGAACCAGGTTCGATTTGGCGCGGCCGCGCGCTGCGCCGGACACAGGAGAGAATCCCTCGCGCTTTAAGCGCGAGGGACATCTCGACCTACGATCCGAGAGTTTTGATGCTGCGTGCTGACGCCAGCTTAATTGGAGTTGTGATAACCCGGGGGAAACGGCAGCGCGAAGTCCGTCTCGTTTAGGGCCTCCGGGGCCTTCAGTGACATCACGGAGGGCGTCCGAGTGGTGTTGTAGATCGCCTTTTGCGCGGCCGGTATTGGTTTGGCTTCCTTGGCCTGTGCCCCCGACATCAGAGGCAGCGAAAGCAAGGTGACGGCGATCGCGGCGATGGTCTTAGTTTGCAGTTTAGACATTTTAATTCTCCTCGGTGTAATCGTGGCCGCCAGGCCACGTCATGCCGCCAAGACGTTCTAAGTCGGCTTCTGAGGATGAGACTGGGCGACGCGACGATTTATTCCAGCGCTATGAAATTTCTTCGATGGCGGAAGATCGGAAAATACAGCGCGCGACCGTGCCGTGCAGAAAACTGGACCGCGGCGGTAGTGGCAGCACTGATCAGCGCGCGGCGGCGTTATTGGTCGCTAAAAGGGGATTTCTGCACGTGGCCCGCCGCGGGTGAAGCCCTCCATGGCAGCATCGAGTGGAGCACCTCATCCCTAGGAACGAAACGGTGAAACAATGCCGCCAGGATATGTAATCCTATTAAGCCAAGCAGCACCCAGGCCGAAAGCGTGTGCATCTGTTGAACGAGGGCAGTAAACGGCTTGTCGTCGGCCATCACACTTGGTGCCCGCCACGCGAAGAGCATGCAGGCGCGCGCGTCATATGAGGCGACGTGCTTTGCTTATGGCACGGTAACCTAAAAGACTCTG
>Ga0302326_10030094_pt1 | contig 10875 bp, 10 predicted proteins | sample Palsa_T0_3_FD_202264 | JGI IMG/M metagenome (GOLD analysis project Ga0302326, IMG submission 202264) | Peat permafrost microbial communities from Stordalen Mire near Abisko, Sweden - Palsa_T0_3 | ecosystem: Environmental > Terrestrial > Soil > Palsa > Peat permafrost | place: Sweden: Abisko...
TAGCGGCTAACTTATTGCTTTTGCTCGGCATATGCGCTCCATTGCGTCAATATGCCTCACACACAAAATTTCGGACAGGCTCGAAAAATCCAAGTTTTCTCGCAATAAGCCGCCCGATGTGAACAGGTATAGCTTTTCAATGGGCGTGCCCACCGGACATAGCGTGAATATTTCACCCGGTTCGGTGTCGAGCACGGCCAGCAACTCCGAGCAAAGCACGTTTATGTCGGTGAGGTGTTCGCGCATGTAGGCGGCGGCGCGTTTGTCGAGCACGACTTCATGAAGCTCTGACATGGAGTTCCTGTGCCGAATCCGTTGCGCAAGTGAAGGAACGAGTCAACTGACAGACTTAGCGCATTGGGGCGACCTCCTGGATTGCCGCGCCGGAAGGAAGGCTGGCAATGACCGTGGGCGGGATAAGTAGCTTGCTCGGTGCCGATGTCAAACGCGGAACAAAATAAAATGGGGTCTGGGGCCTACGGCCCCAGCGGGTCCAGGGCAGAGCCCTGGAATTCCTTAATACCGGCGCAAAAGAGCGACGAGGCGGCCCTGCACCTTCACACGATCGGAAGGGTAAAGCTTAGTCTCATACCGCGGGTTAGCCGGCTCCAGCGCCACCGAGTTCCCGCGGCGGCGCAGGCGTTTGAGCGTAACCTCCCCCTCATCGACTAAAGCCACGATGATCTGGCCGGATTCGGCCGTTTCGCTTTTGCGGATGATGACGGTGTCGCCGTCGAGGATGCCGGCGTCGAGCATCGAGTCGCCGGCGACTTCGAGGGCGAAATGTTCGCCGGTGCCGAGCATGGCGACGGGCACTTCGATCTGTGCGTAGTCGTGGCGCAGGGCCTCGATCGGCAGGCCCGCCGCAATGCGCCCATATAACGGCAGCTGCACCGCGCTAGCGTCGTTGGCAGCGCGGACGCCCGGGACGTTGCGGGAGAAATCGCCGCGAATCACGTTGGGGGTAAAGCCGGAATCGGCTTTCGATGCAGATTTCGGGGCGTTCTCGGGCAGGCGCATCACTTCCAGCGCGCGGGCGCGATGGTGGTGCCGGCGCAGGAAGCCGCGCTCCTCGAGGGCGGAAATCAGGCGGTGGATGCCGGATTTGCTGCGGAGTTGCAGGGCCTCCTTCATTTCCTCGAAGCTCGGGGAGACACCGGTCTCCTTCAGGCTGCGGTCGATAAAGGTGAGAAGCTCGTGCTGCTTGCGCGTTAACATGGACCTGGCTCCTGGCCGCCGGCGGGGCGAACAAACCGGAAACTTTGACATGTTCTAATTTTATTCTCAGCGCCGCGTCAACAGCCGTCGGTCGTCAGTCATCGGCTGTCATCAGGATGACCTCGACGGGCTCGCCCGCCTCCACCGCCGGCGCATGCGGCGCGCGCAACACAAGGCACTGGGCCTGGGCAAGAAGCGACAACATGCCGGAATCCTGGCGGGGAAACGGGGTTGCGAGTAGATGCCCGGCGCCGTCCTGCCTCAAGGTGGCGCGCAAATGGTCGGCCCGGTGGTCGTTGGCGCGCAGTGCCGCGCCCGCGAGAGCGCGGAGCGTCGTAGGGGGATCGGCGGGCAGGCCTTGTAGGCGGCGCAACGCCGGCAGCAGGAACAGCACCGCGCAGACGGCGGCCGAGACGGGGTTGCCGGGCAGGCCGAGCACCGGTAACGCGCCGATACAACCAAAAATCATCGGCTTCCCCGGCCGCATCGCGATCTTCCAGAAATCGAGCACAAACCCGTGGCGTGCCAGGCCAGCCTGCACCAGGTCGTAGTCGCCGACGCTCGCGCCACCCGTGGAGAGCAACAAATCGGCGCCCAGCGCTTGCTGGGCAGCGTCAGCGATCGCATCCTCGGTGTCACGCGCGACTGGCAGGATCGTGGGCATGCCGCCGGCTGCGCTGACCATGGCGGCCAGCATGTGGCTATTGGAGCTGACGATGCCGCCCGGTGGCAGGGGCTCGCCAGGCAGCGCGATTTCGTCGCCGGTGGCAAGAATGGCGACGCGGGGACGCCGGTGCACGCTGAGCCAGGGGTGGTTAGCCGCCGCTGCCAGTCCGATCCGGAACGCAGTCAGGCGCTGACCGGCCTGTAGGATCGTTCCGCCTTCTGAAAAATCCTGGCCACGCGGGCGCACATGGCTGGTTGGTGAAACCGATTCGCCAACAATAAACGTGCCGCCTTGTACGGACACATTTTCCTGCATCAGAACCGCATCGGCGCCGGCTGGCAGAACGCTGCCGGTGAACAGCCGCACGGCCTCCCCGGGCTCAACGTGCCCGGCGAACGGATGGCCGGCGGGCGCTTCTCCGATAACGCGCAATACAGCGCCCTGCTGCGCCGAGGCGGCCCGTACGGCGTAACCGTCCATGGCCGAAACGTCCGCCGGTGGCTGGGTCAGGCGCGCCACCACGGGGACCGCGAGCACACGCTGCCCCGCTTCCGACAGCGGTACGATTTCCGCGGGCAGTGGGCCCAGCTTCGTCAGAATGCGGGCGCGCGCTTCCTCAACGCTGATCATGGCTCAATCCTGCGTGAACGCACCGGACTTGCCGCCGTCCTTGTGCACGACACGCACATTTTCGATGCGCATGGCGCGGTCGATCGACTTGCACATGTCATACACGGTCAATGCCGCGACCGATGCGGCCGTGAGTGCCTCCATCTCCACGCCGGTGCGCCCGGTGGTGCGCACAGTAGCGGTGATTTCAACCGCGTCCGCGTGGGCCACCAGATCAACCGACACCGCATCAATGGGCAGTGGATGGCAGAGCGGAATGAGATCGGCGGTGCGTTTCGTTGCCATGATGCCCGCCACGCGCGCCACACCCAGCACGTCGCCTTTGTTCGCTGTGCCGGCGGCGATCACCGCGGCGGTGTCCGGCCTCATCGCGACGCGCGCCTTCGCCGTCGCGGTGCGTAACGTGACGCTCTTGCCGGAGACATCCACCATGGCGGCACTGCCGGCTTCATCGAAATGGGTCAGCGTCATATCTGGTGCCTTGCTCGGGGCCGGATAAGGAAGGCCAGGGGCTCTGCCCCTGGACCCCGCTAAGGACAAGTCCTTAGAACCTTTTTGTCTTAGTCGGGGGACGAGCAGGGGGGCAACTCAGACGTGGTGAAGCGCGCGGCGCCCCCCCTCTTTGTCCCACGACTAATAAATGCGGTCTGGGACCTACCGCCCCGCCCGGTCCAAGGGCAGAGCCCCTGGCCTTCTTAACCAACTCCCAACAGCGCCCGCGTGGCCGCGGCGATATCCGGCGCGCGAAGCAGACTTTCGCCCACCAGCAGACAGTTCGCGCCGGCCGCCGCAAGGCGCTGCACGTCCGCGTAATCTCGAATGCCGCTTTCGGTAACGAGGATCCGGTCCGGCGGCACGAACTGCGCCAGTTCGATCGTCGTTTCGATCGTAGTCCGCAGCGTTTTCAGGTCGCGGTTGTTGATGCCGAGCAGGTTGGTCTGCAGCCCGAGCGCACGGTCCAGCTCGGCGCGGTTATGCACTTCCACGAGCACGTCCAGATCCAGTTCGCGCGCGGTTTCCTCGAGCTCGCGGGCCTGGGTGTCGCTGAGCGCGGCCATGATCAGCAGGATTGCATCGGCCCCGGCCGCGCGGCTCTCGTAAATCTGCCACGGGTCGAGCATGAAATCCTTGCGAAGCACGGGCAGCGCAACGGCATCGCGGGTGGCGGTGAGGTCGGCAAGCGTGCCGCCAAAATGCGGATGATCGGTCAGCACCGAGAGGCAAGTGGCGCCGCCCTCCGCATAGGCGCGCGCCACCTGCGTGGGCTCCGCGCCGGGCCTGATCGGGCCGCCGCTCGGCGACTGGCGTTTGAACTCGGCGATCAGGCCCGGGCGCCCCTCCATGTGGGCGGTCTTAAGCGCCCACGCGAAGGATCGAGGGCGCGTATTCTTGCCATTGACGGCCGATTTGAGGGCGCTGAATGGCCGAGCGGCCTTGCGGCGCGCGGTTTCCGCGCGTGTATCGGCGCAGATCCTGGCGAGAATGTCGTCCATCGGTTAAGCGCGCCGTTGCAGGGATTGCAGTTTGGCAAGCGCGGCCCCGCTGTCCAGGGCGGCCCCAGCCAGCGCCGCGCCCTCGGCGAGATCAGCGGCACGCCCGGACACGATCAGCGCCGCGGCCGCGTTCAGCACAGCGGTGTCGCGATAGGGGCCGGGCATGCCTTGCAACAATGCGAGCAGGGCGGCGGCGTTCCCGGCCGCGTCACCGCCGGCGATGGCGGAAACCGGCGCGCGTGGCACGCCGGCCTGTTCCGGCGTGACGATAAATGCGCGCAAGCTGCCATTCTGCCATGCGGCCACCTGGGTTTCCCCAGCCAGTGTGAGCTCGTCGAGCCCCTCTCCATGCACTACCCAGACATGCTCGGCGCCGAGGGCCCCGAGCGTTTCGGCCATTGGCGCGAGCCAACGCGGGGAGAACACGCCGACCAACTGCCGCATGACGCCGGCCGGGTTGGCAGCGGGACCAACCAGGTTGAACAGCGTCCGAAACCCAAGTTCCGCGCGCGGGGCGGCCGCGTGGCGAAGGGCGGGGTGATGGTTCGGCGCGAACAGGAACGTTAGACCGTTTTCGGCAAGCGTAACGGCGGCCCGCTCCGGTGGAATGTCCACGCCAAGCGCCGCCAGCACGTCGGCCCCCCCAGCGCGGCTCGAAAGCGCGCGATTGCCGTGCTTTGCCACGGGCACCCCGCAGGCCGCGACCACGAACGCGGTCGCGGTGCTGACGTTCAGCGTGCCCATGCCGTCACCGCCGGTGCCGCAGACGTCGATCGTGCCCGGCGGCGCGGCGATCGCTAACATTTGGCCGCGCACGGCCCTCACGGCGCCGAGCAACTCGGCCTGTGTCTCGCCGCGGACACGCATCGCCGTCACCATGGCGGCAATCTGCGCCGGTGTTGCCTCGCCACGCATAATGATGGCGAACGCGGCCTCGGCTTCGGTTGCGCTCAGTTCGGCGCCACCCGCCAGACGCGCCAAAACCAGTTTCAGCGATTGGTTCAGGCGGCTTGCTCGGCTGGCAAATTGCTGCCCTGCGCAATGCGCAAAAAATTGCGCAGCAGGTCGTGACCATGCTCGCTGGCGATGCTTTCGGGGTGGAATTGCACGCCGAAAACTGGCAGCGCGGCGTGACGCAAACCCATGATGACGCCCTCCTCCGTATGCGCGGTCGCCACCATGCACGCGGGCAACGTCTCTGCACGCACGATCAGGCTGTGATAGCGCGTCGCGTTGAACGGATTCTTGAGGCCATAAAATATGTCGGTGCCGAGGTGGTGAACGGCGCTGACTTTTCCATGCATCGGCGCCGGCGCGCGGATGATTTCGCCGCCATAAACCTGGCCGATGGCCTGATGGCCGAGGCAGACACCGAGGATCGGGATGCGGCCCGCCGCCGCGCGAATCAAATCGCAGCAAACGCCGGCCTCGTTCGGCGTGCAGGGACCGGGCGAGAGCACGATGGCTTCCGGCGCGAGCGCAAGCGCCTGCGCGACGCTAAGCGTGTCGTTTCTGTGCACATCGCAGTCGGCCCCAAGCTCGCCCAGATAGTGAACGAGGTTGAAGGTGAAGCTGTCGTAGTTATCGATCAGCAGGATCATCGACGCCCTTTATACGGCGGCGGCGTGGCGTAGGGGAAGAAGGCCAGGGGCTCTGCCCCTGGACCCCGCTGGGGCCGGCGGCCCCAGACCCCCATCTGTAAGAAAAGCAGGAGAAACCTTGGTCAGCGTTTTTGAACTGTTCAGGATCGGGATCGGGCCGTCGTCGTCCCACACCGTCGGCCCTATGCGCGCGGCGCGAGCGTTTGTCGTCGGCCTGGGTCCGGCGCTGGATCGCGTCGCGCGCGTAAGGGCCGTGCTCCTGGGTTCGCTCGCCTTCACCGGCCGCGGCCACGCCACCGACAAGGCCGTCCTGCTCGGCCTGTCCGGCGCAGAGCCCGACACCGTGGACCCCGACGAAGCCGACCGCCTGCTCGCCGAAGTTGACGAAACCCACCGTCTGCCGCTTCTCGGCACCCACAGAATTACCTTCGACCCCGCACAAGACCTGGTGTTCGACCGCGAAGGCGCCGCCCCCCGCCACCCGAACACCCTGGCCTTCCTCGCCTTCGACGCGGACGGCCAGGCGCTGGCCGCCGAGCGCTGGTGCAGCATCGGCGGCGGCTTCGTTGCCCGCGAGGACGCGCTGGAATCCGGTGCCGAGGCGCCATCCCCGCCAGTCCCGCACCCGTTCCGCAGCGGCCGCGACTTGCTCGAAATTGGCGCCCGGACCGGGCTGTCGATCGCCGGCATCGTCCGCGTGAACGAGGTTTCGATGCGCTCACCGGAAGCGCTGGCCGCCCATTTGCGCCGCGTAATCGAAGCCATGATGGCCTGCATCGACCGCGGCCTGGCCGCACATGGCTGCTTACCCGGAGGCCTAAAAGTGCGCCGCCGCGCCGCCGGCCTGGCAAGCCGCTTACGCCAGGACCGCCTCCGCAACACGCCCGCCCCGACCGACACGATGGACGCCGTCAGCCTCTACGCCATCGCCGTGAACGAGGAGAATGCCGCCGGCGGCCGTGTCGTCACCGCGCCCACCAACGGCGCAGCCGGCGTAGTGCCCGCGGTGCTGCGCTACTACCGCGACATGGTCGCCGGCGCGACCGAAACCGGCATGCATGATTTTCTGCTCACCGCCAGCGCGATCGGCGGACTATTCAAGCTGAACGCCTCGATCAGCGGCGCCGAGGTCGGCTGCCAGGGTGAGGTCGGCGTCGCCAGCGCCATGGCCGCCGCCGGCCTGGCCTCGGCACTCGGCGGCAGCAACGCGCAAATCGAAAACGCCGCCGAAATCGGCATGGAGCACCATCTCGGCATGACCTGCGACCCTGTCGGCGGCCTGGTCCAAATTCCCTGCATCGAGCGCAACGCCTTCGGCGCCGTAAAAGCCATCACCGCCGCATCGTTGGCGCTCCGCGGTGACGGCGTGCACCACGTCTCGCTGGACCAGGTGATCGCCACAATGCGCCAGACCGGCGCGGACATGCAGAGTAAATACAAGGAAACGAGTTTAGGTGGATTGGCGGTGAATTTCCCTGAGTGCTGACCGGCGCAGCCGGTGCCGATTGAGCGGTTTGCTCGGTGCCGAAGCCAATCTCGGAACAGAGCAAATTGGGGTTTGGGGCCGAAGGCCCCAACGGGATCCAGGGGCAGAGCTCCTGACGTTTCTTGCGAGTCACCCCAAAGCCATCACGCCCTAGTATCAAGGCCAATAACACCCACCGCTCAGTCGATACCGATCATGCGATAATAACGCCGCGGCGAGGCATATTCGGAGAGGGAACACACATCCACGCGCCGGTCACCGGCCGCGTCGTGGGAAACCGCCTTGGGATCGAACGTGCAGGTGTTGAAGGCATCATGCAGATCCGCATGGATCGCTGAATTTCCCGAATTGGATGCGTCTTGCGCGAAGCGGAAACCCCAGATCGAGATGTGGTGCTTCGTGGCGCCGGTCGTGGCGAGGGTCTTTGCCGACAGATCCACGATCCGGAAGATTTGCTCGGTGGCGACCGCGCCACTGTTCATGGCAGCGCCGGCCAGCATGGCGCGGGCGAAAAGCGATTTCCGAAAATTGTTGAACATGACAGAACCCCTTCTGCGTGTCCGATAAAGCCAGGGAGTCATTCCGTGGCGTTTCAATGCGGTGAGTGGAATGTGGCGAGCTTGGCTGCGATCCGCTATAGGATATCAACGCCGACATTTCTGCCGCGCCAAGGCAAGCACAAATGCAGGATTACGGGCGATTTCTGCGCCGAAATTTCCGCGCCGATCTTGCGGTTTTTCGTTCGCCGCTTCCGCCGCAATGGACCGGCCTTGTTCACCGAAAACGGTGGACAATAATACCGGAATTTCCTGTTTTGTTCCTACCGGCGCCCTATGGACTCGCCCGGGGCGACCTTGGCCTTCGTGGCCACGGGCCGATCATGCAACGCGGTGTCAGAGCCGATAATCGAGCATGCCAGGCAAAAACCGCCAATCTCGACTTCGTCATCGGACCTGATCGACGAGGGCGCCTCGATCCTGGCGCCGTTCACGAACGTCCCGTTGCGCGATCCGAGGTCCGTGACCAGCACGGCGCCGTTCAATGCCTCGATCCGGCAATGGCTCCTCGACACTTCCGGCGAGTCGAGCACCACGTCGCAGGCCGGCGACCGTCCCACGACGATCGGCTCCATCTCCGACACGATCCGGCGACGCGCCTCTCGTGGCCTCACGATATCGACATGCAGGCCCGGCTGAACCGGCGGATTTCCTCGGCGTGACGTCTTGTGCCACCCGGTGTCATCTGACCCCGGACCGCGCCGCCCATAATCATTTGCCGGCGCGGATGCCGCATCGGCGCGCACCGCCGAACCGGCCAGTGGAGGCGCTGGCTGAGCCCGCGCTCCCAGATGCTGGGCCACAAGGGCGGCCGCAACGCCGCCGAGCGAGGCTGCAAACGTCGCCCTTGCGGATTGCGACAGGCCAACATGCAGCGACTTTCCTGCCCGGCGCGCCATCAGGCCGGCGTCCATAAGGTAGGCAATGTGATCGCGTGTGGTATGAAAATTCTGTTCGCTTAATTGCAGTAGCCGCATGCCGAGGTGATCGGCAAGAATCCCAGACGTTTCGTGTTCGGCTGGCCGTCGCAGCGCGTGTTCGAGTAGCACGAGCACGATAGTACCATGCGACATCGAAAGCAAATGACGCTTCGCTTCCAGGCGCCTGGCCGGCGACAGGCGCAATTCGTTGAGCACGTTGTCCAGTGAGACAGCCCAGCGCTCGCGCAAGAGTTCGAGGCTCGTTATAATGGATTCGCGAGCGAAAGCGCGCCCACCGGCGGGATGGGAAGCGCCCAGTTCGCCCAGTTTCATCATAGCTTCAGCGAATGCGGTCCCGAGCGCTTCGACGTAAGCGTCGAACGATGAAGCCAAAAGATTCGTAGGCATGATAATCGTGCGTGCCGAAATCGTTTCATCAACAAATTCCGTCGTACAAAAACCCGCACGCAGCAGTTCAACCACGCGTTCTTTTACGGTCGCGTCGTCGAGCAGAAATACCTGCTTCACCAGCCCGTGTAATTGTCCCGCGGAAGCACCCCCGGTCGCCTTCGTGCACAAATGATGCACGATGTGCCACTGGGCCCGCTTGTGAAGGGTCGGAAATTGCTCCAGCCAAGCAGCCTGGCACCGCGCCAGCAAACCAACGACGACCAGCTCCGCGGACATCAAGCGGCTCCGTTCGAGACCCCTGCCCGATGTAATCGCGGCCGGACCGAACGCGCAAGCGTTAACAAAGCAAGCGGATGAGTCATAGTTCGGCCGCAGTGCGATGACTGTAGCAAAAAAATTACTGAACCATCTTTATTTTTAGCTAGATCCAGCCAGCCCCTCGTTGCTGGTCCTTACCAGCGTCCGGACGCGGCATCAGCCAGCAAAACTAGTTTCCGAATACGTCCTGGTGGTAGAGCCCAGTCTGAATCAGCGACTCCAGCCAGGCCGACGCGGCTTCATGGCCAAGCCCCTGCTTCTTCTGGCAAATCTCGATCAACGTCGCCCGAACCGCGGGGGCCATAGAGCGGCCATCGCCGCAGACATAGATCGGGGCCCCTTCCTCGATCGTTTCCCAGACGGTGTCGGCGGCGTCGCGTAGCGCGTCTTGCACGAAGCGATGTGGGTGGTCGTCCTGGCTAGAGAAGGCTAGGTGCAGGTTGGCGATGCCGTCGCTTGACCATTGCTGCATTTCTTCGCGGTAGAACCAGTCGTGGTCGGGGTGGCGGCAGCCGAAGAAGAGCATGCTACGGCCGACGTTTTCGCCGGCGCGTTGCTGGGCGGCGCGCTCGCGCAGGAAGCCGCGCAGGGGGGCGATGCCGGTGCCGGGGCCGATCAGGATCATCGGCAAGCGGTGGTCTTGCGGCGGGGCGAAAATTGGGTTGGGGCGGCGGATGTAGCCGAGCACGGTGTCGCCTTGCGGCACACTCATGAGGTAGGAACTGGCAAAACCGCGATATTGACCGATGCCGGACCAGGCGGGGGCGTCCAGCGTGCCAACGGTAAGGGTGGCTTCGTGCGGTGTGTCGAGCGGCGTGGAGGAAATCGAGTAAAAGCGCGGACGGATGGCGGCGCAGAGTTCGAGCAGGCCCTCGATCCCGAGCGCGATGTCCGGGTAGGTGCGCAAAAGGTCGAGTACCGTCATGCGCTTTTCCGCGACCTCGCGCTGGAACGCGGCGCGGGCGCTGTCGGTATCCCCCGCCAGCGCGGAAAGGGCGGCGCGGGTGGTTTCCGCGGAGGCGGCGGCCAGCAGGGCGCGAACATCGTTGCGCGTGGCGGGGTCTTGCAACTCGACGAAATCGGTCAGTAACTGGCGGGTGGTGACGGGCGTGCCGATCGGCAAATGGCGCAGTTTCGCGCCCTGGCCCTGCAGGACCAGAACCGCATCCGGCGCCAGGTTCAGCCGTTGCAGAACGGCATCGACGAGCTCCGGGCGGTTGCGGGCATAGACAGCAATGTGGTCGCCGGCGGCGTAGCGGACGCCTTCGGGCAGGCGCAGAACGATGTGGCGGGTGGAGGCGCGCGGCGCTTCCTTTGCGTGATCCCATAGGCCAGTGGGGTCACGGACCAGTTCGTCGTTGCTGAGCACTTCCAGCGCCATCGCGGAGTCGGGCATCGCGCGCGCGCGCACCTGGGTTCCATCCATGATCTGGGCGGTGAGTTTGGCGCCGGAGACTTGTGTGGCGTCGCCAAGCGCTTCCCAGAACATTTTCAGCCAGGCGTCGAGCGCGCCGTCGAAATCGCGATCGGCATCGGCCTCGCCGCGCGGCACGATCGCCTGCGCGCCGGTGGCA
>Ga0302326_10030095_pt1 | contig 10875 bp, 9 predicted proteins | sample Palsa_T0_3_FD_202264 | JGI IMG/M metagenome (GOLD analysis project Ga0302326, IMG submission 202264) | Peat permafrost microbial communities from Stordalen Mire near Abisko, Sweden - Palsa_T0_3 | ecosystem: Environmental > Terrestrial > Soil > Palsa > Peat permafrost | place: Sweden: Abisko...
TTCTCAATCAAACACCACCGTCTTATTCCCGTAACACAAGATGCGGCGGTCGAGGTGCCAGCGCACGGCGCGGGAGAGAACTATGCGCTCCAAATCGCGGCCCCTGGCAACCAGGTCTTCCACCTGGTCGCGGTGCGAGATGCGCGCCACGTCCTGCTCGATGATTGGTCCGTCGTCCAGCTGGTCGGTCACGTAATGGCTGGTGGCCCCAATCAGCTTTACTCCCCGCGCATGGGCTGCGTGGTACGGGCGTGCTCCCGTAAAGGCCGGCAAAAAGGAGTGGTGCACGTTGATAATCGACGCCGGGTAGCGAGCAACAAAAGCGGGCGAAAGAATCTGCATGTAGCGAGCCAGCACTACCAGCTCCACCTCGTGCCGGGCGAGCAGGTCCAATTGCCGAGCCTCAGCTTCGGCGCGCGTGTCCGCTGTGACCTTCACGAGTTCGAACGGAATCCCATAGAACCCCGCAAGCGGTTCTACCTCGCGATGATTAGAAATGATTAATGGAATGTCGCAAAGCAACTCGCCGCTCTTCCAGCGGTCGAGCAGATCCGCCGTGCAATGCAGGTATTGCGAGCAGAAAAGCGCCACTCTGGTCTGCCGCACGCCTGAGGTCAACTGCCAGCGCATGCCGAACTCAGCCGCCAGCGTCGCAAAGGCTGCCTTGAATCTCTCCAGATCGAAGCATTCCGGCCCGTCCAGCGCCCATTCCACGCGCATGAAAAACAGGCCCAGATCGTGGTCCTGGTGCTGGTCGGCGTGCAGAATGTTGGCCCCGTGCTTGTAGAGCAGGCTTGCAACGCCGGCAATGAGTCCCTTGCGGTCCGGGCAATCGATAAGCAGAACGGCCGAGTCTTTCATGCTCCATTCAGATTAAGCCCTGGAGCATTTTGTCCGGCCGCATCGCAGGGGAAAAAACGCCGGGGGCAGATGCTGCCCCGGCGATGCGCGTGCAACGCAATGAACCCTTCTCCGCGAATTTCATTTTGCGCGAGAGCACCTTCAGGCTGCCGTCTCGGCGCGGGCGACGGGCGGCGAGTTCAACTGCTGGCGTAGATTGACGGCGAGGTCGGCCACCATGCGCAGTCTTTCCGCAGTCGGCGAAGACGCTTCGCTTCCCGATAGAGCCAGTTGCGAATGCAGCAGAATGCTGGCAACCGTCGTCTTCAACTCGTGCTCCATTGAGGCGGCCGCAGCACGGCGGGCCAACGTCTGCTCCCGCTCGCGGCGATGCAACGCGCCGCGAATCTCACGGACCAGCCGGGTCGCTCCGGACAGCGCGAAGTTGATCTGCAGAGGAATCGCCAGGCGGGCGCGGTCCCAGATCGCTTCGGCGGCTGACGGATCGCACTCGGCCATCGTTTCATCGATTACCACGACGGCAAACTCCTGGCGGCGCAGCGCGGTCAGCGCCGCCTTGCGCCCCTCCGCCACTTCAACCTCCATACCCAGTTGCGAACCCACCACAGTGGCGCAGTTGCGGGCGCCTTCAATTCCAGTCACAATCAAAATACTCATCTACTGTTCCTCATTCCGTGCCGGCCCAGTTTCGTGGTCCAGGCTTGTTCTTTCAATGTTGTTTAAGTGCCGTCCGATCCCGTTTTCGGACGGCGCCATGGGCTTTCCCATGACCGCCCTATCGGCGCGATTGGTTCCAACTTGAGCCGAGGGCCGATTATTCTTCCCGAAGCGGGTCGGCGATCCCATATTCCTTTAGCTTGCGATAGAGCGTTGTCTTGCCAATGCCCAGCAGCTTGGCGGCCTGAAGCTTGTCGCCATTCAGGGTGCGGATGGCGCCCAGAATCGCTTCCCGCTCCAGTTCTGACAGAGTCTTCACCAGGGTTGCGACACCAGTTTCTCCGGCCGCCTCATTGGTGGCCGAGGCGGTGCGCCGCGCTTCCAGACCTTGTTGCTGCAACTGAGTGGGAAGATCTCCCAACTGGAGCACGGGACCGGAACACATGGTGCTGGCCCGTTCGACGGCATGTTCGAGCTCCCTTACATTCCCCGGCCAGTCGTAGCGCATCATTGTGCGCAACGCTTCGTCGCTCAGTGTGAATTTTCGCCCGTGTTCCCGGCTGATGCGGTCGAGAAAGTGAGCCGCCAGCAGCGGTATATCTTCGCGCCGGTCGCGCAGCGAGGGCAGCCGCAGGTTCACCACATTGAGCCGGTAGAAAAGATCCTTGCGAAAGGTGCCCTTCTCCACCATCACCGCCAGGTCCCGGTTGGTGGCGGCCACAATGCGCGCTTTGATGGGAATGCGGTGCGTGGCTCCCACCGGGCGAACCTCTTTCTCCTGCAAAGCGCGCAGCAGCTTGGCCTGCAGGTCGAGCGAGAGCTCGCCAATTTCGTCCAGAAACACTGTCCCGCCCTCGGCGGAGACCAGCAACCCATCTTTGGATTTGTTGGCTCCCGTGAATGCGCCCTTCACGTAACCGAACAACTCGCTCTCAATCAATGTCGGCACCAGCGAACCGCAATCGACGGGCAGGAACGGCTTTTGAGAGTTGGGGCCGTAGGCGTGGATGGTGCGGGCAACTAATTCCTTTCCTGTCCCGCTCTCGCCAAGTACCAGCACCGGGTGCGACGACTGGGCGACTTTAGAGAGGATGCGATACAGCTTTTCCATCTCTCCGGAGCGGCCGATCATCGCCCCCAGGCCTTGCGAGAGCCGCAGCCGCTCCCGCAGCTGGCGGGTCGCGGTGTCGGTCAGGTGGCTGGCAGCGGCACGGTCGAGCACCGTCGAAAGCTCATCGATGGCGAATGGCTTGGCCAGGTAGTCCGAAGCCCCGCAGCGCATGGCTTCGACAGCCGCACTCACCGATCCGGACGCGGTCATGGCGATCACCGACGTGTCTGGATAAAGCTGCTTCACTTCGGAAACCAGTTCCAGGCCGTGGCTGCTGCCCGCCGGCAGGTTGACGAGCAGGATGTCGGCCGCCAGGCCGCGCAGCAGGCTGCGTGCGTGGCTCAGATCGCCTGTGCTCTCCACCGCGTAACCCAGGCTGGCGGCTATCTCGGTGCAGGCCGACCGCATCGCGGTGTCCGCGTCCACTACCAGCAGGTGCAGCCGCACCGGCGGTTCCGCTAGTTGTGGGATGAATTCCATGTTTCTCGCGCCCTGTTCTGTTTCGAGCATTGTATGCGCCTCACGCGTGATTCGGTGAATGAAAGGTGGATAAGTGATCCTGCATTCGCCGGCTGGACTCGCCGGATCGATCTGTTCCGCTGTCTCCCGATCGGCGTTCGTGGTCAGCGCGTTCGGGCTGGCAATTCTATCTCAAAGCGAGCTCCGCCAGGGTTATGATTTCCCGCGGAAATCCGCCCGCCCGCTGCTTCAATGATCGATCGGGTGATGGACAAGCCCAAGCCGCGATGAGCCACAGGCCAGGTGTCGCTGCCGGGAGAGGCCGGCTGGGTGGTGAATCCGGACTCGAAGATTTTGTCCAGGGCATCTGCAGAAATGCCCCGACCGTTATCCTCGATGGTCAGCGAGAGCTGCTTCTCAGTGCCAGGTTGTGCGGGGCCACGCTGCGTGGGCCGTTCACCCAGGTGCAATCGGATCTTGCCCCCACCGGGCATTGCCTCCGCTGCGTTCTTAACCATATTGACCAGCACGCGTGTCAGGTCTTCTCCCGTAAGCCTCACTGCGAGTGCGCCCCCATCGGTGTCCACGGTTAATGCAATCGACGGCCCGGCCAATGCCGCCAGCAGGTTGCGGTTGGCCAGCAACTCTGCCGCCAGGTTGTCGATGGGTACGGCCGGCATCAGATCCCAGCGCTGAGCCTGCCGTGACCGTTCCGTCGATTTGCTTCGCTGAGGTCCGTTTCCCGGTTCCAACAGCTCGGCCCGGGTGGCCCCTGCCGCTTGGGCGCCTTGGGGATCCAAAGTCATCAGCTTCTCCACCAGCCTGCGGCTGGCCGCGGACACCAGGCGCAACTCGTTTCCATAGTGCAGATAAGCGGTCGCAAGTACCCCCGGCTCCTGCAGCAGATCGCAGTAGAGCTCCAGCGCCGTCACCATGTTTCTGGCATCGTGCGCCACCTCAGCAAGGTTTTCGCTGTCGCTGCGCAAAATGGCCAACGTCTCTACCCCCGATTCCACGCGCCTGCGCTTCCAGCCTTCCCATCCCTCAACCTGCTTCGCCAGTTGCATGATTCGCTCCCATTCCTTGTCAGTTAATATGTTGTCGGTGATCGGAGACCAGCCACTTTTGATCAGAAACCAGCCCCTGATCGATGCCCCCGCTGCCAGTTCAAGGTCTCTTGCCGCTAATCACAAGTCCCTTGCCGCTTGAGCCTGGTCCTTTTTTGGCTACCCCAGAATCCTTGCGTATTCGTCCCGCTTCTGCCTTTGTGCATTGGCTTTGTCCTGTTCTATTACACGTGGCGTGCCAAACCAGAACGCCGAATCTAAGTTCCTGATAAGGGAAGAGCTTGCTGTCCTATTCCCATCCAGCGGCCGGCGCTCACGACGCCTAATTCGTCCCATAATGGAACAAAACCGCAATGGCCAATCGATCTAAGTTACTTACTTTCTATTGGTTAAGTGTTCGTTCCCGTTCCGGATCGAGACTAACCTGTTTTCCCATCCTGGCACGACTCCCGCTCCCGGCTCCGCGCCCCTTCCGCTCTCCCGTACAATTTCCCTATGCCAGTCCCAACTCAGTTCTTCCGGCCAGGCGGCAGAACCCCTGCCCAGCTCCGTCCGCTCACCCTGACTCCCGGTTTTGTGCAGACTGCGGAGGGTTCCGTCCTGGTCTCCTTCGGGAATACACGCGTGCTGACCAACGCCACCATCGAGCAAGGCGTTCCCGGCTGGCTGCGCAACTCAGGCCGCGGGTGGGTCACGGCGGAGTACGCCATGCTGCCGCGATCTACGGTCACTCGGACTCCGCGGGAAAGCGAACGCGGCAAGATCGGCGGCCGGACGCACGAGATACAGCGCCTCATTGGCCGCAGTCTCCGTTCCGTCGTGGACATGCACGCCCTGGGCGAGCGCACCGTGATTCTGGACTGCGATGTGATTCAAGCCGACGGCGGCACGCGCACGGCTGCGATCTCCGGCGCTGCTGTCGCCCTGGCCCTGGCCCTGAACGCACTGGTCGAGGCCGGGACGCTCAAGCATTCCCCGTTGAAGCAACTTGTGGCCGCCACCTCGGTTGGCATCGTCGACGGAACCGAACTACTCGACCTCTGCTACGAAGAAGACTCGCAAGCCGAAGTGGACATGAATGTAGTCATGACGGCCGATGGAGGCCTGATCGAGACCCAGGCCACGGCGGAGAAAGGTTCTTTCTCCCGCGCGCAATTGAACTCCCTCGTCGACCTGGCCGAAACTGGCCTCAAGGAAATCTTCGCCGCGCAGCGAGCTGTGCTGGGCCAGTAGCCTTGATTTGGAATCTCTGAACATGGCAGCGGCCAAGCACAAATTCCCGTCCCGAATTCCGTCCCCCATGCTAGCCTTTCCCTAGCGCACAAGGGCGCATCCGGTCCGCGGAAAGGACAGAGTCCACCTGGCAAGTACAATTCGTTTTGCGAACTGACTTTCTGCCCTTGAATATGCGGACCCGGGGCCTACGAAAGGAAGTTCGTCATGCCGGTCAGACCCCTCCCTCCCCATCCCAGCCTCGACCAACTTAAGCATCAGGCCAAAGACCTGATCAAAGCCCATGCCGCCCGCAGCCAGGGTGCTGCGCAGCTGATCCGCGAATTCCATCCCCGTTTTCAGGGCGCCACAGACGCCTCCATCTTTGCTGCCAAGTTCAAGCTCAGCAGCGCGCAGTTCACCATCGCCCGCGAACACGGCTTCCCGAGCTGGACCCGGCTCAAAGCGCACATTGAGAAGCCCACCCGCGCCAATCGACTCGACCTGCCGCACCACGAACGCATCGAGGACCCCATCTTTCGCCACGCCGTCGACCTGCTCGATGCAGGCGATGTTGCAGGCTTGCGTGCCCACCTGCGCCAACACCCCAACCTGGTGCGGCAGCACGTAATCTTTGAAGGCGGAAATTACTTTCGCAACCCGACGCTGCTGGAGTTCGTCGCCGAAAATCCAATCCGCCACGGCACTCTGCCCGCCAACATAGTCGCCCTCGCCGAGGTCATTCTCGATGCCGGCCTGAATGTCAAACTGAATGCCAATGCAGCTCAATCCGCAATCGACGAAACGCTCGGGCTCGTTTCCACCGGCCGTGTTCCGCGCGAGTGCGGCGTCCAGATTCCCCTGATTGAGCTGCTCTGCAATCATCGAGCCGATCCAAACCGTGCGATGCTTCCGGCGGTAGCTCACGGCGAATTTGAGGCCGTGCATGCGCTCATCAAGTGCGGCGCTTCCGTGACTCTTCCCGTCGCGGCAGCTCTCGGACGCATCGAAGACTTCCGTCGATTGCTTCCCCATGCCGACAATGAGGATCGCCATCGTGCGCTCGCTCTGGCATCGCAATTCGGCCACATTGAAATCGTGAAGCTGCTGCTCGATGCCGGCGAAGATCCAAACCGCTATAACCCGATCCATTCGCACTCCACGCCATTGCATCAGGCGGCTCTTGCGGGACACGACGACCTGGTCCGGTTACTGGTGGAACGAGGCGCGCGCGTCGATTTGAAAGACGTTCTCTGGAAAGGCACACCAGCCGACTGGGCGCACCACGCCGGCAAAACTGAGCTCGAAGCCTACCTGCGCGCGCTGGAGGAAAAGGCACGGAAGAAATCGTAGTTTTGTTACTACTCAGTCGAGTCTCAGTTCACTAGGCAAAGTTGATACCGAACACGCCGACGAATCGCCAAAACTCTCGACGGCCAACGAAATCAAAGCTCCCCCGCGTAGTGAGCCTGAGGTTCGCACGCCCAAAAACGCTATGCGAAGCGCACCTCAGCGGAGTCCAAGGACCTGCATTTGGGACGCTCGCGGCCCGAGACTCAGCTTAATACAAATGGTATGAGCTATTGAGACACCACACCAGGCCACGACTGCGAAAGTGTGCTCTGGGCAGAGCCGAATCGCGCCGCAAAAAACGCAATAGAATCAGCCCCTTTGGCAAGCTCCTCCAGCAATTTGCCTGAGGACAGAGCATTTTCCCAAGCCTCCAAAACCCACTCGATTAAAAGTTCACAGCTCACCGTCGGCGACCAATGGCCAACAGCATGCCACAGAAGAAGGCGTCAGTTGCCATGCAACGACCGCAATTTCCGCGACGCACAAACCCCATCCGAGGCCACGTTACGAAGGATGTATGCGGCTAGCACAAAGCTGGCATTGGCATGAACCATTAGCCGCAGGATCATTCAGCTAGGTTCGTATGCGCGTCGTGGCTGAGCCGGCTAGGAACCCAGAGAGCTTGACGGTTCCAGAACGAGACGCCGGACCACACCTAGGCCCGCGCACGGCGTAAGCCTCATCACGAAACGAAACAGAGTCGAGGTGGCATTGCTATGAACTCCAGCAAACGCAGCAATCTTTTGTCAGAGTTATTTGTCGTGCTGACTGCCGCAACTCTCTTGGTGGCAGGCTGCACCAGCGCCAACACCGGTTCAACCACGCCGCCACCCCCGCCGCAAACAGGTTCCTCATTCGTTACGGGAACAGACGCGCCAATGGCCAGCGTCGTCTCGTTCGCTGTCCAAATCCAGAGCATCACTGCGACCGACGCAAGCAACAACACCGTTTCGCTGATTAGTGGGACGCCAACAGTTGACTTCGCCCGCTTCAATGGCTTGCAGACGCTGTTGGATATGAACGATGTTGCGGTCGGTAGCTACAGCAACGTTTCCATCACGCTGGGCAGCGCGACGATCGGCTACCTGCAGACGCCGCAGGGTGGAGGCCCGCCACAGGTTGCCACCATGCCTGCCACTTATGCAAATTCGGCTTCGACCTTTACCTATACCGCGACATTGGCCAACCCGATTGTGGTCGCACATGCCGGCGCACCGGTCGGCTTGCATCTGGATTTCGATCTGCGCAAGTCCATCGTCGTCGACGGAACCGGTGCCATCACCGGAGCAGTTACGCCCACGTTCAATCTGAACGGGGTCGCAAATAGCGATCCCGGCGCATACATCGATTGCTTCGACGCAGCCGTTATAAGCGTGAACCAAAATGACCAGAGCTTCACTGTCCAGGGTCCGCACGGACGGCAGTTCACGGTCAATGTCAGCGGCCAAACGGAGTGGGAGAACAATGAGGGGCTGGGCGATCTGTCCTCGAGCAGCATTGTCACTCTCTCTGGCTCGCTCGACAGGGCCGACGCAACCATCGATGCCGACGACGTAGCGATCCTTTCGCAGAACGGCTTCTGGGCAGGCGGCCTGGTTACATCCGTCGCTCAAACTGCACCGGGCGACCCGGCAACCAGCATCGATCTTTATGTGCGCGGGCTGTTGCCTGCCACCACGACAGGGCTCACATTGGGCCAAATCGCCACCGTCGATCTGAGCGGCAGCGAAAAGTACTTCATCTACTGGTTCCACAACCCCCTCACGGAGTTCCTGTTCAACTCGAGTCAACTGCTTCCCGGTCAACACGTATCGGTGGGCGGCCCGGCCAGCGGCGCAATCAATGCGAGCGCCGTCACGGTGAAACGAGTGGTCCTGCGAGATTGGGGATACAACGGAACCGTGGTTGCCAATAGCGTGAATACGTCAAACACGACAAACGGGGCATCCGGGTCATTCCAGATTCAGGTCAACGGTTTCGCCGGCACTTTGATCCCGCAAACGGTCACAGTCTACACCGGGGCCAAGACGGAATTTCGCGGCGGCCTCACTGGCCTGACCGATCTGCCCAACGCTCAAAATGTGCGCGTAGTTGGCCTGCTCCTGCTAACCCCGAACGGCAACGCTGTGCTGCTGGCTCACTACGTCGACGAACTCGACTAGCGAGCCAAAACGTGAAGCTGTCCCTCCTTGCGCCGGAGCCGCGATCAGCTGCTCCGGCGCATTCTTGTGCACCGGTGATTGGCAGGCGATATGTTCTAGTGTCCCGAGTCCGATGTTTCTACCCCCCAAAGCGCTGTCATCCTGAGCGAAGCGTGCTTCAGCGGAGTCGAAGAACCTGCGGTTGCCTTTCGTGATTTAATCAACGAATCTCCGACTTAGAAGAATTGTGCATGCTTCAAAAACCCACTCTGTGTCAGGGCACGACTTCAGTCGTGCCGAATAAGGCAGCAAAGACGAGGGGTTTTAACCCCTGGGGGATCTCGCGCGGATCCTGCGGACATTTATGAAACACGCTGTAATCTACGCGCCCGCAAATCCACCGGCTGTCATCCGCAAGCTCTCACCTGCAAAGGCCGGGTCTGGCACCCATATAATGGGGGACGGATGTGCGCGTTTGATGTCCATCGCGCCGGTTTGGAAAGAGAGATGCATGGGGAATCTGCAAGGACGAATCGCGCTCGTTACTGGAGCGAGCCAGGGAATTGGCCGTGCCGTCGCCCTCGAGCTCGCGCGTGCCGGCGCAACGGTTGCCGTGGCGGCGCGTAATGAAGCCAAACTCGCCGAGGTCGTGGCGGAGATTGAGGCGGCCCATGGCCAGGCGGCGGCGTTTGCGCTCGATCTGGCCAGCGAAGAATCGATCAAAGCCGGTGCCAAAGCCGTATTGGAGCGTTTCGGAAAGGTTGAGATCCTGGTCAACAATGCAGGCATCACGCGCGACGGCCTTGCCATGGCCATGAAGCGCGCGGACTGGGACGATGTGCTCACAACCAACTTGACCGGCGCATTTCTCCTGACGCAGGCAGTCTTGCGCCCAATGCTGAAGAATCGCTGGGGCCGGATCATAAACATCTCAAGCGTAGTAGGGCGGACAGGCCAGGCTGGCCAGGTAAACTACGCCGCCAGCAAAGCCGGCCTCATTGGACTCACCCGTTCCCTGGCGCGCGAAGTAGCCTCCCGCGGAATTACAGTAAACGCCGTTGCGCCCGGCTACATTGAGACTGCCATGACCGCCGTGCTCGACGAAAAGCAGCGCGCCGCCATGATGGCCACAATTCCCCTGGGCCGCGCCGGCACAGACACCGAGATAGCGCAGTCTGTAGCGTTCCTGGCCTCAGATGCCGCAGCCTACATCACCGGCCACGTCCTGGACGTAAACGGCGGCATGTTCATGGGCTGAGCCCGCGGTCCCGAACCCTATCTCTGTTTGCCGCGGGAATCGCGTATGAGGCATTTTCAAGAGGCCAGACGGGGTTTACGATGGAAAGGAGGTTGAGGACATGAGAAATCTTGATTGGTCCCAATGCAGCGCGGTTGAAAGCGTGCCGGGAAGACTGAGTGGCGCATGGGTGTTTCGCGATACCCGCATGCCCGTGTCCGCCGTCTTCGAAAACCTTGAGGCCGGAGCCACCATAGACGAAATCATTGACCAGTTCGACCTCACACGGGAGCAGATTCAAGCCGTCCTCAAATTTGCCGCCCGCAGCCTGGACGCGCCTCCTGTTCTTGCCGGCGCCACGATGTCGACGGATGCGCATTCTTTTTGACCACGTAACGCCCCGCGGCATTGCTCACCATCTTCCGGGCCACATCGTCACCAAGCCAGAGGCATTGGACCGTCAAACGGAAGCGCCATCGTAAGAGCCGCTTCGATTTCGTGCTGCTTGCGCTTCTTCGATCCGCTCTTCCGATCACGCTTTCCAATTGATATCTCAACCCCGAAGTAAGCGGCGGCCTCCGACATTCCCATCCGGAGCAATGCTGGGTCTCCAAGCCGAATTCGATCCGCTGTGCGTTGCGGGTCGAGACCGAGGGACCGAATGACCTGAAGAGCGACGGCGCGAGCAAGTGGCGGCGGAACTGAGTTGCCAATCTGTCTCGCGCCGTGCCATTTCGTCTGGTGGAACCGGAACCAGTCGGGAAATCCATGCAGTCT
>Ga0302326_10030098_pt1 | contig 10874 bp, 12 predicted proteins | sample Palsa_T0_3_FD_202264 | JGI IMG/M metagenome (GOLD analysis project Ga0302326, IMG submission 202264) | Peat permafrost microbial communities from Stordalen Mire near Abisko, Sweden - Palsa_T0_3 | ecosystem: Environmental > Terrestrial > Soil > Palsa > Peat permafrost | place: Sweden: Abisko...
CCCTGTCGCCAGTCGCAGATCGTGTTGGTTGGTGCGCTCGTAGCCGTCGATCTCGTCCCAGGACAGGTGATAGGAGCGGACGAGGTTGCGAATCTTCAGACCCTGCTCGGTGATCACTACTCGAGACTGCGCGACTCGCCACAGACTGCCCGCGATCACGATTCCCACCACGATCAGGACGACGCCGATGACGCCCGATCCCGGCCGCCGGCCGCCACCGGTCAGCAGGTTCACGCCACCTCCGACCAAAGCAAGCCCTCCGACGACCAGCAGCACATAGACGGGGAATTTCTGCCACCAAACCGGCTGGAAGCGATACAGCTCGCCCGCGTGCGACGATCGCGGCGGCTGGTCGTCATCGGTCGTCGCCTCAGCCATTTTGTGAGGCCGTCGCCGAGATCGCCGAATGGCCGGTCGAGGGGATACCGACGATCCGGCTGATGGCCGTCTTGGACATGGCGCAAGTGTCGTGCGTAACGCGGCGGCGTTCAACCGGCCCGGGGTGACGCGGCAGCAATACCTCACACGATTGTCAGAACATCTCGCCTGGCCCCAGCGGCGACGGGGGTTCCCGGAGGCGATCGAGGCGATCTACCCTCAGACGACAGTGCAGACCTGCATCGTGCACCTCATCAGAGCCAGCCTGCGCTACGTCCCGCGCCGCCAATACGACGCCGTGGTCAAGGATCTCAAACCGATCTACACCGCGATCAACGCCGACCAGGCGCTGCTGGAGCTCGACCCGTTCGATCAGAAGTGGGGGCAACAGCTGCCCTTGATCGGCCAGGCATGGCGCACCAACTGGGCGTACGTGACCCGTTCATGGCGTTTGAACCTGAAGTCCGCCGTGTGATTTAATCATCAACGCGATCGAAGCCTTGAACCGTCAGCTGCGCAAGGCCGTCAAGACCAAGGGCAGCTTCCCCTCAGAGGACGCCGCCCGCAAGCTGCTGTTCCTCGCGATCCAGAACACCGTGCCGCAATGGACCCGAACCCGGGGCTGGACCAAAGCGCTGCTGGCGTTCAAGATCCAGTTCGGAGACTGACTGCCCGACTGACCAACGACCGCCTACACAGAAAAGCGGACGCCCTCGAAGCCGCGGCCAGCGCCGGCAGGGAAACCGAGACGTCTCCAGGTTCGTGGGAGCGGGTCTGTTGGTGACGCGGAGGAAGCGGTCGACTCGCTTCTGCATCTCGCGAGCCTCGGTCGCGGGACGACGAAAGGAACACCAATCGAGCCGGTGCGGGCCCTGGGCCACCATCGATACGGGCGTGAGAGGTTCGCTCGCCGAGGGGCCCAGGGTGTGGGGTCAGGCGGCGGCGAGCCCGACGCAGAGGGCGCCGAGCGCGAGGGCCTGAAGCGCGACGCGAGCGTTGATGACCGAGTCCCAGCGGGCCTGCAGCTCACGCGCGTTGGCCGGTACTCGGTCGGCGACTGCTGCTGCGGTCAGCGCGATGTTGACGGGCTTGGCGACTCGGGTGTAGACCGCCAGGAAGACCACTAGGGCGAGGGTGGCCAATGCGCCGGCGGCGGCGCTGACCCAGTGCCCGGTCGCGGCGGCAAGCGCAGCTGTCGCGATGGCGGCGATCAGGCCGCCGATGCCGATTGCCTTAAAGCGGACGTCGGCGATTTGATGGACGTGGCCGAGCGATTGGGTGAGGGTGCGGTCATCGACGGCGGCGATGGCGGGGCGCTGGACGATGGCGCCGAAGACGTCGGTGCCGTAGATGACGGCGTTGGCGAGGATCGCGAGGCCAGCGAGGATTTCGATGAGGGTGCGCATCAGAGGGTCTCCTGTTGGGTGAGCATGTGGTGCGCGAGTTCAAGTCGGGCTTGGACATGGCTTGGGCGCAGGCGTCCGCTGGCTTGGAGGGTGGCCAGGCCGTGCAGGACGGCCCAGGCGATCTCGGCCTGGGTGTCGTCGGCGTTCGGGAAAGCGTCATGGATGCCCGCGAAGGCGTGCAGAAGTGGCTCGGGGGTGTCCTTCGCCGCGAAGGTCAGCCCTGAGGGGAGCGAGAACATGGCCTCATAGGTCCGGGGGTGGTCGGCGGCGAAGTCGAGGTAGGTGCGCATGCGTGCCATCGGCGAGACCTGCGCCGCTTCGAGCTCCGCGGCGAGGTCGGTGAAGCCGGCGACGGCCGCGGCGTCGATCAGCGCCTGGCGGCCGGCGAAGGCCGAATAGATCACTGGCTGGGTGACGCCCAGCTCAGCGGCGAGGCGGCGCATCGTCACCGCGGGCCAGCCTTCGGCCTCGGCGAGGTGTCGGGCGCAGTGGATGACCTGGTCGCGTCTGAGGTCGAGATCTGGGGCGGGTCTTGGTGACATGATCCATAGTCTAGCAGTGCTATATAACGTTGCTAGTTATCAAATCGAAAGGACTCTCCAATGGATCTAGCCGCCCTGCTCCTCGCCCTCCTGGCATCTGTCGCCATCATCGCCATCGGCGCTCGCTTCCTCCTGGCACCTCGGCAAGCGATGCTCGGCTACGGCGTCGCCCCAGACAGTCTCCGCGCCCTGACCGAGATCAAGGGCGTGCGCGACATCACCTCCGGAGTGATCATGTTCGTCGTCTGGGCCGCCGCTGGCCGCACCGCACTGGGCTGGGCGCTGCTCGCCGTGACGATCACGCCCGTCGCAGACGCCCTCATCGTGCTCACCAACGGCGGCAAGCTCTCGACCGCGCTGGGCATCCACGGGATCACCGCCGCCCTGCTCCTTGCCGCCGGCCTCATCCTCGCCCTCGGGTAATGACGCGACCGACGACCGCGCTTCGCCGGTCACCATGACTCGCTACCGCTACGGCTCGCCCTGGCACGAAGAGGCCCTCTCGCACCCGCTGTGGTGGTATGTGCCGGCTGGGACATACCGGGTTGAATCAGGAGTCACCGCGATGAAGTCACCGGGGCCGACAGGCACCTCTCGGTCATCGACGACCACGACCCCGGATCCGTGCAGGACTGCGTACGCGTCCTCCGCGCCGTCGTCGGTGTGGTCATGACAGACGGTCTCCGCTGCCGCGGGGAGCTCGACCTGGTACAGGCCGAACGTCTGAATCCCCAGCTCGTCTCCCACGCACTTGTCGAACCTGCTCGCCGCGGGATGAGATCCAGGACCGGGCTCGACCTGCGAAGCGTTGCGGAGAGTGAAGGACATCGTCGGCAGCCTAGTCACACCGGGGCCCCGCTTGCGGCATCGTCCTGCGCTGGCCGCGGTCATCATCGCGAGGCTTCCGCTTGGCTCGGTCGGGGACTTGGAACAGCAGTCCGCCGGCGACGTCGATCAACGCGCGACGCGACTGGTCTTCCGTGGATGCGGCAGTCTGCTCGAACTGGCGCTACTTGCCTGAAGGCTTGGCGAGGCTCGCGTCGAGCAAGCGTTGCAGCGGTCCGATGACGTTGCCGCCAACCGCGATGCCGCGCCGGCCGGCGATGTCTAAGCCAACCGCGTAGCACTCCCAAGCTCCGTCGCTCGGCGCCCAGGTGAAGTTCGCCCCCGAGTCCGCGCTTGCCCGCGCCACGGGCTGGCCCGTCGTCTTGTCCTTGAACGTGATCCTGACAACCGGCTGATCGGTCCGCTCCGCCGGGCAGCTCGTCGCAGCCGGCTGAATGAGGGGGAGAGAGTTGAACAGCGTCACCAGATCCTGAACGTGCTTCTGGTTGGTCACGGTTCGCGACAGGAATGGCTGCTTTCTGGGCGCGCTGCTGGTGACGTTGATCTCTCCAACGCTCGTTGGGATCCGCTCGGAGGCAGGACGCTTGACGATCCATTGTGATTGTGCGACCGCGGACAACAGGGTCTGGTCGCTACCGGTGGATGTGACCTGGATGCGCAGTACCCGGATGCCGAGCACGCCCGGGACCGACGCCCAGGTGTGGTCAACGTACTGGAGCGGCAGGCCACCGGTCACGCTGCCTGCGCCGTCGACCTTTGACCCGGGCGGGAGGTGCGCGGTGACGAATGAGAGCACCCCCGAGGAATCTTCAGGGACCATCCAGCTTCTGCGGTCCACGGCGCTATCGAGCGCGCCGGTTAGCAGCAGCGTGTGCGGGCCGATGCCGCTGCTGCTGGAATCGACCACGGCTCCGAGCGGCGCGACAACTCCGCCCAGGAGTCGCTGGGCGTCGCGAATCGCGGCCCGACGGTGAGCGCGCGTCGAAGAATTCACGTGAGCGACTGGGGACAGCGGCGATCGATATTGAACGTCTGCTGCGCTGCGCGTCGCCGCCTCACATCCGCACAGGCTCACAAACGCTGCCAGCATGCCGGCTGCGGTCAATACAGGTCTCCACGGACCACGCACAACGCTTGATGTTATGGCCGCCGGGTCAAGCGCCAAGCTCCCGCGGCCGTGCCGGCCCGACTTCCCTATGTCGCCGCACGGCACCGAGCCGCGGCTTCCGCTTCGGTCGGTCGCCGACGCCGAGCAGCAGCGAGCGGCCGGCCATTCCTGCCGGCCGACGCGGCCGCTGTTTCGTGAAGACAGCAGAAGTCTCAGGCCGTGCGGTGAGCCCGCGGAGCAGCAGCTTCCGGGCGGGTGGCATCGGTCTCTCGAGGAACTCGCTGACACGAGGTGCGGCGGGCGAGGTGAGTCTCGGCAGCAGCCCCCGCTCGGGCGGTTTGACTCACGTGCGGTCGGAGCGGAAGCAGAGGCTGCGGTACGTAGCGTTCACCTGACCGTCCGGGAACCGGTCGCCGATGATCCTCCGTGCCTGCTCAAGGAGTTTTTCGCGTTCGTATGGCTCGGCGCGACGCACTCCCGCCCACGCGGAGACCTCGCGCATCACGGTCTCCACATCGACTTGGACGCTGCGGCGAAACTCGGCACGCTCAGGCGTGGTGAAAGGGCCCGCGGCCGGAGCCGCGACATCGTTCCACGGGAGAGGTACGCCGCGGTCCACGAGAAGGAAGTCGATGAGCTCCCCCGCCCAATCCAGCTCGGGGTCAAGAATCGTGCCCACAGTGCCGACGCGCCCGCCCGGCCGAAGCACCCGGGCGATCTCAAGCGGCGCGCGTTCGGGGTCAAACCAGTGCCACGCTGTCGCGGCAAGCACCGCATCGGCGCTGGCATCAGGCAGCGGCATGTCCTCCGCGGCCGCGAGAACGGTAGGCACAGCCGGCGTCTGCTGCTTCAACACCTCCAGCATGCGTTCATCGGGCTCGACCGCAACCACCCGCAGACCACGCTCTACGAGCAGTCGAGTAAAGAGCCCGGTTCCTGCGCCAACGTCAACGACGTCAACATCACCGTCTGGCAGAAGCCAATCCAGGGCCTCAGGGACGGCCGCGGGTCGGCCGACGTCATAGTCGCCCGCAAACGATCCGAAGTACCGCGTAGGTCGCTCATCCACGACCGCGAATCTAGCTGCTACATCTCGCGATGAGCATCGGCCGGCGATCAACAGACACGACAGTGAGGACGCGCTGGCGCTTAACGGCCGTGGCGTCCGAGCGGTGGAATGACCGCTCGCCGGAGGCGGCCCTCCACCCCCCGGCGTGTTCGACCCACCCCCTGGATCCACCCTCAGGCCGATGACGTCGCGGTTCGTTGCGATCACGCTGTGATGCAAGGTCGGCTTTCAGCACGACGCATCACGCACATGGCGGGCCTGAGGGCATGGGCTGCGACCGCGTGCTCGAGAAGCTGGAACTAGGAAGGAGTGGGTCGTATCTGCATGATCGCTACTGAGTCTCGGCCAATAGAGCGCCCGTCACCACGGCCGGCCGACCATCGATCCTGCCACCCTGCTGCAGGGGGCGCGGTGCTGCCCATGGCCATCAACAGAGCAACTGCTCGACATCTGCGCCACGCGCCTGCGCGACGTGAGTTGGTCGCCTGGAAGCCGCCGCTGTCTGGTTACGCAGAGGCGCATACACCACCCTTCATCTGGGTCAAGCGGGTGGTCGAGGCCAGGCGTCAGACGGCGAGGCTGCCGGGCCCGCAGTCACAGCTGTCGAGAAATGGGGGCCTCGACGAAACCATCCGAGGGCCCTTCCGTCGGCTTCGCCGCCGCAGTCCCGGGCGATGATGCCCGCCCGCACCATGTCTCCACATCTTGACAGGCGCTCGCGCGTCGTCGTGCTCCCGACTCTGTCCAGTACGAGCCAAGCGCACCTGCGCTGGCGCGCACCGCACCCACGCCTCGAGCCTTTCGTAGTCGGGCACTGGGTACGCAGTGCGAACTTTCAGCCCTCCGAACCCACAGCGCAGTTCCTTCGCTTTCCCTGCGTCAACCTGCTTGGTGATGCTGATTCGATATCTGTTCAAGGGCTGCAGCTGACGCGCTTCTCGCTGCCGGGGAGCGATCGTTCGGTCGTATACGGGACAAACCTTCGGCCGGGCGCGTTCGCGGCATTCACTGCATACCCACGACCGCTGCTCAACGACAGGCGGGTCCCGCTGCAGGTGGTGTTCGGCACCGCCGGCTGGAGAGTGAGCAACGAATTGACCGCCGCCGCCGGCCGAGAGGATGAGGACAGATATTTCGATCAGCTCGAGCGCTTTCTGCTCAGTCGCGAACCACGGGTCGACGCACGCTACGCGCTGGTCCGCGAAGTTGAGAGCGCGATGCTCGACGGATCGGGCGGGGAGTCGGTCGGCGGGCTCGCACAACAGTCCGGAGTCTCGTTGAGTACTTTGCAGCGCGCTTTTGTCAGCTGCGTCGGAGTGACTCCAAAATGGATGCTTCGTCGCTACCGGTTGCAGCGCGCGGTTGAACGGCTGAGCACGGCCGCGCTCATCGATATGGCTTCGTTGGCGGTCGACTTGGGCTATTGCGATCAAGCCCACTTCACGCGCGACTTCCGCGAGGAGGTGGGTATGCCTCCCGGGGAGTACCTCCGGGCTTGCCGTGCCAGAGGTGAGTCACACCAGCGTGAAGGTGATCGATCCCTGTCGACGTGGGATCGTTGTCTGCCGGCTCAGTAGCTCCGTTCTGCGGTCCCGGTCGAGTTGCCTAGGCAAATCGCCATGCATGATCGTTCGATCGTACTCCTCAACGAGCATAACGCATGACACGCCTTTACCTCTGCGCATCCCTGTCGTGTGACATGCGTATGCGCCGCTTTTCCGGTGGCAGCTCCGCCAAACCCTGCTTGCTATGCCATGCCGGACGGGATATTGCGCGCGTCGGGGATTGCGCTCACGAAGCTCTTGCAGATGCACTTCAATCTCCAACTCTCAGCTAGCAAGGTCGAGGAGCATCGAGGCCAGTGGGTCAGGATTGGTGAAGAGCGCCTCGTGACCGCCTGGCACCATTACGGCGGCGACACCGAGCATCGCTGGGAACTGATAGGCGGGAGGTGGGAGGATGAGGTCGTCCTCGCCGAGCAGATAGTGGAAGTCAATGCCGTGATCGCTCGGGCGTGTGGGCCGCGCGATGGCTTCCAGGAAGTAGGCGGCGGGGGTTGGAACCAGGAGGTCCCCGATAAGCTGTTGAAGGTCCGCTGAGGAGTCGGGCACGAAGGCAGCGCGGACGAGCTGAGCGGCGGGAACGGGAACGCTGCCGTCGGGCGACGCTTGGGCGGCGGCGCGCAGCGGCGCCATGCGGTCCGGGAAGGCATCGGCCATACAGAGCCCCGGGAGAGGTATGTGAGCGCTGTAATAAAGTACCTGCCGCACTCTGTCGGCAAGCGCGGTGAGCGCGCCGCCGATCACGTACCCTCCAAGACTGTGGCCCACGAGCACCGACTCGCGTAGGTCGCGGTTCTGAACATGATCGACAACTGCCTGGATGGCGTCGACAAGGTGCACGCTGCTAGGTGGTTCGTTGTTGACCATTCGCTGCCCGGGCAGTTCGACGATGTCGACTGATTCCCCAGCGTCCCGGAGACGTCGGGCAACGGGAAGCCACGAGCAAGCAGTGTGCCAGGCGCCAGGGATGAGCACGAAGGACTTCACGAGCGCTGCTCCCCGAGCTGTCGATGACGGGCCGCGGACGACGGCGGACGCTCTCCCTGGTGTCCGGGCACGCGCTCCGGGCCGCGCATCCCCGGATGACGGTTTCGAGCCCCATACCGGCGACGGTGGGCGCCCCCCAAGAGAGATGGCACCCTCTCCGCAATAGGGCGAACCGTCGGCTGCCGCGGCGCCGCCGACAGTGCGCCCTCTGTGTGTTCAGTCGCTGCAGTCGCTGCCATCGCGGCTCCTTTGTTGTTCGCTGAGTGCCCGAGTTACAGGCCAATGCTGCGCCGAAGCGTTAGTTGGATTCGATTGAGAGGTTGGGGATGATGCGGTCCAGCCAGCGGGGCATCGCCCAGTTCTTCGGTCCAGTCAAATGCATGATCGACGGAACGAGTACGCTGCGGATGACAAACGCGTCGATGAGCACCGCAAACGCTAGACCGAAGCCGAATGTCTTGATGATGAGGTTGTCCCCCAGCAGGAACGACGCGAACACAAGGATCATCACGGTGGCAGCGGCGGCGATGATCCGTCCGCTTTTTGCTTGCCCAGTCACAATTGCCTCGTGATTGAGCTCCACCTGCTGCTCGCGCGCCGCCTTTCCCCGTGTGCGCGGCCGAAACTCCTCTTCCTGCATTCGACTGACCAGGTAAACCTCATAATCCATTGACAAGCCAAACAAGACCGAGAACATGAGGACGGGCAGAAACGGGTTGACCGGCCCGGTTCCCGGTACCCCGAGCGCTGTATGTCCCCAGCCGAGATTAAAGACGGCATTGACCGCCCCGAGCGTGGCCCCGATCGACAGCAGGTTCATGATCGAAGCGGTCAGCGGGATGAGCAGGCTGCGGAACACCGCGACGAGCAGAATGAACGCCACAATGACAACCAGTGCGATGAAGATGGGCAGCTTATTGGTGAGTGTGTGTGCAAAGTCGATGTTCGTGGCGGTCTGACCGCCGACATGCACCTGAAGGCTGGTGCCCTGCGCTGTGAGCGGGATCGTGTGGTCTCTGAGACGGTTGACGAGATCGGTGGTTTGCTGAGCCTGTGGACGGGTGGTGGGAACGATGCTTGCGAGGACTGCCTTGCCGTTCGAGGAAGTCTGGGCGACCGAGACGGACTTCACTCCAGGGACGCTTTTGGCCGCGTTCAGCAGCTGGTTGAATGCGTTGCTGTCGGCCGAGTCGCTGATGTGGCCGGCGAGTTGGAGAGGTCCGTTGAACCCCGGACCAAATCCGTTGGCCAGAGCGTCGAACGCTTGGCGAGTGGTGGAGCTAGCCGGGTCGGTGCCGGCGTCTGGACTGTCGAGCCGCAAGGAGAAGATCGGCAGCGCGATGATGACGACTATCGCGAGTGCCATCGGAGCCAGCAGCACCTTGTGGTTCTCGATGACTCGGGCCCAGCGAAGCCACATCCGCGATACGTCGGTCGCGGACGCCGACCGGGAGAGAGCTTTGCGCTCGTGGCGCGAGAGAGCGCGTTTCCCGATGAATCCCATCATGGCGGGAAGAAACGTCAAGGAGGCAGCCATCGTCAATGCGACCGCGACCGCGGATGCCACAGATAGACCGTCCAGGAACTCGACCCCGAGAGCAAGCTGACCAAGCAGCGCGATGCACACGGTTGCGCCCGCGAACAGAACGGTGCGGCCCGAAGTGTTCAGAGCCTGTGCAATCGCATCGTCATTGGCCAGCCCAGATTTGAGACCCGACCGGTAGCGGCTGATTACGAACAGGCCGTAATCGACCCCGACCCCCAAGCCGATCAGGATGGCAACGCTGGTGGCTGAGTCCGGAACCTCCATCACGTGACTGATCAAACCGACCCCGCATATTGCCATGAAGAGGGCGAGTCCTGCCGTGAGCAATGGCATGACCGCCGCGGCGAGAGCACCGCCGAAGACGATCAAGAGCACGATCAGCGCGGCGACCGCGGCAATTGCGACCGACGAGCTAGACGCCGCGTTCTCTGTCTTTTCGATTGCCTGGCCGCCCAGCGAAATGTGGACGTGTGAACCATCCGCCGACTGGGCGACCTCGACCACGCGCTGAGCTTGCGACTTGGATATGTTTTGATCGGACTTTGACCACTCAACAGACGCATACGCGGTCTTCTTGTTGGCACTGATCTGACCGGAACCCGATTTGGAGTAGGGGCTGGCCACCGATGAGATGCCTGGGAGCTTCGCCACCTTGTTCAGGGCGGTGGTGACTGGCTTTTGAACTTGAGAGTCATGAACGGTCATGCCGCCCGTGGCCTGAACAACGACCTGATCTGACTCGCCGGACGCCGAGTTGAAGTTCTTCTTGAGAAGGTTGACTGCAGCTTGGGAATCTGTGTTCGGAAGGGCGAGGCTGTCGTTGTACTTTGGCCCAATCGACTGCGAGACCAGGGCCACTACCGCCAGCGCCAGTACCCAGGCGGTAACCACCCTTCGTCGCCGCCTAAAACACCAGCGGGCCATGGATTGCATCAGGGGCCTCTTTCGATTGATGAGTAAGGGATCGACGCGTTACGACTTTGGTGCGCGACACCGCGGCACGGGAACTCCGGCGCCTCGGTCAGGGAACCGTCGGAGTGCTGTCCGTAACGTCAACGGAAGCCTCAGCGTTGGTTGCCCGCGCTGGGCTCGCTACGGAGGCCGGCTGCCATGCACGTGCCGCCGGGCCGGCTCGAGTGTTCTTCTGCGCTGACACGATCGTGTGGGAGGACGGCTTGACGCGCGGGCCCCCTGGGCACGCGACGGATGACACGCACGGCAGACGTCGCGTCCAGTCCGACCGGGATGAGTCGGATCGTCAAGAGTTTCAATTGTTTCTCCATATCAGGCCACTGCGGCTCAGTCCCCAGGTCGGGAGAACGAATCACGGATAATCGCCAGCGGCAACTGAGGTGTCTAGTAAAAACGCGTCAAATCGAGGGCTGGGTCGCCGCAGCGTTCGTGTGCTGCGATGATCCGGTCGAGCACGT
>Ga0302326_10030099_pt1 | contig 10874 bp, 10 predicted proteins | sample Palsa_T0_3_FD_202264 | JGI IMG/M metagenome (GOLD analysis project Ga0302326, IMG submission 202264) | Peat permafrost microbial communities from Stordalen Mire near Abisko, Sweden - Palsa_T0_3 | ecosystem: Environmental > Terrestrial > Soil > Palsa > Peat permafrost | place: Sweden: Abisko...
CGTTCAGCGTGAAGGTCGTCGCGGAGACGTAGACGTAGGCCGCGTACCGTTTCTGCGCGCAATCGGCGGCGTTGGGATCGTCGTGCACGCGCAGCGGCCGCCACGCGCCGACCGCCAGCGCCGACGCAACCTCGTCGGCCGCGGCCCGCGCGAGCGGCGTTCCGTCGTCGTCCACGGCGACGCGATCGCTCGCCCCGGCCGGCGCAAAGAAACCCGGCAGCATTTCGTCGGCGCGTGCGGCGCTCGCGATCGCCGCGAACGGATGCTCGCCGAAGAGTGCCGGCGCCGCGAGCACGACCGCGAGCGTCGCCGCAACCGCGACCGCCGTTTGATAGCCGAGCGTCCGCCGGGTGATCGTGGCGATCGGCACGCCGGTGAAGTTCGCGATCCAGACGTTCGCGGTGTTGGTGGGATCGCAGACGTTCTGCACCTGCACCACCGCCATGATAGCGGCGACCACGACGACCGGGGGCAACACGTGCGCGGCGAGCATCGCGGTGAAGATCGCGATGCCCACGCCGAACGGATTGAGCGGACCGCGATAGAGCACGAGCGGGCTCGCGAGGCCGAAGAGCGCGACGTACGCAATCGGATTGCGCAGCCAGCTGCCGGCGACGAGCGGCGCCAGCGCCGACGCGAACTGCGGCTGCTGCGTCGCGACCAGCAGCATGCCGATGCCCATGAAGAGCAGGACGGCCGGCGCGACGTCTTCGACGCCGCGAATCGCCGACGACACCATCCGCGACACGGCCTCGCTCGGACGCGTCACCACGACGCCGTAGAGCGCCGCGATGAGAAAGGCGGGCGTCGCGTCAACGTGCAGGGCGTAGTAGAGGACGAGCGGCAGGACCGGCGTGACGAGCGCGACCGGCGAGACGCGGCGGCGCTCGTCGCGCTCCGCGGGCACCGCCCAGGCCGCATACCAGCGCTCGCGGCGGAACGAGACGGCTGCATAGACCACCAGCGCGATCGCATCCACGATCGCGAGCACGATCGCGTAGTGAATCAACTGACCCTGCGCGACGCCGAAGTATTTGGTATAGAACGTCCAGTTGGCGATATTGAAGATGAAGCCCAGCGCGAAAGCCATGAGAAAGAGCGTCGCGGCGATGGTGCGCGGCACGCCCGCCGTCATCATGATCGGCAGCACGATCGAGCCGACCATGATGATGCCGCCGAGTCCCGAGAGCGAGGTGAAGAGCAGCGCGACGATGGCACAAAAGATCAGCGCGAGCGGGAAGGGGCGCTCGCCGCCATACTCCGCGGCGAGATCCACGATCGTGCGGGCGATGCCGGTCTCGATCGTGACCCGTCCGAGGATCGCGCCGAAGACGACCGCGACGTAGACCGGCGCGAGCTGCACCGCGCCGCTCGTGACGATGGTGCCGAGCTTTAATGCAGGAACGCCGGCGACGAGCGACATCACGATCGCCATCGCCGGCACCGCGACGAGCGCCGGCACCCAGCGGCGATACATCATCACCGCAAAAACCGCGAAGACAAGGAGAATGAAGAGGGCGCTCACCTATTGCTCGTCCTTCGACTACGCGGCCTACGGCCGCTTCGCTCAGGATGACACATGTGCTCTCACGGTGCGAGCAAAGATGTTAGCGGGGGGAGCGTCTTGGTTTGCTGGTAGGATTGCGTAACGCGATAGAAGGCATCGGCGCGCTCGATCGCCTGCTGGGCCGCGAGATGATAACGCTCGAGGTTGCTCGCGAGATGTCCGTCGCGGCTCTCGTAGCGCCAAGCCTGCACGTAGAGCGGCGCGAGCTCTTCGTACGCATCGCGGAGCTCCCACATCCAATACTTGCACCAGACGAGGTCGCGATTCGCGCGATCCGGATCTGAAGCCGCATGGGCGACCGCATCGGCGTACATCGCTCGCGCCTCCGAGGCGATTTGGAACTTTCGCGCGAGCGCGTCGTACCGCCGCGCCGCGAGAAACATCACCGACGCGGCGTTGGCATGCAGCGGCGGGCTTGCGAAGGAGAGACTCTGCTCGACGTCTTCCGCAGTGGCGCGAATCGCGCTCAAGCTCGATGCGGCTTGACCCGCCGCTGCGGCATCGAACGGATCTGCCCAAAAAAGCGCATCGGTCTGACCGTAGGCAAAGCCGGCCGGCTCGAGCTGCGCGAGCACCGTCCCCAGTCCGGCGACGGCCTCCGCGTAGCGCGCATCGTCCACGCCGAAGAACGCGCTCGGAAAATCAAGCGCGAACGCATCGGGCGCGACGGGGCCGTCCTGCCACGCCGCCGCGGCAGCGTAGAGCACGGGATACCACGTCGCTTCGTAGAGCGTCTCTCCATCGTCGTGCCAGACGGTTTGAAAGAGCCCGAGCACGCGCGCCGCTTTCCCTTGGCCGATGAAGCGGCGCTCGTTATCCAGCGCGGCGGTGACGTTGGGGAAGATCTCGTTCCAGTTGCGCGCGCCGGGTGCGACCATCTGCTGGAAGCCTCCGCGCGCGATCGTCGAGATGTACGGCGCGAACGTCGGCTCGTTGCCGTAGTGCCAGTTGACGATGACCGCGCTGCGCGGAATGAGCGACATGATGCCGGGATCGTTCTCGATTCCGTCGTCCCAGAGCATCAGCTGCGCCCCCGAAGGCGCGATCAACCGGTTCATCGCGACGATATGGTCGGCATACGCCTGCGAGCGTCCGCGCTGCGCCACGTAGGCTTGCGTCTGACCCAAGCCCAACGTCGCCGTTTCGTCGGAGCCGATGTGAAAGAACGGCGTCGCGCCGACGGCCGCCAGCTCTTGCGTGACGATGCGCGCGAGATACTCCATCGAGAGCGGCACGTTCGGCGAGAGCAGGAAGCCGTGCGGAAGTTCCGCCGCCCCCGCGTAACGCTCGAGCCGCAGCGTGTTGTGCATGTGCGCGAAGGATTGCTGTTCCGGAATCAGCGCGACGTGAAAGCGCGCCGCGTACGTCGTGAGCTCGTGGAGTTGCGCGGGCGTGATCCCGTCGAGCGGCGCTGGAAGCGGATCGGTCGGGCTGAGGAACACGTGCTCCATGTACGGCGAATAGCCGTTCATCTTGAATGCGGCGATCGTGCGAACGCGCTCTTCGAAGTAGCGCATCGTTGGGAGCGGCCCCCGCGACACGTCGTCGGAGAGAATCCGCCAGCGCAGCGCCGGACGGTCGGCGACGCGCACGCACGGCAACGACCAGCCGGTCGCCCTACGGACCGGCAACTGCGCGAGCGTCATCGCAGCGTAGAAGGCGCCGTCGGCGTCACCACTCTCGATCGTTACGCTCCCGTCGCGCGCGGTCAAGCGATAGGCTTGTGCGCCGAGCGAGGCATCCTCGCGCAGCGCGATCGCCGGATTGCGCGACGTCTGCAGCGCACCGATCCCGAGCGAACGCCACCGCTCGTCGATCTCCTCGCGTGCGCCCGAATCGAAGTTCGCCGCGACGCTTCGCGGAATCGCACCGGACGTGCACGGTAGATGTTGGACGGCGGCCGGGTACGGAATGAGATGCGGCAACGCCGCCGCAACCGCAACGAGCAGCGCCAACGGCGATTACGGCGTCATCAAAGAGGCGGCGCGTATCGCCGCATCGCGCGCGTCGAGCGCGGCGGCGACCTCCTCGAGAAACGCAGGCACCGACGATGCATCGAGCGATGCGGCACGATCGGCGAGCCCGATCGTCGCAACGTCGGCCGCCGCAACGGCGCCCGCGCCGGATTCGCTTGGGTGCGCCGTCGGATGCGCCGGGAAGGCGCGGGTATCGGCAAAACCAACGCGCAGCGTGAGGTCGTCGAGGCGCGCGCGGACGTCGGGAGCGAGCGAAACGTTCGCTTCGAGGCTCGCCAGCGCTTCGCCGAGATAGGCGCGCACGTACTGATCGGAGTGGCGCCGCTCCAAATCGCCGTCGTACCCCGGGAACCCGGCGATTTTCGCGCGCAGTTCGTCGAGCGGATCCATCACGCTGAGGTACGACGCATCCGGGCGAAGGGCCTCGAAGAATCCGTGGGAAGATAGATGACGTGAAGCCTGTGTCGCCGTGGCCCGCGTATCTGGTAGCGGCTGCCTGTTTTGCGATCGCGCTGATCTCTTCGATCGGCAACATCTCGTTGCTCGGGCAGCTCAAGCAGCAGCAGCGCGAGCTGGCAAACCTTACCGAACGCTCGACGGCGCTCGCGCGGAACCTCGCTGCCGAGCGTACCGCCCTCTTCGACGTGCTCGATACGCACGCGAAGCGGTATGCAACGCAGAACGGCGACCTGATCACGCACGGCAGCCGCATCTATCTCGCGCTGCACGAGCTCGCCGAACCGCCGCACGGCAAAGTCTATCAAGTCTGGACGTTGGCGAAAGGCGCGAACAAAGTGGTGCCGTCGCAGACGTTCGTTCCCGACGCGCGCGGCGTCGCGCTCATCGTGCTCCCGGCCGACGCGCGCTCGACCGCGGAGATTTCCCTGACGCTCGAGCCCGACGGCGGCAGCAAGGAGCCGACGAGCAAGCCCGTTCTCGACGTATCGCTCGCGCAGTGATCGAGCCGATCTCGGGTGCGACCGAGGCGCCGGCGCTCGCCTATCTCGCGCGCGCGCCGTACCTCAACGTCTTCCTGATGCATCTGCTGCTGCACGATCCGGCGCCGGAGACGCGGCGGAACATCGCGATCGCGCGCGACGGCGACGCCATCACCGGCGTCGCGTATTGGGGGCGCCAGCTCGTGCTGGCGGCCGAGCCGTCGTCGCTGCCGGCGTTCGCGCAGTATGCGGCGCAGCATCGCGGGGAGCGCATGATCGTCGCGCCGCGCGAGACCGTTCGCGCGTATTGGGAGCTCGTACGCGCCTGGCACGCGCCGCCGCGCCTCGTTCGGGATCGTCAACTGGTGATGGCGGTCGATCGCCGGCGGCTGCGTCGCGACGGCGGCCGCGCGCTCGTACGGCACGCGCGCATCGAGGAATGGAGCGCCGTCACCGACGGGTCGGCGGAGATGATCCGGCACGAGCTCGAGTACGATCCGCGGCGCGGCGCGCCCGAGTTCGGCCTGGGCATTCGCCGAATGATCGAGCGCAAGTTGTGGTGGGTCGGCGAATACGAAGGCCGCCTCTGCTTCTTCTGCAACGTCGGACCATGGTCACCGCAAACGGCGCAACTGCAAGGCATTTGGACGCCGCCGGAACTCCGCGGCCAGGGACTGGCCACCGCGTCCCTGGCCGCGATTTGCGACCGCCTGCTCGAGATCTCGCCGACGCTTTCTCTGTACGTCAACGATTTCAACGAGCCGGCGATCGCGCTCTACCGGCGTGTCGGCTTCCAGCACGCCGGAGATTTTCAAACCCTGCTTTTTTAGCCTTTCGCACCCGCGCCGGCCGGACGCAGCCGCGGATCGTCGGTGACGGCCTCGACCGTCAGACCGATGTCCACCGCGTATCCGACGAGCAGCACGCCGGCCGGCGTGAGCCGGCTATCGACGATGCCCCAGTCCCGCCGGTCGATCGTCAGCGCCCCGGTGTAGCCGACGCGCCATCCTTTGCCTTCCGGGATCACGCCGACGACCTGCGCCGGAAAGCTGACCGGCTTCGTGACGTTCTTGATCGTGAGATTGCCGGTCACCACGAAGTCCGAGGCATCCTTGGCGACGATCGACGTGGAGTGGAACGTCATCGTCGGATACTTTGCGACGTCGAAGTAGGTCGGCGATCGTAGATCGGCGTCACGATCGTGATTGTCGGTATCCTCGTGGCTGACGTCGAGCACGGCGTCGATGCGCTGCGGCACCGCCGTATGACCCGCGTTGACGATCGTCAGCTGCCGAATGGGAATGTGCCCCCAAACTTTCGAGACGACCATGTGCGAGACGGTAAACTCGGCACGGCAGTGCGCGAGATCCGCCTCCCACGAGATCGGCGGCGACGACGACGCGACGACCGTCGCGGCGAGTGCGAGCACCCAGAGCGTTTTCATCGTAAGAGCAACCTTGGCGCGCGTTTCACGTCGGTCTCGAGCTGTTCGATGAAGGTCGGCGAGAGGAGACGCTCGATCAGGCTCGACTCCGATTCGCGATATCCGTCCTCCAGCAGCTTGCGCTTGAGCGACGCGAGACGGCCCTTCGCCGTGGGTCTGATCTGAAACGTGACCTTGACCGTTTCGTCAGGCATGCAGTACGTTCTCCATCGCTTCTAGATGTATTTCGTCGCAACGAAGGTGACCTGAGCGCCTTGCAGCACGAATGCGTCGGTCGGAATCACCGGAGCTCCGGGGATTCCGCCGTAGATCATTCCGCCGCCGACGACGGTGAACGGATTGGCGTACACATTTGTCAGATTGGTCCCAAAGAGCCCGAACTCGTAGCCGCTCGTCGTGCGATATGCAAGGTGAGCGTTGAGGATCGCGTACGGCGAACGGTTGAGTTCGTTATACCAGCCTTCGTAGTTGAGCTCGGCTCCGTAATTGAGGCCGAGTTGCGGCTGTTGTTCGACCGCAAAGTACGCTTTGTGCAGCGGTTGTCCGAGCGACTGCTCTCCCGCCGCAAGGGTTCCGTCTTGGATTGAGACGGGGATGACCGTTAGGAAGGAGCTGTCGACGTCCCATCCGGCGCGAAGGTGGAAGTTCGAGCCGAGTTGCTGATCGGCGTGAACGTCGATGCCGCGATAGACGCCGTTGCCGGCGTTGACGGGCATGCTGATGGGGCACGGCGTCGGATTGTGGGTCGTCTCGCAGTGCGGGTTGGGAATCACGTTGAGCTGGCTCGATGGCGAGCGCAGGTTCGTCTGATAGAGGTCCATCGAAAGGTGCAGTGGATGCCGCGCGCGGCCGAAGATCTGCTCCATTCCCAAATCGAAATCGGTTGCGCGGTCGGGCTGGAGGTTCGGATTACCGAGGTAGATGACGCCGCCAACCGGTACTTGCTCCGACGGAGGAGGAACGACCAGCTCCGAAAGCTGCGGCGTTTGGAACGTGGTTCCGACGGATGCGCGCACGGCCGTGTTGCCGGTCGGCGTCCAGACGAACCCCGCGCGGGGATCGAAACTGTGACCGAACGAGCTGAAGTCGCTGTTGTACGCAGCGATCGAATAATGGATGTGGCTGGTCGGGTCGCCGTTATACCGCAGAACCGCCGAGCGCTCCGTCTGTCCGATTCCGAGCGTTTGCACGGGCGGAACGTGGTCCGGCGTGACGATCGAATCCGGCCCGAACGAACCGCCGATCGGCTGGGCCTCGGCGATGACCTGACTTTGAACGTAGTTCGTCGTCAAGGTCTCGTCTTCGATGTCGTACTTGAACGTAAGCAAGCCGGTGTTGAAATGCTGATCGATCTGGATCCAATCGTCGCCGAGCGTGTCGCGCTGATTGTAGAGGTACGGCATCGTGGCTTCGCCCGGTCCGGAGACCGACTGCGACCAGAGCGAGGTGAGGTGGCTAAACTGAACGAGCGTTGCCGGCGCGCTGTTGACCAGCGCGGCACCGATCGGCACCTGCGCGTCGAAGCCGTAGTTGGTTTGATGCGAGCCGAGGTCGGTTCCGGTGAAGGTCTGATAAGCGCCGCTCTCATCGTCGTCGAACGGTGCGACCGCGCTGCCGAGATGGAGCGCGTCGTCGCCGCCGCCGCTAAAGCCCGCCGGGGTGTAGTTGGTGAGCAGCGCGGACTCGTCTTTGTTGACGTTTTGATTGCGCACGTCGAACTGCAAATAGCCGTAGCCGTTGTCGCCGCCGAGTTGATATCGGACCTTGGCGATCATCGAGCTTCCGTACGATCCGCTGCCGACGTTTTGCGGATACTCGTTGTTTTGATCCAGGGGCCGCGCGTCGTCGCCCGCCGGCGCGCCGCCCGGCGGAGGCGCGACAACGGTTTGATTCACCGAACCGTCCGAGTTCGTGCCATGAATCGAGAAGGCGTACCCGAAGCGTCCTTCGGTGCCCGTCGTTTGGAACGTCTCGCCGAAGGTCCCGTAGGATGCGCCGAAGATGCGGAGCAACGTGTGCGGCGTGCTCGTTGGCTGCAGCGTGAGGATGTTGATGCCGCCGCCGATCGTGTTGGGCCCGATCAGCGACGACGGCGCGATGCCGTAGAGCACTTGAACTTCCTGCAGCGCCGCCGGGTCGAGCAGCGAGAGATCGAAGTCGCCGGTGTTGCCGTTGTTCATTTGATGGCCGTCGATGTCGACCAGCGTTTCGGTCGGATCGGGCCCGCGCACCGCAAAGGTGACGGTAGCGTTGCTGCCGCCGCCAAGCGGAATCACCGGCGTAACCGAGAGCTGAGGCCACACCATTGCAGACGCCGCGGTGACGCCTTGGGCCGCAGCGTTTTGCGCGCTGAGCGTGACGCTCGGCGCCGACGCGGTCGAAACGGTTTCACCCGCGGAAGCGCGCACCTCGCCGATAACGATCAGCGAGTTCGTCGTCGCCGGGGAGAGCGCGATGGCGAGCGTCGAGTCGGTGCTGCTGAGCGTTACCGTGCGCTGCGAAATCGCTTCATACCCTGGGGCCGATGCGTGGAGCGCATAGGTTCCGGCCGGCACCTTGGAGATGACGAAACGGCCGTGCGCGTCGCTGCGTCCGCTATACGAGCGGTTCCCGGCAGTGAGGACGACGGCGGCGCCGGCGACCGGGACTCCATCGTTGGCGACCACGGTGCCGGTAACGTCGTTGCCCGAACTTTGTGCCCGCGCCAGGCCGGCGCCGGCCGCGGCGAACGATACTACGAGTGCGAAAAGGGCGCATGCGCGCACGCATGCGATGAGAATCCTCATGGGGTGCTCCTATGGGCGAGTGCTGCTTCGTTACAAACTAGGCGAAGCTGATCGCAGGAGGCGCCCGTTTCGAAAGGTTGAGCGTGTGCGCCGCGTGCTTGCGGCGCGGCGTAAAGCGCTGCGCGTAAAGATCGTAGCTGCCGTCGCCGTCGGGAACGGCCGCCAGCAGAAGCAGCGTCTCGATGATCGTTGCGACGGCGTCGCGATGCGAGATGAGCCATCGCGCAACGGCACACACGAACGCGGTCACGACTGCGGCGCAGAGGATCGTGACGGCGAGACCGAGCGAGATCGAACCGCCGAAGGCATCTTGCAAGCGATGCACCGGCGTGCCGTCGAGGCCGCCGTCGAGATACTCCATCCCCGGAACGACCGCGCTGCCCGTCAACGCCGCACCGGCGAAGACCACGACCGCATCGTGTAACCCGAAAACCGGCCGAAGCAGGCGCGCGCGATGGCTGGCTGCGATCTCGCAGCAAACGCGCAAACCGCGAACCGCCAGCACGACCGCGGCGACGACGGCGATCCCGGTGACGAGCTCGCGCGAGCCATGGCGAAGATGGTCGTAGCTGTCGCGCGCCAGCAGAAAGTCGCCGACGACGTCGATGGCAAAGTGTGCGATCGCCGCCGACGCTGCAGCGGCGCATACGGCAAGCGTGAGGATCGTCCGTAACCCGACGCGCACGCCACGCGCTTCGACGGCTTCCAGGCGCATCCTATTAAAAGAAGGGACCGGCCGAAGCGGCCGGTCCCTTAGTTACCCGAGGCGAGAGCCTTAGTGTGACGACGGCGCTACCCAGAGCGTTCCGCCCGCCCACTTCACTTCGACCGGAGCGCACGTGGTCGTCTGCGCGCCCGCGTACGTAACGTCGGTGTAGAGGTTCAAGGTGTGCGTGATCGTCGCGCCCGGCGCGAACGAACCCACGTCGGAGACGCGGCGCAGATAGTGCCCGGCCGCGTTACGATAGCCGACCGCGAACGTAATGCTCGCGGCAGTCTTCTTGCCCAAGTTGACGTAGGTAATGTTGACGCCGCCGGCCAGGTGGCTCATCGGCTTCGGTTTCGCAACGGTGCAGCTCTTGATGAGGATCGGTGCATCCGCCCGCGCGACCGACATCGATGCCGTCACCGCCGCAAGTCCAACGACCGTCGCTGCGATCAGGCGACCGAAAGTGTTCATCCCGTTCTCTCTCCTAAACAGATCAAAGTAAGCAGGAGGCGGCCTTCCTTTCCCTCGCGGTTCTTCCCTGCGAGAGGGCCGCGGCGGGCGGGAAGGCAAAGAAGCGCGCCAACGTCAGGAGGTGCGATTCATGCGTCTCGGATACGTCGCAATTCTCGCGCTGGCAACGGCTGCGCCGGCCTCCCTCGGAGGCTGCGCCGCGACCAACCCGCCGGTCCCCATCGCCGGCTCCGCCGTTTCGAATCCGGCGGCCGTCCATCACAACTCGTGGAGCGTGAAGAAATCGATTCCCACCGCCGTTTTGTGTCCAGGCGCGGCGGTCGTGAACGGCATCCTTTACGTCGTCGGCGGCAACACGACGATCACCGGCCTGACCGACGTGGTCGAAGCGTACGACTCGGCGCACGACTCGTGGTCGGAAAAGGCGCCGCTGCCGATTGCGGATGCGCCGGCGCTCGCGGTCGACGGCGGCCTGATCTATACGATCGGTGGCTACAGCAGCGGGTCGGGACGTATCGCAAACGTCTATCGCTACAATCCGGGCTCGGCGCCGGACACCGGCATTCTCGATGCATACGACGCTTCGAGCAAGAGTTGGACGTCGCTGGCCGACATGCCGCAAGCCGCCGTCGCGCCGGGCGCGGTCACGCTAAATGGTTTGCTGTATTGCTTTAGCGGAGCGAGCTCGGGAAATCCGTACGGCGCGACGTTCTACGCCACGACGCAGGCCTACACGCCCTAAGTCGAAACGCAGGCCGCCCAGGTCAGCTCGTTGAGCGCGTTGCTGAACGTCCACCATCCATTGTAGCCGTGTTCGCTCGGCTTCGATGCGCCGCCGGGATGCTGCTGGATCGGCGGACCGGGCCACTGACTGTTTCCCATCGATCCGGCGATCACCGAGTATCCGCTGCCGCACCCCGCGTAGACGGCCTTGGGCTTCTGGCTCTGATTCCACGCGTGCTTGATGATGACGCCGGCGCTTC
>Ga0302326_10030100_pt1 | contig 10874 bp, 7 predicted proteins | sample Palsa_T0_3_FD_202264 | JGI IMG/M metagenome (GOLD analysis project Ga0302326, IMG submission 202264) | Peat permafrost microbial communities from Stordalen Mire near Abisko, Sweden - Palsa_T0_3 | ecosystem: Environmental > Terrestrial > Soil > Palsa > Peat permafrost | place: Sweden: Abisko...
CGGCCGCACCCGCGAAGCGCCCCGGCTATTGACGCCATGGCGACGGCACCGGCGTTCGGCGGGCCCCCGCGACGCGTGATCTTCCTGCTCGCGCCGCTCTTCGTCGCCTGCACGGCGCTGCTCCAAGAGGCGGATGCCGCCGAGCCGCAACGCGCGCCAGCGGCCTGCGCGCCCACCGCATTTGCGCCCGCAGGGCGGTACGACGCACGCAGCCAGCGGCGTGGGCCGGGCCTCGTGCTCTCGGGCGCCGGCGCGGCCGGCATGCCGAGAGCGGCGTTTCGCTGGATGCGCGCGCGGATCGGCGCTCCCGGGACCGGCCGCGGCGGCAACGTCGTGATCGTGCGAGCATCCGGCGCGCGGGACTCCACCCCGCTCTTCTACGAAGCCGGCGGGTTCGGATGGGTGCAGGAGATCCTGATCCCACCATGCGCGACGCGCGCGCAGGTGAATGCGATGGCGACGATCGTCGATCGCGGCGACGCGGTCTTCTTCTCGGGCGGCGATCAAGCGAACTACGTGGGCTGGAAAGGCAGCGCGCTGATCGGCGCCGTCCGGCGGCTGTACGCGCGAGGCGGCGTCGTCGGCGGCGGCAACAACCAGAGCCTGAACGCGATCCTCGGGGCCGGCGCCCACCTTTCGGGCCTGCACTACGCTCGCGGCGTGGAGGAGAACGCCGATACGGCCGGCGCGCGGATCTGCGCGCAGGCGAACTACAACCCCTGGGGCATGGTGTGGCTGTTCGCGTCGTTCTCGAAGGCGAACGCCGGGGGAACCTTCGAGATGCTTTCCGACCACCCCAACGATTCGCACCGCATCTCGCGCCTCGAGCGCCTGTTCGCTGCGGAGCCGAACGCGTTCGCACGCTTCAACCGCAACCGCTCGTCCGGTGCCCCGATCCCGGGGCTCGCGTCGCTTCGCTCCCAGTTCGGCGACGCGAAGCCGGCCGCACCCGCGAAGCGCCCCGGCTACTGACGCCATGGCGACGGCACCGGCGTTCGGCGGGCCCCCGGGACGCGTGATCTTTCTGCTCGTGCCGCTCTTCTTCGCCTGCACGGCGCTGCTCCAAGGGGCGGATGCCGCCGAGCCGCAACGCGCGCCAGCGGCCTGCGCGCCGATCGCGTTTGCGCCCGCAGGGCGGTACGACGCACGCAGCCAGCGGCGTGGGCCGGGCCTCGTGCTCTCGGGCGCCGGCGCAGCCGGCATGCCGAGAGCGGCGTTTCGCTGGATGCGTGCGCGGATCGGCGCTCCCGGGACCGGGCGCGGCGGCAACGTCGTGATCGTGCGAGCCTCCGGCGCGCGGGACTCCACCCCGCTCTTCTACGAAGCCGGCGGCTTCGGATGGGTGCAGGAGATCCTGGTCCCACCATGCGCGACGCGCGCGCAGGTAAATGCGATGGCGACGATCGTCGATCGCAGCGACGCGGTCTTCTTCTCGGGCGGCGATCAAGCGAACTACGCGGGCTGGAAAGGCAGCGCGCTGATCGGCGCCGTCCGGCGGCTGTACGCGCGAGGCGGCGTCGTCGGCGGCGGCAGCGCGGGCCTGGCAATTCAGGGCGCCGTCGTGTACGACTCCGTCGCTGCCGACCGCCTCCATCCCGGCGACGACGACTACAGCGTGCACACCGGGGACGCACTCGGCAATCCGCTCGAGCCCGAGATCAGCTTCACGACCGGCCTCTTCGCGTGGCCGCCGCTCCGCGCGACGATCACCGACACGCACTTCGTCGCGCGCAATCGCTTCGGGCGCCTCGTCGCGTTTCTCGCGCGCATCCTGCACGACGGACTCGGAAGCGCCCCGTTCTACGGGCTGGGCGTCGACCAAGGTTCGGTCGTGTTGGTCGACGGCGCGGGCCGCGCAATCGTCCGTGTGGACGCGCCGAGTCGCGGCGCGTTCGTCCTGCGGATGACGTCGGTACCGGCAATACGCGCGCACGCACCGCTGCGTGCGAGCGTCGACGTCATGCACGTCGCGCACGACGGCGAACGCTTCGACCTCGCGCGCAAGGCCGGTGCGCCATGGCGTCGCATATCGGTCGACGCGCTGCGGACGCCGCCATACGACGCCGCGTTCGCGCGCCGATGACGAGCGGGAACCGCCTGCTGCGCATCGGAGCGCTGTGCGCCGCACTTGCCGTCGCGAGGCTCCCTAGCGCGGTGCCCGTGGCGGCCGCCACGAGCGTGCTGCGCATCGGCATGACGACGGAGCCCAATTCGCTGAACCCGCTCTTCTCACTGAACGATTACGAAGGGTTCGTCGATCGGTTCGTCTTCGACGTGCTGCTCACGGTGGACCCGAGCGGCCGGCACTTCCTCCCGCGCCTCGCTGCCGCCGTCCCAACGGTGCAGAACGGCGGAATCAGCAAGGATGGCCTCACGCTGACCTTCCACCTGCGCCGCAACGTGCTCTGGCACGACGGCGCTCCGTTCACGAGCCACGACGTCGCGTTTTCCTATGCCGCCATCATGAATCCGGCGAACAACACGCCCAACCGGCGAGGGTACGACCAGATTCGCGACATCCGCACGCCCGACCGCTACACCGTGGTCATCCGTTTGAAGCGGCCCTACGCGCCGGCGCTCTCCGAGCTGTTCGGCGACGCGCCGCCGAATGCGATCCTGCCTGCGCACGTACTCGAGCGCGAGCACGACCTCAACCGCGTCGACTTCAACCAGCAGCCGGTTGGCACGGGGCCGTTTCGCGTGGTTCGTTGGAAGCGCGGCGACTCGATCGAACTCGAACGCAACGATCGCTACTACCTCGGACGCCCGCGCATCGAGCGGATCAGCGTGCGCTTCGTCCCGGACGAGGCAACGATGATCAACGAACTCCGCACGGGCGAACTCGACCTCTTCGCCGAGGGCTCCGTCAACGCGTACGGCCAGTTGAAGCGCCTCCCGAGTCTTCGGGCAGCGCTGGTCGACGTGCACGCCGCCTCCAACCTCCTGATCAATCAAACGCGGCCGCAATTCCGGGACGTCCGCGTGCGCCGCGCGATCGCGTACGCGATCGATAAGCGCGCGATCGTGGAGCGGTTTACCTTCGGCGCCGCCACGCCCGCCACCGCGGACCTGCCGCCGTTCATGTGGGCGTACACGCCGAGCGTGGCGCGCTACGACTACGACCCGGCGCGGGCGCGACGCCTCCTCGCCCAGGCGGGCTGGACGCCGGGACCGGACGGAATCGCGACGCGGCTCGGTCAGCCCCTCGAGGCCGTCCTCGCCTTCGCGGACAACAACGCGACGGCGCGTCTCATCAGCGTGCAGATCCAGGCGTACTTGCGGGCCATCGGCATCGACGCGCAGCTCAAAGGGTACAATTCCGCGATGATGTTCGCCGGGTACGCGGCGGGCGGAATCTACCAAGACGGGCGCTTCGATCTCGCGTGGTACACGATGACGCTCGGCATCGACCCCGACAGCGCCAGCCGCTTCTCGTGCGGCGCGGCTCCGCCGAACGGGCAGAACTATTCCCGCTATTGCAGCCCCGAGATGGACGCGGCGCAGGCAGACGGCCGGACGCACTACGACGTGCCGGCGCGGCGCCGCGCGTACGCTCGCAGCCAGCGATTGCTCGCGCGCGACGTACCGATCGTTTTCGTGTTCTGGCCAAAGGACGTCGAGGTATACACGCAGCGGCTCCGCGGGTTTGCCCCGAATCCCGTGATCCCGTCGTGGAACGCGCAGGTCTGGGAGCTGAGCCCCGGGTAGGCGGCCCGTCGCAAGGAATCGCGCGGGAACCGGCGCACCGCACGAGCGATGGAACCAGCCGGGTCGCTCGGCCAACCGGGCATACTGAAGAACATCGTCGACATCGCGACCTTCCTCGTCGTGGCCGGGTCGGCGATCGTGGCGTTGATCCACCTGCGCCACCTCCGTGCCAGCAATCAGCTGCGGGCGCTCCTGGCGATCCAGCGGTCCTTCCAGAAACGGGACCTCCAGCAGGCGCTGCGGTACGTCCAAGCCGAGTTGCCGGAGCGCCTCGAGGATCCGTCCTACCGCGCCGAAGTTGCCGCCCGCGGATTCGTCGATCCGTTGCGGCACCCCGAACTGCTCGTCTGCAACTTCTTCGATGGGCTCGGCGCGATGCTCAAGTGCGACCTCGTCGAGGAAACCGGCTTCATGGAGCTCTTCGCTCGGCTGGCACTCTGGTACTGGGATCGCCTTATGCCGGTCGTCGGCTTGATGCGGCGAAACCGGACGCAGACCGAGTACCACAACTTCGAGTACCTCGCCATTCGCGCCGGTGCGTGGATCCGGCGGCACCCCCAGGGCACCTTTCCGAAGGAGCACGCGCGGCTCACGGTCGTCGATCCCTGGCAGGACCAGGACGCGGCACGACAGTCGCACGGCTAGGGCGAAACCTCATATTTCTTCGTGGTACCGAACGGCGGGCGCCGCTATCGTGGACGCATGAGCACTCGCGTCCGACGAAAGGGTACGCCGATGATCTGCGACGCCGTCCCGTTCCCGCCCCTGCGCCCCCCGTTCGCTTCTTAGAGCACCGACGGTCCCGCGACCGCGGAGAGCCCCTGTCGTCGCGGAGGGAAAGCAGCCCGCTCCGGGGAGATCTTCCCGGTTGATGCACGAGCCTGGGGCGCCGCCCCTGCCCACGGGAACCGTGACGTTCCTCTTCACGGACATCGAAGGTAGCACGCGGCGCTGGGAGCGCCACCGCGCGGCCATGCGGGACGCCGTCCGCGTCCACGACCGCATCATGCGGGCCGCGATCGCCGCCCGCGGCGGCGCCGTCTTCAAGACGATCGGCGACGCCTTCTGTGCGGCCTTTCCACATTCGCAGTGGGCGGTCCAGGCCGCCCTCGACGCACAGCGAGGGCTCCAATCTGCGGACTTCGCCGCCGTGGAGGGCCTGCACGTCCGCATGGCACTCCACACCGGGACGGCGGACGAACGGGACGGTGACTACTTCGGGCCAACGCTCAACCGGGTCGCCCGCCTGCTCTCCATCGGCAACGGGGAGCAGGTGCTGCTCTCGGCCGTTGCGACCGAGCTGACGAAGAACGCCTTGCCCGCCGGCACGTCGCTGGTCGATCTCGGCACGCACGCGCTCAAGGATCTGGCGCAACCGGAGCACGTCTTCCAACTCGTGTCTCCCGACATGCGCTCCGACTCGCGCGGACTGCGCTCGGGCCGGGCCGCGCCGACCAATCTCCCCGCGCCGGCAAGCTCGTTCGTCGGTCGCGAATCCGAAGTCGCGCAGACGATTGCGCTGCTCGGCGAGCACCGCCTCGTCACGATCGTCGGACCGGGCGGCATCGGGAAGACGCGCATCGCGCTGCGGGCCGCTGCCTGGGTCGTCGAGGCGCGCCCCGACGGCGTTTGGCTGGCCGAGCTCGCGCCCGTCTCCGACCCATCGCTCGTGCCCGGGGTGGTCGCCAAAGCTGTCGGCCTCCCGATCCCGGCCGACGGGGACGCGCTGGCAGGGTTGATCGCTGCGCTTCGGGACAAGCGTTTACTTTTGGTACTCGACAACTGCGAGCACGTCCTCGACGCGGCGGGCACGCTCGCGTCGGCGATCCTTCGGGACTGCCCGGACGTGACGATTCTGGCGTCCAGCAGGCGGCCGCTATCGCGCAGCGGCGAGGCCGTCCAGCGCATTGTGGCCATGCCTCAAGACGACGCCGTCGCGCTCTTCGTGGATCGCGCGCGGAGCGCCGACGTCCGTTTCACTCCGACGGACGAGATCGCGGCAGACATCGCCGACATCTGCCGGCGCGTCGACGGCATCCCGCTTGCGGTCGAGCTGGCGGCGGCGCGGCTGCGACTGCTCGGTGCGCGCTCGCTGCGCGACCGGCTCGAGCACCGGTTGCAGCTGCTCGTCGGTGGCGGCCGCGACGCGGCCGCGCGGCAGCAGACGCTCCGCGCGACGATCGACTGGAGCCACGATCTGCTCGGCGCCCGAGAACAGCAGGTCTTTCGAACCCTGGGAATCTTCGCCGACGGCTTCACGCCCGAGGCGGTCGCGTCCGTTGCCGGCGCCGTCCTGGCAGATGCCGATGACGCGTTCGAGGTGCTGTGCTCGCTCGAAGACCAGTCGCTCGTGGTCGTCGACTTCGGGTCAGACTCGACGCGCTTTCGGCTCCTCGAAGCCATGCGCGAATACGCGCTCGAAGCGCTCGACTCGCACGGCGAGCGCGAACGCGCCGCCACTCGCCACCTCGATTTCTTTCGTTCGCTTGCCGCGCGCGCCGAAGCCGCGTTCATGGACAGCGGCAGCGATACGGCGTACGCGCTGGCGCTTTCCGGCGAGGTCGACGACGTGCGCTCGGCCCTCGCGTGGTCGCTCGAGAGCGGCGAGATCGCAGCCGGGGCCGAGTTGCTCAGCGCGATCGGACGCCCCTGGAGCCGGCTCGGCATCGGCGCCGAAGGCATCGCGCGCGTCGAGGCGTTCATCCGCCGGATGCCCGCGAGCGAGACGCGTCTGCTCGCCCGGCTGTGGACGGAGGTCGCATACCTCGCCGGAAACTCGATGCGGACGGCGCGCGCCTACGAAGCCGCCGGCGAAGGGCTTCGCTACGCGCGCGCCGCCGGGGACCGCGCGACGCTCGTGTGGTCGCTCAGCTTCGTCGCGCTCGTTGCCGCGCGGTTGCGCCGCTTCGATGAGGCCGACGCCGCACTCGATGAGGCACGCAGCCTCGCCGGCCCGCAGGCGTCGGTCGGGCAGCGTATTACCGAACTCGAGGTGCGTGCGTTCGTCGCCCAGCTTCGCAAGGATCTCGAGGGCGCGGCAAGCGCCTACGAGGAACAGCTCGCGCTCCTGCGGGAGAGCGGCGACGAGGACGGCGCGGCCTATCGGACGATGAGCCTCGCAGAGACCGAACACGCGCGTGGGAACACGCTGCGCGCCGCGGAGCTCGCGCGCGGCCTGCTGCCGGTGGCGACGCGGCTGGGGCGCGAGCTCAACGCCGGGTTGCTGAGCAACCTCGCTGGGTATCTGCTCGCGCTCGACGAACCGTCGGCCGGACGCGCTGCCGCGTGCGATTCCATCGAGTTGCTCGCCGACCACGACCCGACCTCACCGTGGATCGTGACGGCCCTGGAACACTTCGCACTGGCGCTGGCGCTCGGCGGCGAATGCGAGCGTGCCGCGCGGCTCGCGGGATATTGCGAGGCGACGTTCGCACGCATCGGCTTCCAACGCGAAGCCGCCGAGGAAATCACGCGCGACCGCCTGATGCGCACGCTACGAGACGCGCTGGCGCCCGCCGAACTCGTCAGGCTCCAGGACGCAGGCGCCGCGCTGCCGCCCGCGGCGGCCATCGGCGAAGCGCGCCGCTAGACGGCACGCTCGGCGGGGCCTAGCGGCCCGTCATCGGGTCCGAGAATCGGCGCACCGGCAGCCCGCTGCACGACGCCACCTGCACCATAATCGCGGTCCCCGTATGGATCGTCGTCGGCCCGTGCGACCCGTCGCCCACGGCGCCGATCGACGGCTCGGCGGTCAGATTGGCGTTGATGAAGTCGCCGACGTCGTACGTCGCGATCTTCGCCCCACTCTTGGTGTAGAACCCATGCCAGGAATAGTGCGAGCCCTTCTGGATCCACTCGCCGTTCCACGTCGGCACCGTCGGTGAGTTCCACACGCCGCTCACGACCCCGTTCGTCTCGCCCGTCTTGTTGAAATTGATGCAATCGGTGGCGCCCTGCGTACCGAGTGGGTCGAGGTAGTACGTAACCATCCACGACGCGGCGAGCATGTTGGCGGCGCGAGCCGGTGCTGCGCCCCCGGCCAGCAGCACGGCCGCGGCCATGGCGATGAGGACGGTCTTCGAACGCTTCACGGTGGGCCTCCGCTGTCAGGTTGGCAGCGGAGTTCTTACGGATCGGGCCGGCCCCTTCCGTGCGCGCTTGCGCGCGGAGAACGCCCGTCGTACGATGCGCCGGCGTAAAGCGTTTGCCGCACGGCTGCAACCGTTGCCGGTTCGCCACCGTATGGTAGCCTACGTGGAGCCTCGACGCGCGGACACGAGCGAGCGTATGCGTGCGGGCCGCGGTTTTGCGGTCGTGGCGGCCGCGATGTTCCTCGTGCTGGCGGGAGCCAACGTGCCGACGCCGCTGTACGACGTGTATCGGCGAGCTTGGGGATTCTCACCGCTCGAGATGACGGCCGTCTTCGCCATGTATCCGCTGTCGCTGGTTGGCACGCTCCTCGGGTTCGCGCGCTTCGCCGATCGCTTCGGCCGCAGGCCGGTCTTGCTCGCGGCCGTGCTCGCGAGCATTGCGGGCTCGGGGGCGTTCGCGCTGGCCAGCGGGCCCTCGTGGCTCTTCGGAGCGCGACTCCTGCAGGCGGTCGCGGTCGGGCTGCTGAGCGCGGCAGCCACCGCGGCACTCGTCGAGTTGGAGCCAAACGCCGACAGGCGACGCGCCACCGTGGTCGCGACGATCGCCCTGGCCTTCGGCACGGCGAGCGGGCCGCTCGTCTCCGGACTGCTCGTGCAGTTTGCGCCCGCTCCGCTCGTCGTACCGTTCGCGCTGCACGCTGCGCTGTCGCTCCCGCTGCTGGCGGCACTCTCGGTTTGGCTTCACGAGACGGCACCGAGCCCGCGAGCGCGCGACTGGCGGCCGCGCATTCCGCGCTTGGAGGCAAGCGTCGCCGTACCCCTCCTGATCGCCGGGCTGACCTCGGGCCTCGGCTGGGCGGTGGCCGCGCTCTTCATCTCCGTCGTCCCCTCGTATTTGCGCATCGAACTCGGGCTCGGTAGCGCCGCATTCGCGGGGGCCGTCGCGTTCGCGACCCTTGCCACGTCCGCCCTCGTCCAACTCCGCCTCGGCTCGATTGCCGAGCGTCGCGCCATCGCGACCGGACTGGTGTGCTGCGTCGCCGGCGTGGGGGTTCTCGTCCTCGCCGTCCCGCTGCACAGCACCTGGCTGCTTGCCGTCGCGGTCCTCGCATGCGGTACGGGCCACGCGCTCGCGCTCGTCGGCAGCCTCGCGCTCGCCAACCGGGTCGCGCCGACGGCGGCCCGCGGCGAGGCGATCTCGCTGTTCTACGCGATCACGTACCTCGTCGTCGGCGTTCCCATCGTCGGGATCGGCGTGGTCGCGAGCGCCGCCGGCTTCTTCGCGGGGTTCGTCGCCTTCTTCGCGTTCCTCGTCATCGCCGCGGCAGGCGTGCTCGCAGCGCTGTCACGGACCGGTGTACGGCGGGAACCCCGACCAGCGCGACCCAGCGGATAGCCGGCCTGAGGGCGGTCCGGCCCGTCGCGCACTTTTTCTCCCGTCCGTGATCCGCCCGGAGGCGCGGTGCGTACCGCAGAATAAGAAGGCCGCCCCTACGGAAGGAGCTCGATGAACTGCGTGCGCCCTCTTTTTTCGTGTCTGCCCGCGATCGCCGCGGCCGCGTTGCTCGGCACGTCCCTGTGCCTCGCCACCCCCGCCGCCGCCGAGGTTGGCCGTCCCCTGCTGATGCCTCGCATGCTGTCGACGGCTCCGAGCCTCGGCCTTCCGTCCCCGGGAGCCCGGCCCAGCGGGAAGATCAAGCACGTCATCATCATCCTGCAGGAAAACCGCAGTTTCGATGACTTGTTCCAGGGCTATCCCGGTGCGGACACGCAGTCGTACGGCTACGATTCGAACGGCAACAAGATCGCGCTGGCGCCGGTCCCGCTCGAGGCGCCCTACGACATCGAGCACGACATCACGAGCTTCACGACCGCGTACAACAACGGAAACATGAACGGCTTCAACAACGAGCCGAACGGCTGCGGGCCGCACTGCGTCGATCCGCAATACGGCTACGTGCCGGCGAGCGAAACGCTGCCGTACTTCAAGATGGCGAGCCAGTACGTCCTCGCCGACCGCATGTTCACGTCGCATATCGACGACAGCTTCATCTCGCATCAGTACATCATCGCGGCGCAGGCGAACGGAACCGCCTACTTCCCGAGCACCACGTGGGGCTGCGACGGCGGCCCGAACGATCAGATCTACACGCTCACGCAGGAGCGTCAGTTCGGTCCGACCATCCAAGTGTGCTGGGATATCAACACGCTCGGCGACGAACTCGATCAAGCGCACCTGAAGTGGCGCTTCTATACGAGCACGATCAACGGCGACGGTGGCCTGTGGAGCTCGTACCAAGCGATTCGGCACATACGCTACGGCCCCGATTGGGCGAAGGACATCATCACGCCACAATCGACTATCCTGACCGACATCGCGAGTGGAAAGCTCGACAGTATGAGCTGGGTCACGCCGACGTGTACGACGTCCGACCACGGCGGCTGCGACAGCAACGACGGCCCCGCGTGGGTCACGTCGATCGTCAACGCCGTCGGCGAGAGCAAGCTCTGGAAGTCGACCGCGATCTTCGTCATGTGGGACGAGTGGGGCGGCTGGTACGACCACGTCCCGCCCCCATACGTCGACTACGACGGGCTCGGCTTCCGCGTTCCGCTCCTCATGATCTCGCCGTACGCGAAACAAGGTTATGTCACGCACGTGCAATACGAGCACGGCAGCCTGCTGCGCTTCGTCGAGGATCAGTACGGGCTCGGCCAACTGTCCGCGTCCGACACGCGCGCGAACGACCCCGCGACCGACGCCTTCGACTTCACGCAGAAGCCGCGCGAGTTCGTTCCCTTCGCGTCGAAGCGGGCGCCGGGGTACTTCCTGCACGCGCCCGTGGACACGCGCGTCCCCGACAGCGAGTAAGCACCGTCGAGCCCTCACCGCGGCGGCCGGCGGGGCGTCGCGCTCGTCGATCAGTGATCGATGAAGTGCGACGCCTCGTCGAGGGTGGGCAACAACCGCACGGATTCTAGGGCGAGCCGCGCGTGCGTGCCGTCCTCCTTGCGCACGACGACCTCGTGAGGATGGATTTCCTTGACCGTGCCGACATCGGTCTCGTCGCCGTC
>Ga0302326_10030102_pt1 | contig 10874 bp, 10 predicted proteins | sample Palsa_T0_3_FD_202264 | JGI IMG/M metagenome (GOLD analysis project Ga0302326, IMG submission 202264) | Peat permafrost microbial communities from Stordalen Mire near Abisko, Sweden - Palsa_T0_3 | ecosystem: Environmental > Terrestrial > Soil > Palsa > Peat permafrost | place: Sweden: Abisko...
TGTGCGCCCGACCGGCCTCACCTCGATGACCTTCGCCGAGGCCCTGCTGGATGAGGAGGCGATCGCCGTGCTGCCCTGCGACGCCTTCGGCCCCAGCGCCGCCGGCCACCTGCGCATCTCGCTCACCTTGCCCGAGCAGCGCCTCTACGAGGCCGCCCGGCGGATCGTCGCCTTCGCCGAACGGCTGGCGTCGAAGGCGCGCCAATCGCGCCGGCGAGGTTCTGTTGACCTGACAAATGTCATATGACGGCGACAAACCTGGAAGGGAAACGCCCCATGACCACGCCCTACCGGATCTTCGGGTCCGAGATGTCGCCCTATTCGGTCAAGGTCAGGTCCTACTTCCGGTTCAAGGGCCTGCCCCACGTCTGGATCCCGCGCGGGCCCGACAACGAGGCCGAGTACAAGCGTTACGCCCGCCTGCCGATCGTCCCCACCGTGGCGACGCCCGACGACGTCGGCCTGCAGGACTCCACCCCGATCATCGAGGCCTTGGAAGCCGCCTTCCCGATGCCGTCGATTCATCCCGACGATCCTGTCCTTCGATTCCTGTCGGTCCTGATCGAGGAATTCGGCGACGAGTGGGGCAACAAGCTGATGTTCCACCATCGCTGGTACGCGAAGGTCGATCAGCTGGCCTCGTCCCAGACCCTCGCCCGACTCAGCCTGCCAACGGGGACCGACGAAGAGGTCGCCGCTCGCGCGGCGATGATCCTCGAGCGGATGAGCGGCCGGGGCCATTTCGTCGGCTCGAGCCCGGCCAACGCGCCGCTGATCACCGCCTGTTACTTCGAACTCCTCGACCTCCTGGAACCCCACCTTCAAGCGCGCAAATACCTGTTCGGCGCCCGGCCCTCGTTCGGCGACTTCGGCCTCGCGGCCCAGCTCTACGAGTGCTCGGTCGATCCGACCTGCGGCGCGGGCATGCGCGGTCGCGCGCCGGCCGTGCTCGACTGGTGCCACCGGATGCTGGAGCCGCGCGACGACGGCCCGTTCGAGGACTGGACCTCCCTCGCCCCGACCCTGCAACCGCTGCTGGCCTACATCGGCCGCACCTTCCTGCCCTGGACCAACGCCAACGGCAGGGCGCTGGCGGCCGGCGAGGCCGAGTTCACGGTCGACCTCCCCGGCGGCCCCTACACCCAGGGCCCGCAGAAATATCACGCCCGCTCCCTGTCGGCCCTGAAAGCCAAGTACACGGAAGCCGCTGGGATTCCGGGTCTGGCCGATAGTCTTCAGAATACCAACTGTGTGGTCAACCTCGCCTGAGTTAACCCGCCGCGGGCGCGACCCCGGTGAGCGGGAACTTCAGTAGCGCCGCCATGTCGTCGAGGGACTCGTTGGACTCGCCTTGGGCCTCCAGCCGGGCCCAGGTCACCAGCGCCGCCTCGTGGGCGACAACGGCTTGCAGGATGTCCTGGTCCTCCGGCGGACCCAGGGTGGCGATGGCCTTGTACTGCTCGAGGATCGGGCCGAGCCGGGCGGCCGTGCCGGCGGCGTAGCCTTGCCAGCTCTGTTCGAGATAGGCCGCGACCCGGCCCGGCACGCCGCTCAGGTCGGGCGTCTCGGCGAGGCCGAGGCCATGTTTCAGCATCAACGGCCGCAGGCGGGCCTTGGTCTCGGTCTCCAGCTGCAGGATGTGGGCGAAGCACCAGGCGTCGCGGGGCGATTTGGCGACGGCGAGCATGTCCAGCAGCAGGCGCTCGCCCATCACTTCGCCGTCGAACAGCGTCCTGAGGCCGTCGAGATAGGCCTGGTTCATGCGCCCTCCGCCAGTTCCGCGCCGATCTCGCGCACGGCCGCCACCAGAACATCGAAATCCTCGTCGCGCGAGCGGTGATTGGTGATGCACACGCGGATGGCGAACCGGCCGTCCAGCACCGTCTGCGACGGCACGGCGATGCCGCGCGTCTGCAGCTCCACCAGGATCGCCTGGTTGAGGGGATTGAGCGCCGCCGCCTCGAGCCCGGCCGGTGCGTAGCGGAAGCAGACGATGTTCAGCGACACCGCGGCCAGCAGTTCGAGGTCGGGTTCGTCTTCAACCATGCGGCCCAGCCGCCTGGCCTGGTCGATGTTCGTCTGGATCGCGCCGGCGATACGGTCGACGCCCTGTTCCTTCATCGACATCCACACCTTCAGCGCCCGGAACCCGCGCGACAGCTGCAGGCCGCGGTCGGCGAAATAGGTGGTCTCGACGGCGATGCCGGCCTGGGCCGACCTCAGATAGGCCGGCCCGCCGGCGGCGGCCGGCTGGTAGGCGGCGGTCTGGGCGTCGGGGTGGCGGGTGAGGGCGACGCCGACTTCGTAGGGCATGTAGCCCCACTTGTGCAGGTCGAAGGCGACGGAGTCGGCGCTCTCCAGGCCGGCGACGATCGCCCGGCTTGGGGTCCAGGCGGCGAGCGCCCCGAACGCCCCATCGATGTGGAACCACAGGTCGAACTCGTCGGCGAGCGCGCGCAGGACCGCCAGATCGTCGGTGGCCCCGGTGCTCACCGTGCCGGCGTTGCCGACGATGGCGAACGGCCGGTCGCCGGCGGCGATATCGGCGACGATCCTCGCCCGGCAGGCCGCCAGGTCGATCCGGTAGTCGCCATCGACCGCGATCTTGCGGAACGCCTTGCGGCCCAGACCCATGATCTCACAGGCCGTGTTGATCCAACTGTGAGTCTCGCTGCTGGCGTAGACGGTCAGCGGCGGGCCAGCGCCCAGGCCCTCCTCGCGAACGTCGAAGCCCGCCTTCGACACGCGCGCCGAGATCAGGCCGTTGAGGTTGGCTTCGGTGCCGCCGCTGACAAGCACGCCGCTGCTGTCGGCCGGAAAGCCCATCAGTTCGGCCAGCCAGGCGACCACCCGCCGCTCGATCAGGGCGGCCGACTGGTCGTAGCCGGCCAAGTGGTTGTTCATCGTCGCGGCCAGCATGTCGGCCAGCACTCCGGTCGGCGTGCCCGTGCCCATCACCCAGCCCCAGAACCTGGGATGGATGTTACCGGTCGGGTAAGGCAGCACGTCCCGCTTGAAGGCCTCGTAGACCTCGGCGAGTGGCGCGCCGGCGTAGGGCACGGCTTCGTCCAGCCGCGCCTTGGCGTCGGCCGGGACCGAGGTCCAGGCCGGCCGCGCGCGCGCCGTCTCCAGCCAGGAGAGCATGTCGTCGACCATCTGGCGGCCGATCGCGCGGGTTTCGTCCCAGTCCGTGGGGTCGAGAGTCATGACATGGGTCCTGAAACGATCGCCAACGAGGTCGGGGCGTTCTGTCGTCGACGCGTATCTGTTACCCGAGGCCGATCGCGACAAGAGTCCGTTTCTTGCCATGCAACGGGAGCGTGACATCAAGGGTTCGAAGATCACCCGCATACATCCGAAGTAGCCCGGAGCCCCGCCAGGTCCCGACGGTGCTGGGAGCGACAGCGTTCGATCTCGTCGGCGACGCGGGTCGGGGACCAGCCCAGCAGGGGGGCCATTGCGGCGGCGGCGTCGTCGAGCGCGCCCATCCCCGCGTCGGGGTCGAACCAGGCGCGGGCGCCGCGGCGGGACCAGTAGTCCTCCAGCCTCAGGGCCCCCTCGACCAGCACGGCGCGGGTCGCTTCGACGGCCGGGCCGACACCGTCGCGAACGACCTCGCCCACCTCGCCGCCGTAGAGCCCGACGAGGCGGTCGGCGTCGAGTTCGCTCAGGCCCCGGCCCAACAGCGCCGCGCGCGGCCCGCTCGGCGCGACATCGCCCCCCGGCAGCGGCCGCTCGGCGGTTCGGCTGGCGGCGGTCTTGCGGCCAAGCTCGCCCTCGACCCGGTCGACCACCCGCTCGGCCATCTGGCGGTAAGCGGTCAGCTTGCCGCCTGCGATCGACAATATGCCCGCCGGACCGGTCCACAGTTCGTCCTTCCGGGAGATGTCCGAGGCCGACTTGCCCTCCTGCGCCACCAGCGGCCGGATCCCCGACCAGACCGAGACGATGTCGCTCGCCGACAGCCGGGGGGATCGGAACCGGGCGGCGGCCGCCGACAGCAGATAGTCGACGTCCCCGGGCGTCACCGGCGGCCAGGCCTCGGCGGCGGGGTGGAAGGTGTCGGTGGTGCCGATGTAGGTCACCCACCCCTTGGGCACGGCGAACACGCTACGCCGGTCGGCGGCAGTCATGATGATGGCGCCGTTCACCGGCAGGCGCTCGCGCGGAACGACCAGGTGCACGCCCCTGGCCAGCGCCAGGCGCGTCGGAGCGCCCGGTGACTCCAGGGCGCGCACGGCGTCGACCCACGGGCCGGCCGCGTTGACGATGACCCGGGCGCGAACTCTGGCGCGCCGCCCATCGGCGCCGGGCAGGGCGTCGACCACCTCCAGGCTGGTCGCGCGGCTGTTCTCCATGCCGATCGCCTCGACCCGCGCGTAGTTCGCCGCCCGCGCGCCGGCCCCGGCGGCGCTCCGCACATTGGCCAGGGTCAGGCGGGCGTCGTCGGTGAGGTATTCCGGATAGACCACCGCGCCGGTCAGGCCCTCGGCGTCGATCGCCGGCTCGCGTTCGACCAGTTCGGCCCGGTTCCACACCTCATGATGGCGAGCCTTCGGCACGGCGCCCAGCTTTTCGAAGGTCCACAGGCCCGCCCGCAGCTTCGCCTCGGCGGCGGCGTTGCGAACCGGCATCACGAACGGCGTCTGACGGGCCAGGTGGGGCGCGATCGCCTCGACGATCTTGCGCTCGCTGGCCGCCTCGCGAACCAGGTTGAGGTCGCCCTGGGCCAGGTAGCGCAGGCCGCCATGGATCATCTTCGACGACCGGCTCGACGTCCCCGATGCGAAGTCGCGAGCCTCGACCAGCGCGACCTTCAGGCCCCGCAGCGCCGCGTCTCGCGCGATCCCCGCTCCGGTGATCCCACCGCCGATGATCGCCAGGTCGAACACCTCCGCGCCCAGCGCGTCGAAGAGGGCGTCGCGGTCGCGCAGGTCGAGGGCGGTGGCGGGGGAGGGGGGCATGAGTCTGGCGCCTGTCGGTTTCCGCCCCTAGGCTATAGCCGACAAAGCCACGGGAGCCAGGGATGAGCACGCCAATTCGCATCGGCCTTCTGGGCGCCTCGAAGATCGCTCGCGGCGCGGTGATCGCGCCGGCCAAGGGTGATGACCGCTTCGCCCTCGCCGCGGTGGCGGCGCGCGATCCGGCCCGCGCCCGGGCCTATGCGACCGAGCACGGCGTCGCCGCGGTGGCGGCCGACTACGCCGAACTGGTCCGGCGCGACGACGTCGATGTGGTCTACAACGCCTTGCCGCCAGCCGGCCACGCCGAATGGACGATCGCCGCCCTTGAGGCCGGCAAGGCTGTGCTGTGCGAGAAGCCGTTCGCCCGCAACGCCGCCGAGGCCAGGTCGATGGTCGCCGCGGCGCGGCGCACCGGCGGCCTGCTGCTGGAGGCCTTCCACTGGCGGTTCCACGCGGTCACCCGCCGGGCCGAAGCCCTGCTCGCGGACGGCGTGATCGGCGCCGTCTCCAGCGGCGCGGCGGAGTTCCACGCGCCGATCCCCCGCAATCCGGGCGAGTTGCGCTGGAGTCGCGAACAGGGCGGCGGCGGCATGATGGACCTCGGCTGCTATCCCCTTCACGCGCTGCGCACGCTGCTGCGCGCCAACCCGACGGTGACGGCCGCGCGCGCCGTTTTTGAGTACGGCGTCGATTCCGATCTCTCGGCCGACCTTCTGTTCCCGGGCGACGTCGCCGCCAGGATCGCTTGTTCGATGACCCCGCCCCGGTTTTCCGCTTGGCTGCGCCTCGACGGCGCCCGCGGGAGGCTGGACATCACCAACTTCCTGGCCCCGCAAATCGGCTGCAAGTTCACCACCACGGTGGACGGCGAGGTGACCGAACATCCCACTGACGGCAAACCCACTTACGCCGCCCAGCTGGACCACCTCCATGACGTGCTCAAGGGCGGCGCGCCGCCCTTGACCGGCGGCGCCGACGCCATCGCCAACATGACGGCCATCGACGCCATCTACGCCGCCGCGGGACGCGCGGCGGCGTAACGGTCGATGTAATCGGGCACGGCGACACCATCCGCCAGGGTAGGATCCGGAATCGGCGCCAGCGCCGCCGTCGCCAGAGGCAGAACGCCCGCCCAGACCGGCCAGCCAAGATCGCTGTCGTCGTCGGCCGGCGGCCCCCGGCGCGCCTTGGCCGAGGCTTCGGCGATCGGCATTTCGAGCACCGTCGTCTCGCTCAGTTCCCGTTTGTTGGGCCCGCGGGCGTCCGCCCAGCGGCCCGGCATCATGTGCTCCGAGATCGTCCGCAACGCCTCGATCTTGGCGCGGGGAGGCTCGATCACCCGGGCGTTCCCGAACGCGACGACCGAGCGGTAGTTCATCGAATGGTGGAAGGCCGAACGCGCCAGGACCAGGCCGTCGACCAGGGTCACCGTCACGCAGGCCGGCATCCCCGTTCCCAGATCCCGCAGGAGCCGGCCGGCGGAGGAGCCGTGCAGCAGCAGGCTGTCCTCGCGCCGGCCGAACAGCATCGGAATCACGAACGGCTGGCCGTCCACGCACAACCCGACGTGGGCCAGGTAGGCGGCGTCGAGGATCTGGTTGATCGTCTCCCGATACCGCGAGCCGCGTTCCGGCAAGCGGGTGATTTCACTGCGATTTGTCATCCGACTCCGACGATCTCCCGCTCAGTTGCGTTGGATTGCGTCCGCCGCGAGCGATGTGCCAGGCGCGTTAGTGGCCGACGAATTTTGCGGGCCGACGCTCCAGGAACGCCGCCACGCCCTCCTTGTGGTCGGCCGATTTGAACGCCGCCGACATCGTCTCGAGGTGCACGGCCATGTGTTCGGAAAGGTTGCGCTCCAAACCGCGCCAGACCAGCGACTTGATGTGGCGGATCGAGAACGGCGAGGAATTCAGATACCGCCGTGCCTCGGCCAGCGCCGCTTCGGCGAGCGCGCCGGGCTGCACCATCTCGGCGGCGTAGCCGATGGCCAGGGCTTCGGGCGCCTCTAGGAACGCCCCGCTGTAGAGCAGGCGCAACGCCCGGTGCGGCCCGATGATGCGCGGCAACAGCCAGCTGCCCGCGCCGGTGTCGGGCACCAAGCCGCGATGGGCGAAGTTCCACGCGAAGCGGGCGCGGTCAGTGATGATGCGCACGTCGCACTGGCTGGTGAACTCGGCCCCCATGCCCACCGCGTGGCCGTCGATGGCGCCGATCACCGGCTTGGGGCAGGACACCAGCGGCCACCATTTGCCGCTCTCGTGCGCCGCGCCCCGCACTCCCCGCGCCTCGCCGGGGACGCTCGCCAGGTCGGCCAGGTCCGTCCCGGCGCAGAACCCGCCGCCCGAGCCGGTGACGATCAGCACCCGCACCTTGTCGTCGGCGCCTGCCTCGGCGATCTTGTCGATGAAGGCGCCGAGCATGGCGTAGGTCATCGCGTTGCGCTTCTCGGGTCGGTCGATGGTCAGCGTGGCGATCCCGTCCGAATCGACCTCGTAGCGGATGTGGTGAGCGGTCATGGCGTCCTCCTTAGGATTTATCCGCAGATGTCGCAGATGACGCGGATCGAGACAAACGCGAAGATGTGCGGATAAACAGCCTTACCGCCCCTTCCAGACCGGCGGGCGCTTCTCGGCGAAGGCGGCGGAGCCTTCCCTAGCGTCCTCGCTGATCCGCCAGGCGGCGTAGGCCGGATAGGTGGCTTGGCGACGCATGGCCATCTCCACGTCGTTCTCGGCGAGGCCCTTCATCACCGTCTCCTTCGAGGCGCGGATCGACATCGGCGAGGCGCGCAGGATGTCGGCGCACCAGCGGTCGACCGCCGCTTGCAGCTGACCGGGCGGTGTGACCTCGTTGACGAAGCCCATCCGGAGGCCCTCCTCGGCGCTGACCCGACGGGAACTCAGGATCAGCCCCATCGCTTGTTTCAGGCCGATCTGGCGTGACAGCCGATGCAGGCCGCCGCCCAGCGCCACGGCGCCGACCAGCGGCTCGGGCAGGCCGAAACTGGCGGTCTCCGAGGCGACGATCACGTCGCAGGCCAGGGCCACCTCGAAGCCGCCGCCGAGGGCCAGCCCGTTCACCGCCGCGATCAGCGGCTTGTTGAGGTCGAATCGCTCGATCAGGCCGGCGTAGCCGTTTCTCGGGTAGCGACCATGGCGGTTGGCCACCTTCAGGTCGCTGCCGGCGCAGAACGCCCGCTCTCCCGCGCCGGTGATCACGCAGACATACTGCTCCGGGTCGTCGGCGAAATCGTCGAACGCCAGCTGAAGCTCGGCGTGCAATTCAGGATTGAGCGCGTTCATCACCTCCGGGCGATTGAGGGTGACGGTCGTGACCCGGTTGCGGACAGCCACGGTGATGTAGCGCATGGACCCTCGCCTTGCACGGCCGTGGCGCTGCGTCACGGCCGGTTGAATGTGACAAATCCCACAGATTGCGCGACGGAACAATGTTCTCAATCTGTTCCGGGCGTGCTAACCCTTGCAAATTGCGATTTCGTCGACGTCGGCCGGCGAAGATCGGCGGGCTGGCGGGATGGCAAGGAGGCCGTTTTATGAAGGCGCTGGATCAGTCTCGTGAGGATTGGGTCGCCCGGTGGCCGCTGAGGGGTCTGGCGGACCGCCAGCTCGTCGGCTCCGCTCTCGCCCGCGCGCGCGAAAGGCTCGACAACGGGCGCCGCGGCGGTCGAAGAGCCGATTCCGTCAGCGATGTCGAGCGCGCCTTGTGGACCGCGACGCGAGAGCTTGGAAAGACCCTCAACGAGCCGCAATCCGTTTCGCGCGTTCGATTGACGATCATGGACGCGCTGCGGGAAAAGGCGAACGTCGATGTGCTGCTGATGACGCCGCCGACGCCGTTTCTCGGCGTGTCCGGTGCGCTGACACAATTGATAGACTACATAGGACGCGTGGATTCCGACTTCTGCAAATACTTCAGGCGTGCGTCGCCCTGGCCGCGAACCTTCGACGATTTTCTTGCCGAGGGCCTGGAGAAACATCATCGCTTAAGTGCTCTCGCGACGTTTTTCATCGACGTTCGCAATACCGTGGAGGGGATCGACCCCAGCCTGGAGCGCGATTGGCTGTTGCCATTCTATATGGCTATGTGCATCCAGTCGGAGATGTCCTATCGGCGGTGGGTGAGGGCGCCGGCCTTCGAGTTCGACGACATCGACTTCGAGATGATCGAGGCGGCCGGCCGGCTTCGAATCGACGTCGCGCAACCCTGGCTGGAGTTTCGCCTGCGGTCGGGCCGTTCCTGGCGGGACCGGGTCCGATGGTCGGCGTCCCTGGCTATGCCTCACCTGCGCGACGCCTCCGGATGACCTGATCAGACCTCTGAACAAGGTCTCGGACTGCTGTCCGTCCCCTGAGCGTCATTCAGCCCACTGTCGTCCGTGTCTTAACCTCTACCCCCGCCACGGCGATCAGCGATTCCACGCAATCGCGGATCGAGTCGTCCAGCGGCCGGAATGTCACCCCGGTGGCGGCGCGGATGCGCTCGTTCTTCAGGTCCGCCAGCGCCCAGATGCCGCGGAACTCCGCCTCCCGAGCCTTGATTCGGTCGGGGAACGGATCGATCGGCGCGGTGGCCTGGTGGTTGAGTTCTGGCAGCAGCCGGTCGATGTCCGCGCAGATGTCCTCGACCTTGCGGGCGTCGGTCGACCAGGCGATGTAGCGCTCGCCGTTCCTTACCGACAGGCTCTCCAGCAGACCGACGTGGCAGGCGGCGTCATCGCGCACGTCGACGGTCATCCACGGCCGGTAGACGCCGTTCTGGTCGTAGGCGCCTTGCAGCATGCCCTCGATGTGATGCTGCCAGGGGCCCATGTCCTTCTGGTGAGCCGACTGAATCGGGCCGACGTTGTCGCCCGGGCAGCAGGTGATGGAGTCCCAGACCCCGCCCGCTTCGGCCGCCTCGGCGAAGGCGCGCTCGGCGATCAGCTTGCCCATCGAATAGCCCTGGCCGCGTTCGGGGGTCCGCTTGGGGTTGCTCTCGTCCGGATATCGGCCTTCCCAGAAGACTGGCCGGCGCACCACCTCCCGCAGGTCCATCTCGGAAATCACCGCCGCCACCGACGAAGTGACGACCACCCGCCCGACGCTGCGAGCGCCGTTGACGCTGGCGATGATGTGGTCGCAGGTGCGCTTCACATAGTCCTGGTCGTTGTAGTCGCTGATGTGAGCGACGTGGGCCACCCCATGGCAACCGGCGAAGATGTCGTCGAAACAGCCGGGGCGGTCGAGGTCGGCGCCGTGCAGGGTCAGGCGGCCCGAGGCGTAGCCGGGCATGACCTTCAGGAATTCGGTGCGTCGGCCATCGTCCACGTCGCGCACGCAGGCGCGCACCCGGTAGCCCTTCTCGAGCAGCAGGCGAACCACCCAGCCGCCGAGGAAGCCGGCGGCGCCAGTGACGGCGATCACGCCGCGATGGGGAACGGGAGCCATGGCCGTCAGCCTCCCACGCGCCAGCCGGTCTTCGCGGCCAGGGCGGTGAAGAATTCGGGCTCATAGGCGGTCTCGGGGTCGGACCGCACCATCTCGTCCAGAACGTGGGCGTCATCGCCCACCAGGATCCGCCATCGCTCGGTTCTAACCCCATCGAGGATCACGGTGGCCGCCGCCGCGGCGGTCATCGGCGCGTCGTCGCGGAACCTTCGCGCCGCATCGGCCATCAGCGCCTGGATCTGGGCGTCGCCCAGGGTGGCCGGATCGGCCCCCATCGCCGCCATCCGGGCTCGGGCCTGGGCGATCGCGCCCGGGCCCAGTTCCTCGGTGTCGTCGCCGGTCAGCACCTTGCGGGAGTTGGCGACGATCTCGGTGCCGATGTGGCCCGGCATGACCACCGAGCACTTTATGTGCGGCGCGTTGAGCCGGAGATCGGTGATCAGCGCCTCGGTGAAACCCT
>Ga0302326_10030103_pt1 | contig 10874 bp, 9 predicted proteins | sample Palsa_T0_3_FD_202264 | JGI IMG/M metagenome (GOLD analysis project Ga0302326, IMG submission 202264) | Peat permafrost microbial communities from Stordalen Mire near Abisko, Sweden - Palsa_T0_3 | ecosystem: Environmental > Terrestrial > Soil > Palsa > Peat permafrost | place: Sweden: Abisko...
GTTGGCCACATAGAGCCGGCTGCCGTCCGAGTTCACTGCCAGCGCCTCGGGCTCGGCGCCAAAGTAACTCTGCCCCGGAAGCCGCGTATCGAAGTACCCCTTCACTGAGAACTGCCCATGCAATTCGCCAGGGCCAATATTGATCACCGCCACAGCGTCGCGATTGGCCAGCGCAACATACAGCATCTTGTTATCCGGCGAAAACGCGAAGGCACACGGATGCGTACCCGGAGCTACCGGATTGGTCGGCTTCAGCAAAGTCAGCCTGCGTCCCACCTGTCCGTTTGCCAGATCCAGTTCCGCAATCTCCGACGCATTCCATAGCGCCACAAACGCCCGCCCGCCCCACTGCGGAACAGCGAGCGCAATGGGAAATGTGGAAGGCACCGTGCTGCTCTCCGCAAGATCGAATCGCTGCTCGATCTTGCCCGTGGCGGGGTCGAGCAGCAGCACATCGTCGGAAAGATTGTCCGCCACCAGCAGCTTTTCGTGCCCGCCTTTTTGCGGACCCACCACCGCGAGATCCGCCGGAAACGGAACTCCCTTGTCGCCCTCCACGCCGCCAATCAGCTTGGTCTTGCGGCCCGGCGCCAGTTGCTGCAGCGGCAGTGGAATAAATCTCTCCGGCGCAATTTTTCCCGCCTTGAAGCTGTAAACCACAACGCCGCTTCCGGTCGCTTTCTTGCCGTCGCCCTCCGGCGCGGTGACCGAGCCCATGCTGGCATACAGGTGGACCCCGTCGCGACTGAATGCCAGCCCGGAGTAGAGCGTTTGCTTGGTTCCTTCGCCGGTGCGGTCGTCGGGAAAATCCTCCAGCACGCCCGTCTGCGTGTCGAGCACCGCCAGCGACTCCTCTTCTTTCGACTCGAGCGTTCCGTAGCCGGCATTCACCGTCACCACGTAGCGCCCATCGGGCGAGACGGCCATCGACATCGGCAGGCTGTTCAGCCGTTGTGGATGCCCCGGAATCTCGCCGATCAGTTGCTTGCTGGTGGGCAGATCAACGGTCTGCGCCGCAACGTACGCTGTTCCTGAAGCGAGAACAAGACTGGTAGCCATCAACAGAGCCCGAATATTCATGGCAAAACCTTAACAAAAGTGGCTTGGTTTGCGCTTCAACAGGCGTTTACATGCGCTTTGCGTGAACCATTACCAAAGAGCGTCCGCTCGTAATCAGGCGCTTTTCGCAAATTCTGCTTAGAATCTGCTCATGAGCGATCCTCTTGCTTCCCTGTCCCAACTGCTTTCCGACGTGATTCTGCCTAACCTGAAAGCCGTGCAGCAGAGCCAGGCGGAGCAGATCGCCGCCAATGACCGCCTCGAACACGCCATCGACGATCTGCGCACGCATCTCGAGTCACAATTCGCACTACTGTCCGCCCAGCTCACGGCCTGCCAGGCCGAACTGGCCGCTACGCAGGAGGCCTTGAAGGCAACGCAGATCGCCGCAGGCTTGCAACCACCGAACAGCAAGATGCTGATCCACTGACAGCATCGCGATAAATGGGCGCAATCAAGCAATGCCGCACCGCCATGCGGTAATCTTTTGAGATGCGAACGGTGCTGACGGCGGAGAAGCTTTGGAACGGAACCAGTCTCGTAGACCACCCGGCAATCCTGATTGAAGACGGCCGAATCGCCTCGATTGATTCCCGGACCATATCCGAAAGCCGCGCCACCAGCGGCGACCAGGTTCTCGACCATCCCAACGCCATGCTGGCACCGGCTTTTTTCGATGTGCACATCCACGGCGCAGCCGGCCATGACGTGATGGAAGCCACGCCGGAAGCGCTGAAGACCATCGGACGCTTACTGGCCGCGCACGGAACAGGCAGCTACCTGGCCACCACGGTCACCGCGTCCGTCGATGCGACGCTGCAGTCGCTCTCCGGACTGGCAACGTTGCTGGCTCATCCGCCGGCTCCGGCCGAAACAATAACCTGGCCCATAGGCATTCATCTCGAGGGACCGTTCCTCTCGCACGCCAAGCGCGGCGTCCATCCGCCCGATCTGCTGCTTGCGCCCGACATCGCCCTCTTCGATCGCTTTTACGAAGCTGCCGAAGGCCAGGTCCGTCTGATGACGCTCGCTCCCGAGCTTCCTGGCGCAGCGGAACTTGCAGCCCACGCAACCTCGCGCGGCGTCCGCGTGTCAGTGGGTCACTCCAATGCGACCGCCGCGGAAACCCGCACTGCAATCGCCGCCGGAGCGGTAAGCGCCACGCACACCTTCAACGCCATGCGCCCGCTCGACCACCGCGAGCCCGGCATCCTGGGTGTTGTTCTCACCACCGATTCACTCTTCGCCGAGCTGATCTGCGACGGCATCCACAACACTAGGGAGATGGTGAAGATCTGGTGGCGGTGCAAAGGCCCGGAGCGCGCCATCCTCATCACCGACGCCATGAGCGCCACCGGCATGCCCGACGGCGTGTATTCCCTGGCCGGCCTGAAGATCCAAGTGGCAAACGGCAAGGCTTCTTTTGGCGATGTGCTGGCCGGAAGCGTGCTCACGCTCGATCGCGCGCTGGCCAATTTTCTTTCGTTCACCGGCGCCACTGTTGAACAAGGCCTGCGATTGCTCACCGCCAACCCCGCCGCCATGACCGGACTCGGCAATCAAGCCGGCTCACTCGCCATAGGCCAACCGGCCAACATGGTAGCCCTCGACGAAGCGGGGAACTTGGTAGCCTCATTCCTCAACGGAAGGAAGACAGGTTCTCTCGAATAGGCCGCATCAGACCTGAGACCTTCCCAGGTCTCAGAAGCGAGACCTGGGGCACCCAGCTAGGAGCAGATCAATGCTGGGTGCCCTACCCTCGGCGCGTTCTTGTTCTTGCGCCTAGGGTGGGATACCACGAACCTCCGCCAACCGCTTCGCCCGCCACAAAGCCCCCTCCAGCGAAACCGCGCCCTCGCTCGCCACCGGCATCTCGGGCGCAGCGGCATGGAGGCCGGTAAAAAAAGCCTCGCGCACAATGGCCATCTTCTCCACAACACCCCCGGTCCATGCCACCGGAACCTCGCCCGCAATGCCGTGCTTTCCGCGCAGCTTTGCGCGCACCAGCAGCACAAACTCCACCAGGTCGGACGCGGCCTGGCGCAGAACGCCAAGCGCAACCGCGTCGCCTGCTTCTGCGAGTTCGTTCATCGCCGGCGCCAGCGCCGCAAAGTCAGGACCCGGTGTGCTGTCGCCAAAACCCACCAGGTCTTCAAGCCTCGTTGTACCCCAGATCTCTCCCACCTTTTCCAGAACCCGCGTAGGCTCCTCGCGGTCAAACGCATGCAGCGCCCTTCGAATACTGTGCAGCCCAATCCAGTAGCCCGATCCCTCATCCCCCAGTCGCGAACTATACCCACCCGCACACTCGCGGCTCCCATCCGGCGCGCGGCCAATGGTATTCGAGCCGGTCCCCGCAATCTGCAGAATGCCGGGGCCGCCTTGAAAAGCCGCGTCCAGCGCAATCACTTCATCGCCCACCACCTCAGTGCGCGCCGCGCCAAACTCCTTGAGTACCGCGGTAATCCACTCCACTGTCCCCGGCACGCTGCAGCTTGCCACACCGCATGAAGCCGCATCCACGCGGTTGACACCGGCCTGCGCATACACATCCTTCAGCAGCGCGCGCAGGTTGGTCTCCGCCACTTCCGCGCCCACGCGCAGCCGCTTGATCGACCCGCTTTCAGCTCGCGCCAATACCCGCTCGCCCGACACGATGGATGCCCTTGTCCGCGTCCCTCCCCCATCAATCCCCAGCACAACGCTCATTCATCTTCCTCATTACAATCTGAAGCCGGGTGCCCCATCCATCCGCAGTTCTTTCGCGGATGGGTGGGAGACCACAAACTCCGACCCGACCGGTTCCTAAAGATTGAAGGTCCCCACGACGGCCGGAGCCGAGAGACCTGTTTCTGTTCTTACTCCCACCGCTCACTTCCCCGCATCGCCCCCGCCATCGCGCAACGTCCCCGCCAGCACATTCAAGCTTCCATCCGTTTTCGGCGCCGTAAGCCCCAGCATGTGCGCCATCCACGGATACAAATTCACATTCTCAAACGGCGCCACTGTCTTTCCCACCGCAAGATCCGGCCCGGCAGCAAAGAAACTCGCCTTCATCTCCGGCAGCCTATGCGGATCGTACCCATGCATTCCCGCACTCGGCGGTTGATCCGGCTTGCCTTCAGGGGGCCCATGAGCGCGGATCGCAAAAGGCCCGGTGGCGATCACCACCGGGTCGCCCTCGCGCGGATTCTGGCTGTAATTCAAATCCGCCGGAACATCCTTGCGTCGATAAACAACAAACTGCGGCGAAGCTTTCTTGAGCTGGTTGTAAACACGAACCCGATCGTCTTCAGTCTTGCCGTAGAGCAGCGTCCCGACAGTATTGAAGCCGGTCAGATCGGCAAACTGATCCAGCGTCACCCATCCACCCTGCACCTTTGCCATTCCGTGATCGCTGACGACGACAAGGTCAATCGGCAACGGGGTTGCATCCAGTCCCGCCTTCAACACGCCTATCAGCCGATCCACCTTCATCACGGCGGCCTTGGTCTCCGGCGCATCCGGCCCAAACTCGTGCCCCTCATGGTCCGGCTCGGAGTAGTAGAGCGTAATAAAGTGCGGCCGGTCCGCCGCCGGAAGCCGCAGCCACGCCAGCACCTGCTGAATGCGCGCCGCGTCGTCGATCTTGTCGTCGAATTTCAAATAATACGTCGGCTGAAACCCGGCAATCTTGGCCTCTGACCCCGGCCAGAAAAAGCAAGCCGTGCGCATCCCCTGGCTCTCTGCCAAACTCCACAACGGAGTGCCCGAATACCACGTGCCATCCGTCACGGCCTTCGCGTCCGCCATGCCATAGCGCGCCTGTTTCGTCTCGTCGTAAAAGCTGTTGGCCACCAGCCCGTGGTGCTCGGGATAAAGCCCCGTAACAATCGTGAAGTGGTTGGGAAACGTGAGCGAGGGATAGCTCGGAATCATGCCTTCAGGCGCCCACACGCCATGCTTTCCCAGCGCCAGCAGGTGAGTCGCACCAAAGGTCTTCGCATAGTCCCAGCGAAATCCGTCGAGCGAAACCAGCACCAAATAATGCGCGCTCTGCGCCGCCGCCGAATTCGGTCCGTTATCGACATGCAGCACCGGCAGCGGCGGATTCGGAGCGGAAGAAACAGACGCCTGCTGAGCCGCCAGCCCAAGCCCGAAAACCAGAACCAGCGACACAAGAGCCCAGCGGCCCATGGCGCGAAAACGCATAGGAAATACCCCCGCTCAAGCTTATCGCAAGGGTAGGCGTAGTGCCGCCCTCACTGAATACCGCAGCCTCAAATTCCGGCAGCGCCGGAGCTCCCGCGGCAACGAGATTCGAGAGCACAAAGTTGTACTGGGGGCTCCTTCGCCAGCCTGTGCGACGCAAATGGCGTCTCTGGTATACGATTTCCGCATGGCTCGCCTTCGCATTTTTCTCGCCGCCGTTTTTGTCCTCACCGTCTTGTCCGCGTCGCAACTCCCCGCGCAGAACCTCGCCCCGTCCCCGCCCCTCGGCTGGAATAGCTGGGACGCCTACGGCCTCACCATCGATGAGAACGACTTTCGCGCCAATGCAACGGTTCTCGCCGGCCTGCGCCAATTCGGCTGGGAGTACGCGGTCATCGACGAAGGCTGGTACATGGAGAATCCGTTTGGCAATAGCCTTGAGGCCCGCAAGTACCTCTGGGACGCCAATGGCATTCTCATTCCAACCGTCAACCGCTTTCCATCTTCGGCAAACGACGCCGGATTCAAGCCTCTCGCCGACTGGGTCCACTCCAAAGGCCTCAAGTTCGGCATTCACATCGTGCGTGGAATTCCTCGCCAGGTGGTGAAAGAAAACCTTCCCATCGCCGGTTCAAACTTCCATGCCGTTGATGCGGCGGACATGGACTCGCCCTGCCCCTGGGATGCAGGCAACTGGGGCGTGAAGGACAACGCAGCCGGCCAGGCCTACTATGACTCCATGCTGCGCAAATACGCGGCCTGGGGTCTGGATTACATCAAGGTGGACTGCATCAGCGACCGCCCCTACCGCATCACCGAAATCAAGCAGATCGCAGCAGCCATCAAAAAGACGGGCCGTCCCATCTTGCTGAGCTTGTCTCCTGGCCCCACGCAACTGGAACACGCCGCCGAAGTGGCTCAATACGCGCAGATGTGGCGCATCGCCGACGACCATTGGGATGGGTGGACCTTCGAGCACAAGCCCGGAGCTGGCGAGTTTCCCTTTGGCACGCGCGATGCCTTCGATCGCCTGCCCAAATGGGTTCCGTATGTAGGTCCGGGAAGCTGGCCAGACCAGGACATGCTCCCGATCGGCTCGCTCACCCCGCATCCCGGATGGGGCGCGCCGCGCCAATCGCGCCTGACGCCGGACGAAGAGAAAACCGAATTCACCCTGTGGTGCGTATCGCGCTCGCCGCTGATTCTGGGCGCCAACCTCACCAAGCTCGACAGCTATACGCGCTCCCTGATCACCAACCAGACGCTGCTCTTCATCGACCAGGCCTCGTCCTTCAGTCGGCCCGTGGAAGGCCTGGGTGGAGGGTTTGAGAACGCGCGCGTATGGCGCGCTACCATCAACACTCCCGGCGCGCGCGGTTATGCCGAGTATTTCGCCTTCTTCAACCTCGACACCAATCCCGTCACGCTGCGCACCACTTGGAAAGAACTCGGCCTGGACGATAAGAAACACGCCGCCGAAGACGTATGGACAAGCGATACCGGCAAGCCGTCAAAGGATGTAAGCGTAACCCTGCCCGCGCACGGCAGCACGGTGATCGAGGTGCAGTGAGGTTAATCCAGGCACGGATCCGTCGGGATTTTTTAACTTGACTCAGAACTGTCATCCTGAGCGAAGCGCCCTTCAGCGGAGTCGAAGGACCTGCTTCTTCTTTTCGGGACCCACACAGATCAACTCCGATTCAACACGCGCGCCGCGCGCCGCGCCGCGTGTGCGAAACTTGAATGTGCGGCAGACGGTTCCCCCATAGAACCACCCAGCCGACAGGACCGTCTTATGCCCGTTCTTCGTTCTGCTTTCATTGCACTTTCCCGCAATCGAGTTTTGCGCAATTTTTGCGAGAGCTCCCGCTTCGGCCGGAAAATGAGTTCCCGCTTCGTGGCGGGAATGGAGATTGGCGACGCGCTGCGCGTGGCCGAGGCGCTCAATCATCAAGGCATGCTGGTCACGCTGGACTCGCTCGGCGAAAGCGTAAGCTCCGAAGTCGAGGCCCACCGCGCCGCTGAAATCTACCATGAATTGCTCGATTGGATCGATGCGCGCAAAATCAACGCGAATATCAGCGTCAAGCTCACGCAGATGGGGCTTGAATTATCGCCACAGCTCGCTGAAGGCATCGCCGAGAGCCTGGCCCAGCATGCGCATTCCAAAGGCAATTTTCTGCGCATCGACATGGAAGACTCGTCGCTGACCCAGATCACGCTGGACATCGTCTACCGTCTTCACGCGCGCACTGAACTGCGCGGGTCTATCGGCATCGTGATTCAAGCCTACCTCTACCGTTCCCAGGCAGACATCGAACAACTCGTCGCCGAGGGCATTCGCGTGCGCCTGTGCAAGGGCGCCTACAAGGAGCCTGCCGAGGTGGCTTTTCCCGCCAAGGCAGACGTCGACAAGAACTACATCCTGCTCAGCCACATGCTTCTGGAAAGCCCCATTTATCACGGCTTGGCCACGCACGACGAGGCCATGATCGCCGCCGCAAAAGCGTACGCCAGCCAGCACAGCATTGAGCCGGCCCGGTTCGAGTTTCAAATGCTCTATGGAGTGCGCCGCGATCTGCAGCGGATGCTGGTGAAGGAAGGCTACAACGTGCGCGTTTACGTTCCCTTCGGCCGCGAGTGGTATCCCTACTTCATGCGCCGGCTGGCGGAGCGCCCCGCCAACGTTCTCTTCCTGGCCAGAAACTTCTTCCGCTCCTAGAGCGATCTTCTACGGTCAACATGCGATTCGAAACCGCTCTATTCCGCGCCCTTTTCGTGCAAGGCGCGCCTCTTGCGGATGTATTGCTTTCTAATCATGATTGTGTCTCTGCAAATGGGGCATTCCCAGGGATAGAAACCGAAGATAGGATAGACCCTGATTTGCAGAAAACCCTGCCGCGCGAGCCGGCGCAGCGGGTTCCCGCATTCTCCGCAATGCATGTGAGATCTGCTGCCAATCACTGTTGCACAACTCCGTCGACCCGAGGGCCGCTAATTCTATCGTGACTCTGGGCCATAAAAGCTAAACCCCATGACTTTGTGTAATCGAAAAATTATACCACCGGCAATTGGTCAGCTTAGGTTTTGGAGTCCGCAATTTCGGACGCCCCCCATTTGAAGGGTATTTCGGGCCTCATTGGAGAGCCTCGTTCAACCGCCCCAGCCCCTGTCCCGCCAGGTCCGCAACTGCGCGGGCTAGAGTGGACGACGCATTCAACGACTCCGGCCTCTCCAGCTTGATTCCCAGTTTGGCGGCATGCTCGCGAAACAGAATATCCACATCGAAGAGTATTTCCACATGGTCGCAGAGAAATCCGATGGGCTGCAGCACAACAGCCGTTACGCCCGCCGCGGCAATGGAATCGAGAGTGCTCTCCACGCTCGGGCCAATCCACGGGCCGCCGCTTGCCCCCTGGCTTTGAAAAGCGAACCACCACTCGGAGATCTCAGGAACGCCGGCTGCCACCAGCGCGGCAGTGCCCTTGGCCTCTTCCGCGTAAGGGTCGGCGCCCGCGCCGGGCCAAAGCCGCGGCTGGCCGTCGTTCGCAACAGGCGGCTGCACCGTCCGGGTAGGCACGCTATGCGCCGTGAACAGCACCGGCACAGGGCCGCCGACCTCCGCGCTCAATTTGTCCAAGGCCGGCCGCAGCCGCTCGGAAAAAGCTTCAATCAGCAGCGGATGATGCGCCCATCCCGCAGTGAAGTCGATGCGAATGCCGGCAGCTTCCGCTTCCACAGCGCGCCGGTAGAGGCCCACGCTGGTGCGCGAGTTTTGCGGCGCCATGCACAAGACTGCAGCCTCTTCCACGCCGTCCGCGCGCATCTGCCGCACCACATCGGGAATGTACGGCCGCCAGTTGCGCATGCCCACATAGACCTTCACCGGCTGCCCGGCCGCGGACAGCTCGGCTTCCACCAGCCTGCCCTGCTCCAGTGTGATCTCCGTCAGCGGGCTGCGGCCAATGAGCGAGTAGCGATGCTGAATCTCCTCGATCACCGTTTGCGGAAGCGGACGCCCACTCACCACATTGCGCAGATACTCCGGAATCTGCTCGATCGTCTCCGGCGTTCCGTGGGCCAGCAGCAGCACTGCTTGTTTAGCCATGGTCGCTCGCTCCATCTGTACGCAGCCGGAACTCGCGCACCATGCGCACCACAGCCTGCACATTCTCCACCGGCGTCTCCGGAACAATGCCGTGTCCAAGGTTGAAAATATGCCCGGGCCGCCCGTTGGCCGCGCGCAGAATCTCTTTCACGCGCAACTCCAGCACTTCGATCGGAGCAAACAGCGTGATGGGGTCCAGATTGCCCTGCACCGCATGCCCGTGGCCCACTGCGCGCCAGCCCGCATCGAGCGGCTGCCGCCAGTCCAGGCCAATCACGTCTGCGCCGGTTGCGGCCATGTCGCTCAGCAAGCCAGCGGTCTCCACGCCAAAGTAGATCACCGGCACACCCATCTGCTGCACCGCGCGCACCAGCCGCTTTGAAGCCTCGAAGGCGTACTCGCGGTAATCCGTAAGCGAGAGAGCCCCAACCCAGCTATCGAAGATCTGGATCACGTCCGCCCCGGCCAGCACCTGCAAGCGGCAATAATGCTCGAGCACGGAGACGATCTTGTCCAGCAGCAGCCGCCAGGTCAGCGTGTCGCGGTACATCATCTTCTTGGTGTGGATGTAATTCCTTGATCCGCCGCCCTCGATCATGTAGCTGGCCAGCGTGAACGGCGCGCCGCAGAAGCCGATGATGCCCAGCCTGTCGCGAAAATGCGTCGCCACTTTCTGAATCGCCCGCGCCACATATCCCAGCTCGTCGGCGCGATCGGTGCGCAGAGCGCGAACATGCTCCGCGGTGCGGACGGGGTGATGCACTACCGGACCCTCGCCCGCTTGAAACTCAAACGGCAGCCCCATCGGCTCCAGCGGCAGCAGCAGGTCGGCAAAGATGATGGCCGCGTCCACGCCCAGTTTTTCAGCGGCGGTGATCGTCACTTCGGCCGCAATCTCCGGCTGCTTGCAGATTTCCACCAGCGTGTGGTGCTTACGCACGTCGCGATACTCCTGCATATACCGCCCCGCCTGCCGCAAAAACCAAACCGGCGTTCGGTCGACAGGCCGGCGCAGACAAGCACGCACAAAGCGGCTGCCGTCGAGAATGGTGTCGGGAACAACTTCGATGGCTGGGGTTGGATCGATGGGTTGCATACTGAGTTGATTTTAACGGGCCGGACCCATCCAGTTTGAGCGATGCCCTACTTCGTCTCCACACGCAGAATTCGAATCTCCGGATAAGCGCCGTCCCAGTCGGGGCTTACTCTGTCGAAGATGATCCTGAAGTCGCGCTCATCACCCGGTGCAAGCGGTGCCGAGGAAACCGGCTCCAGATCAACATAAGGCTGGCGGGTTCGAATCAGTCGCAGAGGAAGAGTCTCGTTCTGTGCAACCTCGTGGGCAAAGGTGCGAAATAGAACCTGCACCGTTATTCCGGTGACCGTGCGCGCCCCGGTATTGGCGATGTGGCCGTCGAGGTAAGTCACCTTGCCTCCGGCCAAATTCGACGACTCGCTCATCGCCAGGCCGGTGATGGGCAGGTCGGGCGTGTAGGCGTCCAGAGCAGCGGATATG
>Ga0302326_10030105_pt1 | contig 10873 bp, 11 predicted proteins | sample Palsa_T0_3_FD_202264 | JGI IMG/M metagenome (GOLD analysis project Ga0302326, IMG submission 202264) | Peat permafrost microbial communities from Stordalen Mire near Abisko, Sweden - Palsa_T0_3 | ecosystem: Environmental > Terrestrial > Soil > Palsa > Peat permafrost | place: Sweden: Abisko...
CACTTGCTCCACAATCACCATGCCAGCGTCGCTTCGCTCCGACTGCTGTTCACCTTCGCTCCGGAATGCCGTTCGCCTTCCCTCCGGAATCGATGTTCGCCTTCACCGGAATACCCACCCGGACACCCGCGGTAATCCATAGCCCAAAAAGGGTTGGTCTCACGCGATCCTTTTGAGGGGGGCAGTGCACAGACTCGAAGAGCGATCATTGCTTGCCGCTGGTTCTAAACAACGTACGGAATACGCGCCGGAGGGCAATGTGGTCGACGAGCCGCAATTCCGATACCATTTCAATTCTGTGGAGTCTGATGAATTCTGTGGCTAAGGTTCATGAAACAACTGAGGCGACCATCTGAAGGCCGGAAGAAATCGTCAGGTATGGCTTGCCCAGAACAGTTGCGCGCGATGCAGATGCTCTTGTTGAAAAAGCCAGATCGAGTTTCACGGAAGATGCGGCGAGTTTGAAATGTTTTCGTTAAATCATCCTTTTCGTCATCGGCCACCAGATCAATTTAATTCAGGCATTTACCCATCATTGTTAACCTGTAACATTTACTATGAAAGTTCTGATTCCAGACCACTACCGACCAAAAACCGGCCGACTGAACTTGGAGATTGTTAGTCGTCACGCGGCGACGAAGTCGGTATGGTTTTGCCCACATTGGCATGATTGGCTTCCGTACGCGGGTGTCCCAGCGCTCGGTAGTGCGACCCTGATCGTCGGCGCGAACGGATTGATGGCCGAGAAATCCTTCGCACCCTATGCCATCGCGGCCGTGATGGTACTCTTGCTGTTCGCCAGTATCTATGGTGCTTGGGACCTCGCGTTGTGGACGATCAAGAGCCGGAAAATACGTAGCGACGGGTGGCTTCGGTAGCAGCAGCTTACGAACTTGTGGGGCCGGTTGGGCTGGGGTCTGCGTCGCGATCACTTATCCGCAAGCGCACTTGATGGGCAATAGTCAATCATGATCACCATTGACGACTTGCGGCGCTTTGCCGTCGCTCGCAGCCTCTTCACGCCCACCACGTTAAAGCGCGCCCTCCACAGGCTCGGCTTTGTGCAGGCAGATCCGATCCGAGCGCCCGCGCGCGCTCAGGATCTGATGCTGCGCCATCGCGTCAAGGACTACCGTGCCGGCGACCTCGAACGCCAGTACACGAAACTTGGCATCGAGGAGGACTTCTTCGTCGTTTACGGTTTTTTAACCAGATCCTTACAGGCGCTGATGCATCCGCGCTCGGATACTGGCGTACCTGCCGAAGGCCCGCGGCCCTGGTCCCGCGCACGCAGGAAGCAGGCCCAACTTCTGCTGGAGTTCGTACATAAACATGGTGCAGTACATCCGCGCGAAGTAGACCGGCATTTCTCTCACGGCAAAGTGACGAATTACTGGGGCGGTTCGTCGAACGCTACGACCCATCTGCTGGCCGCCATGCATTACCGCGGGATGCTGCGTGTGGCGCGGCGCGAGGGCGGTATCCGCCTCTACACTGCGCACCAGCACGGGCTTGAACCGACCAATGCCGCCGAGCGTCACGCGCGGATCGACGCGCTTGTCGATGTGGCCGTCCGAATCTACGCACCCCTGCCCGGTGCGTGCCTGTCGGACCTTTTGCGTCGGCTGCGCTTTGCCGTGCCGCAATGGCACGGCGAGCTGAAGAGTTCCTTGCAGCGGGCAAAACTGCGACTCTCATATACCCGCGTCGATGGCGTCGACTGGTATTGGCCAGCCGAAGAAAAGGCGGCGCGCTGTGCGCCGCAGGACAGGGTACGCCTGCTGACGCCCTTCGACCCTGTGGTATGGGACCGCGACCGCTTCGAGCTGTTGTGGGGCTGGGTGTACCGTTTCGAGGCGTACACACCGGCACGCAAACGCAAGCTCGGCTATTACGCTCTGCCGCTGCTCTGGCGCGACCGCGTGATTGGCTGGGGCAACCTCTCGGTGAAAAACGGTGAGCTTCGATCTGAGTTCGGCTATGTTGAATCGCGGCCTCCATATGATCGTACCTTCAACCGCGAACTTGAGGCTGAGCTGGATCGCATGCGAGCCTTTCTGGGTCTTGATTCCTGACGATAGTGGAAGCTTCTTATCGGTTTTCGGCAAATGGCGCCGCCCCAGGCATTCCCGTCGAGGTGGTCGCCAATGGCCTGGTTCTTATGCATGCGAAGGTGAATGACCATCCGGGCTGGTTTATCGTCGACAGCGCCGTCCAGGGGTTCGTTGCCGACCGGGATTACACTCACCGGATTTCGCTTCAGGAGAGCGGCAAAGCTTTAACTCGAGGAGAGGCGCCGAACCCCAGCGAAGCGGGAATCGTGCGTGACGTCCGCATCACTTTACCGGGATTGGAACTCACCCACCGCGTCGTGGTGGTGATTGATTTGAAGTCTCTCGAACCAGGCCATCGGCCATAAAATCGACGGCATCATCGGTTCGCGCTTGTTTGATGACTTCGTTGTATTGATGGACTATCAGCGCGGTTCGATGTCCGTCTACGCACCCGAGCGATATCAGCCATCTGGAAACGAAAAACCGCTTCCGGTTCGCGTGGATGAACACGGTTTTCAATTTATCGAGGTGACCATCGTGGTGCCCGGCGTCGCTCCTATTACCGGCGAATATCTTATAGACAGCGGCGCGAACAGCTATTTGGAGATCTACAAACCATTTTGCGATGAGCACCGGCTTCCGCCACCGGCGATGAAACTGTTGGACGCACCTGGAACCAGTGCGGGGGCCACAACCAAATCAACCGACGGTCGAGCCGACCGGATTGAAGTCGGTTCCTTTTCCATCAGGAACCCACCGATCAGTTTCGGTGAAGATGTGGCAGGACTTATGGCATCCAAAGATCATGCTGGATTAATCGGCGCTGCCTTCTTGCAACGTTTTATCGTAGTGTACGATAGCCCCGGTAAGCGAATTCTGCTTGCGCCCAATCGGGACTACGGCGATCCGCCGCCCTATGATCAAAGTGGGCTGAAGATCCACGCTGACGGCCCGAGCTTTCACAAGTTCGTCGTTGGGCGAGTTCTGCCCGGATCGCCTGCCGGTGAGGCGGGTATCGAGCCGGGCGATATCATCGAATCTCTTGCAAGTAACTCGGCGAACGAAATGACCCTGACGCAGCTCCGAAGCCTACTGACCCAACCGAACGCGCGGTATTCCCTTGGCATTATCTGGGGAAAAAGCCGCCTTCGGATCAATTTACAACTACGTCCTCTGCTCTAAGGCGCAAAGATGGCAGGACATAAGCCGCTTAATCTTCCCGCTGCATTCCTCTGACTCTACTTTTATGCTCTGTTTCATTAGGCCAAGGTGCTGGCTATAAAAAGCAAGTGAAAAGGGAAGCGGGTGAGAATCCCGCACGGTCCCGCCCCTGCAGGCTTGCCAGAGCAGTATTAAGGTTTCCATCGGCACTTCTCTCTTCCTGGTCTCCACACCTGTCTGTTTCTACGAGAGAGGCACTAAGGGCAATGAAAGCTGTGGCCAGGAATAAGATCCAGCCCCCTTCTCCGCTTCTATGCGAGAAAACGTATTGACGCGTTTGCTTCCTTTTTGACTCAGTCCGATACCTTTTCACGATAGTCCTGACCACGTCAAGGACACGCAGAGTGGGAGCCGCGTTTGTCTTTTGCTGATTGGCGCTAACCCTGGAACCCTTGTGTCCCGCGACATTTGCCCAGACGGGTGAATGGACGTGGATGAGCGGGAGCAATACGGCATACCCGTCAGGGTCGATGGAAAGCGTCAGACGCTAATAGGTTTGCAAAACGGAAGACTTCCTCTTCCGAGGGTGTGAAGAGAATCTCGAAGTAAAGGGGGAACAGCGTCCGATCACCGCGAAGGTGGACGCAGAATCGGGTGTGGAGCGACAGTTCTTGAACCCACAATTTCGGCCCACGATTGCAATGTTCTTCTGACGACTTTTCAAGGACCTGGGCGGCCAGTCAGAGTCACTTAATCCTTCAAACTACAATACAAACAAGCCCTGAAAAGGCTGAAGTCGGCGGTTCAATTCCGACCCTGGCCACCACATTTCAAAGCAGTTAGCGGAAGTGCTCCCAGCGCGCTCTCAGTCCGCTATCTTTCGACAAGATCTGGTTCGGCTCTTGAATACGATGATGGTCAAGGACTTTGACTCGAATCGCCTGTCGCTCAGTCCGCTTCTTTCGGCGGTGTGCCGACCAAAAGCAGTCGATGGGAGATAGCGCCGATATAATACGACTTAGCTGGTCCGGCTAGAAAATGACCGAGTTCTCTGAATGGAGCTTTCGCAGAGCAAGGCATATCGAAGGAAAGCGTATGACGCTAACACACGGTCGAAATCGAATCTCACGCGAAAATAATTCGCTTCACACCCTTCTGGTCTGGCTTTTGGCACTGGTGGCGGGTTTATTCCTGGTTCCCTCAGCGGCGGCGCAGACTTTCACTGAGCTTTATCCATTTAACAGTAGTGGCGATCTTTCGGACGGAGCCTGGCCCGAAGCCGGTGTGACCCGGGATGCTGCGGGAAACCTGTACGGAACCACCTTTTTTGGCGGCACTGGCACGGGATGCGATATCTATTTCGGTGGTTGCGGGGAGATTTTCAAGCTCGACACCACCGGTACAGAGACTGTGCTGCACAGCTTCGGCGGCGCTCCCGATGGGTCAAACCCAACCGCAAGAGTTGTTCTGGATGAATCCGGCAACTTGTATGGCACCACCGCGTTTGGCGGCGAGTATGGCGATGGAACGGTATTCAAGGTGGACCCGACCACCGGCGCTGAAACAATACTCCACAGTTTTTCAGGCGGCGCGGACGGCGCGAACCCGAACGCGGGGCTGGTCGAAGATGCAGCTGGAAATTTCTACGGCACCACCCAGTATGGTGGCCAAGGATGCGACGGGAGGCGTATTCGAACTGAGCACCACCGGGCAGGAGACGATCCTCTACCGATTTCGCGATGTTCCGGACGGTGCCAGCCCTCTCGGCGGGGTTGCGCTGGATTCTTCGGGAAAGGTTTACGGCACGACCTGGCTCGGGGGAGTTTACAGCCTGGGAACGGTATTCAGCCTCGACAGCAGCGGTACCGAGACAGTGTTGCATAGCTTTGCTGGTGGGCGCGACGGAGCGAATCCCATGAATGCGCCGGTCCTCGACCAAGCCGGGAATCTGTACGGAACTACATCGGCAGGGGGACCGTACTTCGGGACCCTTTTCATGGTCGACACCTCCGGCAACGAGAGCATCCTATATAGCCTTACTGGTGGCTCCGATGGCGCATATCCCTATTCCCATCTGCTCGTGAATGCTTCCGGGAATCTTTTCGGCACTGCCTCTCAAGGGGGCTGCTGCGGCCCGGGCACAGTATTTGAGTTTTCTGCCGGCACGTTGATACCGCTCCACGAATTTAGCGCGGCTCCCAATGGAACGAATCCAGACGGACAGATTTCTATGGGCGGCTTGATCACGGATTCGGCTGGCAATCTCTATGGAACGGCGACGGAAGCGGGCCCTGACGGCTGGGGCACTGTGTTCGAACTCGAACCTGGTAGCCAGTCGGTTGATGCTCAATCGCTTGATGCTCAATCAAAAGACAGTCGGGAGGTTGAGAACCGCATCGATCTGCAAAATACAAGATCCACTTCTACTGCAGAATCGGTTCCGGCGAGTCCTCGGGTGGGGTCGTCCAACCCGCTGCAGCCGATTTGCAATCCCACGATATCCTCGCCAGTCGAGGTCGCGACCTCCCATCAGCGATACGTAGCGGGCACGAAAGCGCAACCTCCGCTGACGGACAGTTTCGATTGGCCTGATGGGCAGCTCGCCGCACTCAAGACCGACTCCGGCTATATGTTCTTCAGCATCGATGCCGGCCTTCATAAGCGCCAACTTTGGCACGGCCAGTGGGTCGGCAACAACAATTCCGGATCCGTCGTAAAGACGATCGGGACGCCAGACAACCCGCTGGGCTCGGCACCCCCTATCGACGTAGTTATCGGTCACAATTCCGATCCCAAAGTAAATCCTTATAATTGCGACCCCACAAAATACCCACATCACTACTGCTACACCTACATCGGCGGAGGACCCGTCTATCAAGTTCCTGCGGGCCAGGTGGGGGCAGGGAACTGGTTGCTGGTCTACCATGCCGAATACGATGACCCCGCCTACTACATGCTTGGTCTGGCTATTTCCTCAGACGAGGGTCTGCACTGCACCGACATCGGAGAAATCATTCGCTTCAATATGCCCTTTTGCTATAACGGCCAGCCGGCGCCCGGAGCGATCGGCGACCCACCGCTGGTGGTCTCGCCCGATGGCAAGTATTTCTATGTTTATTTTCTCGACTGGTTGAAGAGCGGCGTTAACACTACAGCATCCATAGCGCGAGCGCCGATCGCAGAGGTGCTGCAAGACGCTTTCGGAGGCAGCGTGCACTACGCTGCGCCATTTAAGAAGTACTACCAGGGTGCGTGGGATCAACCGGGAATCGGCGGCGCGTCGACCGACCTGATTCCGGAGGGGCATTACGGCGGCGGGAACAATGTAGCCTACAACTCCTACGTTCACCGCTATATGATGCTCAACAGCGACTCGCAAAACTACAGCTACGCCGAATCGCCCGACGGCCTCCAATGGACGGATACCATCTTCCTGGGCATGTTAGGACACGTCCCGAACCTCGCAGGATACTCGGGGCCCATCGGTATGGGCGATGACCCGACCGTTCTCGGAAAAGAGTTCTACGTGTATTACACGCAATTCCGGGGACCATGGCCAGGGGCGCAATCCGTAAAAAGGTTCACGCTCTCCTGCCGCTAATGGGCGGCGTAATCCGTCACACCACTTTCGAGAACTATTCCCCAGAGCGCGCGCAATTGACAACCATGGAAACGTTCGCAGATACTATCTGCGCATGTAGGAAGCAACGGCACGTCGCCGAAGGGGCAATGCCCACCTACGATCTTATCGTGGAGGCCTGCATGCCCAATCTAGAGAACCTCAAAAAGCAAGCCAAGCTCATATTGCGGTGGCATCGCGAACGTCGCTATCCCGTCGCCGCACAAATGCGCGAGTATTTGCCTCGTTTCCTGAATATGCCCGACTCTGAAATTCTTGCGGCGAGCTTTAAGCTCGGCGATGCGCAAGAAATGGTCGCAAGACAGCAAGGCTTTGACAGTTGGCAAGCCTTGAAAACTGGACTTTCGACCACGTCGCTCAAGGCGAAATCATCGGCCTCGAAAGCAACGATTGTCTGTGCAGAACCGCAACTGTTCGTCACCGATATCAAAAGATCATGCGAGTTTTTCTGTAAGAAACTAGGCTTTTCGGTTGCATTCAGTTACGGCAAACCTCCCTATTATGCGCAAGTGGGTCGCGACATGGCGCGTCTCAACCTAAGGTGCCTCGAGCGACCCGTAATCGAGTCCACGTTCCGCGCTCGGGAGGAACTCTTGTCGGTATCTATGACCGTCGCTACAGCCGACGAGATCAAACTGCTGTTTCTTGAATTTCAGTCCGCCGGTGTTGCCTTTCACCAGACGCTGAAAAAGCAGCCTTGGGGCGCCAAGAATTTCGTCGTCAAGGATCCGGATGGGAATCTGCTGCTGTTTGCCGGACCCGCAAACTAGCAGCTACCAGTCACGCTGATTTAAATTTCGCGATATCGGGTACTCATGGAGGACGATGTCATGGTTGAGAGAACGTGTGCGGCTTGCGATTGCAAGCTCGATGTGAATCCCATCGAGGTCTGGATCGGCGGCAAGACAGTTGAGGTGTGCTGTGACGAATGCGCGCAGAGGCTAAAGGAAGCTTCCGCGACGGCGAGGAGGAGAGGCTGAGCCATGGGAGGAAACAAACTATCGGCGATCGCTCGTACCGTACAGACTGCTTCGGGCCGAATCAGCTACACGGAGCAAGGCACCGGACCGGTGGCGTTGTTCGTGCATGGTGTGCTGCTGAACGGCCATTTGTGGCGTCATCAGCTGGCGGACTTGTCTGACATCCGGCGCTGTCTAGCCGTGGATCTGCTTGCCCACGGTGATACCGAGATCACGCCCGACCAGGACGTATCCGTGACGGCCAACGCGAGGATGCTCACGTAGTTTCTAGATGCTTTGAAAGTCGATCAAGTGGATATCGTGGGGAACGACAGCGGTGGCGGCATCGCACAGATTTTTGCCGCATTATACCCACAGCGCGTCCCCAGCCTCACGCTCACGGACTGCGACACTCACAACAACTGGCCACCCGAAGCCTTCAAGCCGTTTCTCGCGATGGCGGCTGCCGGCGGTTTACGTGGAACCCTGGAGGCGATGTTATCGGACAAGAGTGTTTACCGATCACCACAGGCTCTGGGACCGGCGTATGAACATCCAGAACAGCTGACGACGACAGTATCGAAACCTATCTGCGTCCTTTTATTAGGAGCGAGTAGCGCACACTTGACCTGCAACGGTTCCTCGCGGCTTTCGACAACAAGCACACGCTCGCCATTGAAGACCGACTGAAGACATTGAAGTCGCCGACGCTGATCGTCTGGGGAACGGACGATGTGTATTTCGACGTGAAATGGTCGCGTTGGCTGTCCGATAACATCCCGGGGGTTCGGCGGCGCGTCGAGTTTAAGGGTGCCAGAATTTTTTTCCCGGAGGAACGGTGGGAGGAATTCAACAAGGAACTGCGTGCACACTGGCAGGCGGCACAACAGGAGGCGGCATGACAGCTAGCAAGGAATCATGATTGGGCTCGCTAACCCTTCAGGAGGAGAGAATGACTGATCAGGCGCGCAAGGCTGAGCAATTCCGGGGATTGCATGTCCCCGGGAGGCCGCTTGTCCTTTTTAATATCTGGGATGCGGGCAGCGCGAGGGCCGTCGCAACCGCCGGAGCCAAGGCGATCGCGACGAGTAGTTGGTCGGTCGCGAATGCCCACGGCCTCGCCGATGGCGAGCGTATCCCACTTGCCCTGGTGGTCGACAATCTCCGCCGGATCGCCGCTGCAACGGACCTGCCGGTGACGATCGACCTGGAAAGCGGCTATGGCGATACCATGGATGCGGTCGAACAGACGATCCAGGTTGCCATCGAGGCGGGGGCGGTAGGCTGCAACCTGGAAGACAGCTTTCTGGCAAATGGAAAGCTCCGAGAGACGAGCGACCAAGCCCATCGTATCCGACACGCGCGGCGAACTGCTGACGCAGCCAAGAACCATTTCTTCATCAATGCTCGGACAGATGTCTTTTTCCAGCGCGCGGCCGAACAACATAACGATGTTATGGTGGTTGAGGCCATCGAGCAAGCACACACATATGCAGACGCTGGCGCGGATGGGCTATTCACGCCTGGTTTGGTCGATATCACTCTGATCGCGCGTTTGGTTCAAGCGTCGCCCCTCTCGCTCAATATCATGGTCGGCGACGCTACCCCACCGCTTCGTGTCCTTGCAGAGCATGGCGTTGCAAGGGTGAGCCATGGTCCACGGCCGTATCTCGCGGCCATGAAAGCGCTCGAAGATGCGGCCCGCGCAGCGAACTCGTGACGGTGACGGGCGCGCGTAGTGCGCGGGCCAGGAGTCAACCCCGAATTTACCGAAGTCGGCGTAAAGCCCCTGCCTTCAGGCATGGGGATATAAGCCGACGATTTTGCTTGCGTTAGATTGCTCTGTGCTGCATCGTTGTCGCTCAGCGTCGTTGGTCTGGCGAAAACCAAGCTAGCCAAGTCGATGCTTCAAAGACGAAGGTTTACGACAACTCGTCGCCTCGGGATACGTGGAGACGCTAAACGACTGCGGACAAGATGTAAGTCTGGCGATAGCCAGCAATCTTGGTGGAACCAGTTAAGGTCGCCGTAAGGCGACTAGAATCCCCCGCCTTCAGGCGTGGGGAGTATCAAAGCTTTGGAACTCGCGTCATGTGAGCCAACAGTTCAAACTTCAGCCCTGACAGCATCTGGATGGCCGCCCATTATATCGCCGACTTCGGCGTTCAAGGTGCGAAATGGGTGAAGACAAAGTCCCCAGCTTTGCCCGGTCCGTGGCAGGGGAAGCAGGTTTTGAGAGCTGCCTCGGGGAGGTTGGGTTTGCCGTCCTTATCGAATTGAGCGAAACCCCAGCCACCCGTTGCGGCCCATTTTGTTGAATCCTTGACCATGAACTGAATGTTAATGGGGGGCCGGCAACGAAAGACTGGGCTCGGCCGAAGACTTTGTTGTTTTCTTCCGACGGGACGTATCTCCAAGCTAGCCGGGCAATCATTGTGCCGTCTGGGAACGGCAGCTTCTGTTCCCGATATGCCTTGATTGCTGTGTCGTTGCCCAGAACGGCGCGGATATCGTTGTTGTTGCCTGCCTCGTGGGCTACTGAGATCAACTTCCAGTCGCGGTAGCCGGGAGGGATTGTGATTCCGGAGATCGGGGCAGCTTCTCCATCGGCACGTCGAGATGCGGGGGCCGTGAAAGCGACAAAGCCAGCGACTGCGGCAACTGCGATCAGTAAGAAAGCGATCCGCTTCAAACTGTTCCTCCTTTGAAACTCTTGAGCTACATGTTACGTTCCCGTCCCGTTGTTGAGGCCCTGCGGACTGAGTGCGTCAGTCCGCAGGACGAATCAAGCGAACGCCGATCAAAAAGCATCGACGTCGATGACAGCTTTGGCAAAGGCCTGTGGAGCTTCCTGGGGTAGATTGTGACCGACGCCGCCGGTGATAAGGCGGTACTCGTATTTGCCCGAGAACCTGTTCCGATACGCCGTGCTAGGCGCGTGGATTGCACCGTTGGCGTCGCCTTCCATGGTGATCGTGGGCACGGTGATGGGAGGAAGTGCGGCCAGCCGCTTTTCCAGGTCGTCATATTTCCGCTCGCCGTCGGCCAGGCCAAGCCGC
>Ga0302326_10030106_pt1 | contig 10873 bp, 6 predicted proteins | sample Palsa_T0_3_FD_202264 | JGI IMG/M metagenome (GOLD analysis project Ga0302326, IMG submission 202264) | Peat permafrost microbial communities from Stordalen Mire near Abisko, Sweden - Palsa_T0_3 | ecosystem: Environmental > Terrestrial > Soil > Palsa > Peat permafrost | place: Sweden: Abisko...
GTGCTGGGGAACGGGCGACGAGCGGCTGACCTGCACCGCGTGTCACGACCCGCACCGGCAACTGCAAACCGATGCTTCGGACTACGACCAAGTATGCCGCAATTGCCACGTTACCAAACCAGGAGAAAAGCCGACCAAAGATCATCCCGGTGCGGCCTGCCCGGTAGCCGCAAGCAAGTGCACCAGTTGTCACATGCAAAAGGTCTACGTGCCGGAGATGCACGCCGACTTCACCGACCATCGCATCCGCATCGTTCACACAGGCGAGCCCTTTCCCGAGTAGCGCTCTAGCTCCACTTGCCCGCGCCCTCCACAATGGTGATGTAGCGGTTCAGCGGCAAATCGGTGAAACGCTCAACCTTGCCGCTGGGTTGGGGCCACGTGATTTCCAGGCTGTCAATCTCCGTTCGTCGGCCAATCCCCAGCACCACTCTTGGATCATGTGCGGAGAGAAAGCTTCCCCCGCCCACCTTGGTTCGCGAGCGCTTCAAATCTCCGGCCTGATAGCTGATGCGAGCTCCAATGGCATCGCGGTTGGCCTTGCGCCCCACCAACTGTACGCCCAGCCAGTTGTTGAGTCTACCCACGTTGTTGCGCAGCAGCAGGGGAGCCTCGTTGTTGTTGTTGACGAGCACGCTGACCCCGCCATCATTGGCAAAGTCGCCGATGGCCAAGCCGCGGGCGGGAAACTTCTTGGCAAACACCGGCCCACTGGCGATGCTCACGTCCCGAAACTTCTTCCCGTCGTTGTGGAAGAGCAGCAGCGGCTGGCGCCACTGGATGGCGGAAGACGCCTGGTCGAACAGATCGTCGGGGAAGCCGCTGGCCGCCATCAGATCAAGTTCCCCGTCGTTGTCATAGTCCAGAAACTTCAGCCCCCAGCCGCTCATCCAGCGGGTCGCCATGCCAATCCCAATCGGAATCGCCACGTCGTCAAAGGTGCCGTCGCCGTTGTTCTGATAGAGAGAGAAGAACTCCTCATCGATGTTGGCGACAAACAGGTCCATCCAGCCGTCCTGGTTGAAATCGGCCGAATCCACCCCCATGCCGGAGCGAGCCCGCCCATCCCCGCTATAGGCCACCTCGGCCGCCAGGCCGTTCTCTTCAAACTTCCCTCCGCGGTTGATGAACAGAAAATTGGGCGCGGTGTCGTTGGAAACAAAAAGATCCATCCTGCCGTCGTTGTTCACGTCCGTGGCTACTGCGCCCCATGCCTTGCCCAGATGTTCTGCAATCCCGGCAGACTTGCTTACGTCGGTAAATGTGCCGTCGCCGTTGTTGTGAAACAGCCAGCTTGGCATCGGATTGAATATCTTGGGAATGCAATAGTGGCGCACGCCCGCCGAGTCTTTGCCGCACCCGTGCAGCAGGTCGAATTCGGCAAACTGGCAGACGAACAGGTCAAGCCTCCCATCGTTGTCATAGTCGAACCAGACGGCGCTTGAACTCCAGCCGCCGGCCGCAACGCCGGCCTGCGCAGTCACATCGGTGAATGTGCCATCGCCGTTGTTGCGGTAGAGAATATTCTGCCCGCACTGTGTGACGTAGAGATCGGGGAACCCGTCGCCGTTGTAATCTCCAACCGCAACACCCATGCCATAACCGCCACCGGTCACGCCGGCCTTTGCCGTTACGTCGGTAAAGGTGCCGTCGCGATTGTTGCGATAAAGCGCGTTTTGCAACGGGTGAGGAGGATTAAAGAAGTTTGACTTGCCGCTGTTGACAAGGTAAATGTCCATCCAGCCGTCGTTATCGAAGTCGAGGAAGGCGCAACCGGCGCCGCTGCTTTCGGGAAGATACTTTTCCGCTGATCTACCCGCTGAGTGAACCCAGCGAATGCCGCTCTTCGATGGCGGAACTTCATCGAAAGCGTAGGTCGCCGGTTGAGCGGCGTGGCCAAGCAGCGATCCGCACACTGGGCCGGCCGCGGCCGCAATTCCCAGGCCGCGCAGCAGCCGGCGGCGCGACAAGATTTCGACTGGCGTCCTCACCTCGATCGGCGTGCGCCGGGCGCAGTTGTTGTCTTACCCGCATGCAACCATCGGAAGGTAGTGATTCGAGGCAGCATGGAGCGCCGCCATTTTGGGCTCGCTGCCCGGCAAACCGCCGATTCCATTTCCGTCACTCCCCGAATACCCTGCCTCTTCGACTCACCGCCCTCATTTTAGCAACCACGGACGCGACCGAGCAGCGGGAAACTCGGGCGGGCGGAAGTTCCGCACCGGGACATTTTCAGCGCCTCAGCGCTGACTTGGATCCATCGGATTTTGAAAGCCTGTTGATGGCAGCGTGGCCGAAGTCATATTCGCCTTCAGGTCGCGGGCGAGTTTTTCAATCTCGGCCACCATTCGAAGCTGCGCCGGGGTAAGCGATTCCGGATTCGCACGAGCGATCTCCGCGCTCAGTTCATTGCTCAGCTTGAGGATCTTGCTGGCGTCTTTAGCAACGCGCTTTTGTCGTTCGGCATTCAGGGCGCGCAGGCGCCGTTGCTCTTCGGTGGGGTCATTCTTTGGAATGTCATAGTCGTCAATGCTGCCGACAGGCCGGCCGCTGGGAAGCGTAGGCAGGCTCGGCGAAGTGGGGCGAGTTTGCGCGCCGCCCGTGGCCACCAACAAAAGCGCCAGGCACAGAGCCCTGCACGCCGCCCCCGATCGGCCATGGGACAGCGGATAGTGCGGCGGTGGCCAGACCTTCTTATGCTCCATTTTCCAACCTGCTGACAGCGATTGGAGATTCACATTGCCGCACCGGGGAAAACCTTCTCGGTCCGGTGCCGCAACGAACTTTCGATCATTGGTTCCGCGTTCTGTCTTTCGCGACCGTGCCGGGCCTTTCAGCTTGTCCGCGTTGCGAATCCCGTCAAGCGTGAGCAAGTGCTCGCTCTCCTCCATCCTGAACGGAGGAGACCAAAGTATACTTGCTGGCGGATACAGTCTATGCCGATTTCGATACTTCGATCAATCTGGCTGGCTATTGCCATTGCTTTTGCGGCGTCTGTTGCACAGGTATCCGCGCAAGCGCCGCCCGTCACCCAGAATGGGACTACCCCTGCGGCGGATATCAATTTGCTCGAGCAGCAGGCGCTTGACGAGGGGCAAGCCGGTAAGACTGAAGACGCCATACGCGACTTGAAACGCGTCCTCGAGCAGCGTCCCGACTGGAAAGAGGGGATGTGGAACCTGGGAATGCTCCAGTATGGAAACGACCGCTTCGCGGAGGCGAAGGACACATTTCAAAGAGTCGTCGACTTCGCGCCCAGCCTGGGCGTCGCCTGGAGTCTTCTCGGCTTGTCCGAATTCGAAACGGCCGACTACGACCATGCCCTTGCCCACCTGGAGAAAGCGCAGTCTTTGGGAATCAACGACGACGATATTGCCCGTGTCTCCAGCTATCATCTGGGGATTCTTTGGGTTCGCGCAGGGCAATTCGAGCGTGCCTCGAGTCTGCTTCTGGGGACTTTCGGAGCAGGCATCGCATCGCCGCAGGCGAAGACCGCTCTGGGGCTTGCAATGCTGCGCGTTCCCCTGCTTCCCGCCCAGCTTGACCCGTCTCGGGAGGCCCTTGTGCAGACTGCCGGAGAGGCCATGGCCGCCGGAGCCGGCGAACAAGCCAGCCTTGCCGCTTTGGTCCGCAATAATCCAGACTTGCCCTATCTCCACTACGCATACGGGCTTTCTCTTGCCGCAGCCGGAAAAGAGAAAGATGCGCGGGAACAGATTCTTGAGGAGACCAGGATTTCTCCAGCCAGCCCCCTGCCGTGGGTCGAACTGAGCCGTCTCGACCTTCATCTGGAAGCTGCAACTGAAGCTCTCAAAGCCGCTCAAGAGGCCGTCCGAATTTCGCCGGATAATCAGGACGCCCACCTGGCGCTCGCTCAAGCCTGGCAATCAGCCGGCAACGAGCAGCAGGCGGCTGCCGAGAAAGCCTTTGTCCCGTCGGGAGCCGCGGGCGATTCGGTCCCCGAGCAGCGCATAATCCTCCTCTACGCCAATGCCGCGATGAAGGCCGACACCCCTCCGGAGGCAAATCAGCAGCGCTGGAACCGTGCCATGACGGAGTACACCGCCGGAAAGTACTCTGCCGCCATCGTCGATTTGAAAGCTTGGCTGGCCACGGCCCCGGACAGCGGCACGGGGTGGGCGCTTCTGGGACTTTCGGAATTCGCGATGAAGGATTTCGACAACGCCCTCATTCACCTGGACCGGGGCTCGCGCCTCGGTTTGAGCGCCAGCTCCGAGTCCGTGTCCATGGCCAAATACACATTTGGCATTCTGCTGGTCCATGCGGGCCGGTTTGAACAAGCCGCCGGCATCCTGGCGTCTGCCACCGGCGCTTCGAGGCCTCTGGCTCAAGAGGTGGAGTTTGCTCTCGGACTGGTGCTCCTGCGAAGAGCCGAATTTCCTGAGGCAGTGAGCCCCTCTGAGAAAGAACTCGTCGCCGCCGCCGGCAGCATTGAATCGCTTCTGCTTCAAAGCCAATACGACAAGGCCTTCCCCCAGCTCAAGTTCTTGCTTGAGCGCCATCCTGCCACACCCTTCCTTCACTACGCCTTCGGAACCGCCTTGATCGCCTTGTCGCAATTCGACCAGGCCGCAGCGCAAATGCAGGCGGAGATGTCTATCTCTCCCGCAAGCGAATTGCCCTCTGTCCGCCTGGCCTCCATCGCCCTGCGCCAGCACGACTCTGCCGCCGCGATTCAGTGGGCGCAAAAAGCCCTTCAACTCAATTCCAACTCAGTCGACGCTCATTACTTGTTGGGACGGGCCTCACTCGAAGCAGGCGACCCGGCATCGGCAATTCGCGAATTGGAGATTGCCGCCAGGCTCAGCCCCAGCAGCCCGGAAGTTCACTTCAACCTTGCCAAGGCCTATTCCCGGGCAAAGATGACCGAAAAAGCCCAGCAGGAGCGCGACATCTTTTCCAGATTAATGAAAACGGAAGAAAGCCAGTCCGCCAGCCAGACTTCCCAAGTTGACTCCGGCCCGCGCGATCCCGCAGGTAGTTCGCAACCATCTCCCGCGAATGCACCCGCTTCGCCCCGACTGCAATGATTTCGTGCGTAGCGAACCTCGCGACTCCCAACTTGAAGGCCAGAATCGCGTCAAATAAAACAGTTGCCGGGAAATCTGGCCGCATTCAACCGCGCCTGATTGGTCCGTCAGGTCTCGGCCGTGCTTAGCGGGTGCGTATAATTCGTTGCGTACCGGGAGAGGTTATGAAACTCAATCTGTTTATCGCTGGAATTCTGACACTGGCATGTATTCCGCTCGCGAATGCTCAAGCTCCATCAGCCGGGGCGCCCGCCGATCGCGACCCGTCGAAAATCAGCGGGGTGGGCGACAACGCCAATCTTAGCCAATTGATCAGCCAGCAGCACGGGAGCATGCAATTTTTTGGGAAGGTGGTCGTGGACGGCGCCAGGCCGCTCTGGAATCCGATTCCGATTGTCGTGAGCTGCGGCGGGAAGACGCGCTACAACACGGTGGCGGATGCGAAGGGCGGTTTTGGCATTCTGGTCGATGCCAAACTCCCCGACAGCGAGATCGTGCAGACCAAGAGCGATCTGAAACGGGTGACTGCGGCTGAATTGGTCGGCTGCAAAGTCAGTGCGATTCTGGATGGCTTTGACTCGACCCCCGTGACCATCGCCAACCGCGACATCATGGACAACCCGGATATCGGCACGATCCACCTGCATCAGAACGAGGCGGCCACCGGATCGTCGCTCAGCCCCACCACTGCGTCGGCCCCACCGGATGCGATCAAGGAATTCGAGAAAGCCCATTCCGACGAAAACGACAAACATCTGGACAGCGCACGGCGTCACCTGCAGAAAGCGGCCAGTATTGACCCGCAATTTGCCGAAGCCTGGTACCACTTGGGCAAACTTGAGGAGACGGATAAGCCGGACGATGCCTTGAGCGCGTATCGCAAGGCCGTGGCAGCGGATCCAAAATACACTCCGCCGTATGAGCGCATCGCGGCGCTGTCCGCACTCCAGAAGAAATGGCAGGATGTGGTCGATGCAACCGACCACGCACTGCAACTTGTCCCCGCAGGTTCGCCGCAGATCTGGTATTTCAGCGCTGTCGGAAACTTCAACCTGGGTCACGTCGCGATTGCTCAAACTGCCGCGGAGACCTCGCTGAGCATGGACCCGAACCATCTTGCTCCCAACACCGAACAGCTTCTCGCCGTCATGCTGGCAGCGCGCGGCGAATACAAGGATGCTCTGGAGCACTTGCGCCGCTGCCTGACCTACACGGCGCCCGGACCCAATGCGGACATGATCAAGCAGCAAGTGGCTCAACTGGAGAAGATCGTGCCGCCGCCAGGAAAATAGGCCATGAATCCTTCCGGCCAGCGGTGAATGTTTTGAGCTGATGAGACAAGCATGTATTCGGCGGTCGCGTTGCGCTGTATCGAACCGATCCCGACAAACCCTTGGTTCGTGGCGATCCGCTGCGGCGGACCCCATCACAGGTGCCATTCATGCTTTCCCCCTCGACGCCGATAAGACCTTTGTTGGCCAGTTAGGCACTTCGGGGCCAGGGAGGCGAGGCACGTTGAGAACCATGCAAAGCGCCGCCCAATTCCAGTCCCAGCCCCACGCGAATGGCCTCTCCCTGATCGAAGTCGATCCGTCGCAAGCTCTGCCGGCTGCCTGCGTGAGCGCAGCATGGAGAAAGCTGCTCACGCAAGCCGAAATGGCTGCGCCTCATGTGCAGGTGGCCGCCATCGAAGGCGAATGCGGCACGGGCAAACAGACCCTCGCCCGCTATCTATTCAGCCGCTCGCCGCTCGCCGCAGGCTCCTTCCAGCGCCGCGACGCGCGCGAATGGCTGGTCACCGACGCCGATCCCTCCACCCTCGCCGGCTTCACCTATCTCGACCGCGTCGACCTGCTCACGCCGCCCGGACAGGGCCTGCTCCTCGGCGTGCTCAAAGCCATGCAGGATCGCCCGCCCGGCCGCGCCGTGCTGCTTGCCTCATCGCAAACCCCGCTCCGCCAGATGGCCGGACAGGGCCTGCTTCTGCCCGACCTCGCCTTCCGCCTCAGCGCTGTCCGCTTCGCCATCCCGCCACTGCGCACGCGCCGCGAAGACATCGCCCCGCTCGCGCAAACTCTGCTGGAAAGAATCTGCGCCCGGTATCAGCAGCGCCCCGTCACCTTCGGCCCCGGCACGCTCGCCCGCCTGCTGCAGCACGCCTGGCCCGGCAACGTCCGCGAACTGGCCTCGGTTCTCGAAACCGCCCTGCTCGAAGCCGTCAACGGCATCATCCGGCCCGAAGACCTCAACCTGCCTAATGGCAACGAATCCCTCGCCCCGGTCGCCGAGCCGGCCGTCCATTCCAACAATCTCTCTCTAGACTCCATCATTCGCCGCCACGTCGAGTATGTGCTCGAACTGAACCACGGCAACAAGCTCCGCTCCGCCCGCCAGCTCCAGATAAGCCGCTCCACGCTCTACCGCATCCTCGCAAACGAAACCATCCTCAGCCATTAAGCCCGATGCCCGTGCCACATTCTTGACGGGCGCCACAACCTTGCGCCCTTTTTCTGGCGCAAGGGTGGGAATCTACGAACCCACTCGCCGTCCGGTGCCCCATCCTTCGCGCCTTCTTTCCGGCGCGAGGTTGGGAGACCTCGAACTCCTGGCAACTTGTGCCGCATCCCCACACGCTCCAAAAGAGAATCAATCGACGCCCCTCAACCGCCAAACTGCCAAAAGCCGCATGTTATAGTTTGGCGAACCAAGGAAAAGCCATGCGGCCTGCATTGTTGCTCTGGATTCTCTTCTCCATTGGCGCCCTGAAATTGAACGGCCAGGTAAAGGTATGGGAAGGAACCATGCCCTTGGCGGCGTCCGACGAAGGCCCTCCCGACGAGAACCCGAACTTCGATGCCTTCGCTGAACTCGAAGACTACCCGTACACCATGCGCCAGGACATTCGCCCCACGGAAACGGTTCATCCCTGGCACGCACTCTATCTCGAAAACGAATACCTCAAGTGCACCATCCTTCCCCAGCTCGGCGGCCACATCTACACCTGCGTTGACAAGATCAACGGCAAGTCGATGTTCTACGCCAATCCATCGTTCAAGAAAGCCATCATCGCCTATCGTGGCGCATGGTCTGCCTTCGGCGAGGAATTCAACTTCCCCATCTCTCATAACTGGGTCACCATCTCGCCGGTCGACTGGGCCTACGGAACTGCGGCCGATGGCAGCGACTCGGTGACGGTGGGAAATCGCGATCGCGTGTACGGTATGGATTGGACGGTGGAGATCGTCCTGCGTCCCGGAAGCACGCTCCTCGAAGAGCACGTCACGCTATCCAATCACAGCGACGCTCGCCATCATTTCTTCTGGTGGAACAATGCCGGCATCGAAGTGTGGAACGACTCCACTATCTGTTACCCGATGCAGTTCACCATCGAAGACGGCGCCACAAACATCGATACTTGGCCGGTCAACTCGAAGGGGGTAAACCTAAGCTTCTTCAAAAATCACGGAAGCGGTTTCGAGGCGTTTGCCTACGGCAGCTCCGAGACTTTCATGGGAGTCTACAGCCCGCATACCGGCTCCGGAGTCGTCCACTGGGCCGACTTCAACGCCGTGCCATCAAAGAAAGTCTTCTCCTGGGGCACCGATCGCAACGCGCTCGACTGGGGCAACCGCCTCTCTGACAACCACAGCGCCTACGTGGAGGTGCAGTCAGGCCTGTTCAAGGATCAGACAACGTTCCAGTTTCTGGAGCCTCGACAGTCCATCCGATTCACTGAGTTCTGGATGCCGGTACGCGGCATCGGGACGATCACCAGGGCGAACCTGAATGGCGTGGTTGCCATGGAGCGGACCCCGCAGATCGCCGGAGAGATCACCCTGAGCGTTGGTTTCAACGCAAACCGCGCCATCCCGGCAGCACGGATCGTGCTCTCGGACGGCGAGAAAAACGTCCTCGATGAAAACGTCTCGCTCGATCCTGCCGTCACCTGGACACGCCAGATCGCGGAACTGCCGGCGGACAAGTCCTACACTTTTCTGCTAGCGGATGCCAACGGCGAGCCGCTCTTGAAGCACACCGAGGGCGTCTACGATGAGTTGCCGCGTGACCGCGTCAAGACCGGGCCGCAGCCTCAAGTCCAGGCGTCAAAATCCCGGGACGAGGGAGACTTTCTCAAAACCGGGACCGATCTTGAGTTGCACGCCGACTACCTCAAAGCGTCGGATGCCTATCAGGCGGGATTGGCAAAGTTTCCCTCGAGCGCGGCGCTGCTCAAAGCTGCCGGCCGGCTCGCTGTTTCACTCTGTCGCTATCAGGAGGCCTCGACGCTTCTTGGCAAGGCCGAACAACGCGCTCCCTCCGACGCTGAGATTCACTATTATCGCGGAATCGCCGAGAACGCCCTCGATCATCCTGCTGAAGCCCGCACCGACCTCGAGGCCGCCCACAGCTCGCCGTCATTCCAGGCCGCAGGAGGACTGCTGTTGGCGGAGCTGATGGCCCGGCAGCACGATGCCGCGGGCGCGCTCAAACTGCTTGAAGCGTCCTGCCCAGCTTCTTCCAGCGCCGACTCCCAGCCCCAGGACCTTCGTTGCATCGAGGATACCGCCGCCCTCGATCGGGCCACAGGAGACCTGGCGGCAGCCCGCAATCTTGTCCTCAAATCCCTCCAGCGCTTCCCGACCAATCTGTTCCTGCGCAACGAGGCCGCAAAGGCCAGCGCCCATGCCGTGCCGGCGGGGCCAGATCTCGACAGGCACCTGGCCGCGAATACCAGCCGGATTCTGGATCTTGTGTTGCAGTACAACCGTCTGGGACTTTACGCCGATTCGCTGGAACTCCTCAATCGCAGCTATCCCGCTGTAGCCCCCGAGGACAGAGAACCCGGCGCGCCTTTGCCCGCCAGAGACCCGCTGCTGGCCTACTACCGCGGATACTGTCGCGAAAAACTTGGCCTGTCCGGAATAGCCGACTACGCGGCGGCTTCCCGGATGCCGCTTCTCTACATCTTCCCCAGCGAGCCCGACGAGATCGCCGTTCTCCATCGGGCTCTGGCCGTCAACGCTTCCGATGCGTCCGCGCATTTTCTTCTCGGCACGCTCTATTTTTCCAAGGGAATCCTGGACCCCGCCCTTGAGGAATGGAAGCTCGCAGAATCGCTTGACCCGAAGATTCCATCTCTCCAGGCCAGCATGGGACGCGTCCTGCTCGATGTGAAGAAGCAGCCCGCGGAGGCAGCCGCCGAGTTTCAGCGCGGGCTACAGATGGAGCCGGGCAATGCAGCGCTCTACCTCGGACTCAACCAGGCTATGAAGCAAACGGGAGAATCCCCAGCCCAGCGCGCGGAGATGCTTGAGCGCTTTCCTGACCAGGCAAACATGCCGGGGCGCCTGGTACGAGCGCTGGTCGGAGCCCTCCGCGATAGCGGCCGCGATGCCGAAGCGAACGCAGTGCTCGCACACCGCTACCTTCCCCGCAAAGAGGGCGAAGCGCCCCTGGTCTCCGTTCCCTAGTCTCTGTTCCTGTTCCCTGCTTTTCTGCTCTACACTCGATGCAGGCTTCATTTCAACTCGAGGTCCACTCCCCTTGACAAGCTCGCGCCTCCCCTTCCTGATTTTTCCTGCTCTATTTCTGTTCGTCTCAGCGCCCGCCGGACACCCGCAATCGCTCTCCACCGCATCCGCCGCGCCCGCCACCGTCGAGGAAAACCGCAAAGCCCTCAACCAGCTCTTCGCGGACTACTGGGAAGACAATCTCGCCCACTCCCCAGAGTTCGCCTCCATGCTGGGCGACAAGCGTTACAACGATCAGGTCTCCGACTTTTCCGTGAAGGCCTACAACGAATCCCTGGCCCGCGACCAGGC
>Ga0302326_10030107_pt1 | contig 10873 bp, 2 predicted proteins | sample Palsa_T0_3_FD_202264 | JGI IMG/M metagenome (GOLD analysis project Ga0302326, IMG submission 202264) | Peat permafrost microbial communities from Stordalen Mire near Abisko, Sweden - Palsa_T0_3 | ecosystem: Environmental > Terrestrial > Soil > Palsa > Peat permafrost | place: Sweden: Abisko...
AGTAATAGGTCGTGCCATTCGCGAGCCCGTTCACGATCCAGGGGTTGTTCCCGCCGGTTGCCGGGAAGCTCTTGCTTCCGGTGACGGTGGTGAACGACGAACTGGTGCTCCATTGGACGGTGTACGAAGCAGGCATCTCTATGCCGTTATTGTTCTGAATGGTATTGAAGCTGACAAAGGCGCCGCCGTTGAATGCGCCCAACCCATTGCTACTGCTCCAGGCAGGAGCCGAACTGAGAGTCACCGCGGCTGGATCGGTCAGCGCGACGCCGACGCCGCTTACGCCTGAGTTGGTAACGGTCACGTTCTGGGTGCTGCCCGTGGGGTTGGAGGCGTTCTCGGCGCCATAGCCTATGTTGTCCATATAGGCCTGCAAGGTGTAGGTGCCGGGCGGCACGCCGTGGATGGTGAAGGCCCCTCCCGAGGTAAGCGTGGCTGCGGAGATGCTGGTGCCGAGGTTGCTGCCGCAGCCGTTGCAGTTGCTGGTGTTCAGTTCCAGATAGGTCCACCCGGTCTTGGATCCGCTGTAAGTCACCGTGCCAGAGACCGTGTAGGCCGCCGCAGGGTTGACGACGATGATGGTGAAGCTGGCGCTAACCGAGACTGTCGGATTCTCGCTGTCAGTGACCTGAGCCGTAAAAGTATAGGTTCCCGTCGTGGTCGGTGGTCCTGAGATATTCAGGCTGTTGTTACTGGTGCTGGAGGTTAGCCCCGGCGGCAGACTGCCGCTGGTGATGGTCCAACTATAGGGCTGCAATCCGCCACTGGCGTTCACCGTGGCGTTGTACTGCGTGCCGACGCTGCCGTTTGGCACCGACGCCGTGGTGATGGTGAGCGCGCCATTGATGGTAATGCTGAGATTGGCCGTCGCCGTAAGCGCGGTAGGTTGAGTGGAATCGGTAACTTTGACGGTGAAGTTCGAGGTTCCGGTTGTGGTAGGAGTGCCAGTGATAGCGCCGGTGCTGGCGTTCAAGGACAACCCTGGCGGCAGTGTGCCCGCGCTGATGCTCCAGATGTAGGGTTGTACTCCGCCGCTAGCCTGCAACAGCCCGTTCTGATACGACGTGCTTACAAGGCCACCGGGCAGTCCGGTCGTTGTGATCGTGAGCGGCGCGCTGTTGTTGACGGAGATGCTGAGATTCGCGGACGCCTTTTGCGCCGTTGGTGTCTCCGAGTCCGTCACCGTCACTGTGAAGGTAAAGGTTCCCGTCGAGGTCGGCGTTCCACCGATGCTACCCGCTGCGTTCAGCGACAATCCCGCAGGCAGACTGCCCGATGTCACCGCCCAGGTGTATGAAGGAACACCGCCCGATGCCTGCAGCGTCGCACTATAGGAATTCGTGAGCACGCCGTTGGGTAGGGTGGTCGTGGTGACCTTCAGCGTCGGAGCGCTGATGATGATGCTCAGACTCTCATACGCGTTTTTCTTGGTTGGCGATTCCGAATCGGTTACGGCGACGGTGAAGTTAGTTGTGCCCACAAACGGACCGGTGGGGTTCCCAGTGATGGCGCCCGTAGTGGCGTTCAAACTTAAGCCCGCAGGCAGGCTTCCACTCGAGATTGTCCAGGTGTAGGGCGTGACGCCGCCCGTGGCGCTCAGCGTCTGGCTGTAGCTCGTGCCGATCACGCCTGCTGGCAGCGAGGCGGTCGTTACCGTTAATGCTGGACTCACGGTGATGTTGAGATTGGCGGTGGCGGTCTTGGCGGTCGGTGTCTCCGAATCGGTGACGGTGACGGTGAAGTTCACGGTGCCGGACGCGGTGGGCGTTCCGGAAATTGCTCCCGTGGCGGAGTTGAGAATCAGACCCGCCGGCAAGCTGCCGGTTGTGACGCTCCACGTGTAAGGCGAGATACCGCCAGTGGCCTGCAAGGTCGCGACCGGATAGATGGTACTTGCGACGCCTGTGGGCAGCGAAGTTGTAGTTACACTCAGCGCAGCCACCGAGATCGTGATACTCAGGGAGGCGCTTGCCGTCTGCGGCGTCGGTGTCTCCGAGTCGGTCACGGTCACGGTGAAATTAACGGCGCCTACAAATGTTCCACTCGGGGAGCCGGAGATCACGCCGGTCGTGGCATTCAACGTCAGGCCCGCGGGCAGACTGCCGACTGTGACTGTCCAGGTATAGGGCGTGATGCCGCCCTTGGCCTGCAGAGTTTGGTTATATGCGGTGCCGATGCTTCCGCCTGGGAGCGATGTCGTCATAACGCTCAGAGTCGAGACGCTGATGGCGATGCTCAGATTCGCGGTCGCCGTCTTCTTCGGTGTTTCGGAGTCGGTTACGGTTACCGTGAAATTGACGGTGCCGGTGAGTGTCCCGCTAGGTGTGCCGGAGATCGCGCCGGTTGCGGCGTTCAAAGTTAATCCAGCCGGCAGGCTTCCAACTGTAATCGCCCAGGTGTAGGGCGTGACACCGCCCGTGGCCTGCAGTGTTGCGCCAGGGTAGCTTGTGCCGATCACGCCCGCTGGCAGGGAAGTGGTCGTCACCGTTACGGCTGGATTCACGGTGATGCTGAGGCTGGCGCTGGCGGTCTTGGCCGTCGGCGTTTCCGAATCGGTCACGGTAACGGTGAAGTTCGTTGTGCCGGCCGTGGTCGGCGTTCCGGAAATTGCTCCCGTGGCGGAGTTGAGAATCAGACCCGCCGGCAAGCTGCCGGTTGTGACGCTCCACGTGTAAGGCGAGATGCCGCCAGCGGCCTGCAAGGTCGCTCCCACATAGACGGAATTGACAATGCCTGCGGGCAGCGAACCGGATGTGGTAACGCTCAACGGAGCGACCGAGATCGTGATGCTGAGAGCGGCGCTCGCCTTCTGCGGCGTCGGTGTCTCCGAGTCAGTCACGGTCACGGTGAAATTGACGGCGCCTACAAATGTCCCACTCGGGGAGCCGTAGATCACGCCCGTCGTGGCGTTCAACGTCAGGCCCGCGGGCAGACTGCCGGTTGTGACTGCCCAGGTGTAAGGCGTGATGCCGCCCTTGGCCTGCAGGGTTTGGCTGTACGCCGTGTTGATGCTTCCCGCTGGCAGCGATGCCGTCATAACGCTCAGCGTCGAGGCGGTGATGGCGATGCTCAGATTCGCGCTCGCCGTCTTCTTTGGCGATTCAGAATCGGTCACGGTTACGATGAAATTCGTTGTGCCGGTAAACGTCCCGCTCGGGGTGCCGGAGATCACGCCCGTCGCGGCGTTCAAACTCAGGCCCGCGGGCAGACTGCCGGTTGTAACCGCCCAACTGTATGGCGTGATTCCGCCGGTTGCTTGCAACGCCTGGCTGTAGGCCGCACCGATCACGCCCGCTGGCAGCGAGGTGGTCGTCACCGTTACGGCTGGATTTATCGTGATGCTCAGGTTAGCGGCGGCGGTCTTGGCCGTCGGCGTTTCGGAGTCGGTCACGGTGACGGCGAAGTTCACGGTGCCGGACGCCGTCGGCGTGCCCAGGATTGCTCCCGTGGTGGAGTTCAACGACAGACCGGCCGGTAAGCTGCCGGTTGTGACTGCCCACGTGTAAGGCAAGATGCCGCCGGTGGCCTGCAAGGTCGCGCCCGCATAGATAGAATTGACGACGCCTGAGGGCAATGAGCCGGAAGTTGTAACGCTCAGTGGAGCGACGGAGATCGTTATGCCAAGGTTCGCGCTCGCCTTCCTGGCGGTAGGCGTCTCGGAGTCGGTCACGGTAACGGTGAAATTGACGGGGCCCACAAACGTCCCAGTCGGTGTGCCGGAAATTACGCCCGTCGCGGAATTCAACGACAGGCCCGCGGGCAGACTGCCGGTCGTGACCGCCCAGGAGTAAGGCGAGATTCCGCCGGTGGCTCCCAGGGTTTGGTTGACGTATAGCGTGCCGATGGTTCCGCCAGCGAGGGATGCCGTTGTAACGCTCAGCGCCGGCGCGTTGACCGCAATGCTCAGGTTGCCGGACTTGGTGGCGGGCGTTGGCGTCTCGGAGTCAGTCACAGTAACGGTGAAGTTGGAAGATCCGGTAAAGGTTCCGCTCGGTGTGCCCGAGATCGCACCCGTGGTGGCATTCAACGTCAGACCAGCGGGTAGGCTACCGGCGGTTACCGCCCACTTATAAGGTAGAACTCCACCCGTCGCCTGGAGCGGTTCGCTGTACGTCGTGCCGATCGTACCCGCCGCCAATGGCGCAGTCGCGATAGCCAACGCCGGAGGAGGACTCACGGTAAGCGTAATCGCCTGGCTGGTGGACATGCCGGCTGCATCAGCAACCTTGAAGGTCACCGAGCCGCTGCTTGCGCCGGTCGCTGTGCCCGTGATCGCGCCGGTGCTGGAACTAAGGCTCAATCCCGTGGGCAACGATCCCGCGGTGATGCTCCACGTGTAGGGACTTGTTCCGCCCGCCTCTCCCACTGTGCCGCTGTACGCGGTCCCCGCGGTTGCTGTGAGAGATGTTGTTGTGATTGCGGGCAGAGGGCTGACCTTGATTTGCAAGGTGGCCGATTTCGTCGTATCTGTTATCGATGTCGCCGTGACGGTTGCTGTAAATGCGCTGGTCACCGACGCCGGAGTGTTGTAAGTGGCCGAGGTCGTGGTTTGGGCGCTCAGCGTGCCGCCCCCCGAAACCGCCCACTGGACACCGGCGTTGTTCGCGTCGTGCGTAACCGAAACGGTGAGCGAAACCGTCTGGGATTGATCGATGCTCTTCGTGCTGCTTGGCGTTAGCGCAACGCTGATGGGCTGAGTTGAGGAACCGCATCCTGACAATCCCACTATAAGAAGAGCGACGAATCCAGACAGCAACATCGCAACGGATGCACGTTTCATAGCTCCCCTGACACACGGGAGCTTAGAAGTTCTCCCGTCTCGACGCAGGAGGCATGATGCTTTAGCGATATCTATAACTCATAGTTACCCAAGTACTTACTTTGTATGCAACTTTGGTTCAGACCTAAGTCACGAGCCTGCCAATAGACACGCCATATCGCCCTTTCGTCAATCTAACGTCGGCATGCATCGATTTATCAAAATTGGCCGATCACACTAAAGTTACAAAACCTTGTTGGATACGAGATCTAACTTATTGAGCTGTTGTAACTATGTAACTGCAGGGATGCGTGGTTGAATCGGCTTTTCGGCCCATCTTTCAGCGGATGGATTGTATAATATCTGTACACCAACAATTCTAAGTCGGTAAAATCGCCTGGTAAGATCCATTTATGCGCACTTAGCTTGTCGTAAAAGTAGCTGGTCCTGAAAAAACCCCTCGCCACTGCGGCTTTGCGTACTCCGCTTTGGCTTCTTTCAGGATAGGAACATCCGGGTCGGCGTCTTTCCAGTGGCCGCGTTCTCTTCTTACTCGCCGGCCCGGCGGCACACGGCCGAGGATGTCGGAGTTTCTTTTTTCATTCCCTGCCGTCGGAGACGAACAGGCTCGACACCTGATAGTAGGCGGTGTAGGCGTAGGAGCGCAGGTCGTCGGTGACGAAGATTTCTCTTAGCGAGAGGAGTCCGGTGCGGTCCGGTGGCGCGAACTCTTTGAACAGCATCCGCTGCCCGGTCGCGAGATCAACGTGCTCGAGACGGTAGGGAATCTCGGCGCGGCGGTAAACCAACGCCGACCGCCCATCCGCGCTCCACAGGGCGAGGATGTCGGTTTGCGTGAGCCCAGGCACGGGCCGCGGCTCTCCCCCTGCGATCGGGTAGATAAAATATTTTCCGCCCTGTCCACGCGCCAGAACGAGCTTCCCGTCGGCAGAGAGCAACCCGTCGCGGGTGTCTTCCGGGGTCACCGGTTTCGGCGCCCCGCCGAGTTCCTGGACGTAGAAGCGCATGCCTTTCCCGGGCTCATTGCCGGAGATCAGCACGCTCTTGCCGTCGTGAAACCACTGCGCAGTGGCGTAGTGTTCGATCGCTCCCCGCTCAAGCTGGCGGGTCTCGCCGGCGCCGGTGGGGTAGATCAGGAGTTTGGGCGGTAGCGATTGAACTACGGCAAGGACCCACTTGCCGTCGGCGGATAGGTCTGCGGGCCATCCTTCGCCGAGGCGCAGCACCGGCGAACCGTTGGTCTTCCGCAGGCATACGGCATAGTTGGCTCCGAGCGCGGTCTCAGAGAACAAGAGCGTCTGACCGTCCTGAGAAAGCGCCCGCGCGTGCGAGGTATTGAGCCACGAGAGGTCTCGATCTCCGGCGCTGTCCGAGGTATGGACCATGGCTGCGTAGCGGAAGTCCAACCGCGTCGCAAGCCACCGTCCGTCGCGAGCTACGTCCTGGATAGTGAATCCGCCGGGCGGCTGGTAGGCGATGCGTCTCTTACCGGCCATGGTCACACCGTAAACGGTATAGCCGCCGCCACTCTCGCTAGCCGAAAAAAGAATCTCCTCGCCGTCCGGCGCCCAGGAGAGTCCTCGCAGGCTCCAGTAACCTTCCGAAAGTAGAGTTCTGTTTCCAGAGAGATCGACCGTGTTGACCGAGCCGCGATCGTCCAGCTTGCGGGGGTGCTCGAAGTAGGCGATCCGGTCTCCTTTCGGGGAGAAGCGCAAGTCGCTCAACGAGCCGCTAACCTCACGCAGCACGTGACCGATTGGACACTCTAGCCGATCCTTGCCGTCGACCTCGCGGATGATCGCGAGCTGCGATCCGTCGGGTGACCAGTCAGCTTGTCGCACCCCCTCCTGGATCTCGCGCGGCGTGCCGTCGCCCAGCGTCATGCGTGCCAGGGTGCCGGTGAATAGCCGAAACCAGACGTAGTGGGCATTCAGAAGGACGGCGAGCTCGCCCTTGGAGGAGACGGCGAGCAAGGTCATGCCGCGCGAACCGATTGGCTGAGGCTCGGGATAGTCGGAGCGCACGGCAAAGATTTGCGGAGTGTTGTCCGAAGTGGCCGCTGTAGACGACGGTGTCGCCCGCGAAGGCAGCTTGAAAAATCGCCTCGCGCCGGAAGTTCAACTGGTGGAAAGCAAGCGGTTTGTGCCCGCGCCCGGAACGCGATGCCATTAGCAGCGCGACCGCCGCGATGAGGGCGAACAGCGCGGCCACGATCCATGCGATCTTGGGGCGGACAGTCCGCCACGCGCCAAGTGTAATCCTAACTCCGGTCAGCGATCCCGACGGAGGTGCAGTCATCGCTCCGGATTGCGAACCACCCTCTGAGATCCAGCGCAGCTCATTCCAGAGATCGCTCGCTGATTGCCAGCGTTCGTCCGGATCCTTTGCCAGACAAACCCGGATGGTGCGCTCCAAGGCGAGCGGGGTGAGAGGCTGAAGCGTGCTGATCGGCGGCGGGTCCTTATGCAATATGGCAGAGGCCACGCTGAACTCACTCTGGCCTTGAAACGCGCGGTTGCCGGTCACCATCTCGTACAGCACCGCGCCGAGCGAGAAAATGTCGCTGCGCGCGTCCGCCTCTTTGCCATCCAGTTGCTCCGGCGACATGTAGGGAACCGTGCCGATAATCGTGCCCAGCTTTGTCACTGGCAGAGGGCGCGGAGTCGCATTCGTCAGCGTCTTGCCCATAGACATCGAGGGTTCCGCTTTCGCCAAACCGAAATCGAGCAGTTTCGCACCGGATTTCGTCAGAATGATGTTGCCGGGCTTCAGGTCGCGGTGGGTCACTCCGCTGCGGTGCGCCTTGTCGAGTGCGCTCGCAAGTTGAGTCCCATACTGCATCACCTGCGGTGCCGAGGTCCCTTTTCGAGCCGCTCGGCGAGGGACTCTCCTTCCAGGAATTCCATGACAATAAAATCAACCCCGTCCTGGTGGCCGATGTCATGCAGCGTGCAGATGTTGGGATGATTCAGGCCGGAAACAACTTTCGCCTCACGCTCGAAACGCTGACGGCGGGTCGCGTCGGCGGCGAAATGCGGAGGAAGAATCTTGATGGCAACGGTGCGGTCCAGGCGCGTATCCAGCGCGCGATAGACTTCCCCCATTCCACCCGCGCCCAACGCAGCGACGATCTCATAGGGACCTAGTCTGGTGCCGTTCGCCAAGGCCATGGATGCAGCGGATTATAAGCCTTCGAGGAGATCGGCAAATGATTTTCTCCGAGCCCGTTTCTGGATAACTTCCGCATTGCCGACCATCCACCCAGAATCGTCGGATCGGTGCGCTCAGATGCCGGGGAGAGGAACGTTATCGTCGCACGTCCCCGTAACCCTCGAAATGCCGGGCTTAGCGTAGCCGTACTTCTTCCGGATCGTTGACTTGCCGCGATCTGCAAACTAGAATCGCGGGCACATGAGCGACATCCCCTCCCTGATCGGCCAAACGATCTCCCACTACCGCATCGTGGATAGCCTCGGTGGCGGAGGCATGGGGGTTGTTTACAAAGCCGAGGACACCCGGCTGCACCGCTTCGTCGCGCTGAAGTTTCTGCCCGACGAAGTGGCCAGGGACCAGCAGGCCCTGGGACGTTTCCAGCGGGAGGCACAAGCAGCGTCCGCGTTGAATCACCCGAGCATTTGCACCATCTACGACATTGGCGAGGAGAATGGCAGGGCGTTCATCGCCATGGAATATCTGGACGGTTCGACGTTGAAGCACTTGATCAACGGGCGTCCGCTGGAAATAGACCGGCTGCTCGATATCGCCATCGAAATTGCGGACGCGCTAGATGCGGCGCACTCCCAGGGAATTATTCATCGCGATATCAAGCCGGCGAACCTTTTCGTCACTCGCCGCGGCCACGCCAAGATTCTCGATTTCGGGCTGGCGAAACTGCTACCGGCACAGAGGGGCAGTGCGCGGGCGGATGGCACGATGGCCACGATGACGGCCACGGCAGGCGAATTCGCCGATATGTTCACCAGCCCCGGGACCGCCGTGGGCACGGTCGCCTATATGTCGCCCGAACAGGTTCGCGGTAAGGAACTCGATCCGCGCAGCGATCTTTTTTCGTTCGGAACAGTCCTATACGAAATGGCCACGGGCTTGATGCCCTTCCGCGGCGACACCACCGGAGTGACGTTTGAAGCCATCCTGAATCGCGTGCCGCCTCCGGCGATGCGCATTAATCCGGAAATCCCGCCGAAATTGGAAGAGATCTTGCAGAAGGCGCTGGAAAAGGACCGCGAGATGCGCTACCAGGTCGCCGCTGAAATTCGTGCCGACCTGAAACGCCTGCGGCGGGAAACCGACTCGTCGACGCGCGTTTCGTCAGGCAGCGGTTCGCAATCGTCGGGCAGCGCACCCGTCCCGCTCTCGGGATCCACACCAGCAATGGCCGCAGCCGCGTCGTCACAGTCCGTGCAAACAGCATCCAGTTCCTCTGTGCGGCAAGTCGCGGGCCAGCACAAAGTAGGATTGGTTCTCGCGTCGGTCATCCTGCTGGCGCTGGTAGCGGCGGCGGCTTTCGGAATCTATTCCTATATTTCACGCAAGAAATCCGCGAAGTTCGAAAGCTTCACAGTTACCCCCGTCACCGAGACAGGCAAAGCTTCGTTCGCGGCGGTATCGCCGGATGCGAACTACATCCTGAATGTGCAGCGCGAGAACGGCCAGCAAAGCCTGTGGCTGCGAAATGTCCCCACGAAGAGCAACACGCAGATCGTTCCCCCTTCCGACGACCGCTACTACAGCGTGAACTTTTCGCCGGACGGCAATTCAATTTATTTCACCAAGGATGAAACGACCGAAAAGAACGTATACAGCTTGTATCGCGCGCCCGTGCTGGGCGGCAGTCTGGAGCGCATTGTCCACGATATCGGCAGCAACGTCAGCTTCTCGCCCGACCGCGCTCACATCGTATTCATTCGCTATAAGCGCAACGAAGGCGAAGGCAATCTGATCGTCGCCAATGTGGACGGCTCAGGGGAGAAGCTGTTGTCGAAGCAGACCGTCCGATTGAGCGCCCCGGCGTGGTCCCCCGACGGGAAATCCATCGTGGCGGCTGAATATATTGGTGACCAATCCGCATTGTCCGCGCTGGATCTTTTCGATTCTTCGACGGGTGCGAAACAGACCTTTAAGAAATCCGACATGGTTCTGAGTTCTCCCGTCTGGCTGCCCGATCAAAGCGCCATCCTGGTGGTGGCAAGCGGGCGCGATTCGAATTTCAATCGCAGTCAGGTCGGCATTATTTCTTACCCGCAAGGCGTTTACCGGCCGATCACCAATGACACGAATTCCTATCCCAGCATCAGCCTCTCGGCCGACGGCAAAACCATTGCAACCGTGCAATCTCAATACGTCGGGACGCTGCAAACCGCAAGCTATGATGGTGCGGTTGCAGGTAAACCGACGACCATCAGCAGTCGTCCGCCAACGAACTGGTTTGGGTGGACGCCCGAGGACAAACTGCTGGTAGAGCAGGAAAGTGGCATTTTTCAAATGAACGCCGACGGGAGCAATCGCGCGCCGCTGCTTCACGATGATTTTCCTTCCTTCACGCCGATCTCCTGCGATCACGGGCGCTATGTCATCTTCGAATCCAACTCTCGCGGCGGCGGCAATGCGGAGAATATCTGGAGGACGGACGCAACCGGCGGAAACCTGAAACAGCTCACCACCGGCAGCGACGACGCGCCGGCCATGTGCTCGCCCGACGGAAAATGGCTGGTTTACGCCAGCTACGATTCAGGAAAATTCGTGGCAAAGAGAGTATCCGTGGACGGAGGCACGCCAACCCAACTTTCGGAGGCGTTGCTCACCTGTGGCTGCGTCAACGTATCGCCGGACGGAAAGGATCTCGCATTTCAGACCCAGCCCACCACCGGGGGCCCGGTGGTCATCAAGATTCTGGATTTTGAAACGCTGCAGCCGGTGAAAATAATCGAACGCGATCCGCGCGCGGGCGGCGAGATTCGCTACACCTCGGACGGGAAGACCATCGGCTACCCGATTCGGGAGCATGGCTTGTACGCCCTATGGGTATCGCCTGTGGACGGCTCACCCGGTCATCGCGTGACCGAGTTCGAAACG
>Ga0302326_10030110_pt1 | contig 10872 bp, 7 predicted proteins | sample Palsa_T0_3_FD_202264 | JGI IMG/M metagenome (GOLD analysis project Ga0302326, IMG submission 202264) | Peat permafrost microbial communities from Stordalen Mire near Abisko, Sweden - Palsa_T0_3 | ecosystem: Environmental > Terrestrial > Soil > Palsa > Peat permafrost | place: Sweden: Abisko...
CTTCGCGCCGTTCACGCTGGCGTTCGTGGTGCTCGTGGTGCTGGCCATCGCCAACCTTGGCGGCACCGCAAGCTGGGCTGCCGACGTCAGCAAGATCGGCGGCTGGGTAGCCATCGCCGATGGTTTCGCGGCGGGATACCTAGGAGCCGCCATCGTGCTCAACGTGACCCTCGGCAAGGAACTGCTGCCGATGTGGCCTGCCAAGTCCCGTCTGAAGACCCAGTAACTAGCGAGGCTCCCCTCAAGACCGCCGAGGTTCGTGGTTCGGCAGGCATGACCGTGCAGGCCGGTCCGCCATCATGTGCGCGGCGTCATGGCTGTCTTCACCAGCTTGCGTATCGACCAACCGGCTTGGTGCTCGATCCGGCGGCTGATCGCAAGCGCCGCGAGGACGACGGTGAGACGGGCTTGGATGGAGTCGCGCTGGCGGACGCCCTGGCCGCTACGGTCGGGCCGAGACTCAGGTGGACTTTTGGTCAACAGCCGGCGACTGCTTTCCGATGACGGAGAAGTGCGGTCGCTATGTGATGGCCTTGCTGACCAGGTACATGGCCTGCCCTGGGATCCGGAGAATACGGATCCGGCGGGGGCTGCCGAAGCCGGCCGTGCGGAGCCAGCCATGCAGTTCCGCTGGGGTGTGTACCTGCGACCCAGAGCTGAGGTAGACGAACAGCCCGAGGAAGTTCGCCGCCGCGGACTTGCGGCGGGCCGGCTCGGCAAAGGCGTCCATGACGGCCAGCACCCCGCCCGGCGCGAGCGCGTCGTAGATCTTGCCGAAGAGGGGGACGATCTGGCCGGGCGTCAGGTGGTGGACGAGGTTGAAGCAGAGCACGCCGTCGTACCCGCTGCCCAGGTCATCCGTGATCGCGTCCCCGTCGCGGTGCTGCACCCGGTCGGCCAGCCCGGCCCCGGCGATGATCTCGCGGCCGATCGCTGCGCTGCCCGGCAGGTCGAGGACGGTCGCGGTGAGCCGTGGATAGCGGCGGCACAGCTGGGCCGAGTACCAGCCGTGGCCGCCGCCGATGTCCAGGAGGGAGCGCGGATCGCCAGGCAGCCGTATCTTCCTGGACACCTCAGCCGCGCTGAGCCGGGCGAGGTCGAGCTGGCCGCTGATGTACCGCCGCCAGTACGGGTCGCCGGGCGGCGCGTCGTGGTGCCCGGCGACCTGCCCGCTGCGGGTCACCTCGTCCAGGCCCGACCACCAGCTCCAGTAGTCGCAGGTGCCTGCCACGAACCGGCCGACCGACAGCTCGGAGCCAGGGTCCAGCCAGCGCCGCGACGAGCGGCTGAGCTGGTAGCGCCCGGCCCGGCAGGTGACGTGGCCCGCTGACCGCAGGCAGTCCAGCAGCAGCCGGGTCGGCAGTGGATCGAGGCCCAGGTCAGCGGCGAGATCCGCAGCAGTCGACGGCTGCTGCGCCAGGCGGGCGGTCACGCCCGTGCGCACGGCGGCGATGAGTATCCCCGACAGGGCCATCCCGCCCCACGCCTCAGCGGCGGCGTTCGGAACCACGCCGGCCCGCAGGGCCAGCCATTCAGCGGGATTGGCCCCGTGCAGGGCAAGTCTCATTCCTGTAGCATTCCACCATTACCGCTGGTCCGGGGGGATGCCGGGAGTCCGGACGCTCACGATCGACAACGGACGGTTTCCCTGCCATGAGCCGCGTGCGGGCCCTGATCCTCGCTAGTCACCCAGGGCCCTCGCTTGCCATCACGGGCCTGGTAACCCTGCTGGCGGCGCAGGCGGCCCCGCACGGCTTGGGGCCCGTCCTGGTGGCACCGGCCATGCTGGCCGGCCAGCTCTCGGTGGGCTGGTCCAACGATGCTTTCGACGCAGGCCGGGACGCCGCGGCGGGCCGGACGGACAAGCCGATTCCCACGGGCAAGATCAGTGCACGGGCGGTCTGGATCGCGGCCTGTACCTCGCTGGCGGCTGCGCTGGTGATGTCGCTGGTCCTCGGTGTGGCCACCCTGATCATCAACGTGGTGATCATCGGAGCCGCGTGGGCCTACAACGCCGGCCTGAAGTCAACGCTCGCGTCCGGCCTCATGTACCTCGCCGGATTCGCCCCGATACCCGCGTTCGCGGCGAGCACGCTGCCAGGTCATCCCGCGCCGAGATGGCAGGTGACCGTGGCTGCGGGCGCGGTCGGCCTCGGCGCCCACTTCGCCAACGTGCTGCCCGACCTCGCCGCCGACCGGGCCACGGGCGTTAGCGGCCTGCCCCAGCAGGTGGCCGCCCGCTGGGGCGCTGGGGCTGTCCGGGTGATCGCGCTGGTCCTGCTGTTGCTGGCGTCGGTGCTGCTGTTGCTGGCGGCCAGCCGACGGTGGGTCGCGCTGGCCGGGCTGGCCGCCGCCGCCCTGCTCGCGGTGATCGGCGCCCGCGGCTCGGGGCGGCAGCCGTTCCTGGCCGCGATCGGCATCGCCGCCATCGATGTCGTTCTGTTTGCTGTGGGCGGGGAGGCACTGACCTGAACTCGCTCGGCCAGGTGCCCGTTGATGGAGGTATGCGCGTGCCTAACTTTGCAGCCATGACCACGATCGCGGCGGTGCAGTCCGCCTTCCCGGCCTACCGGTATCCGCAGGCCGAGTTCGCGCAGAAGGTTGCCGACCAGGTCGGCTTGGACCCGGCCCAGCGCGCCCGGCTGGAGCAGCTGTACGGTAACGCCGGCGTCGACACCCGCCATACCATCCTGCCGATGGCCGAGTACGGCGCCCTGGGCGAGATCGGGGCCGCCAACGACCGGTATATCGAGGAGGCCACCGGCCTTGGGGAGCAGGCGCTGCGCGGTGCGCTGGACGCGGCCGGGCTGGCCGCCAGCGATGTGGACCTGCTGATTGTCACCTCGGTGACCGGCGTGGCCGTGCCTTCGCTCGACGCCCGGCTCATCCCCCGGCTCGGGCTGAGGCCTGATGTCAAGCGGCTGCCCATCTTCGGGTTGGGCTGCGTGGCCGGTGCAGCCGGCCTAGGCCGGCTGCACGACTACCTGCTCGCCTGGCCGCAGCACACCGCCGCGCTGCTGGCCGTCGAGCTCTGCTCGCTGACCTGGCGGCCCACCGACGTCACGGTGGCGGACCTGGTGGCCAGCAGCCTGTTCGGCGACGGGGCGGTGGCCCTGGTGGCCACCGGCGGGCGGCCCGTCGACGAGCGGGCACCCGGCCGCCCGCGGGTCGTCGCCTCGCGCAGCCACGTGTTCCCTGACAGTGCCGACACGCTGGGCTGGCGGCTGGCCGCGGACCGCTTCCGGATAATCCTGACCGCGGAGCTGGCCGATGTGGTTGAGCGGCAGCTGAGCGGCAGCGTCACCGCCTTCCTGGCCGAGCACGGGCTGACCATCGACGAGATCAGCAGCTGGGTGTGCCATCCGGGTGGCCCGAAGGTCATCGACGCCGTCCAGCAGAGCCTGAAGCTGCCCGACGGCGCCGTCGAGATGAGCCGGCGCTCGCTCGCGGAGGCCGGGAACATGTCCTCGGCGTCAGTGCTGCACATCCTGGAGCAGACCATGGACACCTGCCCGCCGCCGGCCGGGTCGGCTGGCCTGATGATCGGGCTGGGCCCTGGGCTCAGCGCTGAACTGGTCCTGCTGCAGTGGTGACTGGACGGCCGTCAGGAGGTGCCTGATGGTTATCTACTATGCGCTGCTCACCGTCATCATCTTCGAGCGGCTGGCGGAACTGGTGGTGTCCCAGCGGCATGCCACTGAGCTGCTGCGCCGCGGCGGCGTGGAATACGGCCCGGGGCACTTTCCGGTCATGGTGGCCCTGCATGTAGCGCTGCTGGCCGGCTGCTGGGTCGAGCCCATAGCCCTGCACCGCGTGTTCATCCCGGCGCTGGCCTTCCCGATGCTCGCCCTGGTGGTGGCCGCGAACACGCTGCGCTGGTGGTGCATTGCCACCCTGGGCCCACGGTGGACTGCGCGGGTGATCGTCCTGCCCGGGACGCCCCTGGTCAAAGCCGGCCCGTACCGCTGGTTCGCGCACCCGAACTACGTCGCGGTCGTTGTCGAGGGTGCCGCGCTGCCGCTGACCGGCTCCGCGTGGATCACGGCGTGCACCTTCACCGTCCTGAATGCGGCGCTGCTCACGGTCCGGGTGCGCTGCGAGACGCGGGCCCTGGCCGCAGCGGCACCATGATCGACGTTCTCGTCGTAGGCGGCGGCCCGGCCGGGCTGGCCACGGCGATCAGCTGCGCCCAGGCCGGCCTCTCTGTCACCGTGGCGGAGCCGCGCACCGGGCCGATCGACAAGGCGTGCGGTGAGGGGCTGATGCCGGGAGCCGTGACGCGGCTGGCGGCGATGGGCGTCCACCCGGCCGGGCCGCCCTTCCGCGGAATCCGTTACCTGGACTCCCGCCGCCGCGCCGACGCGCTGTTCCGCCACGGTCACGGCCTGGGCGTGCGGCGCACGACGCTGCACGCCGCGCTCGCCGCCAGGGCGGCCCAGCTCGACGTTCCGGTCGTGCCGGTCCGGGTGACCGGGTTCACCCAGCACAGCCGGAGTGTGACCGCGGCCGGCATCGAGGCCCGTTACCTGGTCGCGGCCGACGGGCTGCATTCGGTCATCCGCCGGGCCTGCGCGCTGGACCCGCCGCCTGCCCGCCATCCGCGGTTCGGGCTGCGCAGGCACTACCGGATGGCCCCGTGGGCCGACCTGGTCGAGGTGCACTGGGCGCCTGGATCAGAGGCCTACGTCACGCCCGTCGCCGATGACCTGGTCGGTGTCGCGATCCTCGGCGGCGGCACCGGCGGCTTCGACTCCCGCCTCGCCGCCTTCCCGGCCCTGCGGGAGCGGCTGGGCGAGGCCGGGCCGGCCAGCAACGTCCAGGGCGCCGGGCCGCTGCGGCAGGACGTCCGGTGCCGGGTCGCTGGCAGCGTCCTGCTGGTCGGCGACGCCTCCGGCTACCTGGACGCGCTGACCGGTGAGGGCATCGGCATGGCGCTGGCCCAGGCAGCGGTCCTGGCGGACTGCATCGCGGCCGGCTGCGCCAACGACTACGAACGAGCCTGGCGGCGGGCTTCCCGCAAGGCGCGGGTTCTGACCTGGGGACTGCTCTGGTCCCGGCACCAGACGCTGCTGGCGTCAGGTATCGTTCCGGCCGCCCAGCGGCTGCCGCGGCTGTTCACCAGCCTCGTGAACCACGTGGGCCAGGCATAGCCGGCCCCGGTATCCCCTTGGAGAATTGCGCGGTTAAGGCAGGCTTCACGACGATTATGAGGATTCCCGTTGCGGGCTCTCGGCCCTACACTTTTTGACCATGCCAGTGCCTTCCGACTCGCCAGAGCAGGCGCCGTCAGAATCTGTTCTCCTGTCATCAGGCCCCGCTTCCGCTGGGCCCACCGAAAGCACGCCGCCGGACGGTTATCACGTTGGCCGCCCGCCCGTTCTCGTGGTGCACGCCCCCAGTTCGGAGCACCAGTTGCGCGGCGGGATCGAGTACCTTATCGGCCGGGATCCGGAATCCCACATCGTCTTGACCGACCCGCGCGTGTCGTGGCGGCACGGGACGCTGCGGGCGGACCAGGACGCGTGGATCCTCGAGGATCTCAGCAGCACCAACGGGACGTTCGTGGGGGAGCAGTCGGTCCGCCGGGTCGAGATCCGTTCGGAGTGCGCGGTGCGGCTCGGCCATCGCGACGACGGGCCCCTCCTGCGCTGCTTGCCGCAGCCGTCCACGATCACCGGGCAGGCGGTTCCCCGGGGCCTGCCCGGCGACGCGGTCAGCACACCGCCCAAGCCCGCATCGCCTGGGGCAGATGTGCCGCCTCCAGCAGTGTCCGCCCCGACCGCTCCCGTCGTAGAGGCCTCCCCGGCGAACTCCGCGCTGCTGTCCGGCGTGGACCGTAGTCCCACCGCGATGATGTCGCTGCCGGCCAAGGCCATGAGCATCGGCCGCGCGCCTGACAATGACCTGGTCCTTCCCGATCTTGAGGTTTCGCGCCGTCACGCGGAATTGCGCAGGCTGCGGGCCGGCGATTATGAGATCGTCGATCTGGGCAGCCATAACGGGACGTATGTCAATGGCCGCCGGATTTCCTCCCATGCGCTGACCGAGAATGACATTATTGGTATCGGGCGCTCGACATTCCGCCTCACCGACGGCCAGCTGAGGCAGTACGTTGACGAAGGTAACATCACCTTCGCGGCGCGCGACCTGGTCGTGAAGGTGGCGGGCGGCAAGACGCTGCTCGACCGGGTGACGTTCCCGCTCCCGCAGAAGTGCCTCCTCGGAGTCATCGGGCCCAGTGGCGCCGGCAAATCCACCCTCCTCAGCGCGCTGACCGGCATGCGCCCCCCGGACGGCGGCGACGTCCTCTACGACAACCGGGATCTCTATCAGCACTACGGTGAGCTCCGGTACCGCATCGGGCTGGTCCCGCAGGAGAACATCCTGCACACCCAGCTGACGGCCCGCCGCGCGCTCGAGTACTCCGCCGAGCTCCGCTTCCCCAACGACACCAAGGCCAGCGAGCGGGAGGCCCGGGTCAACGAGGTGATGACCGAGCTCAGCCTGATGGAGCATGCGGACACGCGCACCGACCGCCTGTCCGGCGGACAGCTCAAGCGGGTGAACATGGCGCAGGAGCTGCTGACCAAGCCGTCCGTGCTGTTCCTCGACGAACCGACCTCGGGCCTCGATCCGGGCCTGGACAAGACGGTCATGGAGCAGATGCGGGACCTGGCTCACGACGGCCGGACGGTCATCGTGGTCACGCACAGCGTGGCCAGCCTCAACATCTGCGACCGGGTCCTCGTCCTCGTCCCCGGCGGGAAGGTGGCCTTCTACGGCCAGCCCGCCGAGGGGCTGCGCTACTTCGGCACGCCGGGGTGGGCCGAGGTGTTCCAGGCCTTCGACCGCGAACCGCACCGTGACTGGGCCGCCGAGTTCGCCGCCTCCCCCGCCTATGCCGAGTACGTGGCGGGGCCGCACGAAAAGCGGGCCACCCCTGCCGACGGCCAGCAGCCGCCTGCCGCGCCACTGCCGCGGCAGCGCGGCGCGTTCCGGCAGATGGCCACCTTGACCCGGCGGTACGCGCAGGTGATAGCGGCCGACCGCGGCTACCTGCTTTTCATGGGATTGCTGCCCATTGTCCTCGGCCTCCTGATCCATTTCGTGCCGGCCAAGGAGGGGCTGGCCGGACTGCCCGGGACCAACCTCCCCGCGCAGGAACTGCTGTCGATAATGGTCATCTGCGCATGCCTGGCCGGGACGGCGAGCTCGGTCCGGGAAGTGGTCAAGGAACGCGCGATCTACATACGCGAACGGGCCGCTGGCTTGTCGCCCGGTGCCTATCTTTTCTCCAAGCTGATCGTGCTCGGCGTCATCAGCGTCACGCAGTCATGCGTGCTCGTGCTGCTGGGGCTGGCTGGGCGCACCCTGCCGTCGCATGGCGTCGTCCTGACCAGCTTGCCGCTGGTTGAGCTGCTGATCGCGATCGCCGCCCTCGCCCTCGCCTCAATGTGCCTTGGCCTGTTCGTGTCAGCCATCGTGAGTACGTCAGAGAAGGCCATGCCCGTCCTGGTGATGCTCACCATGGCCCAGGTCATCCTGTCCGGCGGCGTGCTGCCGCTGGCCGGGCTGGCAGGACTGTCCCAGCTGGCCTGGTTCGCCCCGGCCCGCTGGGGTTTCGCCGCGGCGGCAACGACGGTGAACCTCAACCGGCTCATCCCGCCGGCGGGAATGAGCACCGACCCCCTGTGGCAGCACACCGCGGCGAACTGGCTGCGCGACATAGGCATCACAGCCGGATTGGCGGTGGTCTTGCTGCTGCTCACCTGGATCCGCCTGCGCTGGCTCGGCCCGCGCCGCCGTAGCCTGAGCTCAGGGAAGATCGCCGCGCTGATGCCAGGATCACTGGCGCGCCGGTAAGTTACCCGCCGTGCTGCCTGGCCTGCGTCGCGGGCTGAGTGGTCTGGCACAAACCCGCGCCAAAGCCGGCGGCTAGCTCCCGCTCAGCCGCATAGCCCGTCTCCCGCTCCATAGCGGACTATTACGCAACGAGTTCGACATCAACTGATGCCTTCGCCCGCCGCGGCTCCCCGGGCCGGAGCCGCTCGTGCCGCGAGTGCTACAGCAGCCAGTCTCCGTAGGGTTGGGAAAACGAGCTGCTGATGGGCCGGCCCGTCTATTCGGCGCGCAGGGCGATGGCGGGACGGGTCCGGGCGGCGATGGCCGCGGGTCCGGTGGAGAGCAGATTGCCCGCCAGGACCAGTCCGAGCAGCCCGAGGACGAGCCCGGCCACCGGGATCTCGCTGACCGGCATGGCCCCGAGCGAGCCCGCGAAGCTCTGCCAGGCCAGTCGGCCCCCGGCCACGCCGAGCGGGCCGCCGATGGCCACCGCGATCAGCAGGGTCAGGGTGGTCTGCCAGGCGATGACCGACCGGAGCTGGCCACGGGTCATGCCCAGCGCCTTGAGCAGGGCCAGTTCCTGGCGCCGTCGGCGCACCGAGCTCAGCACGGTCAGGGCCAGGGACGCCGTGGCCGCCGCGGCCAGGCCCACCGCGAGCGCGACCGGCTGGCCGCCCATCTGCTGGGCGTTGACGATCGCGGACGCCAGTGCGCTGCGCAGCTCGTAGGTGCCGCCCGGGGTCTGGTCCGGGTTGTTCGCCACAACGTGGTGCACCAGGCGGGCGCGCTGGGCCGCCGTGGTGCGCGGGGCCAGGTCGATGGCGATCGTGGACGGCAGCGTGGATTGAGATTCCTCCCCGCCCAGGTGGGCGGTGGCGCCCTGGGCGGCCAGGAGGGTGGCCTGAGGCAGCATCGCGCCACGGCCCAGCGACACGTGGTCGGACGAAAGCTGCCCGAACGACGGCAGCGTGACCACGCCGGTAATGCGGACCGTCCGGGTGTACGGCGGGCTCCCGATCCGGACCGTGTCGCCGACCTTCTTGCCCAGCTCGGCCAGAGTGACCGAGCCCAGCTCGATCTGATCCGGGCCGTACAGCGGCTGGCCGGAGACGGTCGGCGGCTCGACCGTGCCCACCCGGCGCTGGATACCCATCACCGGAAGGACTCGGCCGTCCACGCTGAGCTGGGTGAACGAGAACTCCGACCAGGCCCGGACCGCGGGCTGGCCGTGCATCACCCGGTTGACGATGGCGGGGTTGAACGACCCGTAGCCGCCCTCGGCCTGGATGATCACGTCCCAGTTCCAGCCGTACCGGACCGGATGGGAGATCAGGCCGGTCAGGCTGGCCCCGAACACTACCGCGCTGACCACGGCGGCCACCGCGACGATCGACCCGATCAGGGTGGACCGCACCGGGACCGACCGTACGCCCGCACCGGGCTCGAGCGCGTTGCGGGCGCCCACCACGGCGGACGGCGGCAGGCCGGCGGCCACAGCGGCCTGGCCGATGACCGACGGCCGGCCTTCGGCCCGGCCGCCCTGGAGGCGGACCGCGCGGGCGGCCAGCACGGCCAGCAGCGCGAGCAGCACTACCAGGAACAGCGCCGCGCCAGTGCCGACAAAGGCCCAGTCGGTGTGAATCCCGCGGTCCGGGTCGTAGTGGCGCACCGGCCCGACCGGGGCCAGCGGGGACAGCGCGATCGCCCCGGCCACGGCCAGGATCGCACTGCTGACGATCACGATCCCCCCGGGCAGGCCGACCGCGAGCGCGATGCGGGCCCGAGTCGCCCCCAGAGCCCGCATCACCGCGATATCCGGGGCCGACCGGCTGATCAGCTGGGCCAGGCCCTGGCCGACCAGGACGAGCATGGCCGCCGTGGCCACGGCCGCGAACACGCTTAGCGCGATGGCTTCGGGCCGGATGGCCGCCTGGACCTGACCATGGATGACATCCGGGCGGGTGACCGGGAAGTACAGGCCGGACACGTCCTGGTGCGTGACGCGGTATTGCTCCTTCTGCAGGGCGGCGGCCAGCGTGGCCAGGTGACGCTGAAGGGCGGGAATTCCAGCGCTGCCGCCCTTCAGGAGCACGCCCACGGTCGCGTACTGGTAGAACGCCAGGAGCTGGCGGGTGGCGGCGGGCGGCAGGATGGTGCCCTCGGCCACATCGGCCTGGTCGACCAGCGCGGGCGGCGCCTCCACGATCGCAGTCAGCCGGTAGGACCGGTACACCGGCGGGCCGGACGGCTCGCCGCCGGCGTCGATGCGGAAGAACGCAAACGTCATCTTCTCGCCGAGGTGCACGCCGAACGCCCGCTCGATGAGAGGCGTGATCATCACGTCGCGCGTGGAGTCCGCGGGCGCCAGCCGCCCGGCCACCACGGTCAGCCGGTCCTGCTGGTACCACTCGCGGTTCAGGGTCCCGTTGATGTCAGAGGTCATGAACGACCAGCGGACGTGGCCGTGGATCACGGGCGCACCCGCCAGCCCCAGGTACGGAGCGCTGGCCGTGACCCCGGGCAGGTGCGAAATCAGCGTGAACGGCCGGGTGACAGGTATTCCGGGCAGCTCCCCGGGCACGTTCACGAAAGCATCGCTGACGTTGGCCCCCCGCAGGTACCGGCCGTAGGCGGTGTCCGTGCGCCAGGCGCCCGCCACCGCGGCCAGGGCCACCGCCCCGAGCACGCCACCCAGCAGGACCAGCACGACCAGCGGCCGCCACGACCGCCGGGCCGCCACCCGCCACCAGTACAGCGCAGTGCTCATCCCGGCCCCCCAGCCGTGCTCATCCGGCCTTCCCGCCATGCTTATGCGGGCTTTCCCGCCGTGCTCACGGCAGCACCGCCGGCCGGCCGGCCCAGATCGGTGCGCACGCCATCCCGGTCATGCCGACATTGTGCCGCCCGGGGCGGGCCCGGCACACGGCTGCTGCTACCACTGTGGCGCACAAGGCAGCACCACCGCTGCGGCCCGGCGCGAGTGATGGCGCAAGTGGGCCGACCGCCGCCGCCGACACAGTTGCGGCGGCT
>Ga0302326_10030112_pt1 | contig 10871 bp, 10 predicted proteins | sample Palsa_T0_3_FD_202264 | JGI IMG/M metagenome (GOLD analysis project Ga0302326, IMG submission 202264) | Peat permafrost microbial communities from Stordalen Mire near Abisko, Sweden - Palsa_T0_3 | ecosystem: Environmental > Terrestrial > Soil > Palsa > Peat permafrost | place: Sweden: Abisko...
CTATGCGATCGGCCGCTACAAGCTGCTCGACCACTTCCACCGCAGCGGCGTGCGCCGCTCCGTGCCGCTGGAGGACGCCGGCGTGCTGCTGGCCGCGGAAACCGCCGAGGAGGGCGCCGTGCGGCGCGACCTCGACACGCTGCTGAGCGACCTGCCGGCGCGCCAGCGGGCGTTGATCGAGGACGTGAAGCTGACCGGCTACTCCATAGACGAGGCGGCGAAGCGCCAGGGCCTCACGCCCGGCGCGGCCAAGGTCGCCATCCACCGCAGCCTGCAGCGGCTGGCGCGCAAGGTGCGGCCATGAGGACCGACGAGCTGATCCGCACGCTGGCGACCGACGCCGGACCGATCCGCGCACGCCCCGTGGCGCTGTGGTTGCTGGCGGTCGCGGTGGTCGGCGTGGCGCTCTGGCTGCCCCTGCTCGCCGCCTGGTTCGGGATGCCGGCGCAGTCGGCGCGGGCCGGTTGGTTCTGGATGAAGGCGGCCTACAGCCTGCTGCTGGCGGCCGCGGGCCTGATGGCCGCCGTGCGGCTGGCGCGGCCGGGCGGGCGCGTCGGCGCCGTGGCCTGGCTGGCGCTGGCGACGCTGGCGTGGCTCTCGATGATGGCCGGACACGAGACCCTGCGCGCCGCGCCCGGCCAGATGGCCCACCTTTGGCTCGGCGAGACCTGGCGCATCTGCCCGGTGCGCATCCTGGTCATCGCCGCGCCGCTCTATGCCGCGGTGCTGTGGGTGATGCGCCGCACCGCGCCGACGCGGCTGGCGACCGCCGGCGCGGCGGCCGGCCTCTTCGCCGGCGCGGTCGCCGCGGCGATCTACGGCCTCTATTGCCAGGAGACCGCCGCGGCGTTCGTCGTCGCCTGGTATTCGCTCGGCATCGCCGCCTGCGCCGCCCTGGGGGCGCTGGTCGGACGGTATCTGCTGCGCTGGTGACGCCCTAAGGCTAAGGCGCGGCGACGGCTTCCAGGATCGCCTCGCGCACCAGGTCGGGCCGCTCCATCGGCAGGAAGTGGGTGGTGTCCGGCACGGTGTCGACGCGGATGCGGCCGGTGACGGCGAGTCGCTCCAGGCCTTCGTCGAGGCGGCCGGGCGAGTCGCGATCGGCGCGCAGGATCCGGATCGGGCAGCGCGACGCCTCGAACGCGGCCCAGGCGTCATGGCCCTGGTGGACGTAGTTGGAGACTTCCCATTCCGGCGCGCAGGCGAGCGTCACCGTGCCGTCGGGCAGGTCGTGGAAGCCGGCGGCGACAAAGTCTTCGAGCATCGCCTCGGTCCAGGTGCGGAAGGCGCCGCGGCCGCGATAGCCCTCCACCGCCGCCGCGCGGCTCGGAAATACCCGGCGCCGGCGCAGCGCGCCCTGCACCATCGGCGAGACGCCGATGACCTCCGATGACGCGTGCACGGCGTCGGGCGGCCGGATGACCGGGTCGAGCAGGGCCAGCGCCCGCACCCGCTCCGGCGCTCCGGCCGCGGCCAGCAGCGAGGCCGTGCCGCCCATCGAGTGGCCGCTCAGCGCCACGCGCTCCAGCCGCATCGCCTCCAGAAACGCCAGCAGATCGTCCTTCAGGTCGAGCCAGGAGGTGCGCGGATAGCCGGTGGTTAGGGTGGTGGCGCCGTGGCCCCGCTGGTCGGGCGCCAGGATGCGCAGGCGGCTCGCCAGCGGCGACAGGATCGTCCGGTAGGCGCGGGCGTTGAAGCCGTTGGCGTGCAGGAAGACGACGTCGGGCGCGCGGTCCTGCGGTCCGTAGTCGAGGTAGGCCATCTCGCCGTCGCCGTGCGAGGTCTTCAGGCCGACTCGGCCGACGCGGGGCTGGTAACGGGCGACGGCGTCCAAGGGCGGCTCCTGATCGGTTTGGGCGCCCCGAGTGCTAGGCTGGGTCCCTTGGGTAAGTCCAGATCGCGAGGCGGGAGATGAAGCTGCGGACCATCGGCTACGAGGCCGCGACGCAAGCGGCGGTGATCGCCGCGCTGAAGGCGGCCGGCGTCGAGGTGCTGATCGACGTGCGCGCCGTGCCGTCGTCGCGCCGGGCCGGCTTTTCCAAGCGCATCCTGGCCGCCAGCCTCGGCGAGGCCGGGATTGACTATGTGCACCTGCAGGCGCTGGGCACGCCGAAGGCCGGCCGCGAGGCGGTGCGCGCCGGGCGGCCGGCCGAGATGCGGACGATCTACGAGGCGCACCTGGAGGAGCCCAGGGCCCAGCTCGAACTCGCCCAGGCGCTCGAGATCGCCCAGGAACGATCCGCCGCGCTGCTTTGTTATGAAGCCGATCCGGGCCATTGCCACCGGCGCATCGTCGCCGAGCGGCTGGTGGAACTGGACGCGTTCGACGTGGAAGACCTGAGCCCGTGAGCGGGGTTCAGTGAGCGTCCTTCTTGTCCGCCGGGGCCTGGCCGGTGGCGGCCTGGATCAGGGCGGCGATGCGATCGGTCGAGTCGGCGGCCTGGTTCAGCATCTGCATGGGCGCGGAGCCGGGTCGGACCGCGGCGGCGACCTGGCTCGCGGCCGACTGCGCCATGGTGATGGCGGCGTCGGACGCGGCGGTGATCTTGGCCGAGGCCGCGGTCACCGCGTCCTGATAGATGAAGCCATAGGTCGGATAGACGGTGGTGCCGAGATCGTGGGACGGATCGTTCCACACCTTCACCTGGCTCCAGTCGCCGTTCGGCGAGACGTCGACCACGGTGACATTGCGCTCGACGTGGCCGCGGCGGCCGTCGATCAGCGACCAGTTGGCCTGGCTGATCTGGATCACCCGGTCGGTCAGCACCTGGCTGACCACCGCGACGTGGCCCAGCCGCATGCGGCCGCTGGGACGGAAGCAGAGCACGGCGCCCGCCTTGGGCACGAAACCGGTCTCGTACTTGCCGGCCGCCTGACTCCACCAGGTCCAGGCGTCGCCGAAAATCTGGATGCCCGACACCAGCCGGGCGAAGGGAACGCACTGCCAGTAGTCGTCGGCAAAGGCGCCGCCGGGCGCGAGCGCGACGAAGAGGGCTAAAAAGAGGGCGCCGAGAGAAGCTCTCGCTCGTCCAAACATGCTGGTGATGTCTCCCGCCGCCGACACATGAGGGCATAAACGTGCCTTGCGCGGATGAAAAGAGTCTTTACCGCGCCGGGGCGGTCGCAAGTTTGTGAGCCGGCCTCGAGCTCCACCACAGTTTCATGCGGTCGCGGGCGGGTCGCTCGACCAGATGATGCGCCGCGGCGGCGATCGGAATCACCGAGAACGCAAAGACAATCCACACCGGCCAGGGCAGTTGCTTGCCGCTCAGCGGCGTCAATCGGGCCGCTATATTGACGAAGAACAGCGACCACGGAATCGAGACCATGTAGATGCAATAGCTTATCTCGCCCAGATACACGAGGATCGGCTGACTCATTAGTCCGCTGCCGGCCTTGGAAGCTTGCGCCAACGAAATAATGAGGCCCGCGCAGCCCAGGATGATCAGAATGTCGGGCGCCCCGAATTGGGCAGCCGCGAGCACGGCCGCGCCGAAAAATGCGGCGCCGGCGAGCGCCTTGCGTCGATCCGCCACGCGCGATCGCCAGGCCAGATATAGGGCGGCGCCGAGGATAAAACAGGGGATAATCCGCAGCGCGCCCCACGCGATGGTCGCCACGTCGAGCGGAAAGCCGGTGATTCGCTGGAAGATCACGGCGGCGCCCACGAACAGCACGGCCGCCCCGGCCACCGCCGCGGCAGGCCGGCGGCGGAGGCTCGCGGCCAGTAGCGCGAAGGCCGGAAAGCCGAGGTAAGCGAACCACTCGGCCGAGATCGACCAGGAGGGATGGTTCCAGCCGGCCACCGGCGCGAATCCCCACGCCTGCACGAGCAGCAGATTGGCCGGCAGGGCGGCCAGCGAGACGACGTTGCGGTCGATCGTGACGCCGGCCGCCAGCGCCACGCCGCCCATCAGCCCGACCGCGATCAGGGTGGCGAGGTGCATCGGATAGATCCGCGCCAGCCGCGCCCAGAGGAAATCGCCGTAGCGGAACTGGCCGGTCTCGAACGCCGGCAGATAGACGTGGCAGAGGATGAAGCCGGAGAGGATGAAGAACAGCTCCACGCCCAGGTGGCCGGTCGCGACGATGGGCGGGGTGTGGGCCACGGCCAGACTCGGCCAATAGTGGTAGAGCACCACCCACGCGGCGGCGAAGAACCTGAGCGAGGTCAGCGATTTGATGTTCGCCGGGGCCGGCATGGACGCAACTGTCTCTCTGCGGGCCAGCTTTGCGGCTCGCGCACGGCGACGCTGCAATTGGTAAGCCAGCGGTTAAAGGAAGCTGTAGGGGTCGACGTCGATGGTCAGCCGCACCTGGCCGGGGATCTTCACCCGGGCGCGCCAGGCGGCCAGGAACGCCTGCAGGTCGACGCCGCGGTCGGCGCGGACCAGAAATCGCTTGCGCCGGCGCCCGCGCACCAGGCTGAACGGCGCATCGGCCGGGCCGAACACGTCGACGCCCTCGGCGTTGGGCGCGGCGGCGGCGAGGTCGCGCAGGAAGCGGTCGAGACCGGCCGGATCTTCGCCCGAGACGATCAGCGCGGCGAGGCGGCCGAACGGCGGCAGGCCGGCGGCCTCGCGCTCGGCCATCTCCAGCGCGACGAAGGCGTCGCGGTCCTGCGCCGCCAGGGTCTGCATCACCGGATGCTCGGGCGCCCAGGTCTGCAGCAGCGCCCGGCCGGGACGCGCATGCCGACCGGCGCGGCCGGAGACCTGGGCGAGCAGCTGGAAGGTGCGCTCGGCGGCGCGCAGGTCGCCGCCGCGCAAGGAGAGGTCGGCGTCGACCACCCCGACCAGGGTCAGGTTGGGGAAGTTGTGGCCCTTGGCCGCGCCCTGGGTCGCGACCAGGATGTCGAACTCGCCGGCCGCCATGGCCTCGATCAGGGTGCGGGCGGCCTCCCCACTGGTGACGGTGTCGGACGAGAACACCGCCAGCCGCGCCTCCGGAAACAGCGCCCGCGCCTCCTCCTCCACCCGCTCCACGCCGGGCCCGATCGAGACCAGGCTGTCCTTGGCGGCGCAATAGGGGCAGCGCTCGGGCTTGGGCATGGAGAAGCCCGTCAGGTGGCAGACCAGCCGGCCGCTGTAACGATGCTCGACCAGCCAGGATTCGCTGTCCGGCGCGCGCAGCCGCTCGCCGCAGGCCCGGCACAGCACCAGCGGGGCGTAGCCGCGGCGATTGAGGAACAGCAGCACCTGCTCGCGCCGCCCCAGCGTCTCCACCATCGCCTTCACCAGCGGCGGCGACAGCCAGCGGCCGGGCTCCGGCGGCGTCTCGCGCAGGTCGACCAGCGAGATCTCGGGCAGCACCGCGCCGCCGTGGCGGCTGGCCAGCCGCAGCCAGCGGTAGCGACCGTTCTGCGCATTCCACAGCGTCTCCAGCGACGGCGTCGCCGAGGCCAGCACGACCGGCGCATCCCCCAGCTTGGCGCGGGCGACGGCGAGGTCGCGGGCCTGGTAGATGAAGCCGTCCTCCTGCTTGTAGGAGGCGTCGTGCTCCTCATCGACGACGATCAGGCGCAGCGCGCGGAACGGCAGGAACAGCGCCGAGCGCGCGCCGACGACGATCCGGCACTTGCCCAGCGCCGCCGCTTCCCATACCCGCCGCCGGCGCTGCGGCGCTAGCCCCGAGTGCCACGCCGCCGGCGCCGCGCCGAAGCGAGCCGCGATGCGGGCGATCACCGCCTCGGTGAGGGCGATCTCCGGCAGCAGGATCAGCACCTGAGCGTCCGGATCGCGGCGCAGGACCGCCGCGGCGGCCTCCAGATAGACCTCGGTCTTGCCCGAACCGGTGACGCCGTCGAGCAGCGCGACGCCGAAGCCGCCCGCGCCCACCATCGCCTGCAGGCCGGCAAGGGCGGCGGCCTGGCTGGGGTTGAGCTGCGGCGCGGCGTGATCCGGGTCGGGCGCTTCGAAGTCGATCGGCGGCGAGCGTAGTTCCTCGGCCAGCACCCCGTCGGCCAGCAGCGCCGAGACCACGCCGGAGCTGACGCCCGCCGCCCGGGCCAGAGCCGCCGGGGCGAGCGCCGCCGCGGCCGCCGCCGCGATCACCCGGGCTCTAGCCGGCGTCATCCGGGCGGGATCGCGACCGGTGAGCCCTACCACGCGCTCGGCCTTGGCTTTCGGCGCGCTGGAGCCGCGCAGGGCGATGGCCAGCGGCTGGCCGGCCTGGTCGACCGCATAGCGCGCCGCCCACTCGATGAAGGCGAGGCTTTCGGGCGGCAGCGGCGGGGTCTCGATCCGGCCCGCCACCGGCTTCAGCGCCCGGTTGACGCCGGCGCCGTCGCGCAGGCCCGTGACCACCCCGCGCACCAGGCGCGGACCCAGCGGCGCGGCGACGACCTCGCCCAGCTCAAGCGCCATGCCTTCGGGCTCGGCGTAGTCGAACGCCTCCGGCAAAGGCAGCGGCAGGAGGACCTGGGCGATTCTCACGGAGCCGAGGTCATCGCCGAGTTTCGCCCCCCCGTCGAGCGCCGCGCGGGCCGTTTCGACGTTTTCGGCGGCCGCCGCAAGCCAGTGTTAACGCAACAGGGGTCTTGATCTGTTCCCTTGGAGAGACGGGCCCGCCGACGGCGGCGTCCGCGAGATGGGCGGGGTTGTACATTGACCGACTTGCTGCGCACCGACGCGCATGAATGGGCCCGGGACGAAGCCATCCGCGCCTTCCTGAAGAGCCGGCCGGAGTTCCTGCGCGACGACGCCGAGCTGTTGCAGGCGCTGGGCCTGCGGCCCGACGCCGCCAATGTGGTCGACTTCGGCCCCGCGGCGCTCTCGCGCGTCGCCATGGCGCATCGCAAGGAGAGCAGCGTGCGCCGCCGGCTGGAGGCGACCGCCCGGGCCAATTTCGACGCCCAGACCCGCACTCACGAGGCGGTCATCGAGGTGATCGCCGCGCGCAACCACGCCGACCTGGCGCGGCGCCTGGACGAGCTGGCCCGCTCGCACTTCGGCCTCGCCACCGCGGTGATGGCGCTGGAGGGCCCGGACCGCGTGCCCGCCGGCTGGCGGCCGCTGGCCGAGGGCCAGGTCGACCTGATCCTGGGACGCGGCAAGCCGGCCCGGCTCGGCGTCGCGCCAACGGCGATGGGGCTGTTCGGCGCCGTGGCCGCCGAGGTCGGCAGCGTGGCGCTGGTGCGGCTGACGCTCTGGGCGGCGCCCCGCAGCGGCGTGCTGGCGTTCGGCGCCGGCGATGCGGAGGCGTTCGCGCCCGACATGGGTCACGAACTGATCGATTTCCTGGCCCGGGTGGTCGAGCGGACCGCCGAGCGATGGCCGCTGCTCTGACCAGCCCCCGCGAGGCGCTGGCCGCCTTCCTCGAGCACATGGCGCACGAACGGCGGGCGAGCCCGCGCACGATCGACGCCTATCGGGCGGCCGGCTCGGCCTATCTCGGCTTCCTCGAGCAACATCTCGGCGGCGGCGTGACGCTGGCGGGCCTCGGCGCGCTCAGCGCCGGCGACATCCGCGCCTTCCTGGCCTATCGCCGCGAGGCGCTTTCGGCGCGGTCGCTGTCGCAGACGCTGTCGGCGGTGCGCAGCTTCCATCGCTACCTCGACCGCCGGCTCGGCACGCCCTGCGCCGGCCTGGCGCTGGTGCGCGGGCCCAAGGTGGTTCCGGGCGCGCCGAGGCCAGTAAGCGAGGACCAGGCGATGGGCCTCTTGACCGAGGCCGGCGCCGATCCCGACCGCGAGGCGTGGGAAGCCCGGCGCGACGAAGCGGTGCTGGCGCTGCTCTACGGCTGCGGCCTGCGGATCTCCGAGGCGCTATCGATCAAACGCTCGGACGCGCCGCTGGGCGCCTCGCTGCGCATCCTGGGCAAGGGCGCCAAGGTGCGGCTGGCGCCCGTGCTGCCGCTGGTGCGGGCGGCGGTGGACGCCTACCTGGAGCTGCTGCCGTTCGAGCTCGCGCCCGACGCGCTCCTCTTCCGCGCCGCGCGGGGCGGGCCGCTGCCGCCGCGGCGGGTGCAGGAGCTGATGGCGCGCTTGCGCGGCCGGCTCGGCCTATCGGAACGGGCGACGCCGCACGCGCTGCGCCACTCGTTCGCCACCCACCTGCTGGGCGCCGGCGCCGACCTGCGCTCGATCCAGGAACTGCTCGGCCACGCCTCGCTCTCGACCACCCAGCGCTACACCGCGGTGGACGCGGCCGGCCTGCTGGCCGCCTACGGCAAGGCGCACCCGAAGGGCTAGCCGACCCGCGCCCTGATCCAGGCCGACGACTCTTCGATCGCCCGGCCGCCGGCGCTGATCATGGCGAAGAACGGCCAGATGTGGACCATGTCCGGCCAGATGCGCAGCGTCACGTCGACCCGCGCCAGGCCGGCGGCCTCGGCCAGCTGGGTCGAGTCGGAGAGGAGCACCTCCTCCGACCCGACCTGGATCAGCATCGGCGGCAGGCCGGCGAGGTCGGCGAACAGCGGCGAGGCCCGTGGTGTCCGGCGGTCGCCGTCGCCCAGATAGCCCGCGGCGAATTCGTCGATGCCCTGCTGGGTGATGATGAAGTCGGTCTGCGCCTTCGCGGCGTAGGCGGGGCTGGCGTTGGTCAGGTTCACCCACGGGCTGATCAGGTGCAGGCCGGCCGGGAGCGGCAGTCCGGCGTCGCGGGCGGCGACCGCGCAGGCCACGCTGAGCCCGCCGCCGGCGCTGTCGCCGGCGATCACCGTGCGGGCCGGGTCGCGGCCGAGGGCCAGCAGCGCGCGCCAGGCGCTCAGGGCGTCGTCGTGGGCGGCCGGAAACGGGTGCTCGGGCGCGAGGCGGTAGTCGACCACGAACGCCGTCGCCTGCGCCGCCTCGGCCATCCTGGCCACCATCGTGCGATGGCTGGCGCAGCCGCCGAGGCAGTAGCCGCCGCCGTGCAGGTAGAAGATGGTCCGGTCGGCCACGGCGCCCGCCGGCGCGATCTTCTCGGCCGGCACGCCGCCCAGCGTCATCGCCTCGACGAGGCAGGACTCGGGCGGCGGGACCGAGGCGCCCATGGCGTCGATGCCCATCCGGCGTTCGGGCCAGGACGGGCGCGGCGCGTCGGGCGCCGCGGCGAATGCCGCCATGGCGGCTTGCAGGCCGGCGACTTCAGGGTCTCTCCACTCGGGCATCGACGCTCCTCCAGGCTTTCGCGCGAGGGAACGCGGCTCACCCAGGGGCCGTCAAGCCTGCATGGTCCAGCCTTCGACGCCCATCGCCGCCTGGCGCGAGGCCTCGGAGCGGGTCGGGTGCGGGTGGCAGGTGCGGGCGACATCCTCGGAGGCGGCGGCGAACTCCATCGCCACGCAGTATTCGGCGATCAGCTCGCCGACGTCGGGCCCCACCATGTGGACGCCGAGCACGCGGTCGGTGGCAGAGTCGGCCAGCACCTTCACGAAGCCTTCCGCCTCGTGGTTGACCTTGGCGCGAGCGTTGGCGGTGAACGGGAACTTGCCGATCTTGTAGGCGACGCCGGCGGCCTTCAGCTCCTCCTCGGTCTTGCCCACGGAAGCCACCTCCGGGAAGGTGTAGATGACGCTGGGGATCACGTCGTAGTTCACGTGGCCGGCCTTGCCGGCGATCAGCTCGATGCAGGCGACGGCCTCGTCCTCGGCCTTGTGGGCCAGCATCGGCCCGTGGGTGACGTCGCCGATCGCCCAGACGCCGGCGGCGGCGGTCTTGAAATGGTCGGTGTCGATGAAGCCGCGCCGATCGGGGACGACGCCGACGCTCTCCAGTCCCAGACCGTCCGTATACGGACGCCGGCCGATGGCGAGCAGCACGTAGTCGGCGCTGAGCGTCTCGGCGGCGCCGCCGGCCACCGGCTCGACGGTGAGCTCGACCGACTTCGCGCCGGCCTTGGCGCCGGTGACCTTGGCGCCCAGCTTGAACACGATCCCCTGCTTGGCGAGCGAGCGCTGGAAGGTCTTGGCGGTCTCCTCGTCGACCCCGGGGGTGATCCGGGGCAGGAACTCGACCACCGTCACCTGCGCGCCCAGCCGCCGCCAGACCGAGCCCAGCTCCAGCCCGATCACCCCGGCGCCGATGACGATCAGGCTCTTGGGGACCTCCGGCAGGGCGAGCGCGCCGGTGGAATCGACGATGCGCTTCTGGTCGACGACGACGCCGGGCAGCGGCGCCGGCTCCGAGCCGGTGGCGATGACGATGTTCTTGGCGTCCAGCGTGCTCACCGCGCCGTCGGCGCCGGTCACCTCGACCTTGCCGGGGCCGGCGATCTTGCCCGCGCCCTTGATCCAGTCGACCTTGTTCTTCTTGAACAGGAACTCGACGCCCTTGGTGAGCTGGCCCACCGAGACGTCCTTCTGGGTCATCATGGCCGGCAGGTTGAGCTTGGGCGTGACGTCGATGCCCAGGCCGGCGAAGTCCTTGCCGGCCATCTCGTAGAGCTCGGAGGCGTGCAGCAGCGCCTTGGACGGAATGCAGCCGACGTTGAGGCAGGTCCCGCCCAGCGTCGCCCGCTTCTCGACGCAGGCCGCCTTCAGTCCAAGCTGGCCCGCCCGGATCGCCGCATTGTAGCCGCCCGGACCCCCGCCGATGATGACGACGTCGTACTCAGCCATGCTTGCTCAGCCTCCGATATTGCAGGGGCGGGATATAGGCATTCCGAGCGGCGGGGTCAGGCGGATTCGGCCTCGGCGGTCCAGTCAATCACTTGCAGGCCCGGTACACGCCCGAATTCACGAACATTGCCCGTAACCACCCCCCAGCCGCGACGGAGCGCTTGGCCGGCGATCAGTGTGTCGAAGGCGCCAATGGACTGTCCGGCACGCTTCAAATCCGCTCTGAGGCCCGCGGCGGCTGCGGCGTCCTCTAGCGAAAACTCAGCGACGACCATGTGGTCGAACAGCGCATGGGCGCCGGCCAGTTGGGCGGATGGGCGCGCACTGAT
>Ga0302326_10030113_pt1 | contig 10870 bp, 11 predicted proteins | sample Palsa_T0_3_FD_202264 | JGI IMG/M metagenome (GOLD analysis project Ga0302326, IMG submission 202264) | Peat permafrost microbial communities from Stordalen Mire near Abisko, Sweden - Palsa_T0_3 | ecosystem: Environmental > Terrestrial > Soil > Palsa > Peat permafrost | place: Sweden: Abisko...
AGTAACGGTACCGTAAATGCGTTGTGCAAGAACGGAATACGTCACCCACCGACAACGGTCAGCAACGTACTAGAAAAGGAAATACGATGAGCGACACTGATCTCGGCTACTACATCCGGTATTACCAGCACTTTGGCGAAGGTGTCCCTCCACAGGCCACACGAGTTGGTCCATTTGCTGATCAGGACAGCGCGGACAGCGTGCTCACGGAAATCCTCCGCGACCCAATAAACAAGACCGACGTCCAACTGGTCCTTCGACAGGAAATTGTGGTCGGCCGGAGTGGGTGACCCCCTTAGGCGCGAGGCTGCGGCGGAAAGAGCCTGGACGTCGTTGCTCCAAACTATTCGGGTCACCGGGGAGTACGGGCACTAACTAGTCGACGTGGTGTTGCGGGGCACCGAACGGGATCACTGGCCACGGCTGACTGGTGTCCACGATCTCGCAGTTGCTCATCGGCGGGATGTACGCGGGGGAGGGGCCACCGACGTAGCTGCCCGGGTTGGACCAGCAGCGTTGGAATGTTCCGTCGGGGCGGATCGGGCCGTCGCACAGTATCGACCCCATCTGGGTGATGCAACCTGGCATCGGGTCGCCGGGGTAGGCGGAGGCGACGGGGGCGATGGATAGCGGGTAGACGATCGCCGCGGTTGCCGCCACCAACGCCGTCGCACGGCGAGGGATCGTCGTCGTCACGGCGTCGTCCTTTCGCGATTGTCGAACGCCACCAGATACGACAATCACTATCCGCCAACCCGGTCATCATCGCGACGCTTCGGGGAACAGCGCGGGTGGCGATAGACGCGGCACGGGCCGGGCGACTTGGGCGTGCCCTCAGCCGGCCCGCTCATCCGGGGCCTCGATCAGCCGCGCATACCAGGCGCGCACGCCGTCGACATCAGGCCAGTGCGGCCGCGTCGAGTGGTGCCGCCACCGGCGCCCGGGTGAAGCTTTGCGCGCCGCCGGCATGTTTTCGTTGCCGACCAGCAACACCACCGGCCAGTTGTCCTCGCTCCACCGGGCGCCGCAACATGCACACCAATACGACGTGGTGCAGTACCGGCCACCGTCCCACTCAACGGACTCGGCGTCGACCAGCGCCCTGACGCCCGCAGCTAGGGCGGTCGGGCACCAGCTCAGCATCCAGAACGTTTGAACCAGCCGATCCGGGCATTCTGATCCACTGTGCGTGTTCACGTCGCGTCTACCCTTTCAGTGCTGACAGTGACAAGCCACGCCGGTGACCGGCACCGGGAACCATCCCGGGACGGCGTCCCGTCGAATCCGTGCCAGCTGCAATTGGTTGCTCCCGCGCCACGACACCGCTGGGCGACTTCGCCACGAGTCCTGATCCCGAGTTACTTGGCCCTTAATAGTCACGAATCACAGTGTGGCACCGAGGGATGCACGCTCCCTGCGCCGCGAAACCGGCCGCCGCGGTACATGGAAAACCACCGGCCTGCCGTCGATGGTGCTGTGGCAATCCCGGGGGCAGTTTTGTCCGGTTAGCGGGAGCGGCCGTAGCCGCGGCGCGGCGCATCCCAGTCGCGGCCGGGCAGCTCGCGCATGCTGCGGCGCCAGCGCAACGCGTCGTCGATCGGGGTTACGCTCGCACCACCACCGGCCGACTGATCAGACAGGCGCACCCCGGGCGGCGGTGCGAAGACGACGGCCCCCCGAGATGCGAAATAGGTCAGCACGTCGTGGGCCACGACCAAGGCACTTAGGGCATCAGGGCAGTGCTGACCGGCTGACCAGGTGCAGGCCGCGGCCTCCAGCGCGGGGAAGTGACCCGCGAGTCTTACGGTACCGACCTCGAAGCCTTGCAATAGCGCCGCGGCTCGCGCCACAGCGTCCCCGCCACCACGGCCGCTGCCCTTAGGCGGCCAGGCGGTGATCTTGATCGGACGGTCAACCTTGGCCCGGCTCAACGCTTCCCGCAGCACTCTGGTGTAGGTCTCGCGGGCTGCAAACGCCTCCACCACGATCTCGGAGCCCCCGACGTCAATGGCCAATGCCACCGCGGCCCGCGCCCACTCATCGGACGTCATGGGGCGGGACAGGTCGGCGATCACGGCCACCACGCCGTCGCCGGTCATCGACGCCGCCACCAGCCCGCAAGCGTCACCGCTGCCGCTGTCGGACGGGTCGACGCCCACGACGGTGCGCACCGGGCGCTGCGGCGCGGCGGGCAGGCGCCACTCGTCCAGCCAGGTGCGCTTGATCAGCGCACCCTCGGGGTTGGCCGGCACGCCCTGGAACAGGCTGAACCACGCCCTGTCGCCCACAGCCCGGCGGATGTCGGCGAAGCTCTCGGCGGTCCGGCCGGCCAGCGCGGAGATCATGGCGACCCCCGGCGCCCGGTCCAGCGCGTCGGGGATGCCCGCTTCGGCGATCGCCGGAATGTTCAGGTAGGTCCAGTGATCCGGCTCCTCGGACAGCAATGTGCCGATCAAGTCTTGCTCGTGGAATCTGGAACTGATGATGACCACGGACGCGCCGGGCATCAGCCGCGTCAGCAGTGTTGAGCGGAATTCGTGCAGAACACGGCGGCGATGAGCGGCGCTATCAGCCTCAAGCTGGTTTTTGATCGGGTCGTCGATCAGCAGCAGGTCGGCGCCGAACCCGGTGATCCCGCTTAGGATCCCCGCGGCCAGCAGACCGCCGCCTGCGGCAGGCGAACCGTCAGGCGCGCGGCGATCGACCTGCCATCGCCCGACCGCGGCCCGGTCGGATCGCAGCGCAAAGCCGAGCAGGTCGGCGTTCTGCGAGATCAGGACCCGGGCAGCGTGGCTGTGCTCCCAAGCGAGGGAGTCGGCGTAACTGGCGCTGATCACGTTGGCCTGCGGGTTGTGCATCAGGGCGAACAACGGCCCGATCACCGAGACCAGCAGCGATTTTCCCGTGCGAGGACTCGTCGAGATCAGGTAGCGCCCGTCGCCGTCGATCACGGCGTGGGCCAGCGCATCTGAGATCAGCGCGATCGTCGGGGTGACGTTGTAACCGGGAATCAGCCGGCAGGCCAGCTCGGCGGGCGTGGCCGGCCGCCGACGTGCACGACAGGCGGCCAGGGCGCGGGCACCCGCGAGGGTTGTAATCGAGGATGTGTCACTCACTGGGCAAGGATGGCGGATCGGGATGCAGACGAGCGGTCAGCTGGCGGGAATTTTGATGCAATTTCGCGCACGTTCTCCGCGGCGCCCGGCGAGGGGGGGCTTGCCCGAACGGCCCGGCGCCGCGCGCCGAGTTCCGTTGCGCGGCAAGGCGATCCGGGCCGCCGGGTGCGCCGAGTTCCGTTGTGGGACAAGGCGATTCGTGCCGACCAGCAGTCCGAGAACCGTTGCGCGACAAGGCTTTAGAAGCCGAAGTCGTCGGTCGGGAAACGGAAACCTTGTCTGGCTCCTGTCCAGCTAAGTCGACCTGGGAAACACTACTTCGTGTCGGGGCACAAATAGTCCTGTGCGGCGTGCACGAGCAGAACGGCCTTCGTCATCGTTATCCCCTTGATACCCGCTTCGACGTTATTGGCCGCGTTGATCGGTGATGTACCGGACCGCAGGTCGTCGCAGATCACTTCGCCCGGCAGCCTGGAGCTTGCCGACGGTTTCCTCGGGGCGGCCCGTATCGTTTCCGACCGCTGGGCACCTGCGTCTCGATTGCCTCGCAGTCAATGAATTTGCTCGATCACGCGTCCAATGCACCAAGAACTCTTATCTTCAGAGCATGGGGAGGCGAACTTCGCTGGGGGCTGCATTCGCTGTGACCTCTATTGTGCTGGCGCCGGCGCTCGGCGCCTGTGTTGGGATTAGAGACCCCTTCCCGACAAGGACGGTGACGGCAACAGCGCCCGCCAACACGCCCACCCCGACGCCCACTACGTCACAGGAGGACGCGATCCGCGTGTGGCATAACGGAGCGCGAGTACCGCTACAAGAGATACGCGATGCAGCGGATAAGATCGTCAAAGCAGCAGAGGCTTTTGATCTCACCAGCATGGGGATTGCCTGCCAGGAACAACGCGATGCCGTCGAGCAGGTCCAGCAGCGCATGCCAAGCCCCGACCCTGACCTAACCGCTCAACTTCAGAAAGCTCTCAGCGACTACTCCGCCGCCGCGACCATCTGCACCACGGCGGTGGAGAACCGCAACCTTGATGACTTCAAACAAGCAACCACCCTTGTCAACGAGGCGAACAACTACATGGACGACGCCCAAATAATCCTGCAGGCCGATCTCGGGGAATCGCCGCGAAGCCCTTCGCCGAGCGAATCCACGGCAGCAGTAGATCCCGAGCAGGACAGCGTCCAACAGCTGCAGCGGCTCGCGAACTCGGACCGCGCTTTCGTTAAAGCAAACCTCGCTGATTGGTGGATCCCCCAACTCAGCTCCAAGAGTTCCATTGAACCCTGGACTTTCGACAAGGAAGACGGTACGACGTACGACCCTGTGCGGATCTTGCGGGAACATCAGCAGCTCCGTCAGAAGTATCCCGGAATAGTCAGACTGCTGTGGGCGGGCGACTGGTCGACATTCTCCGCGCCAAACTATTGGGTCACCGTTGCCGCCAACACCTTCCCAGAGTCGGCTGGCGCCCTGGAATGGTGCAGAAGCCAAGGTTTCGACCAGGACCACTGCACCGCCACGCACCTACTCAATTGAGCAGTCGGACGCCTCTGGGGGCTGGGGCGGACTCCTGTCAGATACCGCCACGACATTTACCGTACGCGGCGGCCGTGCAGGGTCCGGGTGTCCGCGGCTGCGGCCATCTATTTAGAGTGTAGCCAAGACAGGGTTATATCTGCGCACCATATCCCATATAACTAGGGTCGATTTCATATTGTTAGGCGGTCTGCTAGAATAAGTCTTAGAACCTAAATCAACACCGAGAGGGCGTAGCGCCATGGGTAACGGGCAGATCGTCGGATACCAGCGCGTCAGCACTGCCGAGCAGAACACCGAACGCCAGCTCGACGGTATCGAGGTCGACAAGATGTTCACCGACCACGCCAGCGGTAAAGACACCCGCCGGCCCGCGCTCACCGAGTGCCTGGGCTACGTGCGCGAGGGCGACGAGCTGGTCGTGCATTCGATGGACCGGTTGAGCCGGTCGGTCATCGACATGCTCACCACGGTCAACGATCTGGCCGGCCGCGGTGTGCGGATCCGGTTCGTCAAGGAGGGTCTGACGTTCGGCGACACCGACGACCCGTGCGGCGAACTCATGCTGACCGTGATGGCCGCGGTCGCCCAGTTCGAGCGGTCATTGCTGCTGGAACGCCAACGTGAGGGCATCGCCATCGCCAAGGCCAAGGGCAAGTACAAGGGCCGTAAACCGTCGCTGTCGGACAGGCAGGCCACCGAGGTCGCTGGCCGCCTGGCTGCCGGTGAGTCGGCGTCGGCGCTGGCGCGTGAGTTCAAGGTCAGCGTGGCCACGGTTTACAACTGCCGCGCCCGCAGTGACAGCGCCGCCCGGTGACCGGCCGACCGATGAGCGCATCAGAACAGAACCAACCAGCACCGGCCGACGCCTGTCCTGTGTCGGTGCCTCGCTGGTGGTCATCTCGGCCTACAGGTCCGCTTCCGATTCGGCTGCGGCGAGCCGGTCCTGGCCGGGCGTGGCTCGGGCACATTTAGGGCAGCCGTGGCCGCGGGCTCTGCTGCCGACAACTGCCGCCCAACTGTGATCGCAGCGGGGACACAGCCACCACACTTTGCGTCCACTGCCGACCGTGACATTGGCGGGCGTCAGCCGGCCATTTTTGATGATGTCCCATTCTGCCGCTAAGTCTGGGCGCTCGGTTGCGAGGGAATGCTTAATTGGCCGCTTTACTTCGGCGTCGGCTTCCTCTGTTGCCCAGGGTGATTGGGCGGCAAGGTAACGCTTGTAGTGACGGGCTTTGAACCCGAGGTCGTGAAGTTTTTCCAATGTTGCTTTGGCTCTGACTAGTTCGCTTGAGAACAGTGGAACCACGACGTCGCGCTTGCTGGTCGGGGGTATCGCTTCGCGCACTCTGATAACCGTCCACCCGAGTTCGGCGAGCATCTGCGTTTTGCGCTTGTCCTTCTCGAGGCTGCCGGGTTGTCTGTGGAAGTAGTTCCCATCGAATTCGATGATGACTTTCCATGCCGGGCAGATCATGTCGCACAGAAGGTTTTTGCCTGCGGCGGTGTGAATGACTTCGTGTGCCGCGTCGATCGGTACGCCGGCGGCCTGTAGTTCGTGCCGTAAACGGATCTCTTCGACGCTCGTGCCCCAGAGAGTGCATTGAGGACAGCCACGTGCCTTGACGCGATTGTGAATCGTCGCCTGCCAGGGATGGCCTTGATCGCATTGCCACCAAACTGATTTGCCGCTTCTCCAAGTGACGTCGGATGCAGTCAAGGAGCCGTTGAGTGTTGGATGCCACTGCGCGGCTATTTCGGGATCGCGTTCGGCGAGCGACTGGCCGGGTTTGGGGACGCTGTTGACGGAGGCGGCACGAATTGTGGCGCAGTGTTTGCACCCGCTGCCGTTGGCGCGGCTGAATACGGGCGCCTCCCACTCGTGAGAAGCGGGTTGGCAACGCCACCAGACTCGCCGCCCGCTTTTGGCTGAGATCTGTTCGGGCGTCAGGGGATAGTTGCGTTCGGGGTGCCATTCGGCTGCGAGTTCGGGGAATCGCTCCGCGAGGGAATGACCTGGTTTCGGTACAGCGTTTTTCTGTCCGGTTGTGCGCCGCTTGCACTCGGGACAACCGGCACCTTTCGCGCGGCTATTGATGACCGCTGACCATTCGTGGGCACATGTTGAGCACCGCCACCAGGCTCTGCGATTGCTGGCGTAGCCAACTTGGTTGGGAGTTAGTTCATCGTTGAGGGTGGGATGCCACTCGGCGGCTGTGTCGGGGAACCGGTCTGCGAATGAACGCCCCGGGAGTACCTTCGCAATCGGCGGCCGCTTCTTCGCGGGCTTTTGCCCGCCGACGCTCGAGACGGCGGGCACGTCTTTAGCGGGGCGCTTGCGACCGTTTCTGCCGCAGTGCGGGCAACCCGGCCACCGAACACGATTTCCTATGATGGCCTGCCATTCATGGCCGCAGCCGGCGCACAGCCACCATGCTTTTGCCTTTTTGGCGAAGCTGACATCGGTTGGCGTGAGCTCACCGTTGAGAGTGGGGTGCCACTCCGCTGCGATCGTAGGTGACCGCTCGGCAAGCGAGTTTCCTTTTGCGGGAACTTCTTTCGCGATCCGGCTGCATTCTGGACAGCCAGAGCCGTGTTGGGTACGGCCGCACACTTGCCGTTGCCACTCGTGGTGGCGGGCTTGGCACTGCCACCACACCTTCTTGTTGCTGGCGTAGCCGACATCGGCTGGCGTGAGGTCGTCGTTGAGAGTGGGATGCCACTCGGCTGCCAACGGCGGGAATCTTTCGGCCAACGACTGGCCCGGTTTAGGTGCGCTATGGGCTTTTCCACCGGCGCGGCGCGCACACGCTGGGCATCCGTGGCCGCGGGTTCGGCTGGCGACTTGCGCCTGCCAGACGTGTTGGCATTTCGAGCAGAGCCACCAGGCGTGCCGCTTGCTGCCGGGTGCCGTGAGTTCTGGGGTCGCGGTGCCATTCTGGGTCGGGTGCCACTCCGCCGCCAAAGCTGGGTGTATGCCGGCGAGCGAACCCGCCCTGCCGCATTTTGCGTCCGTCGGTAGAGGGCTCAGAGAGGTCGCCTGTGTCCTCGATGGCACCGCCATAGCGTAGCCACGAAGTGCGACACACCTTCGCGGCGCGCGGCCCGCTGGCACATACTCGCGCTGCTTAGCACGTATTCGCCGATAGCCCGAGGATCGGAGCCGGCAGCTCAGCCGTCTTCGTCGGACTCTGACTCGTCGGCGGGTAGATCCCAACCTAAGTCCCTAACGGTCCGCGCAATATTCTCGCGGAAGAATGCGAATCTTTGATTCTCCAAACATTTTTCGTGCAGATACAGCGGGTCGACCCCCATGTTCAGCAGGAGCAAAAGGCGGAGTAGCCAGGGAGTGATCGAGGAAATGGCCGACCAATGGTTCCAGCGGTGCTCGAGCGGCACCCTCTTCTTCGCGCCGTGTTGCGGCAACTGATGCGCGAATAAATGCCGGGGATCTGTTAGGCGCTTGGGCAGGTTCTTAACCGATTCGGCGATCTCCGGGACCGCGCCAGCCACCTCTGCCACAACTGCGCGTGCCCGGTCTTGATAACTGACATCGCCGACGTGCCCTACTGCTCTTTCTACCAACGTGCTCACCAATGCCGGCTCTAGGCCCTCGATTTGCAGCTCTTGGGCTTTCGCCTCCGCCGCTGCGGTAGCTGCCCCGCGAATGCTAGCGAGCGCCGTTGTCAGAGTGTCTCCCGGGACGTTAGGGAATGCCGATTGCTCGAACGGAAGCCGGCGATGCATCCCTTCGACAAGCGATGTGAGAACCTGTGTTTTGACCTGCACCGCGGCATCAAAAGGCGTCGCCACGGCCCAGCCCAGGCCGTCGAAATAATCGTTGAGCGGGATCCACTGGGCGAACCGCTCGAGGGTTACCTCCGACGCTGGCAACAAGGTGTCGTTATGAAAGACGCCGCTTTCCGCCGAGAACGCCGGGCCGCGCACGGTGAGCCACGGGCCGTCTGGATTGCGCCGAACTTGTGTCGCACATGCGACCAGATCCGTACGGGCGTCAAGCTGTAGGAACAGGTGCATTAGCACGAGACATCCTGATATGAATCGTATTTCGAGCTCTCGTAACGTCGCCGGCTTTGACGACGCGTAGACTAGCCAATTGCCGGCGGTGGATGACTCAACTGCGAGCGTTGACTCGCTCTCATCGACGATTGCCGATTCCCCGTCGGTCAGGTGGCCGAGCCAGAGGATGTGACCTACGTTGAACCGAATGGCGGTGTAGACGTCGTCGGCGGCGACCAGGGCGCCAAACACCACGGCCTGACCGATGTAGCGGGGGGCATTCCGATAGCCGTGGTTTCGCGCATCAAGCAGCGTGATGGATTCGCCGCTGTCGAGTTGACCGTGCACCGTGATCGGCTGAAACTCCGCGACTGACCGTTCGGCGTGCACGGCCAGGACCGACGCCATATCGCCCACAATGAACGGGGTCGTCGGCTGGTAGTCAGGGACCAGAGCCCCATTTAGAGTTAACGTCAGCTCTGCGCCGACCTCGGCGGTGAGCTCGCCGCGCTGCCGCACGCCCGTCTCAGGTGCCCAAAAGTAACCGAGAGTCATACGTCTTTGTTCGCCCTGTTTCGCCCGGATTGCACGGGCTCGTCAGCGGGTGACCCCGGACAGGGCGATGGCGTCCCGGTCGGCGGCGAGGCTCTTCACGATCTGTGCAACTTTATTCGCCATAGCCATGCCTCCTTTCGTCATTAAGTTCAACAGCAGTGCAACAACTTTCGAAACCACCCAGACTCCGAGGTAACCCGCAGGCTGGAACCACTGGTCAACGACGACTACCATCGTCAGGTTCAGGACGCCACGCCAGAACGACACCAGGGGATCCAGTGTTTCGGCTATTCGTCGACCAGCCGATCAATTATACCTCCGGTGTGCGGCGCTGTTCGTCTTCGTGCATCGACACCGGGCCTCGGTCGCGGATCCGGCAATGCGGGCCGGGTTGAGGCGCGTAAAGCACTGCGCCGCAGGCGCATCGCCACGCCATATGCCTGGCGTTGCAGGTACACCAAACTGAGCTGACAGACCAGCCGGCGTCGCCGTAGGCGTGTCCGTCCGGGCAGCACGTCGGCGGCACAACCACCCAGCCGCGTTCGGTGGGTACGAGGTCGCCAACGAAGTGGTTCGGGAACCCGTCACGACGCGGATCAGCCACCGCGACGTCTTACCCCGAAAGACCGACAAGCCGACGACAAAGCCGCGACAAAAAGCTAGCGTGGCGAGCGACTGAGCGTCACCACGTCGGAGGAGGGCCGCGTGACTTACATGCGCCGAAGGACTCCCGGATGAAACTGACTGGTGCGTTTCTCGCCGAGCGGGCTGAAGCGGTGAATGGTGCGCTGTCCGTTGAGGGTGGCGTCGTGGCGGCACTTACCCAAAACCAGCAGTCAGGAATGATGGATGTTTGTCTTGTACTGCTAGTCCAGGGTGAGCCGGAAAACCCGGACAAGACGGTCAAGATCGCGATCGAGCCACTATCCGCGCCGGTCGAGTCCGTGCAGCCCCAAGTGCTGACGGAGACAGTCTCGGATGAGTCTCTGCTCGTGAACGCGGGCGGGTTTTCGATCGTAGATCTGTCTTTCGAGAAGGCAGATCTGCCCGTGGACGGCATCTACACCATGACTGTTACGGGCCCCGACCACTCCATCTCCTTGCTGTTCAACGTCGGAACAATCTAGCTGCACGGTCGGGCCGCCCCGAGGGTCTGATCAATTCCAGCACTGGCGCCGGCTGGCGTTGCTGCGCGTCGAGTCGTTCCTTGGCGCCGCGCAGGATGGCGAGGACGGCGAGGATCTCCACTCCGGTCAAAACCTCGGGCGGCAGCGCGCTCATGAGCTGCTTCACTTCCCACGCCGCGTCCTCGCGAAGCAACGCCCGGCAGTAAACGGGGGAGCATCATGATTGGCGTGGCTGAGGATTCAGACAAAACGGCCGAAGCGAGCACCACCGCGGAAAACGCCCCTGAGACAGTTGCAGTGGCCGATGGTGCGCCGAAGCCGGCCGAAGACTTAGCCTGGTCGATTGCGGACAACGCGCCGTCGGTAAAGCTCCGGCACCCACTGTCGCCGGAGCTGAAGATTCTGCTGAGCACCGTCGGCGTGGGCGCTGTTGCGCTGGCCGCATTTGTTGCAGGCCAGCACATGATGAAGCAGCGCGCGACAACCGCTCCTAGCTCTGCGCGAAC
>Ga0302326_10030116_pt1 | contig 10869 bp, 6 predicted proteins | sample Palsa_T0_3_FD_202264 | JGI IMG/M metagenome (GOLD analysis project Ga0302326, IMG submission 202264) | Peat permafrost microbial communities from Stordalen Mire near Abisko, Sweden - Palsa_T0_3 | ecosystem: Environmental > Terrestrial > Soil > Palsa > Peat permafrost | place: Sweden: Abisko...
GCCTGTCCCCACACGCTCAGTGAGAAGAAGTGGTTTGGCGCAGGAGCACAACGTCGCTATCGAAGTGGGTACGAAGCAGGCCCAGTGTTTTGCCGTCCAGGCTCCAGTGAAAGTCATCAATGCGATCCGTTTCAAACTCGGTCACGCGATGACCGGGTGAGCCGTCCACCGGCGATACCCACAGGGCGTACAAGCCGTGCTCCCGAATCGGGTAGCCGATGGTTTTCCCGTCCGAGGTATAGCGAATCTCGCCGCCCGCGCGCGGATCGCGCGCGATTATTTTCACCGGCTGAAGGGTTTCAAAATCCAGGATCTTGATGACCACCGGGCCCCCGGTGGTGGGCTGGGTTTGAAATGCCAGATCCTTTCCGTCGGGCGACACGTTGACGCAGCCGCAGGTGAGCAACGCCTCCGAAAGTTGGGTTGACGTGCCTCCGTCGACGGATACTCTCTTTGCCACAAATTTTCCTGAATCGTAGCTGGCGTAAACCAGCCATTTTCCGTCGGGCGAGCACATGGCCGGCGCGTCGTCGCTGCCGGTGGTGAGCTGTGTCCGGTTGCCGCCGGTTGCGTCCGTCCTCCAAATATTCTCCGCATTGCCGCCGCCGCGAGAGTTGGATTGGAAGATGACATAGCGCCCGTGATCGCAGGAGATCGGCGTGAAGGAAGGAAAATCATCGTGCAGCAGCGGCGCGCGATTGCTCCCGTCGGCGTTCATTTGAAAAATGCCACTTTCCTGCTCTACCAGCAGTTTGCCGTCGGGCGTCCACCCAAACCAGTTCGCGGGCGGACGACTGCTGATAGTGGCCGGTTTACCCGCAACCGCACCATCGTAGCTTGCGGTTTGCAGGGTTCCGACGTATTGAGATTGCACGGTTGCGATGGTTTTGCCGTCCGCCGAGAGGCTGATGGTGGGATAGGAATTCGTGTCATTGGTGATCGGCCGGTAAACGCCTTGCGGGTAAGAAATAATGCCGACCTGACTGCGATTGAAATTTGAATCGCGCCCGCTTGCCACCACCAGAATGGCGCTTTGATCGGGCAGCCAGACGGGAGAACTCAGAATCATGTCGGATTTCTTAAAGGTCTGCTTTGCACCCGTCGAAGAATCGAAAAGATCGAGCGCGGACAATGCGGATTGGTCACCAATATATTCAGCCGTCATGATCGATTTCCCGTCGGGGGACCATGCCGGGGAGCTCAATCGGACGGTCTGCTTGGACAACAACTTCTCCCCTGAGCCGTCCGCATTGGCGACGATCAGATCGCCTTCGCCTTCGTTGTGCTTATAGCGGATGAATACGATGTGTGCGCGGTCGGGCGAGTAGCTGAGGTCGCTGCCGATATCGTGGACAATGCGCTCCAGGCTCCCGCCGAGCACGGGCGCGCGATACAAGCTGTATACGTTCTTTTCGGTGGTTTCATCCTTGGTGAAATAAATGGAATTGCCGTCCGGCGAAAAGTTCACGCTGTAGTAGCGGTCGTCGGAAGGGGGAACGATCTGGGTGTTGCTCTTGGTGGGGACATTTCGCAGCCACAGGCTCTGCTGGCCGTTCTCGCGCTGGACGTTCAGGATGTAGTTCGCATCCGGCGAAACCGCCGCCAACGAGGCCTTGCCGGTCTCGGTGACAGGTGTAACTGTAAAGTGTTCGAACCCCGCGGATTTCTTGCGTGAAACATAGGAATAGACGCCGAAAGCCGCCGCCCCTACCAGCGCCAGCAAGATGACCGAGGCGAGAACCAATCCTACTTTGTGCTGGCCGGCCACTTGTCGCACCGAGGAACTGGACGCTGTTTGCACGGACTGTGACGATGCGGCTGCGGCCATTGCTGGTGTGGACCCAGACGGCGGGACGGCTGCGCTGCCGGATGCCTGCGAACTGCTACTCGACGAAACCCGGGCCGACGAGTCGGTTTCCCGCCGCAGGCGTTTCAGGTCGGCGCGAATTTCAGCAGCGACCTGGTAGCGCATCTCGCGGTCCTTTTCCAGCGCCTTCTGCAAAATCTCTTCCAGTTTCGGAGGGATTTCCGGATTGATGCGCAGCGCCGGAGGCGGCACGCGATTCAGGATGGCTTCAAACGTCACTCCGGTTGTGTCGCCGCGGAAGGGCATCAAGCCCGTGGCCATTTCGTATAGGACTGTTCCGAACGAAAAAAGATCGCTGCGCGGATCGAGATCTTTACCGCGAACCTGTTCGGGCGACATATATGCGACGGTGCCGACGGCGGTGCCGGGGCTGGTGAACATATCGGCTAAATCGCCTGCCGTGGCCGTCATCGTGGCCATCGTCCCACCCGCCCGCGCGCTGCCCCTTTGTGCCGGCAGCAGCTTCGCCAGTCCGAAATCGAGAATCTTGGCGTGGCCGCGGTGAGTGACGAAAAGGTTCGCCGGCTTGATATCGCGATGAATAATTCCCTGGGAGTGCGCCGCATCCAGGGCGTCCGCAATTTCGATGGCGATATCGAGCAGCCGGTCGATTTCCAGCGGACGCCCGTTGATCAAGTGCTTCAACGTCGAACCGTCCAGAAATTCCATGGCGATGAAGGCCCTGCCATTCTCCTCGCCAATGTCGTAGATGGTGCAGATGCTCGGGTGATTCAGCGCGGACGCTGCTTGTGCCTCGCGCTGGAAACGTCCGAGGGCCTGCTGATCCCTGGCCACTTCGTCGGGCAGAAACTTCAGCGCGACGAAGCGGTGCAGTCGGGTGTCCTCGGCTTTGTAAACAACACCCATGCCTCCGCCACCGAGGCTCTCCACGATGCGGTAGTGGGAGATAGTCTGGCCAATCAGAGAGGCGTCGCTCATGTGCCCGCGATTCTAGTTTGCAGGTCAGGGCAAGTCAACGATTCCGAAGAAGTACAGCTACGCCAAGCCCGGCATAGCGGTGGTAGGGGCCTGCGGTTCCCAGAATCCGACTTCGGGGACGTCGTCGGAATCCGCCTGAAAACGTAACGTCCGGTTGGCCCGTCACTCGGGAACTATCGATACCGAAATCAGGAAATGCGTGGCGGCGCGGTCAGACGAGATCGCGCAGGGTTAGAGTCACTTCACGGGTTGCGCCGCCGCTGGAGATCTGCAAAGCCAACTTGGAGCCGGGTGCGCCGGAGCGGAGACGCTCGCGGAACTCGGGAAGCGAGACTTGGGTAGCAGGCTTCCCGTCCACCCCGAGGACACGGTCGCCGACCTTCAGACCGGCCTCCGCGGCGGGCCCTCCGGGAACAACGTCGAGCACTTCAAATCCGCCGTCGGCCATATTCAGCCACCATCCAGCACGGTCGTAAGTGTCGCGCAAAGCATCGTTGGCGTTGCGTTCAAAAATGAGTTGCTGGCGGGCGTAATCGAAGGTGATGTTGAAGCGCTTCAGGACGCCGGCGCCCACGTTGCCGGCCACATACTGGCTAGTCAGCGAGCCTTTCTTTTGAAGCGTGAGTCCGGTGACCGGATTGCGAACCTCGACCGATCCAAGCTTTAACAGCGAGGCGCGCGAAACGGCGGACCGCGACGGTCCTCCGAACCCGAACCCATTCGTGGCCTCAAACCTGGGCTGGTATTTTGCGGACAGATTGTGGGCTTCGATGAAAGATGTCATCAGGTCGAGGGAGGAACGGCTTCCGGTGTCGATGTCGAAAGTGCCGGCGATTCCGTCGATTTCTCCGTCGACCTGCGGAATGTGATCATTGAAGCGGAACGGCACCACCGTGCCCGCGCCGTGATCGACAGGAGCGGATGGCAGCGTAAAAGTGAGGTGGCTATTGGCGTAGTCGACTTTCACCGTAAAGCGCTTGAAGAGTTCATAGCCGACCAGGCCGTCCACCTGGATCCCTTCCACCTTCGATAAAGCAGCTAAGGGAAAAACCGCGAAGAGCTGGCTCGAAAGCGTGACGCCGCCCAGTGCAACGGAGTCCACCTTGGTGAGCGCCACGTCCTCCGATTTTTCGCCGACTCCGCTGCCCTGGAATGCACCCTCCGATTTCAGACCCAACGCGCGTGCCAGCTCGGGAGTGATTACGTTCTCGCCTCCCGTATCGCACAGAAACCGGTAGGGGCCCTTGCCATTCACCTTCACCTGCACATAGGTGTGATTGTTAAGCAACTCGAAAGGCACGGTTGCGGAAGAGCCGCCGGCGATGGCGAAATCAGGGGCCGGCGGGGCCGGCATGGCGAATCGGGCCGCGTCAATGGCTGGGTTGATGGTGAAGGATTCGACGGTGAGGGATTGGTCGTAGCGGGTCTGGCCGTTGGTGACACGCACAGCGAAGGCCACTTTCGCGCCCTGAACCTCGCGATAGTCGGAATAGAGAGTGGTATGTGTCTCGGTCTCAGCTTTTTCGATGGTGCGATCGATCAGAAAAGTGTTCGCGTCGAGCCATAACTCGAACGGTCGACCGCCCTTCGGGGTGATGCGAAGGACGTCGAACTTCCTGCCGGGCTCGTCGCGTTGCCCAAGGGTTTCGATGACTCCCTGCCAGCGCTCGGGGTACCAATAGGCCATGGTGCGCCGGTAGGCGTCGTCGGCGTTGCCTTTCACAGCGTCATCGCCTTCGCTTTTGAGCGGCTGCTTTGCGGAATCGAGGGACCACGACGTGGTTCCGTCAAAGCCTTCCGCTTCACTTGCCGGGCCCAGTTGTAACTCCGAGCGGAAACTGCCCGTGCGCACGTCTTCCCAGAACTCCGCGGCGCCTTCGATGCCGCCGAGTTTAATTTTCAGCCGGGTGTGCGTCGCGCGGATGTGATCCACGGCCTCGCCGCCCGCGGCCTGTTTCGCGTGGGCCAACAGACTCTGCGTGTCGTCGGCCGCAAATCCGGCTGCGACCGTGCACAGAAGCAGGAATATGACAGCGGACAGGGAGAACAGCGGTGATTTCATGGTTATCGTCTCCAAAAGAAGACCGGCGAAGAGCAGCGGACTTAATCTGCCGGTACTAATCTGAAGAACGAAGGAAAAGAGTGAAAAGTTCCGTGAAAAAACGGTAACTCCAGGAAGGTCGGCAAACCTTCCCTTACCCAGATTATGGAAGGTTTGCCCGTGACTCGGGAAGAACTCGGATGTGTTTTCATTGAATGGTCTCTGAATGCCTCGGCGATGTTGTATTTATAGCCCTTACTGCAATCCCCACATCTCTGTCCCTGCGCGCCAAAGTGGGTACCAAACCGTTTAGTTTCGTGAGGTGTGCTCTTTTGCACAGCAAGAAGGTCGCTAGAAGAACACATTAAGAAGAACGAAAAGAAGAAAACGTGAGCGGCGGGTGGAGCGTTGTGGTGTCACCTCGGATTCTTCACGATCGGTACAGTGAACCTCAAACGAGCTTGATCCAAGTTCCGCAGCGTACGATTTTTGACGTTTGGTGTAGTGACCCCCAATAGAAGAAGAGATTGAAGATGAACGGTGATCCATCTTAGGAGGAATGCGATGGCGAACAGCAAAAATGTCGTGGTCACCGGGGTCTCCACCGGAATTGGTTGGGGAACTACAAAGGTGCTTGTTTCAAAGGGATTTCGCGTGTTCGGTTCTGTACGCAAGCAGGCTGACGCCGATCGTGTGCAAAGAGAGTTCGGTGAAGGCTTCGTGCCTCTCATGATGGACATTACGGACGCCGACGCTGTACATCAAGCTGCCCAGAAGGTCGGCTCCATGATAGGCAACAGGAATCTGGTTGGCCTGGTGAACAATGCAGGAATTGTGGTGAGTGGGCCCCTGCTTTATCTGAGGCCCAGCGAGTACAGGCGGCAGCTGGATGTCAACATGATCGCTCCGCTTGTCGTAATCCAGGCCTTCGCTCCTCTTTTGGGAACAGATAAGAAGCGGCGGGGTCCCGCCGGGCGCATCGTGAACATCACCTCTAGCGGTGCAAAAGTTCCTATCCCCCTTCTCGGTGCGTATAGCGCCTCCAAATGTGGGCTTGAAGGAATGTCGGACGTGCTGCGGTTGGAACTAATGTTATTTGGCATCGACCTCGTAATGATCGAACCGGGCTTCGTTAACACGACGATGTACGAGAAGGGCGAAAAAGAAGATCTGAGTGAGTTTAAGCCGACCGAGTATTGGAACGCGGTGCAGAACTTTCAGAAGTTCATCGTCGCCGAAGGACGCAAGGGTTTCTCCCCTGAGCGTCTGGGCGAAGCCGTCCATCTAGCACTCAGCACGGAAAAACCGAAGGCACGCTACGCAGTCATCAAGCAACGTTTCAAGAACTGGACTTTACCCAGGCTTCTTCCTGCGAGAATGCTCGACGCCGTGGTCGCAAAGCAACTCGGATTCATAAAACCGCAGCTAGCGCCAAATGATCTCCCCTCGACGGCACCCGAAGAGGAGTTCCATGCACCCCAACTTCCGTGAAAAAGACTTGATGTTTGCCTTGGCGAACGATCCTCGGTCGTCCAATAGCTCGGAATAGTTGAGCCATGAGCATGATAGGTGGCGCAATCTCTGGGATTGATTTTTCGGGTTTGACATTCGGGTGGCCGATCCCTCGACATTTTTCGAGGGGGCGCCGGGTTTAATTTTTTCTCCCGTTGCCTGCAGCTCAGCCAAAAGACACGAGAACTTCCAAGGAAACAAAAAGCGATGGTGCCGGAGGAGGGAGTCGAACCCACACGGCCTTGCGACCAACGGATTTTGAGTCCGCCGCGTCTGCCATTCCGCCACTCCGGCGTGGTTTAGATTCTACACGAGGCGCGGCGCAGGCCAAAGCCTTGCTCGGCGGGCGTTGCGTGTCTAAACTGAAAGCGAGGAGAAAAGGCCGCCCGATCCGGGAAACGATCCAGGGGGCGATTCCTCGCGCAACCATATGTCCAGCATTCCCAAAGACGCGGCGGCTGCCCACACGGAATCGGCATCCGGGGGCGTTTCGGTTTTGAAAGAGCCTGGACCTCCTCCACACTGGCAGCTCGGGTTCTGGAGCCTGATCGTCACGCAATTTCAGGGGGCGTTTAACGATAACGGGCTGAAGTTTCTGGTCATTTATCTGATCGTCGAGCGCAATTTGCCTTCGGAGGTGCGCGATCGCTTCATTCTGCTGGTGGGCGCGTTGTTCGCCATTCCCTTCATTTTGTTTTCGCTGGCGGGGGGATATTTTGCCGATCGTTACAGCAAGCGCACCGTCACGATCGGCACAAAACTTTTTGAGATTGGCGTGGGGCTTTTCGCCATCGCCGCTCTCGCTGCCGGGAATCTGCCGATGGAGGCGGGCGCCGTATTTCTGATCAGCACGCAGGGGGCGCTGTTCGGTCCGTCCAAGTACGGTCTTTTGCCCGAGCTGCTTCCGGAAAACAAGCTCTCCTGGGGAAACGGGGTCATCGAACTTGGCACGTTTCTGGCGTCTATTACCGCGGTCATGTTCGCTGGATTTCTGGCGGACGCGTTTCGGGGGCGCCATTTTTGGTCCGGCATAATATTTCTGGGGCTGACGATGATCGGCTTGTTCGCGAGCCTGGGCATTTCGCGTGTGCCTGCCGCCGATCCTTCGCGGAAATTTCGCGTCGATCCGCTGGCCGATTTTGGCGGGCAACTTCGCGTCATTGCCAAGGATCGCGTCCTCGGTTGGGCGGTGGTGGGCAACACCTATCTGTGGTTTCTGGCGGCGCTGCTGCAATTCGTGATCGTCGTGTACTGCCACGACGTGCTGCACGTGGATGAAACGGAGATCAGCTATTTGCAGGCCGCGGTGGGAATCGGCATCGGGGCGGGCAGCCTCGCCGCGGGTTACCTTTCGCGCGGCAAAATCGAGCAACGCCTGGTTCCCATTGGCGCGCTGGGGATGACGGTGTTCGGCTTTCTCGTTTCGCGGCACGGCCTTGGGGTATGGCCGGTGCGCGTGGATCTTTGCTTGCTCGGACTTTTTGGCGGATTCTACGCCGTGCCTCTCAATGCGCTCATCCAGCATCGCCCGGCCTCGCAACAGAAAGGCGGAGTGATCGCGGCGGCGAATCTGCTTTCCTTCATCGGAGTGTTCCTCGCCGCGGGGGTTTATTTTGCGCTGTCTTCCGTCGCCCACCTTGCTCCAGGCCGAATTTTTCTCGCGGGGGCGGTCATGACGCTCGCGGCCACGTTTTACGCGTTCTTTCTGCTGCCGGATTCGCGGTAGCGGCGGGCGGTCCGGAATCTTGCCAGGCAGCATATCCTCATGTTGGCTTTGGGGTCGCGAAAAACCCCCGCCTCTGAAGAGGCGGGCTACAAAGCTTCCAGGCGCGCAGTCAAAATCATGCGGTGGGAATTGCTGTAGCCCGCCTCTTCAGAGGCGGGGGATTTTCCGCGCGCGATCGAGAATCGACCTAAAAGATCGAGAATTTCACGTGCAGGAATTTTTTCGGATCCTTGCGAAAATCTCCGACGAGCAGGCTCATGTTTCCGGCGAGAGCCGTGTAGTTGTCGTAAAATTTCGGGTCGTCAAAAAATTTTCCGATGGTGTTTTCGTTGGAATTGAATTTTGCCGTGGCGCTGGAGAGGTTTTCGCCCGCCTGCTTGTAGGTGGCGAACAAGGAGTCATCCGTGGCGAGTTTTCCGAGTGTGCCTTTGCCGCTCCGCACGCCCTCAAGAAACGCGTTGCTGTTGTCGATCAGCCGTTTCGCGCTCTCTTGCATGCTGGAGTCGTAGACGAGCTTCCCGATCGTGCCCTTTTGGGTTTGGATGGCGTCCACCACGTTGTCAACATGCCCAGCAACGGAATCCACGCGATTATACAATTCGTCATCCGTGACGAGTTTTCCCAGCGTTCCCTTTCCAGCCTGGATGCCGGCCATCACCTGGTCGAGGTTTCCTAGGGAAGCATTGAGACGGTTATACGCAGTGGGGTCAACCATGAACTTGCCAAGAGATCCGTGTCCCTCCCGCACATCCGTCAGTACGGCGCTGGCTTGTTTCGTGATGGAGGTGAGGTCAGTCATCAGATCGGCGCTGCGCTCAACGACTTCCTTCAGGGCCGTCTCTTCCCGGCCCGGTATTTCCTGGTTATTCGTCAAGACGCTGCCGACATATCCGCGGTCGATGTCCACATACCGGTTCCCGAGCAGTCCCTCGGTGATGAGTCCGGCCGTGGAGTCCGAGCGGATATACGATTCATAAGCCTTCTGAATGCGCATATCGACTTCAACATTCCGGTCCTTGGGCTTCGGCTCACCCGGCTTCAACGTGGCGATCTCAATTTTTTCAACGTTGCCGACGTCCACCCCGTCCACGCGGACGGGCGCGCCGATGGTCAGTCCGTCGACCTCGGGGAGGAACACGCGCAGCCGGTATTTCGGTCCAAACCCGCTTCCGCCAGTCACGTAGAAAATGACTACGGCCAGCAAAACGGCTCCCGCCAGGACAAACAATCCCACTCGGAGCTCGGTCCACGTCAATTGTTTGTGTTGCGCCATCGGTTCCCCCTCCTCGACGAATTGCCGTACAGCCTCCCCTAAGTTACAACAAAAAGCGCCGCAAGTACGCGTCGCGAGTGTCCGCGAGTTCCGGCGGACTGCCCTCGAAATAGACTTTTCCGTCGCGAAGCACGACGAAGTTCGTCGCCGCTACGGATGGTCGCGAGGCCCCGTTGGGGGCGGTATGCACCACCCGGCCTGTTGCGCCGTCAAACCTGTAATTGGCCAGGCCGAAAGCGTCCTGCAAGCGATGCGTGGCCATCAGCGAGGTGACGCCTTGTGTGTCGCGCAGGCGCAGAATCAGCGTGATGATCGTTTGTGCAGTCACCGGATCGAGGCCTGCCGTGGGCGAATCGTAGAGGACTACGTGGGGCTTGCTGATCAAGGCGCGCGCGATGGAGACGCGCCGCCGCATGCCACCCGAAAGGTCGGAGGGCAGTTCCTGCTCTGTGCCTTCCATTTCCACGAATCGCAGGGATTCGCGCACGCGCGGCTCGATTTCCTCCTCGCTCACGTGTTCCTCGCGCAGGCAGTAGGCTACATTTTCCGCGACCGTCAAGGAATCGAATAGCGCGCCCTCCTGGAATACGAAGCCGATGTTTCTGCGGAACGCGAGCAGTTCCCTTTCCGTCATGTGGCCCAGATCGTGGCCCAGCAGATGCACGGTACCCGAATCCGGCTGAATCAGGCCCGCGGCCAACTTCAGGATGAGCGTTTTACCTGACCCGCTCTCTCCGATCAGGATTTTTGTTTCGCGGGAGGCAACGGAAAACGAAAGGCTATCCAGGATGTTGCCTTTGTCGAAAGCAATGCTCACATCCTCGAAGGAAACAACAGGTTCGCTGGCTGCGGGCGCGCTCATTCGCAATGGATGCGTCCACGCCGGTGTGGAACCGGCGGTGCATTCGTCCCAGCGATTATAGATGGAAACGTTCGCCGTGCGGGGGGTTTGTGGAGCAGGGTTCAGGCTGTGGGTTCTTTGTGGCGCGGGCTTTAGCCTGCGGGTTTTCTGCGGCCTACAGAAAATCAAAGCCCGCAGGCTGAAGCCCGCGCCACTTAAAACCATTAAAAAATGTTGCCGGCTAGGTACAGCATCAGCTTGGTGAGGAAGAAATCCGATATGAGGATGAACACGGAAGCGGTGACCACCGCCTGCGTGGTCGCTCGCCCCACCCCCTGCGTTCCGCCCTTCACGTTCAAGCCCTGATAACATCCAACCGTCGCAAGAATGAAACCGTAGACTAGGGGCTTTGCGAGCCCCTGCATCAGATCGGAAAATTCCAAAACATTGATTGCGCGCGTCCAAAACAGGACCGGATCCAGGCGCAGCGTGAAGGAAGCCACGAGGTACCCGCCGATCAATCCGAGAAAATCCGCCATGGCGGTCAAAAGGGGCAGCATCAGAACCGTCGCCACCATGCGCGGCGTCACCAGCTTGCGGATCGGATCGGTGCCCATCGCGCGCATGGCATCCACTTGCTCGGTCACGATCATCGATCCGAGTTCCGAGG
>Ga0302326_10030119_pt1 | contig 10869 bp, 10 predicted proteins | sample Palsa_T0_3_FD_202264 | JGI IMG/M metagenome (GOLD analysis project Ga0302326, IMG submission 202264) | Peat permafrost microbial communities from Stordalen Mire near Abisko, Sweden - Palsa_T0_3 | ecosystem: Environmental > Terrestrial > Soil > Palsa > Peat permafrost | place: Sweden: Abisko...
TGTGCCAGGCGAATGCATCTTTTGAAGCTTCCCGGCTGGACGCTCCACGGGAAGATGGCCAGCCGAATTACACCGTGGATGCCTTGGCCGCGCTCAAATCTTCTCTTGCAAAAGACAATGCGATTTTTTGCATCGTCGGCGCGGATTCTTTTCTCGACCTGCGCCGCTGGCGCGACCCGGAACGGCTGCTCCAGCTAGCCGAGTGGATTGTTGTCAGCCGTCCGGGCTTCTCGCTCGACGATCTGCGCCCGCTGGCGCTCACGCACGAACAAGGCAGCCGCGTTCATCTGCTGACCGATGTGGATGAACCGGTTTCATCAACTGTAATCCGCGAAGCTCTGCATCATGGTCAACAACCAGCGGTGCTACCGGCGTCCGTTGCAGAGTACATTCGCGCGCACGGCCTCTATCGCTGATGGCGCCGTTTTTACGCCGCTATTTTTTACGCCGTTATCCACCGTTTTTACGTAGTCATTCTGAGCAGCTTTATCGCTCAGAATCCCTGTATTTGTTTGTCATGCTGACACTGAGCTTGCGAAGTGGAAGGACCTGCTTCTTGCTTTTGCTTGTCATCCCGACCGAAGCCGCGCAGTGGCGAAGTGGAGGGAACTGCGGTTGCCTTTGCTTCAGAGGCATGTCCGGGCTTTAGCCAGGACATGTACCATTGATGATTGAAGTGAAGGAGCACTACTAACGAATGGTTTCCAGAGAAGTGAAGCAACAGTTGCTGGCCGCGGTGGCCGCATGTGAAGACAAGAAGGCCGAGGACATCCGCATTCTGGCGCTGGACCCGAGCGAATCGGCGCTGACCGATTACTTTCTCATCTGCAACGGCACCAACGAGCGCCAGAACACTGCCATCTCCGATGAGATTGAGTACCGCCTGAAACACGACTTCGGCAACTACGCCAACTCGGTGGAAGGCCGCCGCCAGGGCGAGTGGATTCTGATGGACTACGTGGATTTTGTCATCCACATATTTTCGCCGGAGAAGCGCGCCTACTACGGCCTGGAGCGGCTGAAGAAATCCGCCACCAGCATCAGTGTGCATGAACTGAATGAGGACTTGAAGAAGCGCGTGACCGCCGTGCGCAAGAAGCAGATTAAAACAGCAACCGCGAAGAAGACAGCACCAACGAAAAAACCAGCCGCCAAATCAAAGGCAGCAAAGTTGCCGAAACAAAAAACAGCAAGAACGCGTTCAGCAAAGCCATTTAAGAAAATCATGCGGCCTAAGAAGTAGTCCGCGTATTCGCGGGCAGAATTTTAATGAATACAAAAAGCAAGGGCGCTCCGAAGAGCGCCCTTTGTACTGGAAGCACCTTCGCCTAGAACTTGACCTTGAAGGCGAGCTGCACGTTGCGGGAGCCGGATCCAAATCCATTGGAGCTGAATCCGCCGTTGTCATAGAAGTTCTGCAGCGAGTTCGCCGCAAGGCCGGTGTAGGGCGACGGGGCTGACGCCGAGCCGATCTCATCAATGATCGATCCGGGCGTGCCGTAGTAAGCGCGGTTGAGAGCATTGAAGGCCACAATTTGCAACTCAGTGACGTAGGTATGGTCATGAATTTCAAACTTCGTGTCCTTGAAGATGCTCATGTCAGTGTTGTTGTAGGTGTTGCCGCGCAGGGTATTGCGTCCCACGCCGGGGAACGGTGTCCCCAATGCGAGCGCCTCGTTGCGGTTGTTCACAATCCAGCGGAAGGAGGTACGTGCGGCAGCGACGCCGGTCAGGTAATCCACATATTTACCGCTGCCGGTATTGATGCCAACCGAAACCGGGGCCGAAGCGTTTGCCAGAATCGGACGGCAGTTGTCCAGGCCGGTGCTGAAGGCAAGGTCAAAGGCGCGATCGCATTCGCTATAGGTGGAAGTGGTTGTGGTTGCATAGCTGGAGAGCGAAGCATAGTACTGCTGGATGCTGTATGGCTGCCCGCTGTTGTAGTTGTAGAGTGAGTTCAGTTGGAACCCGCCCAGCAACTTGCCCATAAAGCTGGTGCTGTTCTGGTAGAACGGCACTTTATAGGTAAGGCCCAGACCGATGACGTTGGTAAAGGAGTCGCCGCTCACGCCGCGCTCAGCCCCATCCACGTTCTGCGGATTGGCGGAGAAGGCATTGGTTGCGCCACCGGCAGCCGTGCCGTAGACCTCTGACGTATTGTCAATGGTGCGGCTGTAGGTGTAGCCAACCGTGCCCGACCATCCATGGTAGCCCTGCAGCGTTATCTTACTCTGCAGGCCGTTGTAGATGCTGAAGGCAGTGTTGGCGCGCAGACGGGCGTTGGTATATCCGCAGAGCGCGTGGCCTATGTCACCACCGCCAGCCAGCGTGCTGGTCGTGCAATAGCTGCCGGCCGGATAGAGGGACGGGAAATCTGTTGCAGGTGAGTTGGTGGATGAAGACAACACCGGATTGCCATTGATGCTCTGGAAGTTGCCGATGGTGTGGTTGCCTGCATAGCCGATTTCAAATGCGCCATGGCGGGCAAACTGGTACTGCAGGCTCAGTGTGTAGTTTTCCGAATAGGGGTTCTTGAACTTCTGGCTCATCCAGGTTTCGTTCTTGGTTCCCGGATCGACGCCAGTTGGGTTGTAGGCGTTGTCCTGTGCATGCACCAAGGTGCCTGTGGTCCCGCCCGCGGGCAGGCAGTTCACGCTGGTTCCGTTGCAGGTAAACGACGCCTGGTTCACGACCGGGGCCGCGCCATACGAGTTCAGGGCAATGTTGTAATACGCAGGATCGACGTTGATGGCAAATCCGCCGCGCAACACCATCTTCTTGCCCAGAATGTCCGGGTTCCATGCAAATCCAAAGCGGGGCTCAATGTTTTTATAGTTGGGCTGGATGTATGGGAAGGTGGTTTTGCTGAGCGGCAGCGAGGTCAGCCAGAAGGGGCTGGGGCCGGTCTGCTGCGCCGTGGTAATTTTGTTCAACAGGTTGGCGCTCTGCCCGAAGTATTCATAGCGAAGACCCATATTCAGCGTGAGCGACGGTGCGGCCTTCCAGGAGTCCTGGAAGTATCCCGCCCAGTCCGGCTCGGTAAAGTGGATGTTGGGGTTCCCGCTGGTCAGCGTCCCTGTTCCCGAACCAGCCAGCATGTAGTTGAAGTTGCTGAAAGTGAATCCGCCGTCAATATAGGGCAGAAACACGTTGGGCGAGTTCTGGTAGTCCCACTCACCGCCAAAGGCGAAGGAGTGGTTCCCGTAGGTCCAGTGCGCGTTGTCCTGCGCCTGGGTCACCTTCACCACGCGTCCCTGGGGAATGTTGTTGGCCAGGCCGTAGCTGCCCAGGCCGGAGCTGATGGTAATCGTGGACGGGCAGTTTCCAATGGTGTTGTCGGTGCAAGTGGAGAAGCCGCCGTTATCGAACTCCAGTACTGTCTGCTGGAAGCTGTAGCGCGCGGTGTTCACCACGTTCGGGTTGAAGGTGTGCGTCCAGTCCGAACCGATGGAGTGCGCACGGTCAAGCACATCGTAAAATGCGCCGGTGCTGTAGGTGCCGCCGCCGGGTATGGAGGGATCGTTCTGGTAGATATACCGCGCGAAGAGGCGGTCCTTGGGGCCAAGCTGATAATCGAGACGGCCCATAAACTCCTCGTCATAGCTATGACCGGCGATGATACGGTAAACCGGATAGACGTTAGCTATGGTTACAGAGGGATTGGTTCCGCAGGTGGTTACAGCTGCCGCGCAGAAGGTCAGCGTGGATGGTGTACCGGCTGTATATTGCGTGGGGTTTCCATAGCTGACGCCGTATGGGCCTTCATTGGCAATGGAAGCCAGCGCGGCCTGCGCGTTAGGATTGCCAGTGAAGAAGGTTTGTGCTGTGGCAATCTGCGAAGGCGTCATATAGGGGCGGGAGCTGGCATAGGAGTGCGGTCCGCCAAGATAGGTGCCACGGAGAGCGCTGCCCGATGCCCACAGCTTGTCTTTGATGATGGGCATATTCAGCGTGCCTTCAACCTGGTTGTCAGTAAAGCGAGTGACGCCTGGCGTGCTGGTGAACTGTGGGTCCTTTTGTGCAGCAGTGGCCGAGCTCAGCCATGAACCGGTATAAATCCAGACCGCTGAACCATGGATGGAGTTGGTGCCCGACTTGGTGATGTAGTTTACGACCGAACCCATGTTGCGGCCATATTCCGCGCTGTAGTCATTGGTGATGACCTGTATCTCCTGGATAGCGTCTTCGTTCTGGAAGAAGACCTGCGGGCCGGCCACGGAGTTGTCATTGTTGGCCTGGCCGTCAATCTCAAAGTTGTTGGAGCGTCCGCGCTCACCATTTACGCTGAATCCCACGCCGTTGGTGTTGGAGCGGTTGTTGTCATGCACGTTGGCAACGCCCGGAATCAGCAGCGTCAGCTCGTCCAGACCGCCGCCGGTGGGCAGCGAGGAGACCTCCTCGGCGTCAAAGGTCGTGGTCACCTGCGACTGGCTGGTCTCCAGCAGCGGCACACCGCCTTCGACCGTCACCGTCTCAGAGGTGCCGGGCTTCAAGGTCACTTTGCCCAGGGCAACCACAATGCCTGAGGTCACGCCCACGTTCGTCAATTTCGAGGGAGCAAAACTAGTGCTGGTGATGGTAATGCTGTACGTGCCAACCGGCACGGTGGGGAACTGGAAAGCGCCATTGCCCTGGCTCACCGTGCTGACGGTGGAGCCGGTTGCATCGTCCGTGGCGGCTACCGTGGCGCCCGCTACCACTGCGCCCTGCTGGTCCACGACAACACCGGTGATCACACCGGTGGTGATGCCCTGCGCATAACCAGAGACAGTGATTAATACCAGAACCAGGGTAAGGATGCTCGCAATTGCAAATTTCTTCATTGTTATCTCCTAGAAAATTAAGCCGCAGTAGAGTTTGGCGAAATGCATGACGAACAGAAATTTCCTGGCAATTCAGAGAAATTCCTGAGGTCCCTATAGCAACTTTTTAATTAGTTCGTTGTCTTTAGACCTGCACTTTTGTTGCCAAAATGATAAACGGCAGGTTTTTACTTGTATCTTCATGAAAACAAGTCATAAATATTTATTTCAGCATTTACCAATAAAAGGCCCTTGAAGCGGTTTTCTATGAATTTAGGGAGAAAATCTCCGCAATTTCTTCTAAAATATGCCAACCAACTGCGGCGAGAGATGGCTACACGCAAGCCCATATCCCGGGGAAAATTCCGTGTCCCTTTACTGCTGTACTCTTGGAGTGATGAGCTACTCTACCACAGAAATTCCGGAATCCCGCCGCGGTCTCATCCTGATTAACACCGGCGCCGGCAAAGGCAAGACCACGGCCGCGCTGGGAACTGCCTTCCGCGCCGCCGGCAATGGCATGCGGGTGCTGGTGCTGCAGTTCCTGAAAGGCTCATGGCACTATGGAGAGCTCGATTCCGCCGAAGCCCTGAATGCAGCCCTCAGCTCCGGCCCAAATTCAAATGCGGGCAGCTTTGTGATGAAGCAGCTGGGGCGCGGTTTTGTGAAGATTGGCGGCGCCGAGACCGACCCTGAAGACCAGCGCATGGTGGACGAGGCCTGGGCCGAGGCCAGCGCGGCAATCCTCTCCGGTGAGTGGGACCTGGTGGTGCTGGACGAGATCAACTATGCCATCGGCTATGGCATGCTCGACCCGGCAAAGGTGGCCGAAACGCTCAAGCACAAGCCGGAGATGGTGCATGTGATTCTTACAGGCCGCAATGCCCATCCCTCGCTGGTGGAGATTGCCGACACCGTGACCGAGATGCGGCAGGTGAAGCACGCCTATGAAAAAGGCGTTCTGGCGCAGCGCGGTATTGAGTTCTGAGAGCTCCAATCTCATAGCGCTGGCGCAATGCCTGGTAGTGGCTCAGTTTGGGGCGCTTTGTTAAGCCCACGGCTTCAGCCGTGGGATAAGAGCATACAGACGAGCGGGCTTTAGCCCCTGAGGTACGCATTTTTCAAACTGACCCACGACAGTAGCACTCGGCTCTGATGCCAATTCTCCCGGTAATCAATACAATATGGAGGCTATGCGAAAGATTTTCTTGATGGCCGGAGTCGCTGCACTAGCCGCGGTCTTGTCCTCAACCTGCCCCGCGCAGAATGAAGCACCGCAAGCTACGCCTCCCGCTGCGGCCCAACCGGCACCAGCCGCGGGCAGCACCGTCTCCGGCCATGTCTACTACGCCGATACCAACTCCCCTGCCCGCTTTGCCCATGTTTATCTCAAATCAACCGCGCCAGTAGACAGAAGCCAGTTCGACCTGTCTAAGCTCATGGCCGGAGACGACACTAAATCCACAACACCAAAGCCGAAACCGAAGGCGGGCGACGAGGAAAACCAGGAGATGCTGACCACCATGATGATGGCCGGCGCCGAAATGATGAACTATGCCGTCGTTGGAGTGGATGGCAGCTACAGCTTCCACGATGTGAAGCCCGGCACCTACTATGTGCATGCAGCGGCTGCCGGATATCTTGATCCGATTAGCGCCTACACCGCCAAGGAACTCACCAGCAACGACGATGCCGTGCGCGCACGCATTGCGCAGACGGTGCAGATGATCACCGTGAACGGCACCGAGGCAGCGCACACCGAGATTCGCCTGGAGCGCGGTGCGGCCATCAGCGGGCGTGTGCTCTATGAAGATGGCTCGCCGGCCGTAGGTTGGTCCGTGCGTGTGTTGACTCCGGCCGCGCTGGCAAAGATGAAGGGCGGCCTGATGGAGATGCTCACCTCCACGCTCAGCTCCCCCGGCGGAGTGCTGCAGGGACAGATCGCCAAAACGGATGACCAGGGGCGCTTCCGCATAGCGGCGCTTTCAACCGGAGATTATGTGCTGCAGGCATCACTGATGGAAACCAGCCCAGGCGGTTCCGGTTTCGATTCAATTGAAAGTGCGGGCATGGGAGGCTTGGCAACAGGCTTCAATGGAATTTCCCTAAATGTCTACAGCGGCAATGTGCTGCGCGCCGCCGACGCCAAGACCATCTCTATTCGCGCCGGTGAGGAACGCTCGGACGTGGAACTCACGATGCCTTTATCGCAACTGCATTCCATCAGCGGACATGTGGTTGCCGTGACAGATGGACATCCGGTCAACGGTGGACATGTCCAGCTGAGCGGAGAGGCCGGCAATCCCATACAAATGTCTTCAAAGATTGCCGAGGACGGCAGCTTTCGTTTTGATTACGTTCCCGGTTCAGCGGCGTATAAACTCGCCACCACAGGGGCAGCCGACACGGTGGTGAAATCCACCAAACAGATGTTGGGACGCACCATGGTAGAGCGTGAAACCAAGCACGCCTACGGTGACGCCTCCACCCGCATTGAACTGATGGAGAGCAGCGTGGATGCAATCACCCTCTCAGTTCCTGACGCCGCCCCCAGCACGGCGGAAAAGAGCACTCCATGACCTGGTTCAAGCGCGAAGATTCCGAGATCGTCAACGACCCACAGAAGACGGTGCGCACCGAGGGCCTGTGGATCAAGTGCGACGGCTGCCGCCAGATTATCTGGAAGGCCGACCTCGATGGCAATCTGCAGGTCTGCCCCAAGTGCGGCAAACACTTCAAATTCGGCGCGCGCGAACGCATTGAGCAGTTGCTGGAGCCGGGTTATGAACTGGTTGATTTGGAACTGGTCTCCACCGACCCGCTGGTCTTCACTGACCTGAAGCCCTACAAGCGCCGCCTGGCCGAAGCTCGGGAAAAGACCGGCCTGAACGACGCCATCGTGAACGCCATCGGCATGCTCGGCCCGCATAATGTTGTCGTCAGCGCCATGGAGTACAGCTTCATCGGCGGCAGCATGGGCGCGGTGGTGGGCGAGACCATTGCCCGCGCGGTGGACCGCTCGCTGGCCACGCGGCATCCGCTCATCATCATCTCGGCTTCGGGCGGCGCGCGCATGATGGAGGGCATCGCCAGCCTGATGCAGCTTGCCAAAATCTCCGCTGGCCTGGCCAAAATGGACGACGAAAAAATTCCCTACATCTCTCTATTGACCGATCCCACCACCGGCGGCGTTACAGCCAGCTTTGCCATGCTGGGCGACCTGAACATCGCCGAGCCTGGCGCTCTCATCGGCTTTGCCGGGCCGCGCGTCATCGAGCAGACCATCCGCCAGAAGCTCCCCGAAGGCTTCCAGCGCTCAGAGTTTTTACTGGAGCACGGCTTTCTGGACGCCGTCGTCCCGCGCAAAGAGCTGAAGCCATATCTGCTGCGCGCGCTGGACTGGATGAGTCCTGCGCGGACGGCAGAAAGCGCTTAAATCGCGCTGCAATGTGGCTGGCTGGTCTATAATACTAAGTATTACTTAGTCCTACTGGAGCCCAGCCATGCGCACAACCAAAGTCATCTCCATCTCTCTACCTCCGGCGCAATACAAAGAAGCCGCCAGACTTGCCAAAAAAGAAAACCGCACCATGAGCGAGTTGATGCGCGAGGCGCTACGGACATACAAGGACGAGCGTGAGCGTCGTGCACCCCTGAGAGCTGCAGTGCAGGCGCTCAGGGAAGACGCGCGCCGCAACGGCACTGACAAAATGACTATGGACGAAATCAATGCTGAGATTGCAGCCTATCGCCGCGAGAAATATGGGGCGGCGAAATCTGCATGAAGACACGTATTGTTCTCGACACAAACATTGTTGTGTCCGGTTTGATGAAATTTACCGGCAATGAAGCCGAAGTTCTCGATCTGGCAATTGCAGGCGAGATTCAACTATGTTTTTCTCAAGCAATTCTCCTCGAATATGTTGACGTATTACATCGCCACTATCTGCGGCTTGATTTCGAACGAGTTGATAATGCGCTTAATAACATTCAGTGGTTCGGCCTGCGGGTTTCCCCAAGGCAGCAACTCCACATCTCTCCCGATCCCTCAGACAACCGCTTTTTGGAATGCGCCGAAGCTGCGCGGGCCGAGTATCTCGTCACCGGAAACAAACGTCACTTTTCTGAGCGGCACGGGGTAACGGCCATCGTGAACGCGCGTGAATTTCTCGATCAGCTTTATTCCCGCTAATCTTTAAAGCACCATGCAAGCCGGCACTCCTTCCAAAACCGCACTACGCGTGGCCATGCGCCGCGCAGCACACCAGCTGCTTGACCATCCTCTGGTCCTCGAAGATCCCATCGCATTGAAAATTCTTCCCGAAGACTCGCGGCAGAACATTCTTTCCCGCGTGGAGGAAGCCTCGGGCTGGGTCCCACAGGGTTATTCCGTCAGCAAAGCTGCACGCACCCGCGTGCGCGAAAAACCCTACAGCCCCAATACAGTAAAAGAACGCATCAATACCGGCTTTCGTGCCTTCATCGTGGCGAGGAGTTGTTGCGCGGAGGCCCAGCTTGCCGCCGCCGTGAAAGCAGGCGTAGCGCAGTATGTTCTGCTGGGCGGTGGCCTGGACACCTTCGCCTTCCGCAATCCGTTTCCAAATCTGCGCGTCTTTGAGGTGGATTTTCCCGCAACCCAGGAGTGGAAGCGCGGCCTGCTCGAGGAAAACGGCATCGCCGTGCCGGAAAATGTGGTCTACGTTCCAGTGGATTTTGAAAAACAGCAGTTGCGCGAAGAGCTTGCGCGAGCTGGATTCGACTTCAAGCAGCCGGCCTTCTTTGCGTGGCTGGGTGTGGTCCCGTATCTCACGGCGGAGGGTTTTCGCGCAACAGCGTCCCTCATTGGCGGAATGCCGGCGGGCAGTGGCGTCACCTTCGACTATGGCCAGCCGCGCGAGGCGCTGCCCTTCAAGGAGCGCATCCTGCTGGACATGCTCTCCATGCGCGTTGAGCTGGCGGGCGAACCCTTCCGGCTGTTTTTTACGCCGGAGCAGGTTGCCGCGGAACTGCGCGGGCTTGGCTTCAACCGCATCGAAGACCTGGACGGGCCGGCCATCACCAAGCGCTTCTTCCGCGGACGCAAAGATGGGCTGCAGATAAAAGGGGGCGCGGCGCATCTGCTGACCGCCTGGGTCTAGTTCCTGAAATTTGAGGACTTAAAACACAAAGACCGCGTCCATTTTGGCGCGGCCTGGTTGGTTCTATTGCTTTCGCGGTATATGCCGCGAACAGAAATTTTTCAGATAAAGAGCGGATACTCTTCCGCCTCATCTTCCTTTATCTCCGCCTCACACTGAACTTTCGTCTTGACTATACCCAGTGGGTATAAGACCACGATGCACGGCGTGAGTACGAATCCGAGAAACAGCAGCGCGAGATAGAGGTCGTGCATGATGGATGGCCTTTCACTTGGACCATCGCGAAGCGTTGCCGTTATGCGTTCTCTTCAGCAGAGGCGCCGGAGCGGGAGGCGATGATGCAGGGTGCGGTCAGCATGACGAGGAAGGCCAGAGCGATGAATAAATCGTGCATTTGAGTTTCTCCTTGATTCTGAGTTTGTTGCCTGCCGGGGCTCTTCGCCTCTCGACATACTCAGCATCGCTCTCGCAGTTGGAAACTGCCATTCCACTTCGGCGTATTGCAATTAACCTTCGGGTAAGCCTACATACCACCAAGGTGTTAATCCAGCAGGTATTGCTGCCTTGTGCCGGAAGAGTTACTTATCGCCGCTGGCCAATAGTACACGTCAGGGTGCATGTCATGCGGCGGAGCTCCCGGGAGCGGGCAGTAATGAAAAATCTTAGGCGGTCTCTTCGGTCGATCCGGCTCTGGAAGCGGCCACGCAAGGGGCCAGGATGATGATGACGAAGGACAGAGCGATGAATAAATCGTGCATTGGAGTTTCTCCTTTTTCTTCTGCCGGAGCGTCTTCGCTCTCGACACATTCAGGTTCGCTCCACCCGTCAGAAACAACCATTCCACTTCCGCATATTCCCGCGAACCTTGGTCGCACCGCATCTAACACTTCCGTGCAACAAATCCATGAAAACAAGACCTCACCACAAAG
>Ga0302326_10030120_pt1 | contig 10868 bp, 8 predicted proteins | sample Palsa_T0_3_FD_202264 | JGI IMG/M metagenome (GOLD analysis project Ga0302326, IMG submission 202264) | Peat permafrost microbial communities from Stordalen Mire near Abisko, Sweden - Palsa_T0_3 | ecosystem: Environmental > Terrestrial > Soil > Palsa > Peat permafrost | place: Sweden: Abisko...
GCGGCCGGGTGGAGATCGGCAATCGTCTCGCAGATGGCGAGACTGTCCCAGACCGTATGCGTGCGGCCGCCTTCGACGATTTTGAGCGCGGGGATGAAGCCGGAATGGGAATGCTGCAGGATTTTCGCCTTCGAATCGGGTCGTCGAAGCGGAATGACGACCTGCTCGAAGGTCGCGCCCGTCGCGCGCAACGCGAGATAAGGCCTCAGGCTCCAGGAAGACCAGTCCTGCGTCCCCATGATCAGCGTATAGTGAGCGGTCATCTGGAATTCTCCGGTTGCGGCGCGTGCCCACGATTCCTAGATTCGCGCGAGCGTTAGTGCAAAGGGCCCGACATGCATCCCAGCCTTGTGAGAACTGCAAAGAGTGCCGTGAAGCTTCACGCGGTGAAGGCGGCCGATCTCAAACGCTGGCTGGCCGCGCGGCCGAAGCGCGAAGCGAACTGGCTCAAGAGCGCAGGATTTGCCGCTAAAGACGGCGAAATCGCGCTGGTGCCGGCCGCGAGCGGCGGTATCGCCGCGGCGGTGCTGGGTCTCGGCAAGGGCAACGATCCTTTGGCGTTCGCGATCTTCTCCGAGAATCTCCCGCAGGGCACCTATGCGTTGGGCGATGTGCCGGGCGGGTTCGGCGGCGCGCCGACTACTATCGCCTGGGCGCTCGGCACCTATCGTTTTACGCGATACCGCAAGAGCGCGCGCGAAATTCCGAAATTGGTCGTGCCGCAGGGCGTCGACGGCGAAGAGGTGAGTCGCATCGTGGAAGGCGTGTTCCTCACGCGCGATCTCGTCAACACGCCGTCGAACGACATGGGGCCGGAAGAGCTGGCGGATGCCGCGCGCGATCTCGCGAAGCGTCACGGCGCGAAGATATCGCTCATCGTGGGCGACGCTCTCCTCAAGGCCAATTACCCGCTGATCCATGCCGTGGGGCGCGCGTCGGTGCGCACGCCGCGCCTGATCGATCTGCAGTGGGGAAGGCCGAATGCGCCGAAAGTGACCCTGGTCGGCAAAGGCGTGTGCTTCGATTCCGGCGGGCTCGATTTGAAGGGTGCTGCCGGCATGCTGACCATGAAGAAGGATATGGGTGGCGCCGCGCTCGTGCTGGGGGTGGCCCACATGATCATGGGTGCTGCGCTCGATCTGCGTCTGCGCGTGTTGATTCCGGCGGTGGAAAATTCCGTATCGGGCAACGCCTATCGCCCGGGCGACATTTTCCCCAGCCGCAAGGGATTGACGGTGGAGATCGGCAACACCGATGCCGAAGGCCGACTTGTGCTGGCCGATGCGCTCGCCGAAGCCGACAGTGAAACGCCTGAGCTGCTGATCGATGTCGCGACATTGACGGGCGCGGCGCGCGCGGCCACGGGCATGGAGCTGCCGCCCTTCTTCACCGACGATGAAAAGCTTGCGAACGATCTCGCGCAGGCGGGCATGGATGTCTGCGATCCCGTCTGGCGGCTGCCGTTGTGGCGCGGTTACGAGAACACGCTCGCAAGCCCGATCGCGGACTTGAACAACAGCCCGCATTACGGTCTCGCTGGCGCGATCACGGCGGCATTGTTTCTCAATCGTTTTGTCGAACGCGCGAAATCCTGGGTGCATCTCGATATTCCGGCCTGGAACGATCGGGCGCGGCCCGGCCGTCGCGAAGGCGCGGAAGCGAATACGGCGCGCGCGCTCTATGCGCTGCTGGCGGCGCGTTACGGGGCGAAAATGTGAACGATCCCCGGACCACACCCGCGCGCGCCGATCTCGCGGCGGCTCACTTGAAAGGCAAAGTCGAAGCCCCGCGCTTTGCGGAAGGCGCGTTGCGCGAAGTCGCGCGCGGGCGTGTTGCCTTGCGTTTAGAGCCTTCCGACGCGTCACGCATGGAAACCGAATTGCTGTTCGGCGAGCGCTTCACCGTCTACGACGTCGCAAATGGCTGGGCCTGGGGGCAATCGGCCCTCGACGACTATGTCGGCTATGTCGCGGCAAGCGATCTGCACGATGCGTCCGATGTGCCCGACCATCGCGTCACGGCGGGCCTGACGCCGTTGCTGCCCGCGCCCGATTTCAAGCTTCCCACGCGCGACATGCTTCCGCTGAATGCGAAGGCGAAGATCGTCAGCCGCGACGGCCGCTTCGCGCGCATCGCGCCGGACGGGTTCGTATTCACCGGCCATCTGGCACCGATGGACCACCAGGCATCCCACTGGGTTTCGGTCGCCGAGCGCTTTCGCGGCGTGCCCTATGTGTGGGGCGGCAAGACGGTCGCCGGTGTCGATTGTTCGGGGCTCATCCAATCGTCGCTCGAAGCAGGCGGCATTGCCGCACCGCGCGATGCCGATATGCAGGAACTTGCGCTCGGCGCAGCGATCGCGATTCCGTCCGATCTGTCCGGCCTCATGCGCGGCGATCTCGTGTTCTGGCAAGATCATGTGGGCGTGATGTTGGACGCCACGCAGCTTCTGCACGCCAACGCATTCTACATGGCAGCAGCTGTCGAGCCGCTCGCGGATGCCGTCCGCCGCATTGCGAACCGCGGGCCGATCACATCGGTTAAGCGGCTATGACCGACGTTTCAGAAATCCGCGCTGCCCGTGGGCTGGGAATGCGCGTCGGTGAACGATCCCCAGGCGGAATAATCGACTTCGAAGGTCAGATCCTTCGCCGAGAACAACGTCGCAAGCGGCATCGTCCAGGTGATGGTGTGGCCGTGATAGAAATCGCCGGAAACGCTCGGCTTGATTTCCGTGTTGCCGATCCAGACGGGCGCGATGTGCTCGATCGATCCCGGCAAGATGACCGTGAAGCTGTAGCTGTGATTGCCCAGAACGCTTGCGAGCATCTGCTTGCCCATCTGTTCGTCGCCGCTCGAATCGCCGCCATGCGCCCGGCGCGCGCGGTCGACGGCAAACGCGTAGCGAAAGGTGGCCTGCGTGGAGCCGAGGCCGAAAAAACCGCGGCCATGGGTAACGATGCTCATGGCTTCTTCGCCGAGCTTCAGATCGGACAGCGACTTGAAATCGACGACGGAAACCCGCGTGACCCGGCCGGCGATGTCGCTGGTGGTGGTTCGCGCCGGATTGCCGCCCACCAGATCTCTGTCGGACTTGCTCCTGAGCGCCTGGCCGATGAACCCCTCGGCAGCGACCGCCACGCGATAATGCCCCGTGCCGTCGCGGCCCACGGAAATGTTCTGACTGAGATCGAAACAACCCGCGAGCGCCGCCGCCAGAAGAACCGGCACAACCGCGCGCGACAAGGTTTTCAGGATTTCACGTCCCGTCATCAGTCCCTCCCGTTCGATACGGCCGATGGGACTCCGCGCGTAAGGCCGAATTGTGACTGTCCTTCGGCGGGAGTAAGGCCGGTCTTGCCGCCCGCGCCTGCAAAGATGACAATCGCGCGACTCGCAATTCCGGACGCCACACCCATGAGCGAAATCGACAACGCCATCGCCGCGCCTGCAACCTATGCCGATGAGGCGCGCATCCACGCGCTGTTTGCCCAGCTGCGCAAGGAAGACCCTGTCCACTGGACGGAGCCGGAAGGCTTTCGCCCCTATTGGGCGATCACGAAATACGCCGACATCCTCGAAATCGAAAAGCTCAACGACAAGTTCATCAACGAGGCGCGCACGACCCTGATCGCTGCGCAGGCGGAAAAGGATCTCGCGGCGATGTGGGGCGGCCCCGATCCCAAGACGGGCCGGGTCGAGCCGTTCCGCACGCTTGTGCACATGGACAATCCCGATCACCGCGCCTATCGCGGACTTACGCAGGCCTGGTTCATGCCGCCCAATCTGAAGAAGCTCGACGCGCGCATGGCGGAGCTTGCGAAGCGTTATGTCGACCGCATGATGGAGCTGGGACCCACCTGCGATTTCACGCGCGATGTCGCGATGTGGTATCCGCTGCATGTGATCATGTCGATCCTGGGCGTGGCGGAATCCGACGAGAGTCTGATGCTCAAGCTCACGCAGGAATTGTTCGGCGGCAACGATCCGGAGTTGAGGCGCCAGGAAGAGACCCCGGGCGTCAACACCAACACGATCATGGAGTTCTTCAACTACTTCAACAATATGACGGCCGAGCGCCGGGCCCATCCCGGGGAGGACCTCGCAAGCGTGATCGCCAATGGAAAGATCAAGGGCGAGCCGCTGGGCGACCTCGAATCCGCATCCTATTACATCATCGTGGCGACTGCGGGACATGACACGACCAGCGCTTGCATCTCCGGCGGCCTGCGCGCGCTGATCGAGAATCCGGACGAGCTCGCGAAGCTGAAGGCCAATCCGGAATTGCTGCCGACCGCCGTCGACGAAATGATCCGCTGGGTGACGCCCGTGCAGCATTTCATGCGCACGGCGACCGACGACCATGAGTTGCGCGGCAAGACGATCAGGAAGGGCGAGGCCGTTCAGCTCCTTTATATGTCCGGCAACCGCGACGAGGACATTTATCCCGATGCGTTCCGCTTCAAAGTCGACCGCGAGCCGAACCGCCATGTCGCGTTCGGTTACGGCGCGCATGTCTGCCTGGGCCAGCATCTCGCCAAGATGGAAATCCGCGCATTCTTCGCGGAGTTGCTGAAGCGGCTCGATAGCATCGAACTTGCCGGCGAACCCAAACGCTCGCATTCGGTGTTCGTCAGCGGCCTCAAGACGTTGCCGGTCAGATATTCGTTGAGGGCGGCGTGATTTTTTTACCTCTCTCCTTCGGGAGAGAGGTCGGCGCCGCGTTAGCGGCGACGGGTGAGTGGGTGCGCGTGCAGCATCAATTACTTCCGGAATGGCGCGCTGCACATGCACCCACTCACCCTGCCCTCTCTCCCGAAAGGAGAGAGGGAAACATTATGAGAGGAATTTATGAGCGATAAAGCAACGGTATTGGTCACAGGCGGCTCCGGATTCATCGGCGGTTGGTGCGTCATCGGCCTGCTGCAGCAGGGCTACACGGTGCGCACCACCGTGCGCGATCTCGGCCGCGAGGGCGCGGTACGCGCGGCGCTCGCAAAGGCCGTCGATGCGCAAGACCGGCTGAGCTTCTATGCGGCCAATCTCACGTCCGATGCGGGATGGGATGCGGCAACGGGCGGTTGCGATTACGTTCTGCATGTCGCCTCGCCGCTCGGACTCCCGACGCCGAAGAATCCCGACGAGCTGATCATCCCGGCGCGAGACGGCGCGAAGCGTGCCGTCAATGCCGCGATCCGGGCGGGCGTGAAACGCGTGGTGTTGACGTCGTCGGTGGCCGCGACAAGCGGACCACCGAACGGACAGGACAGCGTGAAGGACGAGACGACCTGGACGGATATCACCGATCCGGCCGTCAGCGCCTATGCCCGTTCGAAGACGATTGCGGAGCGCGCGGCGTGGGATCTGATCGCATCGTCCGGCGGTGCGACGACGCTCGCGACCGTCAATCCGAGTTTGGTGTTGGCGCCGGTTCTCGGCCGGGACTTCTCTGATTCGGTGCAGGTGATCCAGCGGCTGATGAGCGGCAAGGTGCCCGGGCTGCCGCGTCTCGGCTTCAACATCGTCGATGCGCGCGATGTCGCCGATCTGCACGTTCGCGCGATGACGGCGCCGGAAGCGGCAAGCCAGCGCTTCATCGCGGCCGGCTCCTGGGCCTGGATGGCGGATATGGCTGCGCTCCTGAGCGCAAAGCTTGGATCAGATGCGTCCAAAGTACCGACGCGCAAGATCCCCGATTTCGTCCTGCGGCTCGCCAGCATCTTCGACAAGGATCTGCGCTTCGTGACCCCGATGCTCAACCGCAAGCACGATCACACCTCCGCCAAGGCACAGAAGCTGCTCGGCTGGCGCCCGCGCTCCACGGAAGAAACGGTTCTCGACACGGCACGAAGCCTGGTGAAAGAAGGCCTGGTTTGAAGTCGCGCGGTTTTAGTTTCCCTTGAGATGTACGGGAGGGAAATAGAGTCCGATGAGACGCCGCTTCCACCAGATGCCTTTCTGCGCGCCATCGGAAAATGTGTATTCATAGAACGCCGCGCGCACATAGGCGGGCGGTTTGTCCGGAAACGGGTTGGTCTCAAGCAGCGCCGTGACAGTCGGCTCGTTTTGCAACAGCCGCGTCATGAAACTCCAGACCCAGGGCAGGCGTCGCGGATCGTCGAGCGCCGCGAACCACATCTGCCAGTCGAGGCGGGGCTGGTGCGGGATGTTCCAGCCGGGCGCGCGCGCGATGTTGCCGGGCTTGTAACGGAACGCATATTCCTTCCAGGAGACGCCGTCATCCGAGCCTTCGACGACGATCTCGTTGCGATGCGTGGTCATCACCGAGAACAGGCCGTAAGCGCTCACGATATGAAGCGGTTCGGCGATTTCGGCAATGTCCTGCGCGAATGTCGGTGGAGCGCCGCCGAAACGGGCATCCATCTCGACCAGACTCGTGAACACGATCAACCCCGTGAGCACGCCGATGCCGATCCTGACGGGCTTCGATGGCGTCTTCGCGCGCAGTGGAACAAACGCGAGCCAGCGTTTCGGCAATACGCTCCGCAGCGCCTGATCGTCGAACAATAGGAGGCACAACAGCATGGTCTGCAAGTTGAACCAATTGTAATTGCCGGTGAGCAGGATGAGGGTTTCCAGCAGCAGAAAGCCGGACGCCGCACCGAAACGCAGCCTGCGTGGCGCGAAGATCAGGAACGGCAATGCCAGCTCGACAAAGAATGTCGCGCCGGTCGCGAATTCAAGCACGCCTGCAGGTGCGTGCGCGGCATACCACGCGAGCGGCGTCGGCAGCGGCTGTGTCTGAAAGTGATAGGAGAGTGCAGTCAGATTCCACCAATTGGGATCGCCGCTCGCGAGCTTGACCACGCCCGACATGAACATGAAACGGAACAGAAGCCACCGCAGCAGCCAGATGCCCGGCATCGTGGCGAAGCTCAGAACCAGCGCGAGAAAGCCGCCTTCCAGCAGGAACGTGTCCCACTGAAATGTCATGAAGGTTTGCCCGGCGTAGAACAGCGAGAGATAGAGAACGAAAAGCAAAACGAGGCAGATTCGCGGCAGGACATTGAACACGAGCAGCAGCGAGAGCGCAGCACCTCCCCAGCATACGGCTTTGATCGTGAAGTCGCTTGCGCTCGCCCAGAACACCATCGGCATCAGGAAGAAGCGCTCCGCACCCACATGGTCGGCGATGCGGCTCGTCAGGTCGGCGAGCGGCAGAATGCCGTGACTGCCGATCAATCCTTGCGCCTGGACGCCGAACGACACGAAGGCCGAAAGATAGATCAGCCCGAACAGCCGCTGGAACAGGAAGGAGGCAAGATCGTAACGCGGCGGCGTGAAATTCTTGCCCCACAGAACGAGGCTGATGCGATAAAAAGCGGGGCGCGCCGCCGCGATCGAGGCGTAGGCGAGTTCCGTGAAGATCGCGAAGCCCGGCAAATATCGATAGAGCCGGAGCCACAATCCTTTGGCGGGCGCATGACTGAGCGTCCGAAAGCTCGCTTCGGCCGCGCTCGCATATTGCCCATCCGGAGTAATGTATTGCACCGCGCTTTGGAAATCGGCGAGCGGAATGCCGGTGTATTGCGCCCCCACCTCCTGATACGTCCGGTATTCGACCGCCTCGCCCGTCAGCGCCTGCCAATACCGCGCCCAATACCCGCAAAACGCGCAATCGCCGTCATAGATGAGGCGCGGACGGGACGCGGCAGGAGCATCCGCGGTGTCGACAGTGTGATGTCCGGGTAGTGGCTGCAAGTTTTTGACCGACTTCAACGGAGTGGCCGCGCAGATTACCTCATTTTCCATCTACTCCGCAGCTGGATAGGGAGTAGGCGCTATTTCCCAAACACCCGCTCGAATATCGTATCGACATGTTTGAGGTGGTAGCCGAGGTCGAACAGGGTTTCGAGTTGTGACGCGGGCAGAGCCTTCGTCACGTCCTTGTCGGCTTTTAGCAGATCAAGCAGGGCGCCTTCGCCGTTCCAGGCGCGCATCGCGTTGCGTTGCACGAGGCGATAGGCGTCTTCGCGGCCCACGCCCGCTTGCGTAAGCGCGAGCAATACGCGTTGGCTGTGCACGAGGCCGCGGGTGCGGTCGAGATTTTCCTGCATGCGCTTGGGATAGACGAGCAGCTTGTCGACGACTCCGGCCGCACGCGCCAGTGCGAAATCGAGTGTGATCGTGGCGTCGGGGCCGATATAGCGCTCGACGGAGGAATGCGAGATATCGCGCTCGTGCCACAGCGCCACGTCTTCCAGCGCAGGCGCGACATAGGCGCGGACCATGCGGGCAAGTCCCGTCAGGTTCTCCGTCAGAATGGGATTGCGCTTGTGCGGCATGGCGGAAGAGCCTTTCTGGCCTTCCGAGAAATACTCCTCTGCCTCGAGCACTTCGGTACGCTGCAGATGGCGGATTTCCGTGGCGAGTCTTTCGATCGAGGCCGCCACCACACCCAGTGCCGCGAAATAGGCGGCATGCCGGTCGCGCGGAATCACCTGCGTGGACACCGGCTCGATCTTCAGGCCCAATGCCTTAGCCACGTGCGCTTCCACGCGCGGATCGATATTGGCGAAGGTTCCGATCGCGCCGGAAATCGCGGCGACCGCGATCTCCTCGCGCGCCGTCACCAGCCGTGCGCGAGCACGGACAAACTCGGCATAGAAGCCCGCGAGCTTGATACCGAACGTCGTGGGCTCGGCATGGATGCCATGGCTGCGGCCGATGGTGGCGGCGTCCTTGTATTCGAAGGCGCGGCGCTTGAGCGCGGCGAGCAACAAATCGACATCGGCGATCAGCAAATCCGTTGCCCGCGCGAGTTGGACGGACAGGCACGTGTCGAGCACATCCGACGACGTCATGCCCTGATGCACGAAGCGCGCTTCAGGACCGACAATCTCGGCAAGATGGGTGGTGAACGCGATGACGTCGTGCTTCACTTCGCGCTCGATTTCGTCGATCCGCTCGACATCGAATTTCGCGTTGCGGCCTTTTTCCCAGACCGTTCGCGCCGCCTCTTTCGGGATCACGCCCAGTTCCGCCAGCGCATCCGCGGCATGCGCCTCGATCTCGAACCAGATGCGGAATTTCGTCTCCGGCGACCAGATCGCCGTCATCTCTTGTCTCGCGTAGCGGGGGATCATCGGATCAAGCCATCCCCAATCCGCCGAGGGCGAGATATTTGATTTCGAGATAATCCTCGATGCCATATTTCGAGCCCTCCCGACCGATTCCCGATTCCTTCATACCGCCGAAGGGTGCCACCTCCGTCGAGATGATACCTTCATTGATGCCGAGGATGCCGTATTCAAGAGCCTCGGCCACACGCATGATGCGCCCCATGTCCTTCGAATAGTAATAGGCGGCGAGACCATATTCCGTATCGTTCGCCATGCGGATCGCATCTTCTTCCGTGTTGAAGCGGAACAGCGTCGCCACGGGCCCGAAGATTTCTTCGCGCGCCAGGGACATTTTGGTCGTCACGTCGCGCAGAAGCGTCGGTTCGAAGAACGTTCCGCCCAGCGCATGGCGCTTGCCGCCGGTGACAATCTTCGCGCCTTTCGAGGTCGCGTCCTTCAGAAGCCGCTCGACCTTTTCGACGCCCTCCATATTGATCAGCGGACCCTGCGTGACGCCGTCTTCCGTACCGTTGCCCACCTTCAACTTGGCGATGCGGCTTGCGAGTTTCTCCGCGAACGCGTCATAGACGCCATCCTGCACGAGAAAACGATTGGCGCAGACACAGGTCTGACCCATGTTGCGATATTTCGACAGCATCGCGCCGTCGGCCGCCGCATCGAGATCGGCATCGTCGAACACAATGAACGGCGCATTGCCGCCCAGCTCCAGAGACACCTTCTTCACCGTCGATGCGCATTGGCGCATCAGGAGCTTGCCGATTTCCGTCGAGCCGGTGAACGAGAATTTGCGCACGAGCGGATTCTGCGTGAGTTCGCCTCCCACTTTCGCGGGCTGATTCGTCGTCACGACATTGAACACGCCCGCCGGTATCCCCGCGCGTTCCGCGAGCACGGCCAGCGCCAGCGCGGACAGCGGCGTGTCCTCGGCCGGCTTGATCACGAAGGTGCAACCGGCCGCGAGCGCCGGCGCGCATTTGCGCGTGATCATGGCATTGGGAAAATTCCACGGCGTGACCGCGGCCACGACGCCGATGGGCTCCTTGAACACGAGGATGCGGCGTCCCACCTGGGTGGTCGGGATCACGTCGCCATAGATACGTTTGCCTTCTTCCGCGAACCATTCGACGAACGATGCGCCATAGGCGACTTCGCCGCGTGTTTCGGCCAGCGGCTTGCCTTGTTCGGCCGTCATCAGCTGGGCCAGGTCTTCCTGGTTCGCCATGATGAGGTCGAACCATTTGCGCAGGATATTGGCGCGTTCCTTTGCCGTCTTTTTGCGCCAGGTGGGGAACGCGCGTGCGGCGGCCTCGATGGCACGGGCGGTTTCGCCATCGGCCAGGTCGGCGACTTCGGCGATGGTCTGGCCGGTGGCCGGGTTTGTCACAGCAAAGCGAGCGCCTTTGTCCGCTGCGAGCCACGCGCCGTCCACATAGGCGTCGGATTTGAGAAGCGAAGGGTCTTTGAGCGTTAGCATGGTTGTCCTCGGGCATCAGTGCCCCTTGGACATCTTCTAGCCCTGCGAGGCGGCGGGCGGAAGTGCGCTGTTTTTGACCGGCGCGGAGGCTTCGATCAGGGAGAGCGTATAGGCGGCTTTGGGGGCGCGCAGGATATCGGCAAGCGGGCCCCGCTCGATCACGCGGCCGTCTTTCATGATCATCGCATCCTCGGCGAACGACTGCGCGACCATGATGTCCGAGGTGATCACGAGGAAGGCTGGCCCTTCCTGCGTGCGGAAGTTCTTGAGCAGGTCGCGCATCACGGCCT
>Ga0302326_10030121_pt1 | contig 10868 bp, 8 predicted proteins | sample Palsa_T0_3_FD_202264 | JGI IMG/M metagenome (GOLD analysis project Ga0302326, IMG submission 202264) | Peat permafrost microbial communities from Stordalen Mire near Abisko, Sweden - Palsa_T0_3 | ecosystem: Environmental > Terrestrial > Soil > Palsa > Peat permafrost | place: Sweden: Abisko...
TGATCACCCAGGCGATGTGCGAGCCGCCCTTGAGGTCGCCGACGATCGTCGGCAGCGCGGTCGCCACGATCGTCTGGTCCAGCGCGGCCAGGAACATGCCGCACATGAGCGCGCCGATGATCAGCAGGATCCGGCGGTGGTCGAGGTCGGGTATTACGCCGTTCCCGTCGCCTGGGCCCTTGCCGCCGGTGGCGACCGCGGGGGTGTCTGATGCCGAGGCCATCAGGGGGTTTCCTTTCTTTCCGTGACGTGACGCAAGTCGCTAGTTTCCGGCAGTCCGGCCGCCAGCGCGCTGAAGGCCTGGTCGACCAGGTGCTCGAGCGGCACCGTGCCGCCGGAGGAGGCCCAGAAGGACATGCTCGACCGGAACACGCCGGTCGCGATCGCGGCCAGCAGGCCGGGGTAGGGGTCCCGCTCGAGGGCGGTGCCGAGCCGCTGCGCGATCGCCTCGGCCAGGGACCGCTCGATCGCGGCCATCTGGGCGCCGTGGGCGGCGTGCAGGTGCGGGTCGGCGCGGGACGCCCGCATCCGGGCAAGCCACTCCAGCGGGTCGCCGCCGAGTTCCGCGAACTCGTTCGCGACCTCTGCCGCCCGGTTGCGCATGAGCACGCGGAGCACGTTCAGCACCGGTTCGCCCGGCCACTGGTGCACGATGGCGTCACGAGTCGCCGCCGCCAGCTCCGGGTCGGCCCCGAAGAGCGCGGCCTCCTTGGTCGGAAAGTAGTTGAAGAAGGTGCGCGGGGAGACGTTGGCCGCCTCCGCGATCTCTTCCACGGTGACGTTCGAGTAGCCGCGATCGGCGATCAGGCGGAGCGCGACGCGGCGGAGTTCGCGGCGGGTCGCCAGCTTCTTGCGCTCGCGGAGGGAGGCTACAGCCATCATGCGCTCACTAAATGTTTGCGGCGTCTACAAGTTTGCGTGCTCTTAAATATTACAGTGAGCGCAACACTGTTGCGGAGCGGGGGTATTCCCGGCCGGCCTCTACGATGTCTGATGTGCCTGCCTCAGCCGTCTCGCCCGCGCTGGCGGCGCAGATCGCGCTGCGGCACTACGGCGTGGCCGGGACGGCGGAGCGGCTGGCGTCGGAGTTCGATGACACGTTCCGGGTGGCGGGCGCGGATGGCTCGGGCTGGCTGCTGAAGGTGGGCGCGGATCCGGTGGCGGCGGGCGCGGTGGCGGGCGGCGCGGCGGGCGGCGCGGGCGGGGTGGGGTTTCAGACGGCGCTGCTGCTGCACCTGGCCGCGGTCGCGCCCGAGCTGCCGGTGCAGCGGGTGGTCTCGACGCTGGACGGACGGGCCGAGATCGCGGTCTCGCTGCCGTCCGGCGGGGCGGCCGGCGGGGCTGGCCGGCTGGTGCGGATGACGTCGTGGCTGGACGGGCGGCTGCTCGGCGCGGGGCCTTCGAGCGCGGGGCTGCGGCGGGACATCGGCGGCACCCTCGCCCGGCTGAATGTCGCCCTGCGCGGGTTCGCGCACCCCGGCGCGGGCCGGACCCACCGTTGGGACCTGCAGAACTTCGGGGCGCTTGGGCCGCTGCTGGCCGAGCTGCCGGAGGGCGGGCGGGACGGGCTGGCGGAGTGCCTGGACCGGTTCGACGCGGTGGTCGCGCCCCGGCTGGCGGCGTGCGCCACCCAGGTCATTCACACCGACTTCCACGGGGAGAACCTGCTCACCGACGGGTCGCGGGTCACCGGCATCCTCGACTTCGGCGACGCGCTGACCGGGCCGGTGGCGATGGACGTCGGGGTGGCCGCCTGCTACCAGCTGGGCGGCGCCGGACCAGGCGGCGGGCCGGGCGGGGACCTGCTGGCGCCCGCGCTCGACGTAGTGGCCGGCTACCACGCGGCCGACCCGCTGTCGGGTCGGGACCTGTCGCTGGTCGCGGAGTTCCTGGTCGCCCGGGTCGCGGCGCGGATCATCCTGAGCCAGGCGCACGCGGCCCGCGATCCGGCCAACGCCGGCTATCTGCTCCGCCGGACGCCCGCCGCCATCGCCCACTTCGCGTCGCTGCGCGCGATCGGGATCGACGAGATCGGCCGCCGCCTGGGCGCGGCGTGCGAGCTGGAGGTGGCATCGTGACCGAGCCTGGGCCGGTTCCGGTGATGGTCAACGGGTTCGACGGCTCCGGCCTGGCCGGCCTGCCGGACTCGACCCGCGAGCTCATCGGCCGCCGGGAGGCCGCCCTCGGCGGCGCCTACCGGCTGTTCTACGACCAGCCGGTGGAGTTCGCGCGCGGCGCCGGGGTCTACCTGTACGACCCGGACGGGGTCGGCTACCTCGACGCCTACAACAACGTGCCGTCGGTCGGGCACTCGCACCCGCGGGTGACCGAGGCGGTGTCGCGGCAGCTGGCGACGCTCAACACGCACACCAGGTACCTGACCGACGGGGTCGTCGGGTACGCCGAGCGGCTGCTCGCGACACATTCGATCGGCCCCGCCCACGCGATGTTCACCTGCACCGGGAGCGAGGCCAACGATCTGGCGCTGCGCATCGCGCGAACCTTCACCGGCGGCACCGGGGTGATCGTGACCGCGAACGCGTACCACGGGGTGACCGCCGCGGTGGCCGAGCTCTCCCCCAGCCTGGGCGCTAATGTCCCGCTCGGGGTGCACGTGCGGGCGGTGCCCGCGCCCGGCGCGGACGCTGACCCGGAGCCGGGCTCCCGCTTCGAGGCCGGGGTGGCGGCCGCGATCGCGGATCTGCGGCGGCACGGGGTGCGGCTGGCGGCGTTCCTGGCCGACTCGATCTTCTCCTCCGACGGGGTGCTGCCCGACCCGGCGGCCGCCTCCCTCGCGCGGGTGGCCTCGCTGGTGCGGGCGGCGGGCGGGCTCTACATCGCCGACGAGGTGCAGTCCGGGTTCGGCCGGACCGGGTCGCAGATGTGGGGCTACCAGCGGCATCCCGGCCTGGTGCCGGACCTGGTGACGATGGGCAAGCCGATGGGAAACGGGCTGCCGATCGCCGGGCTAGTCGCCCGGCGGCCGGTGCTGGCGGAGTTCGGGCAGCGGGCGCGGTACTTCAACACCTTCGGCGGCAACCCGGTCTGCGTGGCCGCCGCGTCGGCCGTGCTCGACGTGCTGGCGGACGAGGATCTGCCGGGCAACGCGTTGTCGACCGGCCAGTACCTGGTGTCCGCGCTCACCGGCCTGGCTTCCGCCAGCCCGGTGCTGGCGGAGGTGCGCGGGGCGGGCTTGTACGTCGGGGTGGACGTGGTCGCGCCGTCGACCGGCCTGCCGTCGGCCGAGCGGGCGGCGGCGATCGTCAACGGGATGCGCGCGCGCCGGGTGCTGATCAGCGCCACCGGCCCGCGCGGGCACGTGCTGAAGATCCGGCCGCCGCTTCCGTTCGGCCGCGAGCACGCGGACCAGCTGGTGACGGTGCTGTCGGAGGTGCTGGCGAGCCTGTTACGGGGTTAGGAGTGCCAGGCGAACTGGGACTGCCAGGCGGTGTAGCCGTTGGCGTTCGGCCTGCTGCCCGCGAACAGGCTTCCGACCACCTGTCGCGCCGGGGCGGTGGACAGGGCGCCGGTCGGCTGCCGCATCGGGATCAGCCAGAGGGCGTCGCCGCCGACGTAGAGGAGGTCGCCGCCGACGGCGGACCAGGTCGGGGCGGCGACGCCCGTTCCGGCCCGGGTGATCGGGACCGCGTTGCCGCCGCCTCCGCCCAGGTACCAGAGCCTGCAGGTCTGGGACCAGGCGCTGACGTCCTGGGCGGTCGCGCCGGCCGTCGTCGCCGTCGTCGGCGTCGGCTCCGCGGCGCAGTGCGCGAACGCGAGGTCGGGCTCGCCCTGCCACTGGGATGACGCCGGGTCGAGGTTCACCGGGGCCGGCAGCGAGCCCGGCGCGGGTGCGCAGCGGCCTGCGTCGCTGCACGAGGTGATCGTCTTGCCGCTCCACGGGTAGCGGTTGCCGCCGGTCACCACCGTCAGGCCGGCCCCGTCCGGCACCGCGAACCCGGGGTAGGCCGGAGTGCTCGGCAGCGTCGCGGTCGCCTCGTCGCCGAGCGGATAGGAGACGAGCGGCAGCCCGTCGGCCGGCCGCGAGGCCGAGTCGCGGGGGTCGGACCAGGCCAGCAGCCCTTCGCCGTCAGCCCACCAGCCGTCGACGATCAGCGCGTTCGCCCGGGACGAGGCGAGGCTGTTGACCACGATCCCCTCGCTCGGCACGAACAGGTCGATGACGCTGCTGGCGAAGCGCCTGGCCGCGGTCAGCTCGACCGAGGCGACCGCGATCTCGCGCCCGTTCGGCGACCAGGCCGGGGCGCCGTCGAACTGGCCGGGGACCTCGAGCATCGGGTAGGTCGGCTTCCCTGGCCGCACCGCGTACAGCTTGCCGCCGTCCGCCTCGGTGGCGGCGAGCTCGTCCGTCTTGGGCGACCAGGCGAAGCCGTCCACCTTCGGCAGCAGCTGGCGAGCGCCCTGCCCGTCCGGCCCCGCCAGCCAGAGCGCGCCGCTGGTGACGGCGCCGTCGGCGGACGGGGCGCCGACGAGGAAGGCGAGCCAGCGGCCGTCGGGCGACCAGGCCGGAGAACCCGGCTGCTGGCCGGCGGGTGTCTGGCCGGCGGGTGTCTGGCCGGCCGGCGTCTTCCCGGTCGTGATCGCGTGCAGGGCGGCCGGCTGGCCGGGCGCGCTGCCGTCGAGCACGTAGAGCGCGCCGGCCGACACGAACGCCAGCCGGCCGTGCCCGCCGAACGCCTTGGCGCCGACCGGCGAGCCGGCTGCGGTCGCGCCGGTGGCGGGCGCGGTGACCGGGGCCGGCCCCGACACGCTGACGTCGGCCGAGGCGGTGGCCGCGGGCGCACCGTGCGCGCAGGCCGCGAGGCCGGCCACGAGGCCGACCGCCACCGCGAGCGCCGCCCAAGTGGCGACAAGTCTGCTCATCATGCTCTTTTGACGTCAGCAACGGCGATTAGGTTGCTCCGCTGGCTTAATTGGGGCCCCCGCGGGCCGGGCCTGCTCGTGCGCGGGAGGATATGGCCCGCGCCGGCGGGCCGGTTACGCTTGAGGTGCTACCGCTTGGAAAGGCACGCTGTCATGACGAATTCCGGCGCGGCGGACATGGTCCCGGTCACGATCGTTGGCGTCGCCGTCGCCGGGCGCGACGACCCGGGGCGGCGCGAGCGGTTCTCGATCGTGCTCGCGTCGGCGGCTGACGGGGACTCGCGGCGGCTGTTCATCGGGGTCGGGGACGCGGAGGCGGCCGCGCTCGCGTTCAGCCTGCAGGGACAGGCGTTCCCCCGGCCGATGACGTACCATTTCATGGCGTCGCTGGTCGCGGCGGCCGGGTCGGCGGTCCGCTCAGTGCGCGTCACCCGGACCGACGGCCAGGTCTTCTACGCGCAGGTGACGCTGCGCGGCGGGGCCGTCGTCGACGCGCGGCCAAGCGACGCGATCAACCTGGCGGCGATCACCGGCGCGCCCGTCTTGGTCGCCTCGGAGCTGCTCGACCTGCCAGTCGACCCGGAGCTGCGGGTGCCCTAGCCCGCGGATGGCCCCCTGCGCCGTACGCTTCTTGCTGTTATCGCTGTTTTAGGTTGTAGACGCGGGCGGCGTTGCCGGCCAGGACCCGGGCGGCGGTCTCCTCGTCGGGCATCAGCCGGGCGACGGCGCGGGCGTTGGCGGCGATGCCGGGGATGCCGGGCCAGTCCGTGCCGAAGATCATCCGCCGGGTCAGCCTGGCCCAGTTCTGCCGGGCGTAGTAGTCACGGAGCCGGGACGGCGGCAGGCCGGAGAGCTCGATCCAGACCCGGTCGCTGGACAGCGCGAGGAAGGCGGCCGCGTCGTACCACCAGCCGCGGCCGCCGTGCGCGAGCACCAGGGTGAGCGAGCGGAAGTCGCGCAGCACGTCGTCGAGGACGACCGGGTCGCCGAACGTGTTGGCCGCGCCGGGGAAGGTCGAGGTGCCGCAGTGCACCACGACCGGGACGCCCGCCGCCTGGCAGGCCTCGTAGGCGGGGTAGAGCATCCGGTCGTTGGCGGCGACGCCGGCGTGCACCGGGTGGATCTTCAGCGCCACCGCGCCCAGCGCGAGCTGACGCCGGACCTCGTCGTCGACCGGGTAGTGCAGGTGCGGGTTGACGTTGGCGATGACCTTGATCCGGTCCGGCGCCTGCCCCGCGATCGGCAGCATGTCCTCGATGACCTGCAGGCCGGTCACCTTCGGGGAGTACTCGCACATCAGCAGCGCGATGTCGACGCCCTCAGCCGCCAGGTAGGCGTCGAACTCGGCGGGCACCACGGTGCCTTCCCGGTCGTAGAGCCGTTCCATGACGGCCGAGGCGGCGAACCCCTGCAGCCACGTCTCTCGCGGCAGCTTGAGCGTGGGCAGCCGGGCGGCGTGCAGGTGGACGTCGATGAGCGGCATTCCGTCGAGCATGACGCTGTGCTACCTCACTGAGTCGCGGTCAGCACGCCGAGGGCCATCGTGCGGAGGTCCACCCGGCGGATCTTCCCAGTCGCGGTGGTGGGGAACCCGTCGGTGAAGACGATCGCGCGCGGGCGCTTGAACGACGGCAGCCCCTCCCGGCAGTACTCGATGAGCTCCGCCTCGGTGGCGGCGCCGCCGACCGAGAGCTGCACGTAGGCGATCGGCTTCTCCAGGCCGTCCGGGTCCGGGGCGGCGACCACCACCGCCTGGGCGACCGCCGGGTGCGACAGCAGCCGGGTCTCGACCTCCATCGGCGAGACCCAGATCCCGGACGCCTTGATCATGTCGCCGGTCCGGCCGAGGCACTCGTAGTACCCGCCCGCGTCCCTGACGTAGGTGTCGCCGGTGCGCAGCCACTCGCCCTGGAAGACCAGCCGCGACGCGTCGTAGCGGGCCCAGTAGCCGGTCGCCGAGGACTGGCCGCGCACGTAGAGGGTGCCGGGGGTGCCCGGCTGGGTGATCTCCCGGCCGCTCTCCTCGTCCAGCAGCTTGAGGTCGTAGCCGGGCACGGCGACGCCGGTGGTGCCCGGCCGCACCGCGCCGGGCGCGTTGGACAGGAAGATGTGCAGCATCTCGGTCATCCCGATGCCGTCGATGATGTCGATGCCGAACTGCGCCGTCCAGCGCGTGTAGAGGGACGCCGGGAGCGCCTCGCCGGCCGAGGCGGCCAGCCGGACCCCGCCCAGCGCGTCGGCCGGCAGCCCGGCCCTGAGCATGTTGGCGAAGAACGTCGGCCCGCCGAAGAAGAGCGTCGCGCCGTGCTTGGCGGCCGTCTCCGCGATCAGGTCGGGACGGGACGGCGACGGCAGCAGCACGCAGGCCGCGCCGACCGACAGCGGGAACAGGACCGAGTTGCCGAGGCCGTACGCGAAGAACGCCTTCGCGGCCGACAGGCAGCGGTCCGACGGCGTGATGCCGAGCACCTGCGTACCGTAGGTCTCGCAGACGACCTGGATGGACCCATGCCGGTGCATGGCGCCCTTCGGCGTCCCGGTGGTGCCCGAGGTGTACAGCCAGAAGGCCGGGGAGTCGGCCGTGGTGTCGTAGACCGACTCGTCGGGCGGGTAGGCGGCCAGGTCGTCGAGTTGGTGAACTGGCCGGGGACTGGCAGCAAGCGGGACGTCTGCCAGTACGCCGGCCAGTTCGGGTGCCGCTGCGGCGGCCGACTCCGCCACGGCGGCGAACTCACCGGTGGTCGCGAGGAACCGGGCCCGGGAGTCGCGGAGCAGTTCCGCGACCCCGTCGGCCCGCAGCATCGTCGAGACCGGCACTGGGATGGCGCCCACCCGCATGGCGGCCAGGTAAACAACCACGAAGGCGGGCGAGTCCGGCATCACCATCAGGATCCGCTGCTCGGGCTGGACGCCGACCGCGCGCAGGCCCGCCGCGGTGCGGCAGACCCGGTCGTGCAGCTGCGCGTAGCTGAACTCGCCGCCCGGGCCGGTCAGCGCGATCCGCTGCCCGTCGCCGGCGGCCAGCCGCCGGTCGAGCAGGTACTCGCACGCGTTGAACAGTTGCGCCATCGCAGTCGTCCCCCGGGGGTTCGCGGTTCCGCCAGCCTTGCTTCTAGGTCAGGTGCACGTAGTCGTAGTCGAACGGCTGGCCGTTGATCCCGTTGCGGGGCGGCGCGATCCACGCCGCGATCTTCCCGCGCTGGTACACCGGCTGCATCAGCGATCGCACGAACGTCTTGTCCGTGTCGGTTGGGAGCCATTGTTCCTTGCCCGCGTCCCACTCGCCAGCGGAAAGCCGCTGGCCGGTCGGCGACGCCTCGATCGGGGCGAACGCGCCGACCTTCCGGTTGAAGGCGATGTGCGGCAGGTACAGCCGCTGCGGGAGGCCCGCCTGCTCGAGGATGCGGTTCCAGCGCTTGACCCCGCCGGCGCAGTCGGAGATGTACTCGCGCCGCAGGTCGGTGTTGAGGCCGATCAGCGCCGCCACCTCGGTCTGCGCGATCTCCCCGTCGGTCAGCGCGTCCACCATCATCGCGTCGCTGGCCAGCAGGTGGTCGTCCTTGCGCCGCTCCTCCAGCCAGCGGCCCTTCAGGCCGGCCGTGTAGTAGTTGGCGACGTTGGTGGAGGTCTCCCCGCCGAACAGGTCGAGCGAGACGCTGTAGTGGAAGTTGATGTACTTCTGGATGACCGGCAGCGGGATCGCCCCGTAGGCGGCCACGTCGTCGGTGTCGTTCTCGACCATCACCTGCGCGGTCCGCTCCACCACCCGGTCGACCCCGGTGGTGCCGACCATCATGTGGTGCGCCTCTTCCTTCAGCATGAACTCGCAGGTCCTGCTCAGCGGGTCGAAGGCGGACTCCTTGAGCGTGCCGAGCTGGTACTTGCCGTCCCGGTCGGTGAAGTAGGTGAACATGTAGAAGGAGAGCCAATCGGGGGTCTCCTCGTTGAACGCGCCGAGGATGCGGGGCGAGTCCTCGCTGCCCGAGTTGCGGTGCAGCAGCTCCTCGGCCTCCTCCCGGCCCTCGCGGCCGAAGTAGGCGTGCAGCAGGTAGACCATCGCCCACAGGTGGCGGCCCTCTTCGACGTTGACCTGGAACAGGTTGCGCAGGTCGTACAGGGACGGCGCGGTCGCGCCGAGGTTGCGCTGCTGCTCGACCGAGGCGGGCTCGGTGTCGCCCTGGATCACGATCAGCCGCTGCAGCTCGGCCCGGTACTCCCCTGGCACCTTCTGCCACGCGGGCTCCCCCTTGTGCGCCCCGAACGCGATCCGCCGGTCGCCCTCCCGCTCGGCCAGGAAGATGCCCCACCGGTACTCCCGCATCGGCACGTGGCCGAACTGCGCCCAGCCCTCGCGGCCGACGTTGACCGCCGTGCGCAGGTAGACGTCCTGGGTCGGCAGCGTCGGCCCCATCGACTCCCACCAGGACAGGAAGTTGGGCTGCCAGGACTCCAGCGCCCGCTGCAGCCGTCGGTCCTCGTTCAGGCCGACGTTGTTGGGGATCTTCTCGGCGTAATCAGGCGTGGTCATGGTGGAACCTCAGACTCGCTTCCGGTCGAAATCGGCCCGCTTGCCGGTGCCGTACGCGCGCAGCGCGCCGTCGGGCCCCGAGGCGTTCGGGCGGTAGAAGATCCAGTTCTGCCAGGCGGTCAGCCGACCGAAGATCTTGGTCTCGATCGTCTCCGGGCCCGCGAACCGGTAGTTCGCCTCCAGGCCCGTCAACGCGTCCGGGGAGAAGGCCGATCGCTCCTCGACCGCGATCCGCACCTCCTCCGCCCAGTCGATGTCATCGGGGGCGAAGGTGATCAGGCCGAGCTTCTCGGCCTCCTCGGCTTCCAGCGGTTCCCCGACGCGCTTGTCGATGGCGGCCAGGGCGCCCTCGTCGCCCAGGAACCGGGTCTGCAGCCGGGTCAGGCCGTTGCCCATCGGCAGCGGGCCGAGGTTCATCGGGCCCACACTCACGGCGGCCGGCCTGCCCGGGTTTGTCAGCACCGTGGGGTCAACGTCCTCGAAGACGCCGAACAGCATGTAGGAGCGGTCGGCCGCCAGCGCGAGCTCGAGCAGCGAGCCGGCGAAGCAGGAGCCCGGCTCGATCAGCGCGATCAGCGAGCGGCTGGTCACGTCGAGGCGCTTGAGCGTCCGCTTCAGGTAGAGCACGATCTCGTTGGCGAGCCAGTCGCTCGTCGCGCTCTCGAGCAGCAACGCATCGTACGCGAGCACTCGCTCGGCCGACCCGGTCGTGCGCAGCACCCAGGTGCCGATCTCGGTCTCGTTGGTGCGCAGGTCGAGGATCAGGTCGTCGAGCTCGCGGGCGACCGCGAGCGGCCAGAACGCCGCCCCGGCGGCGTGCGCCTCGGCCATCGACCGCGGGGCGTCATCCTCGGGCGCCCGCACGGTGATCTCGGCCACCGCGCGGGTCCGGTCCAGCGCCGCCGACACGTGCCGGTACGTGACCGCGTCGGCCGTCCTGGTCTTGTCCAGCTCGGTCAGCTCGATCGCCGCGCCGCCGGGGAGACGGCTGCTGGCGGACGCTAGAGCCACGGACCGTTCGGACACCGCTTCTTTCCAGCGCATTCTCGGCACGGCCTCGTCCACGAGCTTCCACGCAACTGCTTTTTTGCCCCCGAGACCCTCCGCCTTGGTGGAGAAGTAGTCGGCCAGGTCCCGGCGGACGTGCCGCTTGTCGACCACCCGGGTGAGCCCGCCGGTGCCCGGCAGCACGCCAAGCAGCGGAAGCTCGGGCAGCGAGACGACCGACGACCGGTCGTCGACGAGCAGGATCTGGTCGCAGGCGAGCGCGAGCTCGTAGCCGCCGCCGGAGGCGGTGCCGTTGAGCGCGGCCAGGTAGGTCTGGCCGGAGTTGTCGGTCGCGTCCTCGATGCCGTTGCGGGTCTCGTTGGTGAACTTGCAGAAGTTCACCTTCCACGGGTGGGAGGAGGCGGCCAGCATCCGGATGTTGGCCCCGGCGCAGAAGATCTTCTCCTTGCCG
>Ga0302326_10030122_pt1 | contig 10868 bp, 10 predicted proteins | sample Palsa_T0_3_FD_202264 | JGI IMG/M metagenome (GOLD analysis project Ga0302326, IMG submission 202264) | Peat permafrost microbial communities from Stordalen Mire near Abisko, Sweden - Palsa_T0_3 | ecosystem: Environmental > Terrestrial > Soil > Palsa > Peat permafrost | place: Sweden: Abisko...
GTGCCGGTCACGTTGCTCACATGCGTGACGGCGATGAATCGCGTGTCCGGACGGATCGCGCGGCGAATCTCCCGCGGATCGACCAGGCCGGTCGTTGATTCCACCGATATGCGAGTCTGCGAGATGGCCCCCGCGTCTTCCAGCGCTCGTAGCGGCCGAAGGATCGAATTGTGATCGATATGCGTGCAAATCGCGTGGCCGCCGCCATCGGAATCGACCAGCCCCTTGATGGCGAGATTCAGGGCATCGGAGCAGTTGAGCGTGAAGACAAAATGCTCGGCCCGCTCGCCGTTGAAAAGCCGGCAGAGCCGCTGACGACACTGGGCGATCAACGCCCCGGTCTCCGTCGCCTCCAGGTACGCCCCGCGGCCGGCGCTGGCGCCCAGTTCCGTGGCATAGTGCCGCATCGCCTCCAGCACCACGGGGGGCTTGGGAAAGCTTGTGGCGGCGTTGTCCATGTACAATCGACGGGGACGCATGGCGATGCCTCAAAATCCGAAATCCGAAGTCCGAATCCCCGAATCAATGACCGAATGACGAACGACTGAACGAAGATGTTTGCGCCCATCCACCGCTTGCGGTTTCGCAGCGCTGCTGAGCCAACAAGGCTGCGAAACCGCAAGCGGGATGGATCGCAGATGTTTTCATTCGGTCATTCGTCATTTTGTCATTGATTCGGGGATTCTGGTTTCGTCATTCTGGTTTTACTCTGGAGGCTCGGGTTTACCAAAAATACCACTCCCCCGTCTTCAACACATACAGGCCGAGCAAAAAGTTTGTCATTCCGTGCATGATGATACAAGCGCCCAGGCTGCGGGTCAGCACCAGAAGGCCGGCGATCATCGACCCCCAGACCAGCGCGGTGATCCATTGGACGTGGAGCGAGGCAAACAGCAGTGCCACCAGCGCGATCGCCGCCCAATCCACCTCACCCACGGCCGCCAGCTTGAAATCCGCCGGGGCGATGATGCTGCGCCATGCGAAATCACGCCAAAACAGCTCTTCCATTACCGGCACCAGCAGCGACGCCCCGGCCCAGCGGACGCCGACGAACGCCCAGCGCCAGCCGGGCGAGGCGATGGCCGTCATCGGATTGTACGGCTCGACCGACAATCGCGGGTAATGCGGCACAACATGCAACAGGAGTTTTTCCATCCCCACCCATTGCACCACGCCGACGACGCCCATCAGGGCACCGAGCCACCAATAGTCCCAGCAGATTTTCGTGTAGTGCTTCCAGAAGACCATCAGCAGCAGCGCCACAATGATTGTCCTGGCGACGTAACTGACGGCGTAAATCTGCGGCCACCAAACGCCGATCTGCGTGAACAGCAGAAAGACGGCCATCGGAGCCAGATACGCGACATCGTCGCGCCCGCGCAGTTGCGAATCGCTCACGCCGGGCCCGCATCCTTTCCGCGCGGACGAAACAGCGCGAAGCTGGCGGTGTGCCCGTGAATAAAATTGCGTCCGCCCACCGGCCCCAGCTCGCCGGCGGCGAAGAAACCGGCGATGGGAGTGTCGGGCATTCCTCGAGCGGCGGCCGTGATGTCGTGGCCCGCTTCGGGAAACATGCGGGTTCCCCGGCCGTTGCAACTGAACAGCAAACCGCCCGCGGCGGCTTCGCCGATCTTCTGCGCCTCCAGTAGCAGGGACAAATCCTCGTCGGCCGTCGCCGCGTCGCGGACGTGAAATTGCACGGTCTGTCCGGTTTTCACGTATTCCGCGACCGCGACCGCGCCACTGTCTTCATCGACGCCCATCACGTTGCGCACGAGAAAATCGCCGCGGCCGAAGCTCTCCTGGTACTCGCTGATGGCCCGCCCGACGAACAGGCCGCTGGAGAGCTGCTCGCGTTCGGCTTCGCTCAACTCGCTCACCACTTCCTGCAAAACCACCAGTGCGGGTTTGCCGCCCAGTTGCTCGATCAGGTTGTCGCGCGATTTGGTGATGACCAGCGGCTTGCCGATCGGCCGGCACCCCTGGCTCACCACCGTCTGCACCTGGATTTCACCGCTGAGACAGAGGCCGACGAAGCCGTGCTCGTGCGTCTCATCGTTGCGGAGCAGCACGTTCTCGCCCGGCTGGCGGGCGCTGCTGGCCATGCCGCCGACCAGCGGCGCGTTGGGCGCGGCCGCATCCAGCGCGGGAAGAAACTGCGTCATGGGAGAAGAGAACGGATCGCCGAAGCCAATAATTGCGCGGGTCTGATCGGTGTAACCTATCCGGGCTCGCAGCGCCGCCGCATCGGTCAACACCTCCCGCCATGCCCGCTCGCCGGTCAGATAAAACGGATGGACGCGCACCCCCGGCAGCCGGCCGACCAGCAACGACAACCCCGCCGTTCGCTCCACCTCGCGCCGCCCCCCGATGACTCCCTCGGCGGAGCAGCCCACCAGCGTTTGCGCATCCAGTTCCAGCCAGAGGCTTTCCACCAGCGCCGCGGCGTCATCGCGGAAATCGCCGGTGAAAAACGCAAAAACCACGTCAATTTTCCCGTCCATGGCCGCGCGCGCCGCCTCAACGACCTCCGCGACCGCGTCGGCCGAATTCTCCCGTTCGCTGACCGTTGAATAAAACTGCACGGCAGTCACCTCGAACCTCAAATCTTATCCTTCCGCGCGAAATCCGCCACCGGATGCACGCGGCAGGCGGCAAGCGGCGCAGTTGACCGAGGGCGTGTGTTTCATCGACCGCTTTCAAGCGTCCAATCCTCGATGGACAAACCCGAAATCTTTCGAAAGTCCGAGCTATTGCGGGTGATAAGAATCGCATCGTGCGCAAGGACGATCGCAGCGATCTTCAGATCCATGGCGCCTATCGGGAGACGCCGTTTTCGAGGCTGTTCGGCAATGCGGGCAGCAGCATCAGCGTATTCCAAAACCGTCATTCGGCGAAACGAGGCCAAGTGGTGCAGAAGGCGGGTATAAACTTCAACCTCGGCCTTGGACGATTTGGCCCGGCTCAGCGCCGCCATCCAGCCGCGCATTTGTTCTTCGTAGTTGATGACCGTGGTAACGACCGAATGCTCTGCTGGAAGTTCCACGATCCGCCGCCGAATGAGCGGCGCTTCCGGTGAATCCTTATGGCCGGGCAGACTGAGAATGTCCGTGTCCAGGATGTAGATCATCGATTGGACTTCGCCTTGGTGGCTCGGGGTCGAAGAGATTTGCGGTACTTCTTCCCCAATTTCATGGCCTGCTCAAAGACTGGGTCGGCGGCGAACCGTCCGTACAGGTCACCGAGCCAGGCGCGGCTCGTAGCCACACCCAACTCATCTCGTTGCAGATAGGCGATCTGTTGCTCGAGCGCCGCGACTCTCTGTTCCAGGCTAATGGACATATGAACTGCTCCAGCGTGAATGATAATGAAAACCATTATACCAACCCACGCAACAGAAAGGTTCAAAGACGTGGCACGCGTGCTTCCTGCGCGCCCGATCGATCGAGCGTTGTCGCGAACTCCCGCGCCAAAATGTCGCGAACGACGCTCATCGGCGGAGTTCGGTCTCCCAGCAATTGACGCAGTGATGTCACCGGCTTTCCGGTTAATCCGCAGGGGACAATCAACTCAAAAAATCGCAGGTCGGTTTCGACGTTGAGCGCCAGTCCGTGCAATGAGACGCCGCGGCTGACGCGCACGCCGATCGCGCAGATTTTCGCCAACGTGCCGTCGTCGTCGGTCCAGACACCCACCGCATCGGCGTCCTTGCTCGCCGCGATCCCCAGTGCGGCCAGTGTCGCGATGGCGGCGTCTTCGAGGGCATGCACGTAGCCACCGACGGAAAAGCGATGCGCGTTGAGGCGGATGATCGGATACGCGACGATCTGCCCGGGACCGTGGAAGGTGATGTCGCCGCCGCGGTCGCTCTTCACCACGTCGACGCCCAAGCCGGCCAACTGCTCATCCGAGGCGATCAGATTGCGCTCCCCGCCGTCGCGCCGGCCGAACGTGATCACGGGGGGGTGCTCGACGAATAAAATGCGCTCCTCCCCGCCGGCCAACACCTCCGCATGGACCGTCTCCTGCACTTTCCACGCACTGCGATAGTCGAGTCGGCCAAGGTTTTCGATCCGCATGGAGTCACTTTCCGCAGCGATTGCACAGGATCGTGTTATAGCCGAATGTGTTTGGCCGCGGCGTCCACGCCGCGCGGAAACGATGGCGCTGCGCGGCGTGGACGCCGCGGCTAAACACGATCGGCAATCCAAGGCATCCTCGGGTCAGGTCCACCAGTTCAGATCGATTTCGGCAAAGATGCCGTCGTGCGCATCCATCTCGGCGATTTGTATGCGCTCCAATTCTCCGATCGGCGCCTTCGCCGCGATATTCTCGGCGATCTGCATGGCGCGATCGAAGCGCGTGGCGTGGCCGGCGAAGCGCTGCATGCCATAGTCCACGGCACCCTTCGAATGGACGACGAAGGGCCAATCGCTCGCCTGGAGCAGCAGCAATTCGCGGGCAGCGCGCTCGAGCATGCCGCGCAAGGCATCGTTGGTTTGCCACGGCAGGGTCTTGAGCCGCTTGAGCATTCGCCTTTCTGCCCGGTGTTCGACTTCCCACATCCAGCGCGTCTGCTCGTTGAGCCAGACGTGGTGATCCGCTCCCTCTCCCCAGCTTCCTTCGGGCAGGCGAACCACTTTTTCCGGCGGCGAATGGCGCAACGCCTCCTCGGCGGTCATCAGACTCACCGAGTCATCGTGAGCGAGCGTAAAAATGACGTCCCGCAAAAACTGCGGCCCCTCGAACCACCAATGGCCAAACAATTCCGCGTCGAACGCCGCGACGCAGACGCCCGGCTTGCCCAGCATCGCTCGATGCTCGCGCAAAATCTCGCGCACCTGTCGGCAGAAATGCTGGCCATGCTCGTACAGCTTGGAAGGAACCGCGTCGGGTTGATATGGCTCCTTGTCAGCGGCGGGGGTGGCGAGATCGGTCACCTTGTAATAGCGCAGGCCGCCGGGGTTGTGCTTGCGGTGGAAGTCCAGATATGCGCCCGCTCCGGGGTAGCCGGTCGTCGAGCTCCAGACCTGCTCGCTCAACTCCGCGTGCCGCACCAGCGCGAAGCACTCCGGCGGCCGCGGATCGTCGGCGACGCCGACTGGCTCTAATGATCGATTCCATCCGCGGGCCGCATCCCAGTGCAATTGCGCTTCTCCCGCCGCGCGAAAGTGCCCGTCCCGCATCGTCCCCAGAAGCTCGGCCCGCGCAGTCAGGGCGGAATCGACGCAGAAATGCGTCACACCAGCGCCCGCGATAAACGTATCCAGACCGGTTCGCGTGCGCGGCTCTCCTTGCAAGACCGGCGGAATCCAGTTCTCGACCCGTGGACGATATGCGCATTCCGGCAGCCACATACCCGCGCTGACAACCTCTCCGAGATGCCGGTGGCTGGTCGCCGTGCCGCAGGCAAGCTGGGCCCGAATCGTCTCATCGTTGAGCAGCAGTGGAAGGTAGGCATGGGTCGCGGGGCCAGTCAGAATCTGGATGTGTCCTTCGCGGGCACGGGCGGCAAATTCCCCTGGAATGTCGCGGCCGATGCGCTGGAAGTGCTTGAGTCGCTCCGCATACCACTTCTCCCACCGCAGCGCCAGGCTGGCCAGGTCGGCCTGTTGCCGATGCTCGAAGTTCGACCGGTCGGCGGCGGCGAGGTCGGCCTGCTCGGCGAGATATCGGACCATGCCGGCCTTGAAATATGGCTGCGAGAGTTGCTCGAGCAACACTGGCGTCAGCCCGACGGTCAGAGCCGGGCGGCATTGGTGCAGGGCCGCTTCGCCAATCAGATCGAGCAGCGGCAGATAGGATTCGGCGGCCGCCTCGTAGAGCCACGCTTCGCCGTGGGGCGTTTGGCCGTGGTGCAGGACGTAGGGAATATGGGCGTGGAGAACGATGCACAGGCTGCCGAGCGGCTCGCTCATCGCCGCGGATCGTAACTCGCGGAAAAGGCAATCACCACGTCAGATCAACTGAAGATGGCGCAGAATGGCCAGCGCCGCCAGCAGCCCGGCGACGGCAGCGGCCAGATTGCGCTGGCGACGGTCGGCCGAGAGCGTGCCCCCGACGATGGCCGTGAGCACTCCGGCTTCGGCGAGCGGCACCAACAACGCCTGCGCCAGCATCGCCAAACCGCCGCGGAATCCACCTGCCAGTGCGCGGGCACTATGGGCGCCCAGCAGCGCTGGTCCGAGGATCAGCAGCAACAGCGACCCGAAGCAGACCGCCGACGTCGCGTTCAAGATGCACCGGGCACCGGTTCGCATCACGCCCTCACCGCTGAATTTGCCGTGGAAACCATAACCCGCTCCGTTCCCCTTTCTCATCGGCGGCCGGCCTACCCGCTTTAACCGCCGGGAATCCCAGAATGGTCCTCCCGCCGGGGCCGCGCGGTATCGCCGACCCATTAAATGTCATAAACGAAAGCCGCCGGGTGCTTTTAGCGGCGGCCCGGCAGGGCCGCGCTTTGAACGCCACAGCGCGGCCCAGCGGGACCGCCGCTAAAAGCGTTGCAAGCTTGACGTTCGTCGGGGACCAGCGATATTCTCCGGCCGGCGGAATTGAACCCGCCGCGGCCGCCCGCGGACGCGGGGCGGGGTTCGCATCTCTCGACCGGCGTCAGCGCCGGATCGACCTCTGGAGGCTGGCATGACGCTGGATTCTCGAACCCAACCCGCAGCCGCCGCCGACAGCAACGTGCCTTGGTGGCGGCTGCTCACCGGATATCACTGGTTCGTCTTCTTCGTCGCCTCCGGGGCCTGGTTCTTCGATTGCGTGGATCAGCGCATCTTCTCGCTGGCGCGGATTCCCGCTCTTTCGACTCTCATGCAACTGCCGCCCGGCGATCAGGCGGTGCAGGGTTTCGGCAAGATCGTCACCGCGTTTTTTCTGATCGGGTGGGGCGTCGGGGGCATGACATTTGGCGCACTGGGTGACCGGTTTGGCCGGGCCCGCATGTTGATCATCACGGTCCTCACCTACTCCGTCTGCACAGGTCTGACATTTTTCAGCCCGACGCCCTGGGGATTCACGATCTTCCGCTGCCTGACGGGCGTGGGAATCGGTGGCGTGTTCGGACTGGCGGTGGCGCTGATTGCCGAGACCGTGCCCGCCGAAGCGCGGCCGCAGTCGCTGGGACTTTTGCAAGTCCTCTCGACGGTCGGCAACGCCTCGGCCGTGTTCGTCAAGATGGGCGTGGATAAGCTGGAAGCGGCCAATGTGCTCCCGGCCGGCAACTCGTGGCGCTATATGTTTCTCATCGGCATCGTGCCGGCAATCCTGGTGGTGCTGGCCGGGCGCAAGCTCCGCGAGCCGGAGCGGTGGCTGCACTTGAAAGAGCAGGGTTTGCTCTCCAAGGGAGGAATTTTCTCTTCCTACACCCGGCTGTTCCAAAGCCGGCGCTGGCGGCGGAATCTGGTCGTTGGCGCGTTGATCGCCTCGACGGGCGTCATCGGGCTTTGGGCGATCGGCGAGTATGCGGTCGATTTGCAGCGGGCCGTCTTCAAGTCCTATTACGAGCAACTGCCCGGCCACGGCGACGTCAAGCAACTGGTCAACTCGGCGATCAACCGCGCCTACCTCTTGCAGATGCTGGGAGGAGCGATCGGCATGTGGCTCTTCACCCGCATTGCCGGCGCGACCGGTCGGCGCTTGGCCTTTTTGCTGGGCTTCAGCGCGGCCCTGGTCGTCACGTTCTTCGTTTATTGGAAGCTGAATTCCCCGGCGGACGCCTATTGGATGATGCCGCTGATGGGCGGCGCTCAGCTCTGCGTCTTTGCCGGCTTTTCGATTTATCTGCCGGAACTATTTCCCAGCGAGCTGCGCAGCACCGGCACGTCGTTCTGCTATAACCTCGGCCGGTTTGCGGCCGCGGGCGGGAGCCTCTACTCATCGCACTTGTCGGGCCAGGTGTTCGGCTCCTACGCCTCGCCGTTGCCGCTGCGCTATTCGGCGATGACCATGTGCGCAATTTTTCTGATCGGCCTGGCGGCGCTGCCTTTTGCGCCCGAGACTCGCGGCAAGCCGCTGCCGGAGGATATGTAGCACCGCGGCACACCGTCCCAATCGACCGCGCAAATTGACAAACGGGCTGCCGAGCTTGTAACACTGCTCGCGGGATTTTTTGCGGGGAGCACACTCTCGGAGCGTTACATGCTTTCTTACATCAAGGGCCTCTTTGTCGAATTCAAGAATTTCGCATTCCAGGGCAATGTGATGGATCTGGCCATCGGCCTGGTGATCGGCTCGGCGTTCACCAAAATTGTCACTTCGCTGGTGAACAACGTGATGATGCCGCCCCTGGGAGTGCTGATGGGCGGGGTGGACTTTTCCGACAAAGTGATCCCGCTCAAGACCCATGTCGATCCTAAGACCAACGCCATGGTGATCGACGCGACCCTGAAGTACGGGGCGTTCATCAACAGCGTGATCGATTTTCTGATTGTCGCGACATCGGTTTTTGTGATCGTGAAGCTCATCAACATCGCCAAGCGCAAGCCCTTGCCGCCGGACGAATCCAACAAGCAATGCCCTTATTGTCTTTCAATGATCCCACTCAAGGCGACGAAATGTGCGCAGTGCACGGCAGACCTGCCGGCTACCGCGTAATTACCGGTCAATCGATCGACACGTACGACTCCGACGGCGGAACGCGCGAGGGGGTCTCCGTCGGTTTGCCCGGGCAATCACCAATCGGCCATGAAAATCCCAGGGTTCTCGGTATCCATGGGTTGCCATTCGCTTCGGTCCTTGTAGGGTTCGATTTTCTATCGCCAAGGAGGAATTGATGAATTGGTTCAGGTCTGCGAACCGCGGTCTTTCGTTCACGAGGCTGGCCACGGCCGCGATGCTGGGACTGGTGGTCACGGTCGGGTTGTCCCGCGCCGATGAAGTGACCCTCAGCAACGGCGACAAACTCACCGGCAAAGTCGGGCTGATCAGCGGCGGCGTCATGAAGTTCACGTCGCCATTCCTGGGAGACTTGAGCATCAAGCTTGCGAACGTCAAGAGCTACTCGACCGATACACCGGCAACCCTGCGGATGAAGGACGGCCAGATCGTCAAGGGTACGATCCAGCATGGCGACGCAAAGCAGATCGTGACGACCGACGGCAACTCGATCCCCGCCGTGGAGGTGGTGCGCGTCAACCCCCCACCAGCTGCCTGGACCGGGTCGGTGGTCGCCAGCGGGGCGCTCAATCGCGGCAACACCAACACCGAGTCGCTCGGGGTCAGCGCCAACGCGGGCCTTCGACGGGACCTGCCCGGGATCAATGACCGGCTGTCGCTGCAGGGATCATACAACTTCGTGCGGTCCGGCCGCGGCTCCTCCGGCATGGATACCGCCGATAATGCGGGGGCGTCCGTCTCGTACGATGATTTCTTCTCAGAGAAATTCTACGGATATGCTGACGCCGGCTATTTCCACGACCGCATCGCCAGCCTCAACTATCGCCTGTCTCCCGGCATCGGCGCCGGCTATCAGTGGTTCGAGCAGAAGGATTTTAATCTCTCCACTGAAGGCGGCGTTTCATATCTCTATCAAGACTACCAGAATGCTTCGATCAGTCAGGATGCGGCATTGCGCCTTTCGTATCACGTCGACAAGGCCCTCAATGACAAGGTTTCCGTGTTTAACAACTTTGAGTACCTGGTCCCGCTGGAGCTCAGCGAGACCAATCGCTACGTCATGACAGCCGACGCCGGCGTTCACGCGGACTTCACGAAGAACTTCTTCAGCGAATTCAAGGTTGTGTATCATCGCAACGATCACCCGCCGGTGGGCAGCTTGAAGGACGACCTGGCGTTCCTCCTGGGCGTCGGGTGGAAGTTCTGAGGGGGGAAAGAAGAATAAGGCACGAAGGCACGGAGGCACGGAGGCACGAAGTGAAGAAGCTCGCCGTCCAGCGCCTCCGTCGGTCGGACGGAGATGCGGCCACTGAAGTGGCCTCCCCCGGTTCGTGCCCCGGGCTCTTCGTCCCTTCGTCCCTTCGTCCCTTTGTCCCTTTCCGTCCCTTTGTCCCTTTCCCTCCCGAATTTCACTTCGTGCCTCCGTGCCTTCGTGCCTTCGTGCCTTATTTCCCACCTGCCTTATTTCCCTTCCTTCCCCTCATCCCCTCTGAACACCTCATCCACCGTCGTTGTAAATGTCCCCATCACACTGGTCTCGACCTTGGGCTGGGTGATGGTTCCTTTCACGTTGATTTTAAACAGCTCGTTGCGCGCCCCCGTCAGCAGATCCTTCAGAAACGGCACCTGCAACGCACTGGGGTTGTCCGTGACGAAGCTCATCCGCACCTGCTTGGTGCCGAAGTCGAGATGGCCGGTGCCGTCCATGAGCATCGTGTCGGAACGGAGCTCGATCTGCTCGAAGTTCACGCGCTGTCCATCGAGGCTGTAGCGGGCGGTTCCCCGATGAAACGGCTGGGCGATGGGCAATGCCAGGTTCGTCACTTGCAGTAATCCAAGGATCAGCGGCAAACGATACATCTCCTTGCCCACGACCAACACGTCGCCGCGCCCGCGGCGGGATGAGGGATCGCCCCACGCCCCTTCGAGCGTGAGGCTCGCGGTCAGATCGCCCTGAATGGACGGATCGGTTTCCTGCGCCAGCTGCCGCACGTCGGCGTTGCTCACCACCAGGTTCAGGGCATAGCGCGACGGCCCATCCGCGGGAAACGAGATGTTCACCTCGCCGGCCATCTGCCCGCCGGCCAGGTCCGCTTGCATCTTGGTCAGTTGCAACCCATCCCCGTCGGGAGTGCGCACCAGATCGGCGCTGAAATTATGAAGGACGCGCCCGGCCATCGAGAGGCTGTCGATGTCGATGTCCCCGCGAATGGACGTGAGGCTTTGGTCGCGCAGCTCCGCGTCGA
>Ga0302326_10030127_pt1 | contig 10867 bp, 6 predicted proteins | sample Palsa_T0_3_FD_202264 | JGI IMG/M metagenome (GOLD analysis project Ga0302326, IMG submission 202264) | Peat permafrost microbial communities from Stordalen Mire near Abisko, Sweden - Palsa_T0_3 | ecosystem: Environmental > Terrestrial > Soil > Palsa > Peat permafrost | place: Sweden: Abisko...
GCACGCTGGCGCGCGGCGTAAACGGCGGGCCCAAAACGCTTCCCGGCTTGGCCAAGCCCATAACAAGTTTGCACGACTCCATCAAGAAAGCTCCCGAATACCTCGAAAAACCGGTCGCGTTCAGCTATTGAGTCTGCGGCCGATTATACGGCTTAGGACTTGGAGCGCGATGTGACGGAGTTGGAGATGTCGTCCCGGACTAGGAACGTGTCGCGAGCGGGAGAAGCGTCCGGCCACTTCCGGTCCGACCGTATCCATGCAGGACTGGGAATAGTCTTGGACAAAGGGCGCCGACTCGGAAGGATTGTGGGATAGCCACGGGTAGGCGCCATCTAGTCTTCCCCGGTTCCGGGCCGGACAGTGCCGGAGCCCGATTCGAGCAAGAAACAACCCCTCCGCGATCGCCACACGCTGCTACAGGACTGAGGCTCTGATCTCCGGGGACCATGGAGTCAGGGCGAGCTCCCTTCCGGGACGAGGCAAAACAGTATGGCCACAGATGAATCTTTTGCCTCCGGCTCGTCGCGACTGACTGAGAGTCTGCGCCACAATACTGATGTATGGCGTCGAGAGAAAAATTGCTGCGTTGGTCAGGGGCCGGACTCGTGGCGGCGAGTTGGGCGAGTGCAGCGTGTTTCGGGCTGTACATTCTGGCGTTTTATCTGGGCGCGATTCCGGCGCGGCATCTGGAGCAGTGGAACGATAATCTCCCCGGGCTGTATAGTAAAGGCAATTTCACGGCATTGCTCGCGATGACTGCCCATTTGGGCACCGGCGCCGTCATCCTGATTCTCGGCCCGGTGCAACTGATCGCTGCGGTCCGGAAGCGCTGGCCGGCGATCCATCGCTGGCTGGGGCGGATTTACGTGTTCGTCGCTGGAATTGCCGGCGTCGGCGGCTTGGGATTCATCGTCAGCAAAGGCACCATCGGCGGCGCAGCTATGAATGCGGGGTTCGCCTTGTACGGCACGCTCATGGTGGTCGCGGCGGAAGAAACGTACCGGCACGCGCGCGCCCGACGCTTCGAGCAGCATCGCGTGTGGGCCATCCGACTGTTTGCGCTGGCGATCGGGTCGTGGCTCTATCGCATGGATTACGGGTTCTGGCTGCTGGCGGCGAAAGGGCTCGGCCATACGCACCATTTCCGCGGTCCGTTCGACATCGTGATGTCGTTCTTCTTTTACGTGCCGAATCTCTTGCTGGCCGAAGTGTTTCTGCGCGCCCGGCGAATGCCGCGGCACGGGGCGGTTTTCCTTTCCGCCGGACTGATTTTGAATGTCGCGACGTTGTTCGTACTGGTCGGAACTTACTATTTCGTGCGCTATTACTGGGGGCCTGGGATTGTCAACGGACTGATGGGGCGAGCCGGCTGACATCGTTCCAGCGCCCAGCGGGCGTGTTCCGCTACGATCAGGTCTTCCGACTCCGCCAGCCTCTCCAGCACCCCGCGGAATTGCGGAAGACCGCAATTGCCCATGGCGATAACGACATTACGCAGGAATCCCGAATAGCGGGCGCGCGTGACCGGCGTTCCGCGGAACATGGAGCGGAATTCCAACTCGCTCAGCGCCGCCATGTCTGCTAGCGGCGGGGCGAAATGGCGTGGGGCGAAGGCCGGATCACTCGTCATCGGTGCGCGACGATTCCAGGGGCAGACGTCCTGGCAAATATCGCACCCGAAGACATGCGTACCGATACCCGCGCGCATATCTTCCGGAATCGCGCCGCGCTGCTCGATGGTGAAATACGAAATGCAGAGGCGGGAGTCGATGGTGTACTCGGCGCCGTGAGGTACGATCGCGGCGGTCGGACAGGCGTCGATACAGCGACGGCAGGTGCCGCACCGGTCGGGTGGAGGCGCATCGGGTGGAATCTCGAGCGACAGCAGCAGTTCGCCCAGGAAGAACCACGAGCCGCTTTGTTGATTGATCAGGCAGGTATTCTTGCCGATCCAGCCGAGGCCGGCCAGCCGCGCATAGGATCGCTCCAGCAGCGGCGCGGTGTCGACGCAGATTTTCGATTCGAACGAGCCGGCGCGTTCAGCAATTCGCACTGCCAGGCGCTCGAGCCCGCGGCGCAGGACGTCGTGATAATCGTCGCCCCAGGCGTAGCGGGAGATCCAGGCGCGATCTTCCTCGTCGAATTCTGCGGTATGCGGCCCCGGAGTCTGGTAGAGCTTGCCAACGCAGATGATCGATCGGGCCGATGGGAGAAGATTGCGCGGATCCTGGCGGACGTCGGCGCGATAGTCGGTAAGGTATCTCATCTCGCCTGCGTTACCGTCTGCGGCCCACTCACGATAGCGCCCCACATCGTCCGTCGGTTCGGCACGCACCACACCGGCCAGTTCGAAACCGCATTCGCTAGCCAGCGCCCGCACCTCCTGGGCCGTCAAATCTCCAGCCCCACCGACCGCATCAGTTCCAGCGCGTTGCTTTTGCGCACCACGCCGGGGCGCATCACGTAGTCGAAGCGGATCTTGCCGTCTTCCACGCGATCTTCGAAGTGAACATTGGCAGCGCGCTCGCCCAGACTGTCGGCGATATCGGCAAGGGCGAGATCGTGCGTGGTCACCAGCCCGATGGCGCCGCGTTCCACCAGGCCACGGACAAGCGCTCCGGCGCCGATTCGCCGGTCATGCGAATTCGTTCCGGCGAGGAATTCGTCGATCAGGAAAAGCACGGGCAGGGCGCCCGCGGTGAGCGTCAGGATCTGCCGGATGCGCAGGATCTCGGCATAGAATCGCGAGACGCCGCCTTGCAGCGAGTCGCTCAGCTTGATGGAAGCTCCTACCGCCAGCGGGGTGAGGCGGAAGCGGCGTGCGCGCACGGGAGCGCCGGCCTGCGCCAACACGACGTTGACGCCCAGCGTTCGCAGCAGTGTGCTCTTGCCGGACATATTCGAGCCGCTGACCATCAGCACCTGCGGCGTTCGACCCAAGTGGACATCGTTGCGGACGGCCTGCGCTTCGGCAAGCAGCGGATGACAGATGCCTTCGGCGTCGATCGAAGCTGCGCCGTCGGCGAATTCCGGGAAGGGATCGCCGGGATGGTCGAAGGCGTAGCCCGCGAACGCGCAGAGGGCTTCGATTTCGCCGGTAGCGGTGAGCCAGCGGCGCACGGCCGGCCCCGAGCGGCGACGCCAGTCCTCCACGCCCGCGGCAGTGTGCATGGTCCAGAGGACGAACGGCTCGAGTACGCGGACGGCCACGTTGTCGCGCGAATCGAGACGTTCCACCAGCCGGTTGAGGCGGGCGATGTGTCGCGAGGGCGGTTCGCCAGCGGAATCGAGGGACTGCCGCAAGTTGGCCAGAATGCCCGAGGGGAACTTCTCGCGCTCCAGCCGCACCAGCACTTCGGAGAGCAAACCTAATTCGTGCGCGGCTTCCTCCACGGCTGCGATCACGGCGGTAGTGGAAGCTTTGTGGCGATGCAGAAAGAAGCCGTTCATCAGGAGGATGATGAGCGCCGCGTCGCGCGCGGCGGAATCGAGGCCGGGCTTCAGGTGGATGAACCCTGCGATGGCGACAAGCCAGGTGACCAGCGCCGCGAAGCCAACGGCGCCTAGCGCGGTGAACAGCCACATAACGACTCGCAGATTTCGACTGGCGAGCGTCGCAGGCTTTTCGCCCCAGGCCGCTAGCGAGACGGGGTCGACGCCGGTGCGCGCCTCTTCGCCGGCGATCGCCAGGTCTTCGCGCAGATCGAGCCGCGAGCGGAGTTGGTCGACTGCCTCATTCCGGGCGCGGACCGTATCGGGGGCTGCCGGCGCGAGAAGCCAGCGCGCCAGCGTGTCCTCGCCGATGTGCGTGCGCGCGGTGCAGAGGAGTTCGAAGAGCGAGCCTTTACCGAAGAGATCGAGGTCGGCGGCGTAGGGGTGGTCGGCGGTGAGATAACGGTCGCCCGCTTCCCCGGTCCCGGCCCAATTCCCGTCCAGGCGGGCGATGGCTCGCTCGAAGAAGGCGGCGGCGCGGCGTTGCCGCTCGAGTTTTCCGAGCAGGCGGTCGTGAGCCACCATGAGGACGGCGAACACTGCGCCCGGCACGAGCATCCACGCGATGGACAGCGTTTGCCAGCCGAGCGCCAGGACAGCTGCGACCGCGGCGGCGAATACCGCGGCCAGGCGGCCGTAGCCCAGCGTGCGATGCCGCTCTTCGCGTTGAACGATCTCGGCGCGGCGTTGCTGAAGTAATCGGGAGTAAGTCTCGCGCGGATCGGGCATCGCTAACCCAATGGTATCGTGCCCTCTCATTACGCATTTAATGGTCAGACGTGGGGCATGCTTCAGCTTGCCCAGACGAGCGCAACTCGCCGCTGAGAATTTTCCTTACGCTGGAAAGGGCGAGCCTGCTCGCCTGGACAAGCTGAAGCATGTCCCGCAATGCGTTGCGCGGCGGTCAGCTCTCAGCGTTCAGCTTTTGAATCAGCGCCGTGAGCATACGTTTGATTTCCGTGGCCTGCTCAGCTAATCGTCGCGGCGTGCAAAGAATATGGAGGGATAGTAATACAATGCGCTGCGCGCAAGCTCTCAGCGTTCAGAATCAGCGCCGTATGCATTCGCTTGAAATCGTCGCGGCGTGCAAAGAATATCGAGGGATAGAAAAACTACTAACCGATGTGAGTCAACGATTCCGATGAAGGGGAGTCTTTTTGCCGGCCGCCATCGCCGGCATAAAGCGGGAACACAATTTTGAAAATGGAACCCGTGTTCTCCACGCTCTCCGCCGAAAGAGTTGCCTGATGAACATTGGCGATCCAGGAGGCGATGGATAGTCCCAGCCCGGAGCCTTCTACCTGGCTGCGCGACGGATCGGCGCGATAAAATCGCTCGAAGACGTGCGGCAGGTCCGCCTCCGAGATGCCCATGCCGTTATCCTCCACGGTCACCGTTGCAGTTTTTTCTTCTACGGCCAGGGCCACCTGTATGATGCCCGGCGTCGGCGTATATTTCGCGGCGTTATCGAGAAGGATCCAGAGCAAACGCTGCAGACTCGCGTAGTCTGCCCATACGGGAGCGAACGAATCGTCGGCGCACGACACCGTGAGGCGGTGCCCACGCGGTTCGAAGGCCAGACGGGCCTTATTGCAAGCCGTCTTCATGACCTCCACGAGATCGACCGGTTCGAAGGCCAGTCGCGAATTGCCGGCGTCGGCGCGAGCCAGAGTAAGCATGTCCCGCAGGAGATCGCCCGCCTTTCCGCACTCGGCGACAATTTCTTCGAAAGCGCGCCGGCTGGCCGGGTCGATCTGACGATTTCGCAGCGCCAACTCCGCGGTCGTCCGCACGAACGCGACAGGACTGCGCAGTTCATGGGAAGCGTCGCCCGTAAATCGCTTGAGCTCGTTCACAGCCGATTCCAGGCGCGCGAGCATCGCGTTGTAGGTTTGCGACAGCCGCTGCAGCTCGTCGTGAGTTTGGGGGACCGGCAGCCTTTCGGAAAGGTTGGAGACACTGATCGAGCGGGTGGCTGCGGTCATCCGGTCGACCGGTCTCAGGGCCTTTCGGCTGAGCGCGTATCCCCCCAGAGCGGAAATAGCCAGCAACGCGGGGATGGACCAAAAGAGGCCGGCTGAGAAGGTCCTCAGGACGGTGCGATTGCCTTCCAAGGGCGCGGCGGCATACAGAATCAGTTTGCGGGCGCCGGCGGAAAAAGGATGCGATAAGACGCGATACGGCTGTCCCTGAAAAGTGAGCTCGCTGAAACGGTCGTCCGCCGTCGGGGCGCCGCGCGGCCAAGGAAACGACTGGGCGACTGCGGTCGGCGATGCCAGAGCGCGAGCGCCATTGGTATCGAAGACTTCCACCAGCCCGCCGCCTGTGGCCTCGGCGAATGCCTGAAATTTCCTGGCGCGCGTTTGCGGAGGATCGTTCTCCGTGTCGCGGAGCAATTCGCCCAGCCGCTCGGCGCGCCTCTCGAGGGTTCGCGAGCGGCCGGAGGTGAGGGTGTCTTTCAAATCGAACCACATGACTGCGCCGAACAACGCCAGCCCGGCGAAGAACACGAAAGAAAACCAAATCGTGAGCCGCAGCGAGATAGAACGATAGGCCATCAGCACTCTTCACATCGCAGCGAATAGCCTACGCCGCGGACAGTATGCAGGAGTTCGGGCTCTCCCGGCTGCGTGATCTTCGACCGGAGCGCGCGCACAAAGAAATACAGGTTAGCGTCGCTGACGTCAGACTCGCCGCCCCAGCCCTCTTCGATCAGGACGTCGCGGGGCACCACCATGCCCGCCCGCCGGATCAATGTTTCCAGGAGAGCGAACTCGGTGCGCGTGAGAGAGACAGTTCTAGAGCCGCGTTGCATCTGGTAGGTGCCGGGGTTCAGTTTCAAGTCGCCAAATGTAAGGTCTGCCGGCTGCGCTGCGGGGGCTCGCCGGGCGACTGCCCGAACGCGCGCCAGAAGGATATTCAGTTCGAACGGCTTGGTGAGATAGTCGTCGGCGCCCGAATCCAGACCGAGCACGATATCGGGGCCGGCATCGCGCGCCGACACGATGATCACGGGCGTGTGCAGGCGAGCCTCTCGCAATCTCCTCAGGACGCTCAGACCGTCCATGCGGGGAAGCATGATGTCCAGGAGAATGACGTCGAGGTCGGCCGCCATTCCGAGTTTGAGAGCTCGCTCTCCATCATAGGCAAGGAGTACGGAATGCCCCTCAGTCTCGAGCGCCCTGCGGAGCAAATCGGCGGTATTCGGTCTATCTTCGGCTACTAGAATGCGTATGCTCTAAGCTTGCCGTGTGCACGTTACGTTCTGATGACGATGACATGAATTTCGCGTCGCTTGGCCGGTTCCTTAGATTGCCCTCAGAATGGCCTGTTCTAATGCTGTTTCACGTTCCGTGAAAGCACACTTAGGAGGACCATCATGCGCACGTTTATGCGTTTCGTTATTCCAGCCCTTGTCATCACGGGCTATGTTTTACCCGCTGCTACCCCCGACACCAAGGGCGGCATCTCCGGACGCGTTGTGGACGCTTCAGGCTTGATTCTGCAAGGAGCGCAAGTGCAATTGCAGGGCCATGACATGACGACCCCGACTAATGTGCAGGGAGAGTTTTCGTTTACCGATCTGGCGGCGGGCAGCTACAAGGTGCAGGTATCCTACGTCGGGTTCCGCGCGTTCGAGAAGGACATCACGGTGGTCGCCGGCCAGGTGCAGCACTTGGACGTGCAACTGGAAATCGTGTCGACCAACGAAGAGGTTCTGGTCACCGCCGATCGACCGCGCGGCGAGGCCGAAGCAATCAATCGCACACGAATGGCGGATAACGTCCTGCAGGTGCTACCGGCGGAGGTGATCACGTCCCTGCCGAACGCCAATGTCGCCGACGCTCTCGGGCGGCTGCCTTCCGTCACGTTAGAACGAATCGAGGGTGAGGGCGTCTACATTCAGGTGCGCGGCACCGAGCCCCGGCTTACGAACGTGACGATTGACGGCCTCACCGTTCCGTCTCCGGAGCCCACGGTGCGGCAGGTGCGCCTCGATGTAATCCCGGCCGACCTGGTGGAGTCCGTGGAAGTCAATAAAACGATTGCCCCGAATATGGATGGCGACGGGATCGGCGGTTCGGTGAACATGAAAACCAAGACCGCCGGCGAGTTTCCCACCCTAAATCTGTATGGGATCGGCGGATATAATCCCATTCTTGGCGGCAGGTACGACGACCAGTTTGGCGGCACTTTCGGACACCGCTTCGGCAAGGACAAGAAACTGGGCATCCTGTTTGGCGGCACTTACGATTTCAACGGCCGGGGCATCGATAATTTTCAGCCGGCGATTGACCCGGCATCCACGTTCAGCAACCCGATTTACGACAACAATACCATTCGCGAATACCGTTACTATCGCAACCGGTGGGGTTATGCAGGGTCGGCGGACTACAAACTCGGGCCTTTTTCCAGCCTGTATCTGCGTGCTTTATATTCCAACCTGCAGGATTACGGCGATAAGTGGTATTACGAACCGCAGGCGACCAGCTCTCCTAAGTTCTACACCTCCAGCAAGCGGCCCGATGTCGAGGTCAGCAACGTAGCGCTGGGAGCAAATCATCAGCTCAGTCCGTCTTCGCTATTGACGTGGGAAGTGTCTTTCGCCCGCTCTTACGAGTTGGATTCGGCCGGCAATCCCAAGGCGGATTTCTCCTGGATCGCGCCTAAATTGGTCTGCGGATACACTCCTTCGGCGCAGACCAACCCACTGGTTCCACATTTCAACAACGGATGCGACGCCGCCAACTCACCGCTGCTGGTGGCCAGCAACTGGGGGTTCAAGGATATCACCACCTCTACGGGCCAGTCCGCGCAGGTAAATCTGACCGCGTCGGGAGCCTACTCCTACAACTATCGCCTGGGCTCGCATTTCGGCATTTTGCAGATTGGAGGCAAGATCCGCAACGGACATAAGTTCCAGAACGCTACCGAGACGGTATACGACGGCTGGACTGCCACCAACTATCCGATGACGAATTTCCTGGACAGTTTCACCAGCGCCAATTACATGGACGGAAATTATTTTGGTGGCCACTACGGCCAGGTCTCCAGCTTTAATAAGATCGAGAGCTATACACTGGCCAACCTGTCGAATTATGTGGATGGTTATAAGACGGCTTCCGACACTTACCCTAACATCTTCGATATCGTAGAGCGAATTTCAGCGGGCTACATCATGGATACCATGGATTTCGGCCATCTGCACGTGGTGGCGGGGGTGCGAATCGAGGGCACGCAGACGAATACTTTGGGCTACAACGTCACTCTCTACCCGGCCGGCAGCAGCAATTGCCCCACGCCTACCGGATGCGGCGTTCCGGTGCCTGTGAACAATAATCCCTCTTATACCAACATACTTCCAAGTATTTCGATGCGCTATGCACTCGACAACCAATCGGGCCTGCGCCTGGTGTATGGGCGCGGAGTGTCCCGTCCCGATGCCTACCAGCTGGTGCCTTATGTGACGGAAGACGATTCCACCAATCCTCCCACCATCGCCGAGGGCAACCCCAACCTTAAGCCGGAACACGCCAACAATTACGATCTGCTCTACGAGCGGTTCCTGAATCCCACGGGGATCATCCAGGCGGGATTCTTCTATAAGCAGATCACGGACACGCTGATCAGCACGTCGTATACCGCCGCCAGCGGACAGTACGCGGGCGATTTGGTTTCGCAGTGGCTGAATGTGGGCAGCGCCGAACTGCACGGCTTCGAGGCATCGTATCAGCAGCGACTGGCGATGCTACCCGGCTTTTTGAAGGGCTTCGGCGTAATGGCGAATTACAGTTGGACCGGTTCGCAGATTAACTACATACCGGGCCGCACGGACAAGCCCGCGCTGCAACGCCAGATGCCGAATGCTTGGAACATCAGCCCTACTTACGACCGCGGACGCTTTTCGGCGCGTATCGGCATGGGCTACACCGGCGCTAGCATTTATCAATACCAATACCAGTCTTCCGACGACCCGAACCATTTGGGCGCCACCGGCCCCACGGGCGACATCTATACGTTGCCGCACTTCCAACTCGATGCCCAGGCGAGCGTCCGTCTAGGTCACGGGCTTAGCGCGGTGGTTTACGGCTTGAACATGACCAACGAAGTCTTCGGTTATTACCAAGGCAGCCCTATCTTCGTCAATCAGAGAGAGTGGTACAAAGCAACTTACGCGGGCGGATTCCGGTATAGCTTGAATCGTGAAAAATAACCGCGCGGTCATTCTCAGCGCGCTCCTGCTGGCCGTGTTGCCGGCAGGCGGAGCGGGCGAGCCCGAACTGAAGTACGTGGTGATCGTCAGCCGGCATGGCGTTCGGTCCCCCACCTGGGACAAGACCAGGCTCGACGCATACACAACCGAGCCCTGGCCGGCGTGGGAAGTTCCGCCGGGGAATCTTACGCCGCACGGCCGCAAGCTGATCGAGCTCATAGGTGCCTACTATCGCCAATGGCTGGCCGGCGAGCACCTGCTGCGGACGGGCGGATGCGCTGATGCGCGACGCATTTACATTCACGCCGACAAAGAACAACGCACGATGGAGACCGGCCGCGCCTTCGCGGAATCGCTCGCGCCGGGCTGTGGAATCGAAGTTCACTCCTGGCCGGATAGCGGGCCCGATCCGCTGTTTTCGGGTGCCGGAAAGCCGGATGCGGAAAAGATGCGGGCGGCCGTCAGCGAGCGATTGGGGCCTGATCCTCGGAAGTTGGTGGCGGACCATCGCTCTGAGTTGGACGAGTTGCAGTCTATTCTGGGAAACAAGTTGACACCGGAGCCCGCGGTGGGAGTCGCGCTCAAGGGCAACACGGTAGAATTGACCGGGCCTTTCGCAACCGGTTCGACCTTCAGCGAGAATCTGCTCTTGGAATATGCCAACGGGATGAAGGGCAGCGCGCTGGGGTGGGGCCATTTGACGCGTGAAAATCTCGAACGCGTGATGGAGATACACACGGTCTATGCGGATCTGATGCGGCGCACGGCTTACCTGGCGCGGGTCCGCGGGTCGAACCTACTGGCGCATGTGTTGCGGTCGATGGAGCAGGCTGCCATCGGCAAGGCGACACCGGGCGCGCTGGGACAAGCCGGCGATGCGGTCCTGCTGCTCTCCGGTCACGATAGCAATCTCTCCAATCTGAGCGGGATGCTCGGGCTTTCCTGGAAGCTCGCCGGATACCAGCCTGACGATACGCCCCCCGGCGGTGCTCTGATTTTCTCCCTCTGGCGGGAGGGGGGCACAGGTCGCTACTCGGTGAGACTGCGGTATGTGGCGCAGTCGCTCAATCAGATGCGCTACGCGGAGACGCTGTCGTTGACGACGCCGCCGGAGGGTCAGGACGTGGCGCTTCCTGGTTGTGCGGTGAGCGGATGTCCCTG
>Ga0302326_10030128_pt1 | contig 10866 bp, 14 predicted proteins | sample Palsa_T0_3_FD_202264 | JGI IMG/M metagenome (GOLD analysis project Ga0302326, IMG submission 202264) | Peat permafrost microbial communities from Stordalen Mire near Abisko, Sweden - Palsa_T0_3 | ecosystem: Environmental > Terrestrial > Soil > Palsa > Peat permafrost | place: Sweden: Abisko...
CAGAATCAGCACCCAACGCCGCCGCTGCGGTTACTCACGCCCGCGCAGCTCGCCGCAGGATCCGCTCCCAATACGCCGGGTTATGCGGTTGCTCCACAGTTCGCGCCTTGCGCGCTCGATGCGACGGGGCAACCGATGCGATTCAATCCGCAGACTGGGCTATCGTGCCAGACACCCCCGCCGCCTCAACTACCCGTCGTAGCCGTGCGGTCCTTCGCGGCGCGTCAGCCGAAGAAGATCGCGCCAACTCCCGCCGAAGACCCAGGTCTGGAGGCAGCGTGGCAGGCAGAACAGGAAGCCATGAATGCACCCACGAGCACAAAGGCGGGCACTGCTAGCGCGATGAGCGCGCCCGTGCTGCCAGCGATGACCGGCGGCGTCGATCCGACGACGCAGCTCGCCGCTGTAAGTAAGGCGCTCGGCCTGGGAGCGAATGCGGCAAGCGGCGGCACGGGCGCGACTCAGACCGACTATCAGGCGCAGAACGGGCAGGACATCAAGCGCGCCTTTCTGCAATCGCAGCACAACGCCATCCCAGACAATTACCTGCATTCGCTCCGTCAGCCGCCACTGTCAGCCTTCGAGATTAAGGCTGGCTGGGATATCCCGGCGACGCTGGAGCAGAGCCTTAACTCGGACCTCCCCGGCGATCTCAAGGCGCTCGTCTCGCAGAACGTGTACAACACCGTGACGGGGCAGTATCTGTTAATCCCGCAAGGCTCCCGCCTCATCGGTAAGTACGATTCGAATATCTCGTACGCCCAGGAGCGCGTACAGGTTGGGTGGAATCGCATTATCTTTCCGGACGGCTCTTCCATCGACCTGGATGGCATGTCAGGGACGGACGCACAAGGGCAGGCCGGATTACACGACCAGGTCGATCATCATTACAAGCGCCTGGTAGGTATGTCAGTCTTGACGTCCATGCTCATGGCCGCGTTTGCGATCTCGCAAAGCCACACCACCTCGGTGCTCGCTTACCCGAGCGCCACGCAGTCGGCCGAGAGCGCGGTCGGTCAGGAGCTTACGCAGGAGGGCGCGCAGATCACGCGGCGCAATCTCAACGTGCAGCCGACCAACAAGGTTAGGGCCGGTTACCCATTTCTCGTCCGAGTCAACAAGGACATGCTCTTCGAGGGGCCCTACACCCCGCAGCCGGCGCTCGTGCCCGCGGGCGCGGCGGTCACGCAGCGGACCACCTTCCGGCAAAGGAATTAGCCGCCATGATGCTGCAAGCAAGCCCGCCGTCACAATTTCTGGCCGCCTTCGAGGCGATGCGTGGGCAGTGGTTTGCCGCGGTGCAAGCCCCGGCCATGAGCCTTTTTTGGAGGCTCGCAATTATCGACTTCTCCTGGAGTGCAGCGGAGTTGCTACTGGAGCGGTTGAGCCTTGAGTCGTGGATAGCCGGTCTCATCAAAAAGATCATGTTTCTCGGCGCGTTCCTGGCGCTGTTAACATTCGGACCGACATGGATCCCGGCGATCATCAATAGTTTCACGCTGATCGGTCAGCAGGCGAGCGGCGTCGGTCCATTGCAGCCGGGCGCGGTGTTCGGCCGCGGGCTCGACATCGCGGGCGCGCTGTTGAGTACGTCATCTAGCGCTGGCTTACTCCCCAATATACCCGTAGCGCTTGCCATGGTCGCCGCGGCGATTCTCACGTTCGCCTGCTTCATCCTGATCAGCATCCAACTGATCGCCGCGCTCGTGGAGTCCTATCTCGTGGTTGCGCTCGCTTTCATTTTTCTGGGTTTTGGCGGCTCGCGCTGGACGGCGCCCTACGTTGAAAAGTATATTGCCCTGGCGGTCGGCGTGGGCGTGAAGCTGATGATCCTGTATGCGCTGATCGGCGTAGGTATGCAATTGTCGAACTCCTGGGTACTGGCTGCCCAGCAGATAGCCACCGGTCAGGCGGCTTCCTGTCCCACCTGTGGGCCGGTCATCGGCGCGCTCGATATTTTCGGAGAGTCGCTTATCTTTCTTGCGCTCTGCTGGTTTATCCCAAAGATCATTTCCGGCGTACTTGCCGGCTCCCCGGCATTCACGGGCGGCGAACTGCTCGCCGTTGCGAGTACGGCGGCCTATGGCGTGATGCAGGTCGGCCGCATGGTGAGCGGGGTCGCGTCGTCCGGCGTGGGCGGAAGCGCCGGAGGCGCGGGCGCGGGGAGCGCCGCGGGCGCGGGCTCGACCGGCGGCGGTGCGCTTGCGGGTATGGGGTCGCCGGGCGGATCGGGCGGCGGAAGCGGGCAGCCCGCGCCCCCCGCTATGGCGTCGGTAGGATCGGGTAATGGGGCGGGCGGACAGGTACCGCCGCCGAGCGCGAATGGTTCCGGCGCGAAAGGAGCTTAGCAATGAGTCACGAAATCGGCGAACGTGTCGGCGCAATTAGGAGCGCCAATCCGCAAGAGGTCTTCTTCTTCGGCTACGGCGTCTATCAGGGCCGTGAGATCCCGGACGAGCAGGCTGGCGGGCTGTGTCCGGCCCTCCGAGAAGCGGGCGTTACAAATCCGAAGATCCTGCTGGATGACGGGCACGTCGTATGGGGTGCGGAATGCTGGTGGGGGCCGGAGCAAAAGATCAAGGATACGATTGGCGATCGCAAGGTCGTAATGGTTGATTTGTCGGACCGGAGGGTCTACACATGAGCCCAGCCCGCGCGCCCGTGGTCACCGCGTCTACGCTCACCCGCGAACAGGAGCACGCCCTGATCCTGGCACGCAACATGGCGACCGCTGCGCTTGGCCGCGACGTGCGCGTGATCGTCCCTCCGCGGAATCGCGGCATCTTTCCAGGCAAGATTATCGGGGATACAAACACCCACATCCTGCAGCACGTGGATGATGGCGGCAAGGGAATAGTCGTGCTGCATTCGAAGAACCGGCTGCAGGCGACGAAGCCCGCGAATGAGTATCCGTTTCCGTTAGGTGGCCAAAAAGTGCACATCGTGTATGCACCGACGAAAAGATGGCGATTCACGCCACTTACGCGAGAGATTCAACGCAAACTGACGCAGGAGTTGGAGCCGTGAGCCGCGAAGCCTTGTATCATAAACCCCCCAAGCCCGGTTACATCGGCGGCCGCAACTGGCCGGCGACGTTCGTTGGGCTAGGCTTGTTCGTCCTGGCCAATTTCCTCTCAACGCAATACATCGCGCGGGAATTCGGTTTCCAGCAGGCGCTCGGTGAGCCATGGTTCCGCGTGCGGGCGCTGTCCGTCTATCAGCCGTTCGCCTGGGCCGCCTGGGGCTGGCGGTATATAGGTCAGTCCGATCCGGCCATCCGCCGGCCGTTCTTGATGGGCCTGCTGCTCCTGTTGGTTCTTAGTCTCTTCGCCGTAGCCGTGGCTGTCTCGATCGCCAACAACCGGGCGCGGTGGCTTTCACGGAACGCAGACCAGCTGCACGGCTCGGCCCGCTTCCGCACCGCGAAGGAGATTTTGAAAAGCCGCTTGGCGACCACGAAGACGGGCGTTTTTGTCGGGGGATTCATCCACAAGGGCCGCTTGCATTACCTGCGGCACAACGGCCCGGAGCATGTATTGGTATTCGCCCCGACGCGCAGCGGCAAGGGCGTCAGCCTGGTCATCCCTACCTGTCTCTCCTGGGAGGGCTCGATGGTCGCTTATGACATCAAGGGCGAACTTTTCGATAAGACGGCCGGTCATCGGGCTTCGCTCGGCCATGGCGTTCTGAAGTTTGCGCCGGTGCAGGAGGTCCCGTCCACGCGATTCAACCCGCTCCAGGAGATCCGCTTATTCACAGATCGAGACGTCAGCGACGCCCAGAATCTAGCGCTGATGCTCGTGCACACCGAAAAGCAAGCGAGCGACATCGGAGCATACTTCAGGAAGGCGGCGACCTCGCTGCTGACCTGCATGATTCTACATAAGTGCTACGAGGCCGCGGCCGAGGGCCGCGTCGCGACGCTGGCCGACATTTACGCTTTCATGAATCGGCCCGACGGCGACTTCCACGACACGCTGGTCGACCTCCTGAACTATCCGCACGATCCGAGCGGGCAATGTAACTGGATTGATCCGCAGGACGGCTCGCCGACCCTGACGCATCCCGTCGTTTGCCTGACGGCGCAGGAGATGCGGAACAAGGAGCCCAAGGACTTCGGCGGCGTGCAATCAACGACGACCGCGGCCGTACAGATGTACAGCGATTCGTTGGTCTCGCGGAATACGGCGTATAGCGATTTTCGGATTGAAGACTTGGTCAACCATGAGCGCCCGGTAACGCTGTACCTAACCGTGCCCAGCAGCGATGAGGAAAGGCTGCGGCCGCTGACCCGACTGCTCTTCACGATGATCGTCAATCGGCTCACTGAGAAGATGCACTCCCGCGATCTGAAGCCTAATCTTCATCGGCTCCTATTCCTCATCGACGAATTCCCCTCTCTGGGGCACATGGAGATCTTCAGCCGCGCCCTTTCCTATATGGGCGGCTACGACATGAAGGCCTTCCTTGTCACACAGGACATTCGCCAGATCGTCGATTCGTACGGCGCGCAGGAAAGCATCGTCTCGAACTGCCAGGTGCGCGTCGCCTTCGCGCCCAACCAGCCGGACACGGCAAAACTACTGAGCGACATGACCGGAACGACGACCATCCAGAAAGCGACGTACAGCTTCAGCGGAAATCGTTCAGGGGCGGTCATGAAAAACATGAACGCTTCCATCGATAACGTGCAGCGGCCGTTATTGACTCAGGATGAGGTGAGTAGGATTAAAGGGGCGACGAAGGTGGCCGAAGGCGCGAACGAACGGATTACGGAGCCGGGCCACCTGTTGCTTTTCACGAGCGGCGAGTTTCCGATTCTTGGCACGATGCCGCTGTATTTCAAGGACCCCATTCTCGCCGCCTGGGCGGAGATACCGCCCCCTGCGGAATTCCCACGGCTGCTTTTGCCGGAGGATGCCGGGAGTTTCGGGATCAGCGAGCTACCGCCGCTGGCAGACACCTCCGAGGCGGAGCAACTCTTCCTGGATGGCTTGTTCGACCTGGGAAGGCAGGCAGCCGAGGAAGATCAGGAAGAGGAGGAAAAGGAAGATGCGCCGGTTCAATAATCAGTTTCAGGTAGACGGTTTCTTGAAGGCGAAGCCTACTTCCCGCACGCTACCATCCGGTACGCTGGTCGCCAATGGGCACCTTGCAGAGTCTCCGCAATATACGAACGTAGCGGACAAGCAGGATCAATTGCCGAACTGGTTTCGCCTGTCGTTCTACGACGGCGCCGCCAGAAAGGCGCTTACCTGCAATCAGGGCGATCACCTGTTGATCAGCAAGGCGCGGATCGAGCAGCGGAAATTTAAACGCGAAGACGGTCGCGAGAGCCTAATCTGGGAGGTTATCGTCGATCAATTCCACGTCATCGCACGCGCGGACGGCGGCAAGGCCACGCCCATGACCCACCCCGACGTACTGCCGGGCGACGACTGGCCGGTGGGGCTTTAAGGCAATGAGCGAATTGAGGGAAAAGGTAGCCGCCGAGCCGTGCCGCTGCGTGCGTTGCGGGGCGTGCGGCGGGAGCGGAACTATCTGGCTCGACGTCAAGGGCCGCTATCTGGGCAATCATCGTTCCGATGACCTGGACGACTCGGAACCTTGCGAGGACTGCGGCGGGCGGGGAATCATTGAGACATGCGCCCGCTGCCAGTTGCTGGAGGAAATGGATCATGAGACGGATTAGCACGGTTTTAGCTGTAACCCTGTTGGCGCTCGCCGTCCCCTTCGTCGCAATGCAATTGCTGGGCATCCAGATCAATACTTCCATATCGGCTCCCCTTGGGTTCTATATCCAGGACCCCGCCGGCCCCTACGTGGCGTTTTGCCCGATGGATGAGTACTTGTCTGCCGGCCGCCACTATCGCCGTAGCGCCCCCGCCTGGCTATCGAACGGTTGTCCGGATGGCGCGGAGCCGCTGCTCAAGCCGGTCGCCGCCAAGGCCGGAGATGCCGTGGCGCTGGATGCCGCAGGCGTCTCGGTCAATGGCAGGCGCCTCCCGCATTCGGCGGCGCTCGATCGCGACAGCGACGGGCGCCCGATGACGCGCTGGCCGGTGGGGACGTATACCGTGGCGCCCGGACAGATTTGGGTGATCAGTCCGTACAGCGGGCGCAGTTACGACAGCCGGTACTTCGGGCCGGTACCCGTGGCGTCCGTACGGGCGAGGTACCGCCCGTTGTTGGTTGCGGAGTGAATTTATGATCGATGCCACTACGCCCAACTGGAAGCCGTTAGAGATGTTTCTCGGTGACCGCGCATGTCTCGCTCCGGACTTCATGTGGATGTATCGCAATGGAGGATTCGAGTATTACAAGCATCGCGCCACTCGGGCGTACCTGATTTTGGACAGCGCTGGCAATCCTCGATCTCCATCGGATGATCGTCGATTGGCGTTCCGGGCGGTTACGGGAGAAACCCTGCTGTGACCGACCGCGGGCTCATCTTCGGAATCGCCGCCGCCCTCCTCATCGGCGTTGCCGTCTCGCACGCCCAGGCTGTAGCCATCTGCCTCGCGCTGCTGGTCCTCCCGGCGCTTGCGTTCCGCCAGGGCACGCGCACGCATTGTTACGCCGTCGCCTCTGCATATTACCTGGGCGCGCTCTGGCCCCTCGCCGTGGGCGCCAGGAACTTCTTCGGCCCGCAGGTATCGGTTGTGACGGCCACCGCGCTCTGGGTCATTTGCGCGCTGCTGCTGGCGACGCCCTACGCCTTGCTGTGGAGCGCCAAGCGGGATCAATGGCTGTGGCGCGTACCCGTAGCGCTGGTGCTCGGCGCCGTGCCGCCGCTGGGCCTAATCGGCTTTGCATGGCCAGGGATGGCGCTCGGCCTACTCCTTCCCGGGGCCGGCTTCTTCGCCGTGCTGGGGTGGCTGCTAATCTCTGGGTTGAATGCGAGACACCCCGCCACAATCGGCTTTTTACTTCCATGGGTAATCGTGTCGCACGCCCTCGCCCTCTATCTCGCGCCCGTCGTTCCTTCGGGCTGGACCGCCTTCAATACGCACTTCGGCGCCATTTCGCACGGCTCGGTCGCCCCGCTGGTCGAATACAACACCGTGCAGGAGATCGCCAGCGAGGCGTCCGCGACGAACGCCAAAGTCGTCGTATTCCCGGAAAGCGTAGTCCCACGCTGGACGGCGGCGACGGATGCGCTATGGCAATCCTCGATAGACGAATGGCAACGCCAGGGGAAGACGGTGATTGTCGGCGCGTTGATCCCGCTACGCTTGGCCCCCGGCGCCGGCAGGGAATTGCTTCAGGCTTTCCCGAACGTAGCTTCGGGGAGCTCGGGCCTGAGTCAACGCAGGCAATGGCGAGAAGGCGAGCCCCCGTGCCCGCCGCCTTCGATGTTGTCGGTTGACCCGGAACTGGCGCTATGGTGTACGTCTCCGCTGGGGGTAGAAGCACCGCTCCCCCCGGTCGTCATGTCCTACGGGTTACGCAACGTCGCCATGATTCGCGGCGCGCAGACGGACGCCTTTGAGCAGCGCGTTCCCGTGCCGTTTGCGTTGTGGAAGCCATTCGCGGATGGAGGGGCGCGACTGAATATCGCCGGGCGCGGCGTTGTTCCGATTGCCGGCGAGCGGGCGGCTATTCTCATCTGCTATGAGCAGGTTATTCCTTGGACTGCTTTAACGTCTGCTTTCCGGCGCCCTACAATTTGGGTTGGTTTATCGAACGATCATTGGGCTACGGATACGCCAATTGCTAAATGGCAAGAGCTGTGTATGAGGGCTTGGAGTAGATTGTTTGGAGAGCCTTATATTTTAGCAGTTAATACTTAAAGATTATGATTTTGGGGCTTCGTTGCATGACTAACTCGCGCCACACGGTATGTCTTTTCAGCGGGAGTTTGTCGTGCGGGGTTTTGTGTAGAGAGGGAGGATGTCTAAATGTCTGAAGACGCAACAATCAAACCCGCATCCATCATCGAGATACCCGCAAGCATGATTGAAACCATAAGTGTCGCCCGTGAATTACTTGAGCAACCGGACGGTGCTGGACAATATGACCTGCGAAATGTGCTGAAGATCCTCTATCTCATCCACGATTACGACATTAAGGGAAATCGCCCGGTCGGAACCTACGATTGTGGCTCGGCTCGCCTGGAAAACACCACGAATTCACTATACAGGGCGCTCTTTCTATTCAGGCCAGAACGCTTGTCGTTTAAATCGATGTACAAAACTGAGCTGCTGACACTCGTATCACCGGACTACAGCCTCGTGGCCTCGCTGGGATTCTACAAATACGAATTGGCACTTTATTTCAGCGCATCGAAAGAGAATCTTGCCGGCCGCGAGAGCAATATCATTTGCGGTCTTCCCGGTTCGGACAATGGCGTGACGTATAAGGGCGCAGTCGCATCGGCATGGTTCGGATTGCTGAAGGACGTGCTCAACCACAAGTGGATGATTTATGGTGGGAACGACTTTGAGGTCTAGCTATTGGCGGGCCGTTCCCGCAGACGCCCGCAAAAAGCAGCGTGGCACCGGAGGCCGCTCAGCCATAACGAGACCGAGGGCGACAGAAAAGTCGAAGCTCACAAAAGGAGAACAACGATGAAGTGGCTACTATTATTTACCGCAGCAAAACAGAAGCATGAACCCAAGGATGTGCTTATCTTTCTGGGCGTGCTCATCTTTCTGCTTTACTGTGTCGCCCACTAATAACGATGCCAGAGAGATTGGATCTCACTCCATTGCAAGAACACATAGGCACTAAGCCCCGGACGAAGCTCGGACAAGTCCGGCAGGCATGGCCTGAGATCCAGCAACTACGTGACGGAGACCACAAGGTGAAAGACATCTGGCGATTGGTGCGCGAATGCGGTATTGCGATCGGTTACGGGCATTTCGCATACTGCGTCCGCCAACTAGCGCAGGGGGCCGCGCCCGGCAGGGCCACACCGCGCCGGCCTGCAACGGTACCCGCCACGGCGGACCCGCTGCAAGGCATTCGCGACCGGCGCCCCAAGCCTTTTTTTAACTCAAATCCCGAGGGAGGGGCCTTTAAGCAATGACCGCGCTCGTTAGCCCGCGCTTCACTCTGATCGATGCGGTGCGCGCCGGAGAAGAGTGGAATTTCAACTGCGGACCAGCCGCGCTGGCGGTCGTAGCGGGGCTCACGCCCGATGAGATCCGCCGGCAGATGGGGGACTTTGAAGGCAAAGGCTACACCAATCCAACCCTGATGTTCGATTGCCTGAATCGCCTGGGATTGGCGTGGAAGCCGCACAAGGCCATAGGCCCCACTGATTGGCACCCAGACAACTTGCATGTATGGCCGAGATTCGGATTGGTCCGCGTACAGTGGGAAGGTCCGTGGACTGCTCCAGGAGTTCCGATCCGCGTCCGCTACCGGCACACACATTGGATTGCGGTGGACTCGACAATAGAGGGCGAGGAGCCCAACGTATTCGACGTAAATTGCATGTGCGTCGGTGGCTGGGTACCACTCTCCGAATGGACGGCCAGCGTCGTGCCATGGCTGCTGAAGCAATGCGAACCGAAGGCCAGTGGCGCATGGCATCTGACGCATGTAATTGAGGTCGATGCACCCGCAGACGCCCGCAAAAAGCAGCGCGGCACCGGGGGCCGCTCGGTCATAACGAGACCGAGGGCGGCTGAAAAGTCGAAGCTCACAAAATAGGGAGGCAAATAACTAAATGACAGCTACCGCAGAAAAGAAACTAGAGGCCCAAAAACAAGCCACGATCACGCCCGGCATTCACATCGTTTTGCAGGCGAAGGGCGGCGTCGGCAAGAGCTACATTGCCTCGCTCCTCGCCCAATATTTAGGCCAGCAGCGACCGGTGCGCTGCTACGATACCGACCCCGGCAACAACACCTTCGCCCGCATCAAGACGCTTGGCGCAACCTCCATCGATGGCCTGGTGGACAACAGCGGTGTAATCAATCAGGCGCAGTTCGATCCGATCGTTCAACAATTGGCGACCGACAAGGACACGGCGTGGGTGATCGATACTGGCGCGGCGACCTTCCTGCCGTTGTGGAGCTACGTTCAGGAGAACCAGATTCTATCGTTGCTCGAAAGCATGGGCCGCCCGGTCTTTATTCATTGCCCGGTGGTTGGCGGCGAAGCCCTCGCCGACACACTCAACGGCTTGCGCAGCATCTCGCGTACCGTAAGCAGCCGCTGCCTGGTCGTCTGGCTCAACGAGTATTTCGGTGAAGTGATCCACGATGGCAAACATTTCGAGGACTTCGCTATCGTCCAGGAACTGTTACCGAAGGTGGTGGGCTGGGTGCTGCTTCCGGAGCGGACCAAAAACACATTTGGCGAGGACCTCAAGAAAATGCAAGTGCAGCACCTGACGTTCCGGGAGGCGATTGAGTCCCCCATGTTTTTGTTGGTCAGCAAGCAGCGTTTGCAGATCGTGCTCCGCGACGCTTTTGAGCAGCTCGACAAGTTGGGGTTATGACGCAAGGGAAACAGGAGGGCGATCAAGTGCCTGTGAGTATCGAAGCCTATTTAGTTGTCTGCGATAGTTGGACGGTATGTGGACCAGGTGGTGTCAACGTGACTGCATCCTATGCGGATGAGGCCAGCGCCCAACATCAGGCCGCTATGCTGAACGCCGCCTACAACGCAGGCCGTGTGTCGGGGATAGCGGACGCCTCGCCGATCCAGCAGTGCTCGCGCGTCGAGGGCCATGGTGGGCCCTGTAACGGTGTGCCCCGAAAGACCTGCAAGGGGTGGCCAGCATGGAGCGAACTAATCCGCACCAAAGCCAAGTTTCCGGGGATGTGTTGCATCTGTGGTACGTCCATCCATGTAGGAGAGAAGATCTACCAGGGGACCACGTGTAAGGGGGCGACGCCGGTCGCCTCTCAT
>Ga0302326_10030129_pt1 | contig 10866 bp, 11 predicted proteins | sample Palsa_T0_3_FD_202264 | JGI IMG/M metagenome (GOLD analysis project Ga0302326, IMG submission 202264) | Peat permafrost microbial communities from Stordalen Mire near Abisko, Sweden - Palsa_T0_3 | ecosystem: Environmental > Terrestrial > Soil > Palsa > Peat permafrost | place: Sweden: Abisko...
CGATGGCGCCGGCTGGCCGTCGCGGCGGCCAAGCAGAGCGAAGCGCCGGGAGTTATGATGGTAACCGAGGCGATCATGTTCGACCGGCTCGTGGACTCGACGATCGTGGCCGGCGTGACCGCGCTCATATGCGACGCCGGCGGCATTCCGATTCGACGTGCGATCGGCGTGACGAAGCCGTCCCGGCTGATACTCGCATGCGGCCCCGAGGGCGGTTTCGATTCCGCCGAACTTGCCGAGGCGACGCGCGCCGGTTTTGTCGCGGTGACGCTCGGGCCGAATCGGATGCGCAGCGAAACGGCGGCGATTGCGGCGCTCAGTATCGCGGGCGCGGCGCTACATGAACTCGACGGAGGAGACTGAAACGGTGGCTTACAAGATTGCCTTCGTGATGGACCCGCTTGAAGGGATCGACATCGGGAAGGACACGACTTTTGTTTTCATGCTCGAGGCGCTCAGCCGAGGCCACGAAATTTATTTCCTCGGCCTGCGCGATCTGTTTGCGCGCGACGGCCGCTCGTTCGGATTCGCCCGGCGCTGCGAGGTGATGCGGGCGGTGGAGCATTTCCGCTACCTCGACAGGGGCGCCGACTACGCGCTCGAAACCTTCGACGCGATCTTCATGCGCAAGGACCCGCCCGCCGACGAAGCGTACCTGTACGCGACCATGCTGCTCAGCCGCGCCGGCGACCGCACCTTTGTGCTTAACGATCCGGCGGGGCTGCGCGAGGCCAACGAAAAGCTGTATACGCTCAATTTTCCCGAAGTCATTCCTCCCACGATCGTGACCAGCAGCATCGTTCGATTGAAGCGATTCCTCGAGGAACAGGGCGGCGAGATAATCGTCAAGCCGCTCGACGGCCACGGCGGCGAAGGGGTTTTCCTGGCGAGCCGCGGCGATCGCAACCTCAACGCGATCCTGGAAACCGTCACGCGTTTCGAATCGCGGCTGATCATGGGCCAGCGCTACCTTCCGGAAATCCGCAGCGGCGACAAACGGATCATAGTGGTCGAGGGCGAGCCGCTCGGCGCGACGTTGCGCGTGCCGACGGCGGAGGAGCATCGCGGCAACATCCACGTCGGCGGCAGTTGCGTCAAGGCGCCGCTGACCGAACGCGATCGTTATATCTGCAAGGTTCTCGCGCCTCGACTCGAGCGCGACGGACTCTACTTCGTCGGACTAGACGTGATCGGCGATTACCTGACGGAGGTCAACGTCACCAGTCCGACCGGGGTGCAGGAGATCGATCGCCTCGACGGTGTGCGGCTCGAGTCGCGGGTGATCGACCTCGTCGAGCGGCGGATCGCGGCGATTCGCGGATGACGGAGCGTCGCTGGCGCGTGTTGCAAGGCGGACGGCGGATCGATACCAATTAAGTCCGCCGACATCCGGTGGGCAGGTAGCTCAGTCGGTAGAGCAGAGGACTGAAAATCCTCGTGTCGAGTGTTCGATTCACTCCCTGCCCACCATCCTAATTTTCGCCGAATCGGCAAATCCACAAACGTCGGAAGCGGTTCGAAACTTTCCTGCCGAGGCACTCCCGCCGCGGCCGGTCGTGAACGCCGCTATTCGTGGCTTTGCGGGGGATTTCCCTTCAGGCGATAGACGATACCGGTCTTGGTGGTGCCGAGCGAAATCCATTCGCCAGCCATTTCCTGCAACAGGATAAAAAAGCGCTTGACCCGATCGAGCGCCTTGTCGGAAACGTCGTCGCGCCGTTTGAATTTGCATTCGAAGGCGAACTCGCCGATGAGCAGCTTGTGATCGCCGCGCTCGCGCCACAGCGCCGCATTGGACTTGGCGATGACGCCCTTGCCGAAATCGAGCACGCCGAGATCCTGCAGCACTTCTTCGACGATCGTATGGTTCACCAGCTCGATTTTCCTCGCCGATATCTTGAGGCCGCTTAACGCCGGAAAATATTCCGCCAGCTTGGAAACCGAGACGCTTTGCATCTCCTGTTGCAGCTCGACTTCGGCATTGTGGGAATATAACAAGCGCATGCCGCCGACCTTGTCCTTGAGCGGCAGCGCCTCGGCCTTGAACTTGATCCGGTAGTCGCTCGCCATCTTTGGCCGCACGTCCATTTCGGCGGCCGTTTGCAGATCGGGATGGCGGAACTTGAAGACAATCTCGGGATTGCCGACGGGAAAGCCATCTTCATATGCGATCCGCCGGCGCAGGATGAACGCGTTGTTGTAGAGGGCGAAATCCCTGGTGTCGAGGAAGATGACCTCCCTGATGCGCGGCCGGAGCTCTTTGAAACCCGCGGTGGAAAACCCGATGTCGAGCTTTTCGGCGGCGTGACGCACCACTTTGCCGAACTCGTGGAACGTAGGCGGCGCGATGAAGCGATCCGGCTTGAGGATCAGCTTCGATTCAAGATATTGGACGGTATCGAGCGGATGACCGTCGCTATACTTTCCCGGCTTGACCCGGGCGTCCAGCGCGCGCTGCTCTTCTTCGGTTTTCATCGTTTACTCCACAACAGCAGCGGCTGAGTAACTCCCGCGCTTATACACCCATGCGCAATGCTCGCGATACGAATCGATGCCGCGTCAGGGGTTTCATTTTCGCGGCTTCGGCACGGCCTTTCGAGTCGTCGAAGGACGGGTGGGGGCGGGTTTCGCAGCGCGCGGCTTGCTCTTGGCATTCAGGATGCCGAGGCTGTGCAGCGCACGGGCGGCGGCGTCTTCAATTTGCTCCGCCGTCAGTTCGACGTCCTGCTCGACGGCCTGGAAGATGCTCGCGTCGTTGGCAGAATCTTTTGCAGAGTCCTGCACGGGCGGCTTCCGCTTGATGGAACGTTTCGGCATGCCGCCAATCTACACGACGTTTTTGCGCATCGCCAATCGCTGCGCCGCCAGACCGAGTATCGGAACTTGATTGAAAATCTTTGCATCCGCCTTGCGGTCTCTCACCTTGCGACCGGATAGTGCGTTTCGAGGATAACTCCGCAGCGGCGAACTGCGACGAGTACACCCTTGACCAGCGGTCCCGCCTTCATCGCGTCGACGAAATCGGCAATAATTCCTGCCCACGTGTCCTCGGATTCCAATCCATGGGTGGCCCGATCGGCGATAATTTCTACATGGCGTTCGCCCACCGACACAAAAAGGAGGATGCGGTTTAGATGGCGATTTGCTGCGATCTGAGCTGCAAATTCCCGCTGTGCGAGGTGTCTGGCATGGTTGCGTTTCACTAGCTCGGGCACGAGCGCGAGTCGGATCGGGAGCCAACTGAGAACAAGCGTCAGCACGAGGAGCACTGCTAACTGAAGAGCCATCGCCGCTCGCACCTCGAACTCCGGTCGCATCAGCGCCAGAAAACTAGTAGCCAAAAGCGCGCCGAGACTCGCCCAGACGATTGGGTATAGCGGATAGCGGTCGCTGACTCGGGTTATCACGACGTCGAGGTCGGCTGAAGTGTTTTGCTCGATCTCCACGAGCGCGGCGTGAACCTTATCCTGATCTTCATGGGAAAGGGCATCCCTTCTCATGACTACCAGCCGCCGGAGGCGCCGCCTCCCCCAAAAGAACCGCCTCCACCCGAAAACCCACCGCCGCCTCCACCGAAAGAACCACCCCCGCCATAGCCTCCCCCGTAAAAGGGTGGCGGCAAACCGAATGGCCGGTTGCGATACGCCGTGCGCCGCGTCCTACGAAGTAAATCCTTTCCGGAATGGTAGCGAGGGCCGAGCATGTAAATCAGCAGATAGGGCAGCATCCAAAAAAGTAGCAGCGTGATAACCAGCCAAACCATCCAATCCGTCGCGCCCTGATATAGCTGGTGCGATGACGCTCCCCATCCTGACGCGGACTGCGCGCCCGGAGTGTTTCCTAGTACTTTCAGTATCGATCTGGTTCCCGACAGGACACCAGCATCGAAATCGCCTTGGCGAAAGGCGGGGAGGATATCGCGTTCGATGATGATGCGGCTGGAGGCATCCGTGAGCTGACCCTCGAGACCGTAGCCAACTTCAATTCGAACCTTATGTTCGTGCGGTGCGACTATGAGAAGAACACCGTTGTTCTTTCCTGCCTGACCGATGCCCCAATGACGCCCAAGTTGGTAGCCAAAATCCTCAATGGAATGGCCTTCCAGCGAGCTAAGCGTGAGAACCACTACCTGGTCGCCGGTTGTCTGTTCCTGCTGCTTCAGCAGTTGCGTGAGTTCGCTGTCTGTCGTGGGACTCAGGATGCCGGCGTTGTCCACGACTCTGCCCGTTAGCGGAGGAAAGGCCAAGTCCGCGGCGAGCGCCACGGCCGTCAGAAGCACTACAAGCAGAAAAGCTTGCAGGCCCGTGCGAATTGCGAATTGCATCCGAGAATTCACGATTTGCATCAGAACTTGACCTGTGGCGTCTGCTGAGCCTGCTCCGGAATCGTGAAAGATTCGCGGACCTTCAGGTTCGGGTAGAGCCATTCTGCGGTCCAGCGGGACGGTACCGTCCTCAACTCGGTGTTATAGTCCTGCACGGCGATTATGTAATCGCGGCGCGCAACAGCGATACGATTCTCGGTACCTTCGAGCTGCGACTGAAGCGCGAGGAAATTCTCATTGGACTTAAGCGCGGGATAATTCTCGCTCACCGCCAGCAGCCGGCCAAGGGCACCGCCCAACTGCGCTTGCTCCCGCTCGAACTGATGAAACATCTGTGGATTGGACAGGATATCCGCTGGTAGCTGCATTTGAGTCGCTTTCGCGCGCGCCTCAACGACTTGTGTCAGGACCTGTTGCTCCTGTTGCGCATAGCCCTTAACCACTTCCACGAGATTCGGTATCAGGTCCGCGCGGCGCTGGTATTCGTTGAGTACTTCGCTCCAGGCGGCCTTTACTTGCTCGTCTAAGGTCGGAATTTTGTTAATTCCACAGCCTGAAATACATAGTATCGAAAGGGCAAGTACCGATACGCAGAGGACCGGCATAAGAGCTTTCAAATTGTTCGACATAGTTCTCCGTCTTCTCATTCGAGCCAATCGCTGCGCCAAACCAACTATCAGGTCCAGTATGGACCGTCGCCGGGAGTCCGCTCGGAGCGGGCGCCTCGGGAGTTGAAGCCCGCACCGGCGCGAATCAGTCGGAATAAAAACCTGATGATTACGTAAAAGAGCGTCAGGATGCCCAGAATCGCCAGGATCACAACGACTCCGCCGAGGATTCTTACGGTGCGGTAGGAGTACGACGGGCCTCCGCTGCTGACGGGCTCATCCTCGCGATAGGGCCTGCCGCTTTCATAATCCCTTAGTTGCTGTTGTAGCGGAGCGACGCTGTCGGGATTGGGTGTGCCCGAAACCGCCAGGGCCTGATATTTGCCGGCGTCAAAAAAGTCCCCCGCCTCGGCATAAGCGGCCGCGAGCGTCTGGAGGTAGGCAGGGTTTCTCCATCCGGTCGCCTGGTTCGCGCGAGTCGCAAGAATGACCGCGGCCTGGCCATCGCGTAATTCCGGGTGGGGGTTGGTCGCCAATCTCCACGCGGCCCAGTCGGCATTGGAAGCCTCAACCGCCGCGGGAGTTTGAGCAAGCCGCACGAGATCGTTGTGGGCGCCCTGCCAGTCCTGCGCCTGTATCTCGATATTGGCGCGGATCAGATACATATCGGCGCTCGGCCCCTGCAATCGCTCAGCTTGGTCGAGATCGGCAACCGCCCGTTTGTAATTGCCGTCGAAGACGTATTCTTGAGCGCGCAATCCATAACCCGCGGGGTTGTTCGGATCCATCGCAATCAGACCGCTGTAATCGGCGATTGCTTTGGCGTAGTCACCGTCGGCATGGTAAATCTCCGCGCGGTGTTGCACGAACGGCGCGTATTTAGGCGCCAACTCGATTGCCTTGTCGATATCTTTCAGCGCGAGGCTATATTCCTTTTTCAGGTAGTAGTCGCCGGAGCGTGCGGAATAATTGAAACTGTTATGCGGATCGAGCTTGAGCGCCATGTTGTGATCGGCCAGCGCGCGATCCGCGTCTCCGAGAAGTGCATAGTTGTTCCCTCTGAAGCGGTACAATTGCGAGGATTTCGAATCTCTCCCGATTAACTCGGTGTAGTCGGCGATCGCCTTGTCGCGCTGTCCGCTTTGCGCGTAAAGCGCTGCCCGATCGGCCATCCAGACGGGATCTTTCGGATTAAGCTGGATTACTTTCGTCATCTCTCCGATCGCGTCTGTGTAATCGCCCTTGTTGATATCGGCCTGACCACGCTGAAGATACGGCAGCAACTTGCTGTCGGTGGATTTAAACGCCTGATTCAAGCTGCTTATCGCATCGTTATCCGACTGACTATTCGAGGACGCCCGGTAGGATGGCCACGCGCGGGGGTCGTGAGGGCTCGGACATACCCATACGGTAATGGCTATCAGCACATTGACTAATGCGCGCGCGAAGATATTCGGGGCGAGCTTGCGGAATTTCAGATAGACGGCCGTCAGCGCAATCTCGGCAGGGACCATCAGGAGCAGATACGCGAAGCCCCACAGCGGCAAACGCGCGGTCAATGCCAGTATGACCGCGACGCCGCCTGCCAGGGCACGATTGCCGACGATCACGGAGAGCCGCTCGATCGCATAGCCGCGCGCGGCAATCTCCTCGGCGGCTGCGGCGGCGATCGCGATCGCCATCAACAGCAGAAAGGGCGCTCGAATTACACTTGCCAATTCGGCCGGCGCCATCAAGGCCACGATACTCGGCACCGATCGGCCGTCGGGGATCAGAAAGATATAGATGAGTGCGGCGGCAACGATCGCCGTTACGATTCCGTCGCCGACGGTGAATCCGAGCTTCAGATCCGCCCGCGACGGCATCCGGAGTCCGATCGATCCCAGCGGCCGGAGTTCGTATTTCAGGACCAGGCCGAGCAGACCGGCGACCACCGCGAGTTCGACGGCCAGCGCCGCCACACCACCGCCGGATGATCCGCCAGATAATCCGAACGACCAGCCCAAAATACGGGCCGCGCGAAATATCAGTCCTGCCGCAAACGGAATTCCGAAGCCTATCGCCAGTCCGATTTTGGTCAGCGCGATCCGATAGTCCCGCTCCATCGTCGGAGACGGCCGGCGCGCGGGCGGGGCTTGCACATTCTCAGCCGCTACCGCGGCCGCGCCGGATTTGTCCTGTTCCATCCGCCCCCCGGGTAAAATCACTAGCTCGTCTCAGTCACCCCATACCTCACGCGCCACCTCGACGCACAGGCGGAGTTTGGCCCACTGTTGATCCTCGGTGAGCGTGTTGCCCTCCTCGGAACTGGCGAAACCGCATTGCGGGCTCAGCGCGAGCTGTTCGAGAGGCGCATAGCGAGCGGCCTCCTCGATACGGCGCTTGATTAGATCCTTGCTCTCAAGCGTGCCGTTTTTCGAGGTGACGATGCCGAGAACCACCGTCTTCCCGCCGGGCGGCAGAAACCGCAGCGGCTCGAAGCCGCCGGCGCGATCGCTGTCGTATTCGAGAAAATAGACGTCAGCATTGATGGCATTGAAGAGCAGATCGGCAACCGGCTCGTAGCCGCCCGACGCGACCCACGTCGATCGGAAATTGCCGCGGCAGAGGTGAATACCGATCCGCATGCCGGCAGGACGGTCGGCAATGGCGGTATTGATCACGTCGGCATAGCGGCGCGGCAATTCGGGCCGATAGATGCCGGCCGTCGTCGCCTGCTCGACCTGCTTGCTGTCGCACATCATCGCGAAGGTCGTGTCGTCGAACTGCAGATAGCGGCATCCGGCGGCGCCGAAGTCGCGCACCGCGCCCGCATAAGCCCTGGCGAGATCGGCGGCGACTGCTTCGAGATCGCCATAGATTCCCGCCGCGACTGCCTGCGATCCGAAGCGGAAGTGGAGAAAGCTCGGCGAAGGTATCGTCTGCCGAGCAATCGCATCGCCGGCGTGTTCAGCGAGGAGGCGGAAGTCGTCGACAAACTGGTGGCGCTGCCAGGCGATCGGACCGACGATCGCGAGTCGATGGCGATGGACGAAGCCCGCAGTCCGGGCCGCCGAGCCGGGTATGGCCGCCTGTTCGCGGCTCATCCGGACTCCGGCGAGTCCGCCGAGGAAATCGAAATGCCAGTAGAGTCGGCGTAACTCACCGTCGGTCACGCTGCGCAATCCGACCTCGCGTTGCATCGCGACGGCGCGCGCTATCTCGCGGTCTTCGATCGATCGCAGGTCGCCCGCGGAAAGTGATCCTGCGTCGTAGCGCTCGCGCGCCTGCCTCAGCTCGGCGGGACGGAGCAGGCTGCCGACATGCTCGGCCCTGATTCGCGATTCGCCGGCTGTTTCTTGATCCCGTTGTCCGTGTCGCTGTTGCTTTGGATCGACCACCATCGACTGACCCCCCAATGTATGCGGCGCAAACGCAACGCCAGCGCGTTCGTATTTCTGCCTGGCGCATCTCGCAAGACCTGGCGAAGGTCTACCGCACCATGACGCGTCGTGCCAACAAAGAAAATGGACGATCGGAAGCTTCGTCGCGATGCGCGGAAAGAAAATCGTGTCGACGAATGATCGAATTCTGGGACGCTCCGTCAGCCGCAAGTATGGCCTAATAAAGACAATCAAAGCACTAATAGTAGTGATATTGCCAGCATTGGCCTGTCGATTCCGGACCGTACTGGCGTTACGGATTCACATTTGCGATAATTTTGAACGCGGCGCGTTCGCGCCGAATCGCCAACTGACACCTTTCGGAGTTTGATAATCACATGACTGCGCAAGCTAAGAACGTGCTGTTTGTATGCGCGGGCGATCCCGCCAGAAGTCTGATGGCCGAGGCGATCCTGAATCGGATCGGCGGTGCGGGCTTTCGTGCATTCAGCGCGACGGTAAACGGTCCCGCAAGCGCGACTTCGACGGTCACCGATCTGCTCAAATCCAACCGCCTGCCGGCGCTTAATCATGCGCCTGCGAGGCTCGAAGAATTCTGCAACGACGGCGCGACTTCGATGGACTTCGTGATCGTGCTGCAGCCGCCACTCGCCGAGGAAGTGATCGCTCGAATACCCGGGCATCCGCAAAAGGCGAACTGGCGGATCAGCGATCCGGGGACAGCCAACGGCGATCCGATCGCAGCTACCGCCGCGCTTCGAAAGTCGTTCCTGGAACTCGAAAACCGGATTAAGTTGTTTGTGCTCGTTCAGCACGACGGCAGGACGCGCAAGCTCGCTGCCTGACCGGCGCAGCGCATCAGGGTTAACTGCGAAAAAGGTGCCCTGGTTGACAAGCGCCGCTTTCCGACGATTATAGGCATCCATGGCATCTCGATGGACACTATCGGGGCATCTTATCGGCGCATGCAGCTGCGACTGGGGATGCCCGTGTAGCTTCAACGCCAAGCCGACCTACGGTTTCTGCGACGGCGCCTACGTATGGCACATCGAGCGGGGCCGCTTCGGATCGACGCGGCTCGACGGTCTGAGCTTCGCGGCCTTCGGCCAATCGCCCGGCGCGATTCATGAGGGCAACATGACCTGGCTGCCGATAATCGAGCGCGACGCCGACGCCGCTCAGCGCGACGCGATGGAACGCCTGCTCGCTGGTGGCGAGGGCGGTCCATGGGCCGTCTTCGCGACCGTCACCAAGGCGCGGCGTCCAACAATCTACGCTCACTTCTCGATTCATCTGGACGGTCTTTCGAGCCGCATCACCGCCGGCCGCACGCTGCGGATGCAACTCGACAAGATCCATAATCCGGTCACCGGTGAGGCCGAGGAACTCAAACTGGTCAAGCCGACCGGCTTCACGTCCAAATGGGCCGATCTCGGCCGCTCAGTAAAGATGAAAATTTCCGCGCCCGATATCGATTGCGACTACAGCGGCCGCTACGCAGAATATTCGCGCTTCTCTTATTCCGCGCCGCGCTGAGCTATCGGCCGCCAATCCGGCCGTCTTTCGCCACGCCTGATGCATCTTAAACGAGGTGAGAATGCCCGGCTCCCGAATGAATAGTCCTATCCGCCGTGCGAAAGTTCGGCGGTTCACGGTTGTCGCGATTGCCGCGGCCGCGATGACACTCACCTTCTCTTTTATGGCGCATGCGCAGATTCTGGGTGGTGGCGGGCTGGGCTCGCGCCTGGATCGCCTCAAGCAGAACATGTCGAGCAAGGACACGTCGCATCCGTACAACGCGTCGGTGCTGACGCCCGGCACGCCGCGCTCCCAGGTGTTAGCCGCCTTCGGCCAGCCCGATGGCACCCGGACGTCGAAGGCCGGCGTGCCCGAGGATGTCTACTGCTTTTTTCCCGATGGCGCCAAATATATCGAACCGCAGGTCCATGCCGGCACGATCGCTGCGGCGGTCTTCACCGGCGGAATTTCATTGGCCACGCGAGAGGCGCGGATCGAAATTCAAAAGAATCAGCTGACCGTCTATCACATCACGTACGATGCTTACGGGAACATTCAGACCGTAAAGACGATTCCGCCGAACCTGCCGGTCTCGGAGCCGTCCGCGTCGCCCACCTGATCGGCGTTATCGTCCGCTTCCCGGAGGTTCTATCCCATGGGTGACGAATTATTGCTGGTCGGAAGTATTCCGATGGAGACCGTCGAAGACGTCTTTCGCTTATGGGGAGGCGGCCTCGGCGGCATGATCCCATGCATGCCCGACGGCGAGGTCGGCGATCGGGGAGCGTGGATCGACATGCTCGCGTATCGCGTCTACCACGGCCATCCCGATCTCGAAACGTTAAAGCGTCCCGCGCGCGAAAACGGGATTGAACGATGGCGTCCACGCAATCTGACCGACGAATGGCAGTTCCGGGTCAGGCCAGGCGTCGATGAGGTGCGCTTCGGCGAGCCGGGTTGGCGGCTGGGCTATGCGAGAGACGCGATCAATTCCTACTTCGTTTTCAACACCCTCAAGAAGCAAGGCGTGCTG
>Ga0302326_10030131_pt1 | contig 10866 bp, 9 predicted proteins | sample Palsa_T0_3_FD_202264 | JGI IMG/M metagenome (GOLD analysis project Ga0302326, IMG submission 202264) | Peat permafrost microbial communities from Stordalen Mire near Abisko, Sweden - Palsa_T0_3 | ecosystem: Environmental > Terrestrial > Soil > Palsa > Peat permafrost | place: Sweden: Abisko...
GGCCTGGGTCGGCGGCAAAGGCGGCAACCAATTTGAAGGACCGCTATCCCGGCCTGTTCATCGCAGGCACTTATTGTCCAGCCTGGGGGTTTGAAAAGGACCCGGATCAACTGCGCGAGATTTCCGAGGCCATCCGCGAATCCCGGCCGCACATTGTTTTCGTCGCCTTGGGCGCGCCCAAGCAGGAGTACTGGATCTACGAACACGGAAGAAAGCTGGGCGTGCCCATTTGTATGGGTATCGGGGGCGCCTTTGAAATGGTTGGCGGCCTGACTCGCCGCGCGCCGCGGTGGATTCAGCGCGCGAAGCTGGAGTGGCTGTTCAGACTTCTCGTCGAGCCGCGCAGACTTTGGAGGCGCTACCTGATTGGGAATCTGCAATTCGCATCCATCGTACTTCGGCAATGGGTTAACTCCGGCGAGCGTGCCGGTCATGCCTACGGGCGCGTCGAAGGCCGCCGATGAAAAGGCGCCAACTCCTGAAATATGCGGCGGCAGTGGGCGGGATGGCCGTCCAGAGCCACCCCAGACTGGACGGCCTGCCGGTTCGCCCCTTGCCGTATGACTCCGACCTGCAGCCGGCACCGGCATGGGTGGCCTTGCAGACGGCCTTCGAGGAAGCGCGCAAGGTGAAAGCGTCACACAACGTTTTGGTTATTTTCCGCACGACAAGCCTTTAAACCATGAAATGAGGATCCGCAAGATGAACGATCAAATCGTACCCGTTGGAAATTCAGAACCGGAAGAACAGCCCATCCGTACGCTTGTCCAACCGGTCAAGCGCGCGCCATTGCAGAACCCCATCGAGGAGCAGATTTCCTTCGTCGAGGTCTGGCGGATCCTATCCAAGAGAAGGTGGGTTGTCGCCACGCTGGGCTGCACCGTGCTGGGCCTGGGGATGCTCTACACCTTCTGGGCCACGCCCAAATACCTGTCCACATCCACGCTGGAATTCAACAAGGTAAATTCCGACACCCTGACGCTGGACAATCCACAGAGCGTGCTGGGCGACGCCAGTTCAGCGGACTACTATGTCACCCAGCAGACGCAAATCGCCGATTTGCAAAGCGATACGCTCGCCCTGCAGGTGGTCGCGAAATTGGGACTGGAGAACCGTCCGGAGTTCTCCCGCAAACAATCCTTGTCGGATTACTGGCGTAGATACCCGGACGAGTCCAATCTGCCGCTGGCGAGCGCGCCGCACCGCCGCGCCAATGTGTTGAAGTCTTTCCACAAGAATCTCCGTGTGCAACCGGTATCGGGGACGCGGATGATTTCCATCCAGTTCTTCGATCCCGATCCCGAAGTCTCGGCTGCCATTGTCAATACCCTGGTGGGCGATTATATGGAGCAGTACTACCAGATCCGCGTGTCGGCCACGGAACAGGCTTCGGTACTTTTGTCCAAGCAACTCACCGAGCTGAAAGATCACGTGGAAGATTCCCAGCAGAAACTGGCCGATTTTCAGAAGCAAGCCGGCATCCTGGGAACGGACGAAACCCATAACATCATCATGACCCGGCTGGAGACGGTGGACAAGGAACTGATGACCGCGCAGGCCAACCGCATCGTCGCGCAGGCGGTCTGGCAACTGGCCAAAACCGGTAATCCGGAGTTGATCTCCAGCCTGGTCGGAGTGGCGTCTACCAGAGACGGAGGCTCCGGCTCCATGCCCGACTCCTTAAACCTGATCGAGAACCTGCGCGCTCAGCAAAGCCAGCTCAAGTCTCAATACGCGGAGGCCGCCGCGAAGTATGGCTCGGCTTATCCCAAGCTGCTTCAAATCCAGAACCAGATGACCGAGGTGGACGCAAACATTCAAAATGAGGTGGCCAATCTCGCAAGCCGCGCGCAAAACGATTTCCAGGCCGCGACGCAAACAGAGAATGCTCTGCGCGCCTCTTTTGAACAGGAAAAGCAGAGAGCCAATGAACTCAACGATAGCGCCGTGCAATACACCATTCTCAAACACGAAGTGGACACCAGCCGGGGTCTTTACGATGAACTGCAGGCGAAACTGAAAGAGGCCGGCATCCTGGCAGGACTGCGATCCACCAACATCGTTCTGGTCGATCCGGCGAGGGCCTCCGATAGACCCGCGCAACCGGTGCTGTGGATGAACGGCGCCCTCTCCCTGTTTGGAGGACTGCTGTTCGGCGTTGCCGGAGCGTTCATGGCCGATACCTTCGACCAGACCATCAGCACGCCGGACGAAGCGGAAGAAATCTCCATGGTTCCCTCGATCGGCCTGGTGCCGCGTTGGAAGGCGCTCTCGAAGAAGAAGCGAGCGGGACAATCGACGGGGCTTGGTCTGCAGAACTCCACGGCGGGAGTGTTCGTGGTATCGCATCCGCAATCGCAGATCGCGGAAGCCTATCGGGCCATTCGCACGTCGATCATGCAGGTAACCCGGCGCGGGCAATCGACGGTTCTCATGGTCACTAGTCCCCTTCCCTCCGAGGGAAAAACCACCACGAGCCTCAATATCGCAGGGGCCATCGCTCAACAGGGCGCACGGGTCCTGCTGGTGGAGGCCGACATGCGGCGTTCCAACCTGAAGACGCAATTGAATCTGAAGACCACCGGGGGCCTGAGCTCGCTCATCAGCATGGAACCCTGCGAGGATTTGCCCGTGCGGTTGCCCTCTCTTCCCAAGCTGTCGGTGATCCCGGCAGGACCGGCCACGGCCTGCCCCGCTGAATTGCTGGGTTCCCCACGCATGCCGGACCTGATCCAACAATGGCGCAAGGAATACGACTACATCATCATCGACACCCCGCCCATGCTTTCGGTCACCGATGCGGCGGTGGTCAGCCCCTACTGCGACGCCGTCGTTCTGGTCATTCGATCGGGGGTAACCACAAAACAGTCCCTGCTCCGGGTGAAAACTCTCTTCCAGCGAACGCGGACGAGAGTCGCCGGCGTCATCGTCAACTCCTTCAACATGAACTCCGTGGAACATCGTTATTACTTCGGCTACGAATCCTCGGCGGAAAACGCGCGCGGATACTACACGCCGAATAGCAATTAGAAATATAGACACAATGGGAGCTTCGAAAATGAAATCAATATTCAGAAAGTCGCTACCGGGATTGCCACTGTTGTTTCTCGTGATCCATTCCTATCCTACGCGCGCGCTGGCCCAAACCGTCGCCGCGCTGACCGCATCCGCGGACGTTGCGAAACCCTCCGACATCGGCACGGGGGGAGACGCCGCTTCTCCCGAGAATCAACCCAATCTACGTATCGGCGCCGGCGATCTGCTGGAAGTGAAGGTCTTCGACGTCGCGGAGTTAGGCCAGGACGTTCGCGTGACCGATCGGGGAGATGCGAATTTTCTCCTCATCGGGTCCCTGCACGTTGCAGGACTGGCGACGGATCAGGCACAAGCCCTTGTCGCCAGCAAGCTGCAGAAAGGGAACTATGTCCTGAACCCGCAGGTCTCGATTCTGATCAAGGAATACAGCACGCAAGGGGTGTCGGTGCTTGGCGAAGTCAAAAAACCAGGTGTGTATCAGGTGCTCGGAAATCGCACGCTCCTCGATGTCATTTCCGACGCCGGAGGAACCACTCCCTTCGCGGGTCCCGATGTCACCGTCAAGCGCAAGGCCGACGGAACGACGGTGTCCGTGCGCTTGACCAAAGACGCCCAAGCGACGTTTAACTCCGACATACAACTTCAGGCTGGCGATAAAGTCATTGTTCCGCGCGCCGGCATCGTCTACGTTCTGGGAGATGTAGGGCGGCCCGGAGGTTTCGTCATGCAGAATGACGGAAAGATCTCACTCCTGGAAGCCGTGGCAATGGCCGGAGGCGGCACGCGCACGGCCTCTCTCAATCACACACGGCTCATCCGCAAAACGGACGCCGGATACAAAGAGATCGATTTGAAACTGAAAAAGGTGATGGAGGGGAAAGCGGACGACCCGCAGCTCCAGCCTGAGGACATCCTGTACGTTCCGATCAACTCCTTGAAATCGATCACCTATCGAACCGTGCCTGGCATCGTGCAGAGCGCTAGCTCCGCGGCCATCTTTTACGCGATCAACTAGGCACGCTTTGTTCGACGGATAACCTAACGACAGAAGAAAAACCCGGCGGACGGCAATTACCGGCGATCACAGCGCAGCTTTACCGGTAATTGCCGCTCCCAACCCTATCGCGCGCAGATTCCGCTTTCACCATGCCCGGCGACCTCTCGAACGATTTGCTCCCGCCTCCGTTCCCCTCAGCGCCGTATCGGTTGGCCCATCCATATTTTCGCAACCTCTCTTCCTACTTGACTGCGGGACAGCGGAAGCTGGAAACCTGCCAATCCATTGGCCGAATGGCTCTGCCTTCCATGATGGGCAGGCGCGGCGAGCGCGCTCCCTACGGGCGGGGGCGCCAAGTTGGCCCGTTAAATCAGTGTGCTACAATTTCGCCTCCGAGCGATATCCCGTGCCCGAGACCTCCATCTTCGACCAAACTTCGTTTGAAGTCATCGCTCCGGACAGCTCCCGCCAGATCGTTCGCGTAACCGAATCTCCCTTTGTCATCGGCCGCGGCGGCGGAAATCACCTGCAACTTTCCGACCGCGCCATTTCCCGCCAATGCGGGGCGCTGGTGCTGGAAGACGACTCCTACCTTTTGCAGGATCGCGGCCAGCGCACGGGAATATTCGTGAACGGCGAGAAGATCGATCATCGCATCCTGAAGAATGGGGATGTGGTTACCTTCGGGGAGGGTAGCACCTACAAACTTATCTTTCGGTCCACCAAGGCCGATACCTCTATTGAGAGCCTGCTGACTCGCATCGGAAGCATCTCCACGGAAAAATCTTCTCCCAGCGGCCTGAGCAAGCTCAACCTTCTCCTGGAAGCGAGCATGCTATTGCATTCGAATTTGCCGCTGGAGGCCGTGCTCAATACCATGCTCGATCACGCGGTGGCCATCACCCACGCCGATCGCGGGCTTCTGCTGGAGCCGAACCCCGATGGCTCCCTACATGTGCGTCTCGCGCGAAATCGCGAAACCAAGAGTCTGGCGCCGCAGAGCCTCAGCCCCAGTCAAACCACGCTGCGGCTGGCGCTGCAACAGCAATCCGGCGTGATCACGGAGGATCTTGCGCAGGCCGATCTCGAATTGCAGGCGGCGCAGAGCATCGTGGCGCAACGCCTTCGCGCGATCGTGGCCATTCCGCTGTACGCCATGGTTCGCGCCGACTCCGCGGAGTCCCTCCTGCAACCCACGCGCGGGAACTTTCTAGGACTGGTGTATCTGGACTCCCAGCGCCCCGCGGCCTTTTCCAAAATCGACCGGCAGATCCTGGACGTTATTGCCATTGAGGCCGCCAGCATTCTCGACAACGCGCGCCTGGTGGAACTCGAACGCCAACGTGCGCGCCTCGAGCAAGAGCTCAGCATTGCCCGCGACATTCAGCAAGCCCTTCTGCCTCACGGATTCAAGGACGTCCCCTACCTGGGGGTCAGCGGCGTCAATTTCCCCTGCCTGGAGGTCGGCGGGGACTATTATGACGTTTTTTCGATGGGGGAAGACCGCACGGCCTTCCTCCTCGCGGACGTTTCGGGCAAGGGCCTTGGCGCGGCGCTTCTTACCACCATGCTGCAGGGCGCTCTCTCCGGCTTGACCAATGAGTCCAATCCTGGTCACGTCTTCAACCACCTGAATCGATTCTTGTGCGAACATGAGGACGTCAGCCGCTATGCCACATTGTTCTTCGGGATCATCGACCGCCATGGGCGCATTGAATACATCAATGCCGGCCATCCATCGCCTCTTCTTCTTCGACGTGGGGAGATCAGCGAACCCTTCAAGGAAGGCACTTTCCCTGTGGGGCTGATTCCCGGGACCGAGTACACCACCGCCCGGCTGGAGTTGCAGCCGGAGGACACACTGTTCCTTTACAGCGATGGAGTCACGGAGGCTTGGAATAAGGACAAAAAGATGTTTGGGGTTTCGCGCTTGTGCGACGTCCTGGCCGGCCACCGCGACGCCCCGCTCGCGAGTCTACAGAAAAGAGTCATCGACGAGGTTAAAACTTTTGCCGGCGGCGTCAGCCAGGCGGACGATATCACCGTCCTGCTGATTCGTTATCTTGGCGAGCCCAAGACAGCAGGTGAGTTCGATGAGACATATGCCATCAATCCTGAATCGTGACCAGCACAACCGGCCCGGCGGCCCTCTGCGACTCCATGTCGTGCTGGAGAGCAATATGCAGAGCATCAACGAAGCCGCTTCTGTGGTCATTCGGTTTGCCAAGAAACACCGCTACGGCAAGCAGCCATGTCATGAAATTGAACTGGCGGTCCGGGAGGCCGTGGCCAATGCCGTGCTTCACGGGAATTGCTGTGACGCCGGAAAGAAGGTTTTCCTGACTGCCGCGATGCAGCCATCGGGGTTGGTGGTGTGCATAAGGGATGAAGGAAAGGGGTTTGACCCCGAATCCGTGCCGGATCCCCTGGTTCCCGGCAATCTCATGCAGGAGTCCGGGCGAGGGCTCTTTCTGGTCAGGGCTTATATGGACGAGGTGATCTGGCGTCCTGCCGCGGAAGGCGGCATGGAAATATGGCTGACCAAATATCCCGCCAAGCGCCCATGAGGAGAAGCCGTCAGACGGCGCCGCGAAAGAGTTGAGCGACGCCGGAAATAGTGTATACTACCGCCCCTCTAGAGAACATTTACGGCTGAACCGGCCAGTACAGTTTTGTTTTCGCCGGGAACGCGCTTTTATTACAAAGGAGGAATGTGCATGGCGCTGAAAATAAGCACCCACGAGGTTGATGGGGTGACCGTAGTGGCCCTGGATGGAAACGTGGTACTGGGTGAAGAGACAAGTTCCTTACGGGAAAAGATGAAGACTCTGCTCGCCGAAGGCAAAAAGAAGCTTGTGCTGGACATGAAAAATGTGACGTTCATCGACAGCGCCGGCCTTGGTGCGCTGGTCGGCGTGCATCACAGCGCCAATACGCGCGGGGCGTCTCTGCGATTGGCCAATCTGGGAGGGAAGTTCAAAGAGCTGCTGCAAATCACCAAATTGCTCACGGTCTTCGACGTCTCCAACTCCGAGGCGGACGCGATCGCCAGCTTCTCGAAGTAATCACTTACCGCTTTCCGGGGCTTTTTTCACTGAGGGCACGCTCGCGCGTGCCCTTTTTGTTTTTCGGCCTGTTTTTGGCAGACTGCGCAAAGGCTGGCGATGAACCGCGGGAAGACCTTGTGGTACAGTGGAAAATCGGGCGATGGAACCTGCAAAGCATATCGGGCGCTACGAGATCCTGGAAGAATTGGGCCATGGCGCGATGGGCACGGTGTATCGCGCGAAGGACCCCTCCATGGATCGCGTGGTCGCGCTGAAAACGATCCTGGCCCTGGCCCTTTCCAGCCAGCAAGGAACCGAGTTTCGCGAACGGTTTTACCGGGAGGCGCGGGCCGCGGGGCGCCTGGCGCATCCGGGGATCGTGCCGGTGTTCGACGTTGGCGAACACGAGGGCCTGCCGTTTCTGGTCATGGAGTTCATCCAAGGAAGAACCCTGGAGGACGCGATCCGCAGGGGAGAGCGGCCCACGCTGGAGCGCGCCTGCGAGCTGAGCCAACAGATCGCCGAGGCGCTGGGCTTTGCGCACCAAAATGGAGTCGTGCACCGCGACATCAAACCGGCCAACATTCTTTTGACTGCGCGCGAGACCTACGGAATCGAAAGGCCCAAGATCACCGACTTCGGAGTGGCCAAGCTTGCCGCGGGGCAAATCACGTTGTCGGGACAGATGCTGGGCACGCCCGCCTTCATGCCGCCGGAGCAATTCACGGGCTCGCAGATCGATGGACGCGCGGACCTTTTTTCGCTGGGCGTCATTCTGTACTGGATGACCACGGGCGAGCAGCCGTTTCCCGGCGAGACCATGACGGCGGTGTCCTATAAAGTTGTGCACACCGAGCCGGTGCCGCCGCGCAAGCTCAATCCATCCATTCCCGCAGCGCTGGAAAGCATTATTCTGAAGTGCCTGGCAAAAAGCCCCGACGAGCGCTATCAAACGGGTGAGGAACTTGCCCGGGATCTGGCGGCGGTCCGCGCAAACGCCAAAGGGGAAGGTACGTCAAGCACAATGCGGCAACAATCCGCGCCCGCTTACGAGACAGAAGAAACGATTGTCTACCAGCGGCCGCAAGGCACGCCGCCTGCCCAGGCAACGATCGCGCAATCACATGCTACCGCCGCTCCCGCGCTGACTAGGGGTAGGAACACCTATGTTCTGCCCGCGATCGCGGTTGTGGCTGTCGCAGCAATGCTGGGAGGATGGTACGTGTTGCGCGGCAGGCAAAGCACGGCAAGCGTCGCGCCACCACCGCAAGCATCCGCACCGGTAAACGCGCCTTCACTGCCGCCGGCGCCAGCGGTTGCCTCTGCGGCTGCGCCCCCGCATGAGAAAGCTCCCGCGGGAAACCCCGTAACAGCGACTAACAAACCTGATTTGCCGCCTTCTTCGGCTGCTCCACCGCGCAAACCTGCCCCTGCGGCTGTGGCCGCAGCTGTGGATTTTGATCCGCGGTCACTCGACCCCAAGGACAACGCGAAATTGAGTGTTGACGCAGAGCAGATGCCTGCGGGACTGGATTTCACGATTGAGATGAACGATAAGACCTATCTTGAGAAGAGTGCGGAGGATAATAAGACCAAGCTCGAGAATCTCTTTGTGCCGCCGGGTATCCAGGAGTTTCGCGTCACGGCGCAGAGCAAGGATGTGCGGAAAACCTCGAATATCGTAAGCGCCGAATTCAAGGCCAAGAAACGCAAAACGCTGAAGATCGAACTACGCATGCAGGGCCAGGAGGCCGGCAAAGGCGTACCGCAGGATTTGTATCCCAACACCCAGATCGTCGTCACGCTGAAGTGACACCGAGTCCAGTCCTCCGTTTGGCCGGAGGACAGATCGCACTCCCATTCGCGATCCGGCCGCGGCACTTCCGCGATATCCGCAGGATAGCTTACGTTTTGGGCTTCATTTGCGCATACAACTGCTTGATGAACATGTCCGAGTTTTTGTATCGAAGGACCGTGCCATTGTCATAATACAGCGCGATGTCCTTCAGGACGGTTGCGTCGTAGTCGGCCGTGGGATGCGCCGCGAGCACCTCATCCTCGGATTTGCCTTGTTTGACCAGCTCCGCCACGCGGTCGCGAACCGCAACCAGCATGTCTTTATGCGCGATCACATCCGCCCGCGTGCTGACAGGGCCGTGTCCCGGCACCACCTTGGTGTTGGGGCCGCAAATCGCGGCGGCCATGCCCAGCGCCTCAATCATCCCGTTTGCGGTTCCACCGATATTGGGATAACCGGCGCGAAAAAAATCCCCGATCATCAGTACATCGGCGCGGCGGAAGTAGATCATGGTGTCGCCGTCGGTGTGCGCGGGAGGGACGGGGATCAGTACGATTTCGTCGCCGTTCATGTGAAAGGTCACCGGCGCCGTGTAGGTCACCATGGGCAGCCCCGCCGCGTCATAGTTCTTTTGCGCCACCAGCGCTGCCCGCAGTTCCGGACGCGCCAGGATCGTCGCTCCAAGCTTCGCAAAATAGGCATCGCCGCCCACATGGTCCGGATGCACATGGGTATTGACGATAAAACGAACCGGGGCGTCGGAAAACGTCTTGATGGCCGCCATAACCTTGTCCGACAGCGGAGCAAATGTCGCGTCCACCATGAAGTTGCCATCGGGCCCCGTCAATACGCCGATCTCCCCGCCGGTCCTGCCCGCTCCGTTCACCCCCGTGAGCGTGTAGAAATTATCCGCGAGCTTATCGACTTTGATGGTCATATGGGCGTAGTCCGTGGGGGGCAGACCACCCGGCGCCGGGGCCCCGCCCTGGCCCGCGGGAGCCTGACCCAGGGCTACAACAACGGCGAAGGTTAACGTCGCCAGCACCGCACACGAAGATCGAAACGCCGCGATTTTCACAGTGGTTCCTCCAAAGGGAACGGCAACCCCACAATCGGCCCGCACTCAAAAACGAGCGCACCCAGGGGAATTCGCTTTACGCCAGCCAACTACACAGGAATATACACCTGCTCCCCTCAAGAAGGCAATTGGTCTAGTCCGCTGCTTGGCGCTTGACACGCGCGCCGCTTCTGCAGAGAATTCCCGGCAAATGCTTCTTTGCACCTGAGAGGTGGACTTGTGGCTAACACATTGGACAGCCCTTCAAGCCTGGGGATTTTTGCACGCCTCCGAAAACAAGAGGTGTACGCAAAGTGGACGCTTCTGATCGTGGCGATTTTTCTTGCGCACCTGGCTTTCGCGCAGGGGAGAGCCAAAGTGACCGCGGTAGACCCAACCTCCGGAAAGGTAAACGATAGCCTGACCCTGATGGGGGAAAATTTGGGCAAGGAATCCGTCATCGCCGTATACCTATCCGATGACACGAACGACTATCAGGCCACGGTTGTGGACCAATCCGCGGACAAGATTGTCATCAAGGTCCCCAAGGTCAAGTCCGGCAATTACAACGTTTCCATCAAAGTGGGCGAGCAAATCCTGATCCTGCCCCTGCGTTACGCGGTACAGGAATAGGGGCGCGGAGGTTACTCTTCGGGGGGCGTATCGAAGGCGCTGCGTTCCGGGATGGGGCGATATCCGCTTCTTGTGCGGACCATATACTTGCCCTCATTTTTGCCGATGAGCTTTACGGTGATCTTGCGCCAGTTGCGGTTGGGATTGGGCTCCGGATAGTAGCTCAATAGATACAGGTGGGCCAGGTCATCCTTGATGGCCGAAAAGGCGTGGTTTTCGTCATTCCATGTCTTGGCAAAATAGGCTTCGCCCCCGGTGTTGGCGCTCATTCTGGTGAAGACCACCGAGGAAATTGGGT
>Ga0302326_10030132_pt1 | contig 10866 bp, 9 predicted proteins | sample Palsa_T0_3_FD_202264 | JGI IMG/M metagenome (GOLD analysis project Ga0302326, IMG submission 202264) | Peat permafrost microbial communities from Stordalen Mire near Abisko, Sweden - Palsa_T0_3 | ecosystem: Environmental > Terrestrial > Soil > Palsa > Peat permafrost | place: Sweden: Abisko...
ACGCTACGTCCACGGGAAGGTCCACACCAATGGACTCGAAAACTTCTGGTCGCTTCTCAAGCGCGGCCTCAAGGGAACCTACATCAGCGTGGAACCGTTCCACCTGTTCCGCTACTTGGATGAACAGACTTGGCGCTATAACAATCGCGCGACGAAAGAGCGTCCGATGACTGATGCCGACCGTTTCCAACTAGCCTTATCGCAGATTGCGGGAAAGAGGCTGACCTTTGCTGAGGTGACTGGCAAGGTGGGTTCCGCCGCGACCAACTAGTTCGTACGTGAAGCGCGGGAAGCGGAAGGGCGCTTAGAACGCCGTTTCCGCTTCTCATTCAGAATCTCGGATTGAATTTCGGAGTGAGGAACCGATAAGACTTTTCTCAGGGCATCCTCGAAGGCGACATATTCTCCCGACTCGTTCTTGGCGGAAGGTTTCGGGTGACGTGCCATTAGTAATCCCTTTCAGAAGGGATCATACAATGGTGCGTCCGAAAAGCAAAGAGTGGTTTCCCAGCGCCGATCAAATCGCCAATTACGATCTTCCTTATCGCTTACGGGCAGAAGCGCGTAAATCCTGGAATTACTTTGTTAGCGACAAACTCGTATATGTGCTCAATGCACGCGAAGTCGCACTCGATTTTCCAATAGGGATCGCCAAAGATTACATCAAAGGTAACATCTGGATTGAGGGCCATATAATCTTTCATGGAGAGCGGCACGCTCATTACTCCTTTGTTGTCGAATGCCGTAATTCTCATGCCAGGAACAAACGTTTGGGCGTATCTCATCTTGCCCGCAGCGCCGTGAACCGGGATACTTATGTGCTTATCAATGTTGCACAGCTTATTGAGCCGCCAGAGCGGGTGGCTTCGGATTGCTGCGTCATCCCCAGCGTTGTATGGCTGAAGCGATTTGATGATTTTGCCTGCGTCTGCCGCTACACCTTTCGTACCGCTCCTGAACTCTTTGGAATTGGGCTTTGTGAGAATCGGGAAATGAGTATGCTCGGGATAGGTTCGTCCTCTCGAATTGGACACCGCAAGACACCACACCAACTGGTCCAGAGACGCACGCAAACAAGAACAAATATCGCCGACCGAAAGCGGCAGCCTGTCGGGAATCTTCTTCATCATGAAACGGATAAAATGTCTCTGATTCACAACATCGTCCTCTCGGATAAAGAAGTAGGGCTTAGATTCGCGGAACATTTCGATTTCCAGCCGGAGGACTTCAAGATGTTCCTTCGCCCGATGGGTTTTCAGATAGGGATCGGCAAGACTCATAATGAGAATGGTAACAGCCTTGCGAATGGTTAGCCAAGTATATTATTGCCCATGCAAAAACAGTAGGGGGGAGGGGGTCTGGAATGTAAGGGCTCTTTTATCAGTGACTTGCAAAAAACCGGGGGCCGCGGGGGAGCAGAGATTCCTCGACTGCACTCAAAAAACGAAGCCGGACCCGACGCTGCAGGACGCCGGATCCGGCCAGGTTTACGATTGCTGCTGGTGCTTAGCCTGCCATGTACATCGTGGTGCCTTTGCGGTTGACCAGCAGGAGTGGGTGGTCCTTCGAGCTTCCGATGGCGCGATCGAAGTCGGAGGTGTTTTTCACGGGCTGGTGGTTGACTTCCTGGATGACGTCGCCTTGCTGGAGGCCGGCTTCGGCTGCGTCACTCGAGGGATCCACTTTGGTCACCACTACGCCGCGGGTGTTGGGCGATACGCCGAGGTCGTGTGCTGCGTCGGCGGTGAAATCCTCGACCGAGACGCCGGGCATCGCGTTGCTCGCGGAGCCGTGAGCGCTCGAGCCGTGGTCATGGTCGGAGTGGGCTGCTGCGGCCTCTTCGGTCGGCAGTTCACCGAGCTTGGTGGAGATGTCGCGCTCGGAACCGTTGCGAAGCACCTTGACGTCGACGGTGGCATCCGGCGCCATCATCGAGACGGTCATGCGCAGAGTGTTGCTGTCCGCGACGGGCTTGCCGTTGAGCGCGACGATGATATCGCCCCGCTCGATGCCGGCCTTCTGCGCCGGGCCATTGGGGCTGACGTCGCCCACCAGCGCTCCGTGCGGCTGTTGTTCACCAAAGGACTTGGCCATCTCCGGTGTCACTTCCTGAATGGAGACGCCCAGATACGCACGCGTGACTTTGCCGTGCTCGACGATCTGATCCATCACGTTGCGCGCTTCGTTCACGGGGATGGCAAAGCCGATTCCCTGATTGCCCTCGGATCCGTGAGCGATGATGGCAGTGTTGATGCCGATGAGTTCGCCGCGATCGTTGACCAGCGCTCCACCGGAATTGCCCGGGTTGATGGACGCGTCGGTCTGGATGAAGTCCTCGTAGTCTTCAATGCCGAGGTGAGAGCGTCCGGTGGCGCTCACGATGCCCATGGTGACGCTCTGGCCGACGCCGAACGGATCGCCGATGGCCAAGGCGTAATCGCCCACCTGGACTTTCGAGGAGTCGCCGACGGTGATGGCGGGCAGATTGCTCGCTTCGATCTTCACGATCGCAAGATCGCTCTTGGGATCGGTTCCGATGACTTTGGCCTTGTACTCGCGCTTATCGGCCAAAGTGACGCGAACATCGCTCGCGCCATCGACCACGTGATTGTTGGTCAGGATGTAGCCGTCCGGGGTCATGATCACGCCGGAACCGAGGCCCTGCTCGCGCTGGCCTTGGGGCGCCTGGGGCGCTTCACCCGGGCCGCCGTTGGGGCCGTTAAAGCCGCGGAAATTGCGGCCGAAAAACTGGCGGAAGAGCGGATCGTCCGGCGATTCTCCGGATTGGTCTGAAACTTTCGTGACTTTCGTTGAGGCAATATTCACAACTTCGGGTAGGACTTTCTTCACGACGGGCGCGAAGCCGGTTTGGCTCGGGCCCTCCTCGGGACTCGCCAGCTTGAGCGCCAAGGGCTCGCGCACGAATCCAGCGAGATGGCTGGCGCCCGCCACTCCAATACCGCCCAGGCCAAACGCCAGTGCCGCCGTAAGGAGCACGGCCGGGACACGCCTGCTGGGGGAACTCTGCTCGTTCATCATAGCCTCCTGAAAAATGGGACTGCGACTTTAGACTTTCGACCGGCCACGGCGCCCGACAACTTGGCGGGTGTGGCGTCATTTATTGAGACGGACGCGAGAGAATTTGGAAAGCAGCGGCGCCCGGAGAGTGCCAGCACGTCGAGCAGAAGCGTCGCGCGTCGCGCGATGCGTCGCGCGTCGCGCGATGCGTTCGCTATCCGAACGAAGTTGTCGGCCATATCGAACGAAGTTGCCGGCCCTATCGAACTAAGTTGCGCGTGGGTGATTCTGTTCCCTTCCTATACAGCCCCTGAGAGCGGCAGAATTTCGCCCTCGCCAGGCTTGGTCTAAGTGACTTGGCATCATGGAGTTGGAAACGGATTGGGTGTGGTCTGGCAATTGCTCACATATGCCGGTATCGGTCATTCCAAGGTGGCAGCATCGAGGATCTGGGAATGGTGTTGCACGCCACGATGACCCTCGATCACGGTGAAGACGACGAAGATGAATGCGACAAAGTTGAATGCGACGATCCTAGACACCGCGCGTGAACGCTGGGCAGAAGAGAATCGGCGCTCGGTTGCGCAACGACCGCGCCGCATGTCGTCGAGCTTTGGTTTCACACTCGTGGAGTTAGTTTTGGTGGTAGCAATAGTGATGATCACGTCTGCGTTCGCTCTTCCCATGACGCAATCGGCCATCGCAAATTATCAGCTCTCGGGCGCGGTCGAGTCCGCGACCGGGATCATCCAGTCCACTCGTTACCAGGCGATCTCGAACGGCTATTCGTACCAGGTCGCGTTCAATGCGTCGAACAACACCTATCAAGTCCTGAGCGAAGTGCCTCCTGCGACCAGTTTCAGCGCCGCAGGTTCGAGCGTGCCGCTGACCGGCGCGCCGGTTGTGCTGAGCGCATCGACGACGTTTCAGTTCAAGCCGGATGGTCTGATCACAGCGGCGTTGGGATCGATGACGTTCACCATCTCTTACCACGGAACGACCAGAACAGTGACGGTGTCTCGCTATGGTTCAGTTACGGCGCAGTAGCCGCAGCTTGCAGGGCGGCGCAAAAAATTCACGGGGCTTCACGATCATCGAAGTGCTCGTGTCGGCGTTTATTCTAGGGGTTGGCCTGACGGCGGTCGCAGGACTTGTCGGAGGAATACTCGCCGGCACCGCGAGCAGCGAGCAGATGACGCAGGCGGCGACGCTGGCCACCGAAAAGCTTGAAGACCTGAATCGCTATCCGGCCACCGATCCGAATGTCGCGGTGACCAGCGGGACGTCAGCGGGGAGCCTGACCTCCGACAGCCTGCAGAGCGTGACCGCGAACGGAGTGACGGAAGAGGTCGCCTATTACGACGTAGTGTTTTTCTCTCCGGCGGACGGCGCGATCGTCCAGACGACGACCAGCCTGAACGGCAATTCCACGATCTATTCAACGACCACCTACACGCCGAACGGGACGATGTCCGGGCCGGTGCAATCCGCGAGCGCGCCAAACGCGCTCGGGTCGACGGTCTTCAAGCGCCGCTGGCAGATCGATCTGAACGTGCCGGTGACGGGCGTCCGGACGGTGACCGTTCTAGTGAGCCTCGAAAACGCAACAACGCAGAAACCCATCCAGTTTCAGTTGAGCATGGTGCGGCCGTGACCTCTATGAAGAGAAAAATATTCGGCAGGTGTTCCGATCGCAGGCGCGCGGCTGGCTTCACGCTGATCGAGATGCTGGTCGCCATGGCCATCTTTATGGTGATTGGCGGCGCTGTTTTATCGTTGTTCGCGAAACACGCGCCGTATTTTAACCGGCAGCAGAATCTGGTGGCGGTGAACCTGGCCGTGCAGGCCGCCGTATCGCAAATACAAATCGATCTGGCGAACGCCGGAACGGGCTACTATCCCGGGTCGGTTATCTCGCCATGGCCGATCGGCGTCACCATCAGCAATCAGCCATCGGGCGCGTCCGCTTGCAACAACGCGGCGACGTTCATCTATACAGCGGCGTGTTTCGATACCCTGAACATTCTGGCGATTAATCCGAACGTATTGCCTTCGCACCCGAGCAACAGTGCCGGATCGACGGCATCCACAGCCTGTAGCAATATCGCTTCTTCCCCCTTCTATATTCAGCCCAACGCCGGTCAGACCCTCGCACAGACAGCGGCCGGATTCAATGCAGGCGACCAAGTCCTCCTGATCACGACAGGCGGCGGAAGTCACGGAGTCCAAGGGCCCACAGGCGGAAATTCCGCGACGGCTTCGAGCGGGACGCTGGTCAATTCCTTTGTCTTGTCGGGCGCACCGACAGTCGGCTCGAACTATGTGGCGCTCCCTTTCACCGCAGCTTCCGGAAGCAACCTCTACACCAACGATCCGCTGAACATTTCGACTGCCAACTCCACGAATCTGGGAGGCGCGTTTTGCGCCGCGGATTGGGTCATGAAGCTTGAGCCCACGACCTACTATGTGAACGTCACGACGCCTTCCAACCCAACCTTGATGCGTCAGCAGAACGGAACGGTGGACGCTGTGGCCGACCAAATCATCGGTTTCAAGGTCGGCGCCGCGACCTGGATGCCGGCCTCTTCCACAAGCACCCTGACCTACAGCTTCTACGGGCAGAACTCGTCTGGCGCGAGTCCGCCGGGCTACGGCAGCAACTTTGAGCTGGTGCGTTCGGTCAATGTAACGCTGATTGCCAGGACGACTCCGAATCCCGATCCAACGTTTACCTTTCGGAATACATTTGACGGAGGCCCCTACCAGATCGTGGACGCCACCGTGGTCGTCAATCCCCGCAATCTGACGATGAACAGCAACTAAGAGGAGCCATGCACGCACATTTCACCAAAGCGAGTACAACTCTCCGCCCGCGCCGGCAGCGGCGCGCGGGCGAGCGCGGAATCGCGCTGCTGCTCACATTGCTCATCCTGGGCCTGGTGACCGCTCTCTCGGTCGGCATGGCGATTGCCTTCAGCTCTCAGACTCTGATTGGCGGCTACTATCGCAACTATCGCGCCGGGTTTTACGCCGCGGATTCGGGTTTGAACATCGCGCGCGCGCAAGCGCTGGCCCAGCTTACGGCAGCGGTTCCCACCACGTTCACATTCCCTCCCGTGGCCGCTTCGTGTGCTGCGAACTCCGCCGTCACCGTCGGAACGACCTATGCGAACTCGACTTCGCTCAACACCGGCACCGCCGGCACTTCTTGGCATGAAGCTTTTAAGATTACCAACGCAGCTTTCGGTCCGGCGACCATCACGCAAGGCGTGAATACGTATTCCTGCATCTATAGCTATTCGTTGACGTCGGTCGGAACCGCCCAGGGTTACCAGCAGCAGACGGACACTGAAACGGGGACGGTCACTCTGAACGTGACGGGAGCATCGGCAACGACCAACGTCAGTTTCGCGTATTTCGGCGCGTTCGTGGATGATTATCCCGCCGGCCTCGGGCCCTTGGTTCCGGGCACCATGACCGGGCCGATGTTTACGAACGTTGCCTGGGAATTCATGGCTAACCAACCGCCGTGGACCGCTCCTTACATCTTTACCGATCCGGTTGGGCAAGTGGGGGCGCAGGTCGATTACTGGGATACGGGTTGGGGCCAGCACTGGGTCGCGGGGCCTAGCTACGGATCGGGCGCGAATCTCATCGCGCCGACCTTCGAGCAAGGCCTTAACTTGAATCAGCCAAACGTTCCGTTGCCCACGAACAACTTTAACCAGGAGGAAGCGGTCATCGACGGCAACGGGACCCTTTGGCCTTCGACGGTAACGTCGGCGCAGGCCACCGCCGCACTGTCGGTATTGCAAAACATGAGCGGCCAGACCTATAGCGGCAACCAAGGCGTCTACTTTAACGAGGGGACGACCACGGGCACGACGACGGGCACTTGCCAGCGGGGTGTTCACCCTCCCTGTATTGCGGGTGGCGGCTTCTACGTGGAAGGCGGCGCCAATGTGCAGCTGATTCCCGTCGGGGCCACGGCGCAGCAGTACGTGATCACGCAGAACGGCACCACCACAACCATCACCATCGACCCGGCGGCCAACAGTGGCGTGGGCACCACGGTGATTTCTTCGGGCACGACGACAACGACGCTGAATGGCGTTCCCTACGACACCGTGACAGCGCAGAACTCGACCATGATGTACGTGGATGGAACGATGTACTTTCAGGGCCCTGGCGAAGGACAAGGCGCAGTCCAGGATAATGCCATGATCACTTTGACGTCCGCGGGGGACGCCATCGCAACCGGAGACGTGCTTTATAAGACCGAGCCGGTCACCATTCCGCAAGATACGTTGATCCCGACCGTTACCAACATGAACCAGGTGCTCGGCATTTATACGGCCACCGGCAACTTCATCACGCAGGACACGCAGTCGGACCAAAACATCGAAATAGACGGCAGCATTGCAACCATCTCGCAAGCAGACTCGGCGAACAACTGCGCCTCCGGAAAAGGCGGCCAATTGTCTTACGGGCACATCAATACGTTCAATAACGTGGGCGGAATGATCCAAAGCTGCATCTATGCCGCGGACGTCGACACCGAAAACACCTGGTTCGATCGTCGCTTCACCGCGCGGCCGAACTTCGCGCCGCCATGGTTCCCCTCGACAACGATCACGATCGGTGGCGCGTTACCCACGAATGTCACCTCTCAAATTCAGCGGTTACAGTGGCTGAGTGTCTCTTCGCAGTAAGGACCGATATTCGCGGAGAGCGGAGTTGAAGGGCCGAAACCAATCGCTCGACGTTCTGAGGTGCATCGCGGTCCTGCTCGTACTCGGCTGCCACCTCCCGTATTATCGACTGTGGGCGCGCGCCGGATGGATTGGCGTAGACCTATTTTTCGTGCTCAGCGGCTTCCTGATTTCCGGCTTGCTCTTTGAGGACTACAAGGCCCACGGGCAGATCGATTGGAAACGCTTTCTCATCCGGAGAGGCTTCAAGATCTGGCCTCCGTTCTATGTTTTTCTGTGCCTCACGGCGCTGCTCATGCATGGCGCGATGCCCCTCCAAGGATTTCTCGCCTGCGCAGCCTTCCTACAAAACTATCTGACCAAGTCGCCGATTGTGGCCAGCGGGGTATTCGTGCATCTCTGGTCGCTCGCCGTCGAGGAGCACTTCTATCTCTTGCTTCCCGCTCTCTTGGTGCTGCTCGCGACCCGCAAGGTGCGGGACCCGTTTCGCGCCGTGCCGTATATCTTCGCCGGACTCGCCGCGATCTGCCTGGTCCTCAGAGTGCTCACGGTGCGTGCGGGAGGCCAGGTTTGGATGACGCACCTGCGCATCGATAGCCTTTTCGCCGGCGTCACGCTTGGGTACTTCTACAGTTTTCGCCAGGAAGTTTTTCGCAAGCTCACGGGGCATTCCGCGCTGGTGTTCGGCGTTGTTTTCTGCTCTCCGGCTCTGTTTCTGGAGGGAGGTTCCGAATTCATGAAGACCGTGGGATTGACGGGGCTGCTTCTTGGCTTCAGCTTGATCGTCGCGTGGGCCGTCGATCGGCGCCCCCGAAGCAGCCTGGGGATGGCGATCTCGAAGCGAGCTGCCAGTCTTGGTTTCTATTCGTATTCGATTTATCTCTGGCATACCTATTCTGTCGCGACGTTTTATCCCACCCGTTCGGTGTTCAGCTTCTGGCTGGGCATCGGTTTTGCGCTCATGCTCGGATACGCGATGGCGCTGCTCATCGAGTTGCCCTTCCTGCGGTTGCGACAGCGTTTGTTTCCAGCGGTCAGGGGGCAAGAAGTAATGCAACCGCAGCGTCCTGAAGCCGCGGTCGTCGGCGGTCTTCTCGGAGGCGCCAATGTGTGAATTCGGCCATTACGAACAAACCGTCGCTGCGCCGCTCTGCTAATCGCCAAACTCTGAACGTTGTCGAAAAAGATAACCTAGACCGTTTTCTCGTGTTTGTTTGCGGCCGTGGCAGGCAAAGACTCCTTTCGGAGCCTGCGCCCAGCGGTATCCGTCTGCGATTGGAGACGGTCTGAAGGCCCCTGCCGGGAGCCGGATAAGGGCTAAACGACGCAGTTTAAGCGGCTTATGTGGGCCGCGCGCGAGTGGTGCGGGAAATGCTTGGCAGAGCCCACGCAGCGTGTCTAAGGGAGACGTTTGGGCTGTTCCTCCGGAGACCGGCGCCGAACGTAAGCGCGGTGCACGCGCGCGGCGCATAAGGAGATGATGAAATGAAACGGGTTCTTTGGCTTATTCCAGCCATTCTTTTTCTGGGCATCACGGCGCAAGCGCAAGAGATCCCGTCGTGGGAACTCTCCGGCGGCTATTCCTATCTCCGAGCGGTCCTGAACGGTTCCAGCTTTGGCTTGAACGGCGGCAACGGCACGGTGACGCAAAACCTGAACGGTTGGTTTGGCGGCAGGCTCTCGGCGGATGCCTACCAGGGAACCGTGTCGCGCAAGAGCATCTCGATGCAAACCATCGCGTACGGGCCTGTTTTTGCGTACCGCCGGTCCCAGAGAGTGACTCCGTTTGTCGTGTTCCAGCTCGGTGCCGTGCACGGGACCGCTGGCTATCCCGGGCTCTCCGAATCGGCTTTTAAATTCATGCTGGTCGGCGGCGTCGGAGCCGATTTCAATATCAACCAGAGAGCCGCGATCCGCGTAGAGGGCCAATACGTGATGACCACTTTTAACAACGTTCGTCAGGATAACTTCAACGCCTCCGCGGGCCTGGTGATTCGCTTCGGCCATAAATAGCTATGGATTGGTCTCTATCGGGCTCCGTCTTGTGTTTTTGAGTTGGGTGCGGGCAATCGTGCCGCGTACTTCGCGCAGCGTCTTGCGGTACCATCAGGGTCGCGGTGGAATACTTCTTTGCTTGCCCGTATTGTGGGGAAGAGATCTCGATGGTGCTAGACCTCTCAGTTCGGCGGCAGGCCTACGTCGAAGATTGTGAAGTTTGCTGCAATCCGATCGAGATTCGCTACACGGTGGAAGACGGCGCTGTGGCTGAGTTTGACGCCAAAGTCCTCGAGTAAGCTCGCCGCGCCAGCTCTTCGGGCGCGCTCGGCTTTTGGACGGTTCGCGGGTAAAGCGAAACAGATGCCTGGCGAGGAATGCGGACGGGATTAACGGGTTTCGTGGTCTCTCGCCAGCTCTTTATCAAACTTTCTTTTTTGATTTCTTCTGAGTAGGCTCTCGATCTGAGCGTTACTGTCTTCCAGCACTCTAGCCGCAAGCCGGTCCCTATATTCTTGGTATTCCTGTGACAGAGGCTCATTATCGAGAAGGAGGCGGATTTCTCTGTCGCGTTCCTCAAGGATGCTGCCGACGCCAGCACGCTGATCTTTTTTCAGTTTGAGGTCCCTGGACAAATGCAGCAATTCTTTATGGGGATCGGACAGGTGCAGGTCCGAAGCGCCGGACGCTGGTTCCCGAGCGGTACCGGAACTTTTCGGAGCCGCCTTCGCGGGTTTGCCAGCAGCAATAGACGCCAAGATCGCGATAAACACAAAGCCGCGTCGTATTTTCATCGTAAGTTTTCCCCGACCGGGGCTTAGATCACAAAGAAACGGCATACGTTGCCTGCCTCACGTCGAACTCCCGGCTGACCGTGGTCCCGCGGGATGCTCGTCCATGCTCTGCGCCTCCCTGAGAAAAGAGGTCATTCCACACTTTACCACGGCTGCAAATCCCTCGTGCATGTCGGAAGCGATCTGGAGGTCGCCAGCGCCAGCCGTTCGCGGGAGTACGATTGGCCTTAGGGCTGCACCGAGGCTGTACCGAAGTGGTAAGGCGCCGCATCCCATTGGATGCTCGGCGAACTCGAGAGTGGCGAAGTCGAGCGAACGGCTCTGCCGGGGGTATCTCTTTGAGCACA
>Ga0302326_10030135_pt1 | contig 10865 bp, 12 predicted proteins | sample Palsa_T0_3_FD_202264 | JGI IMG/M metagenome (GOLD analysis project Ga0302326, IMG submission 202264) | Peat permafrost microbial communities from Stordalen Mire near Abisko, Sweden - Palsa_T0_3 | ecosystem: Environmental > Terrestrial > Soil > Palsa > Peat permafrost | place: Sweden: Abisko...
CTGATCCTGCTACGCCGTGGCAATGTCGGCTTTCATCTTGCTATATTCCTCGCGGCTTATCTCGCCACGGGCGTACCTCTCGCTCAGAATATCGAGCGCATTATTCCCTGAGTGCATGTCATATTTGCGGTGCGCGCGGTAGGTGTAACCCCAGTTTCCGATGTTCGAAAAAAGTATGAAAACAAAGCCGAACCAGATAAGCCAACCCCAGCCGAAATTCCAGTTGTTCCAATAAGAATGATCCATCTGACTCTCCTTCAATCAAAGGGCTTAAATTCCAGACCGGAGCTGAGCCGCTTTCTCCGGCACAACACTGTCAGTCAATGTAGTCGAACAGCAATTGCCTTCACAGCTATGAGCGGGGGCCCATAGCGCACCTCGGTTAACGCGCTATGCGCTTCGGGGCAAACGGATGCTGTCCAATTCAAACTTCAGTCGCTACTCTTGACTTTAATATCGCTGTGGACTGCCGTTACGCGGTCGGTGTCGCGCGCAACGGACACGGCCTTATCTGCCGCTTCCTGCGTCCGAGCGCTCCCGGTCAACCACACGACGCCGTTCGTGTCGGTATCGACATGAATCTGCTCCAGGCTGGTTATATGCTCCGAAGCTAACTTGGTCTTGACCATGGTCGTTATTGCTGAATCCTTCACAAATGTCGTCGTTTGTGAAGCGTAACTAGGATCCGCAGCGCTCGCGACCACAGTGGATCCCAGCAATGCGCCGAATGCCATGCAGGTTATTGCAAATTTCGTCTTCATGATTCTTGCCTCTTTGTGAACGGCAACGATTATTCCACGTGGGCACGCAATTTTCCGTTCGGCACCGTACACACGGAGCGCGTGGAAGGCGGTGCGCTTAAATCTTTTCAAGGTTTCATGTCGATTGAATAACGCGCAGTGCTCACGCGTCGTGCTGCGCGGTAATCTGTCTCCTGCTGTAGTGCCTTGTACGCCGCCGCCCAATTGGAAGAAATGGGCGCCCAAGCCTGAACCGGGCGAACGCGTTACAGAATCGGCGGAGTCATCGTGTTCCTTGCCATCGACTCCACAGCTTCATTAGCTATTTGGCACTTACTTTATTTGGGACGCCCACGGCCAAATTGTGTATTCGGCGGTGTTGCTGCGAGCGCCACCGTACAGACGTTCATTAAGTCTCGCTGTACTCTCACAGTCAGCACGCATCGCATGGCCGCCCCGGCACGCTTCGTCAAAGAGCCCAGTCCGCACCGAGCGATGCGCCACAGTGACCCGATCGAAGTATTAGGAGAAATTTCATGAGATCATTCAATTTGCCTCGAGTGGCATATGCCGCATTGCTTTTCGGATGCGTGACTGCTTATGCACAGACCCCGCCCACAACGCCCGCAGATGCGCCGACGATGGCGCAGAACTCAGCGACTCCGGACACTACAGGGAACGACTTGAGGAATGGTGCGACCCGCCCGTCGGGAGAGACACTCGCAACAGTTAGGAGCTCTGGGGAGGATAAGGCTGACGGAAACGACTTGGTCGCTGGAGATAACCGCAGCGATCAAGAAACCGGGACGCATCCGGCCTTTAAGTCTCTGGATACCAAGAAGAACGGATATCTGACTGCAGATGACCTTAAAAGTCACAAGTGGCTCAGCAAGAACTTTGCCAGATGCGATTCGGATCATGATGGGCAATTGAGCCAGAAGGAATACGCCGGCTGCACCAAGTGAGCTAGACAAAAGCCAGTGATGAGAGGCAGCCTTTGGCCGTGATCAACAATCACAAAGGGCTGCCTCTGCTCCCGGGAGTTTTCGCTCTAATATCAGCTAGTTTTCAGTGGGAATCCGCGCGTCAGAATCGCACCCCCTTCACTGAACCGTTTGAGCAGTTCACGAGGGTTCTTTGGCCTTTCTCAGGGCACAACCGCATTTCCTGTATCCGCACCGCGAGGCCGATCACCCGCGACATTTCCTGCGGGCTCGCGATGTGTTCGCGAGCCACTGGTTTCGCACTTGGATGAACGCTCCCCTGCGACGAGCCGCCCTACCTCACCTCCCGACATCATTTCGTGACGGCTTGCATTGCGGCCTATAGCCTCGACGTTGCGGCTTCACGTATCACCTCGTCGGTCCAATAAGTGTCACGCTGGTAATGCTTGTAGATTCCTGCCTCCTGGTGACGATCCAGCCGCGCCGCTGAGTCGTATGGCGGCGCACCTTGCACTGCTCTCCGATTCAGATCGACTGACACCTTGGCGTCCGGCCAACTCACGTTCTGGATCCATTGCGGTGCGATGAGTACTTGGTGTCCAAGCCACCAGTTACTTGTGTCCACAATGAGGTAGCGAATCGCCCACGTTTCCTCATCGACGAGCATCGAGTGTACATGGCCAATGTCCCCGTCGGTCGCGTGAATGTGATACTTCACGACCTCGTTGCAACTGCGTAAGTGAGGATGGCCATTCTCACGCCCCCTCGCTTCCCCGTCTGCCCGAATATGGCCTCCTTGCACTTGACGGCCTTGGAACGCGGAGCCAAAGCTCGGCAACATCATGCTCGGGTAGGCGCCTTGGCCCCACACCCCAGACCCTACCCAATAATAGGGATAGCCGTAGTACTCGAGGTTCTGTGCTTCCTGGAATCGGGACACTGGCTTTTCGGTGTCAATGTCGGGGCTGTTCCTCACTTGCTCTTTCGTGATCGACACGGGCAGAAGCTTTTCCGTCCAGTTCGGACGACCGATAGCGATGGGTGAGATCAATACGCTTCGACTCGAAAGCCAAGCGCCCGTGTCGACAACGAGATAGCGGACGACCCACGCTTCGTCATCGAAATAGAAATCCTTGACGTGGCCGATGGTGCCATCGCTCGCGCCGATGACGTAGCGCTCCAGGTCCGCCGTGTTGCGTAACATATGTGCCTCTGACTCGAAGATGTGGGAAAACTAAAAATCGACTACTCAAATCAAAATGTAACGCGATAACCGTCCGGTACGGCACCGCGCGAGAGGAGTGAGTGTGAAAGTTACTGCCACCGCACGCCAATCCGATTAGGCGGCGACGGGAAGGCGGAGGGGCTCTGCTGCCTCGGGCGATGCCTTGCTCGCGAGCGCAAGAGCCAGCGTCGCCGCAGAAGGATTCAAGCTGTCGACCATTGAGCTCGGCATAAGGATCGTCGCCCCGCGTTCCTTCGTGGTCTCATAAATAATGTTCATGGCTCTAAGTTGCAGCGCCACGGGATGTCCGGCGTAGATATCCGCAGCCTCGACGAACTTGCCCGCAATCGCCGCCTCGGCAGATCCGAGAATCACGCGCGCCTGCTTCTCGCGCTCGGCTTGAGCCTGACGGGACATAGCATCCTGCAGGGCAACCGGAATGGCAACATCCCGGATCTCCACCGAGCTCACCGATATTCCCCACGGAGCGGTTTTTTGACCGATCTCAATCTTCAGCTCCTCGTCCGCTTCCTTGCGGTCGGATAATAGTGCGGCCAACATCGAAGAGCCGATCATTTCGCGCAGCGAAGTCTGCGCAACCCGGTCAATCGCCTCGCGGTAGTTCGTGATCGCCAATGCGGCCTTTTCAGCATCGTGCACGTGCCAGAAAATGATCGCATCGACGTTGACCGGGACTGTGTCCTTGGTGAGCGCCTGCTCAGCGTTAAACGCCGTGGTCTGGATACGTCCGTCGATGACCGCGATCACGGTGTCAAGGATCGGAATAATCGCGAACAAACCGGCTCCCTTGACGCTCTGGAGCTTCCCCATTCTTAAGATCACAAACTTTTGCCAAACATTAGCCATCTTCAGCGACAGAGCGATGATGACTGCGGCACCGAAGAACACGAGCGCGAGATACGGATTTACCCGGTAGCCGACGGCGAGCCCCGCGACCATAAAGGCAAACACCAAAAAGGCTGTGATCGGATTCATGTTTGTTGGTCTTTTCGCTGTGTTAAAAGGTTCGGACACTCTACATGGTCCGGCCAATAATGTCGGTGCGTTACCGTACTGACGATGGCCCTTCTACTCCAGGAGGCAATTGTCTATTGGCCAGGCAGCGCTAAAGTTCTAAGGCCCACGGCACTGCAAATGCGGGCAAGCGACGCGGACGCAAGCTTGGATGCCATTAGATCCGGCCAGATGGAGTCTGGGGCCGCTGTCTGTACGTTAGGATTTCAGCGACACGACTGCGTGGTCCGACCTCGCCTTATTCTGTACGCCTATCGACATCGAACAAGGCGATATGCAAATGCGTGGGCAACCGACACACGAGCGTGCACAAAAATCACAGGCAACACCACGTCACTTTACCGCGTAGCCCCGCGCTTCTAGGCAGGCCGACTCGGCTCGAATGTAGTTCGAGCGATTCTGCATCGTGCGTCCGGCGGCAAAGTTGGGGAACTCCGGAGCGGTCGCAGATCCTGCCGCAACGGTTTCCGGCTTCGTAGGATCAAACCCGCTCTGATCGCGGGCCCAAGAATGGCACTCGTATTGATCGCGAGACTGCTGGTCGACAGTCTGACCGTTTTTTGGATACGCGAAGAGCTTGGTGGGGGACGACATCTGCGTCTGAGCCTGTTCCGCGAACTCGGGTGGCGGCCGCACCGTTTCGTACGCGTTCGCGGACGCGTTCCACTCGTAATAGTTGTCGTCGGCGTAGTAGTACGGCACACCGCCCCACCATAGTGTCGAGTAATACAATGGGAGAGCTGATAGAAATAATCCGTAGCCCAAGCCGCCCCACCCACCGTAGTAACCATACCGGCCGTAGCCGCCGTAGTAGCCGCCGTAAGAGCCGTATCGACCGCCGTAGCGGTAACCGCCGCCACCGAAATGGCCGCCGCCGCCGTGAGATCCAAACCCACCGCCGCCGCGCCCACCGCCACCACCGCCACCACCGCCACCACCGCCGTGCCCGCTCGCCGTGGCGACACCGGAGGCCGCGAACGCTATAAGAAACGCGATCGCTGCGACCTGCAAGCCGCGTCGGAAAGTTCGAGTGTTCATAACTTTGCCTTGGCGCCGTTGAAGAACGGAATTAGGACAGGCTAGATGCTACGCTTGCAATATTAAAGCGCGCTGAATAGAACATTAAAACGCATGAGTTGCGCGTGCAGTTCCGTGCCGCTTACCAGTATTCCGTACAGCGTGGAGGGACTTGGTTCAGCGCGGCGGCCAAACACAGAGGATTGCGCCCACCTGGTCCGCGTAGCAGATCTCCTCACCCTGACGGATTCGCGTCCACCCAAACGATTGGCTTTGGGGCACGCACGAATCCATAGCCGCCCTCGCGTAGCTGCGTGTCGCGAGAATCTCGCCATGACCCATTTTTGACACACGCGTTTAGATTGCAGCTGCACAAGCTGTTGTCATCTTGAGTGGCAATGGAATCAGCATCATGAGCCACACTGAATTATGGCTTTAGCGTGCAGACGCGAGCACGCCGAAGTCTGTATCCTTTGATTATTTTCTCCGACGCTTCTTGGAAAAAAGACGCGTCAATAAACCAGATAAGGAATGTCGACACATTACACCTATAACAATGAGGGTCAATCCCGCAAGAATCACGTAAAGCGCCGTCGGGCCCAACCAGGCTTCGATGAGCTTCCACTTTTTTCCAAAGAAATAGCCAATTAGGATGTAAGTGGCGGTAAAGGCCGCCGATCCCGTGAGGTTGTAAAGAAGAAAACTTCGCCATGACATTTTCGTCATGCCGGCGAGCACATTGGCCGCGACAGGCGGAAATATCGCGATGAACCGCGCGATAAAGACAGCTTTGGCGCCATGGCGTTTGAAATATCGCTCCGGCCATTCAAGCCTTTCGGGCGTAAGGTGAAGCCAGTGAATTTTTGCTAAGCCTTGATGACCTAACCGCCGCCCCAGCCAAAAAGCACAAATACCGCCTAGGAATGAGGCCACCGTTCCGGCCGCCGTGGGTTCCCACAGCGAACCCGCGGCTTGCCCCAGAATAAATCCGGCGCCCAAAAGGATCGTTTCTCCCGGCAGTGGGAAACCTAGGTTGTTCAAAAATACGACGATGAAAACGAGCAAATACCCGTAACGAGGGATGTGGGGTAGTAAGGAATGCAGCCAGTGAAGCATGCTTTACTGACCTGTCCTGATCGTTACCACTTGAGCGGCTCGCAAAGGTCCTTACCGTGTGCGCAGTTGTGATTCTGCAAAGCTGCGCGCGCCTGCGAGGGGTAGTCGGTGCGCTTTCGCACCGACATCGGTTCGGCCCTGCCCCGCGGGCTCAGCCGACGAAACAGCATCGGATATGGCGTCGCATACTCTTTATACCGGTGACATCGGGCAGTGTGCGATAGCGCACGGACGAGGCTACTATCGCCCGCGAGCCTACGGTGCCGTTATTCGGAATATCGGCTGCTGGGATTACGCGAGCTTTTGGCGACGAGAACATGATCCAGTGTCCAAGCGGCTAGCACACTTAAACCTGAGCGCCGGGTTTCCCAGGTCGCATCAGCCCTTCGGCGCGTCATGAGTCGGCGCTCAGGCGCCTGCTTCGCGAGAGCGAGTCGGTTGTGAGACGCGCCATAGTTTTGCCTACCCCGATCTCTTGCTATAGCGGTGTGCTTTCCGGGATTCCGGAATCTTGAGCCCGTGACCACGCCGTCCGATCGCCCGCAAGAACCTGACGTGCACGCTCCCGAGGCCGGCACGGCTCCAGCCGGGGAAGGCGCGGGTTCGGGTGAGCATCAAGACGGTGGTAAGGGCGGGCAGCCGGAGAAGCCTCGTAGCAAGAAGCCGCTGATCATCCTTGCCGTTGTCATCGTGGTCCTCGCGATCGGCGCGCTCATCTACTGGTTTGCGACGCGCAATGAGCTCACCACCGATGACGCGTACATCGATGGAAATGCGGTGACGATGGCCCCAAGGTCACCGGCTATGTCGTAGAGCTCTACATCAATCACAACTTCCGGGTTCATACAGGTGACCTCCTGTTGTGCATCGACCCGCGGGATTACCTCGCCGCACAAGCCCAGGCGCACGCGCAGTTGACGCTGGCACAGGCCCAGCTCGAAGCAGCGGAAGTGGCACTGTCAATCGCGCGGGTTCAGTACCCGGCACAACTGCTGGCGGCAAGAGCCCAACGGCGAGCCGCGGAGGCGAGCTTTGCGCTGGAGCGAGCGTCCAATCGGCGTCAGCACAGCGTCGATCCTCGCGCGACGACCGAGGAGAGCATCGATGCGGCGGACAGTCAGCAGCGCACGGCCTCCGCAAATGTTGCAAGCGCTCAAGCCCAGCTTCAAGTCGCCGCCACGGCGCCCGACCAATTGCGCGAAGCGCAAGCAAATGTCGCGGAACGCGCCGCCCAGGTGCAACAGGGGGAGGCCCAGCTCGCCGAGGCCGACCTGGAGCTTTCGTATTGCGAAGTGCGCGCTCCGGTCGATGGAGTCATTACCAAACGCAATGTGCAACTGGGTAGCTATCTATCCGCCGGCACGCTGATGTTCCTGATCGTGAGCCCAAACGTGTGGGTGACCGCCAATTTCAAGGAATCTCACCTTCGCCGAATGCGCGCGAGCGATGAAGTCGATTTGTCGGTCGACGCCTTCCCGGCCCTCAAGCTGCACGGCCACGTTGATAGCATCCAGTTGGGCAGCGGAGCGCGGTTTCCCGCGTTTCCGGCCGAAAACGCAACCGGCAACTTTGTCAAAATCGTTCAACGCGTCCCTGTCAAGATCATTTATTGACCGCGGGCTCGACCCAAACGCGCCCCTCGGGCTCGGCTTGTCAGTATCGCCGGTGGTGCGACTTCCATGAATGCCGTTGCAGCCGGCCGCGACGACGACTGGCGTCCGCAGGGCAATCCCTGGCTGATCGCCGTCGTCGTAACCCTGGCCGCGTTTATGGAAGTGCTCGACACCACGATCGTCAATGTCGCGCTACCCCACATCGCCGGAACCATGTCGGCGAGTTACGACGAGGCCACCTGGGTGCTGACTTCATACCTGGTCGCCAATGGCATCGTCCTGCCGATCTCTGCCTATCTGTCACGAACCTTCGGCCGCAAACGCTACTTGGCTTTGACGCGTCGCGGGAGCTGGACTTGTTCGGTCGCGTGGGCCGTTCAGTCGAGGCAGCGGATGCGCAGAGCGTCGCCGCGATCGAATCGCGCAACGATGCCCTAGAATCGCTCGAAGCAGAAGTAGCCCAGACCTATCTTCAGCTGCGCGCCGCCCACCCCTTGCGAGCCATCACCGTCAAAATGCTCTCCGACGCCGACGAGATTTTCAAGCTGACCCGGAATCGCCACGCTTCCGGGCTGACCGACCAGTCCGATGTCGAGGCCGCCTCCGCACTGCGGTCCAGCATCGAGGCGCAACTACCGCAGTATGATCTCACCATCTCGCAGGCCAGCCACGCTCTGGCGGTACTCGCCGGTCAGCTGCCGGGCTCGCTAGACGCGCGCATCGAGGACCGCGCATCGTTGCCGCCCGTGCCGCAGGTTATCCCGGTCGGCGTGCCCGCGAGCCTTGCGCGTCGGCGACCCGACATCCGCTTTGCAGAGGCCAACCTTCATGCCGCGACCGCAGACATCGGCGTCTCCATCGCCGAGCTCTATCCGGATATCTCGCTCACCGGGCAATATGGCCTGCGCCACACTAGCGCGAGCTATCTGTTTGACTGGGCCAGTCACTTCTACTCCTTCGGCCCCAGCATCTCACTTCCGATTTTCAGAGGCGGTGCGCTGGTCGCGAACGTCGCGTTGTCGCGTGAGCAAGCCGCCACGGCAACCATCGCGTACCGCAAGGCCGTCCTTACCGCGTTGCAGGAAGTCGAGGATGCGCTCAGTGCGCTGCACAACGACGCGCACATAAGCGCTGCTCTGCGTGATTCCGTGGCAGCCAATGAACGGGTCCTCGCGCTTGCCACTAGCTCCTACCGGTCCGGGATCGTGAGCTTTATCACAGTGCTCGACAGCGAGCGCCAGACCGGCCAGACGCAACAGCAACTCGCACAAGCCCTGCTGCAGGAAAGTACCGATCTGGTCAAGCTCTATAAAGCCCTGGGCGGCGGGTGGGAAACTGCAGAGAACCGTTAGGATTCTTCGGGGCAACGTCGCAGGCGCCAAGCAGGATCCCCACAGCGATGCGCCAGAGAGCCGCCGCTCGCGTCGCTCATCGCTCCGCTCCTCGCCGTGAGAGCGTGCAAACGCGATATCATTGACCGTTTCCGGAATCCGCCGACTGGATTCCGCGAGCAGCTCCGCTGTTGTGCACCGGTTGCGGTGAATGTCCCGCGAAACGAGATTCGAGGAATTCCACGAAGATCGCCAGAAGCAGCCACCGGTTTAGCCGCGTTCACCTTGCCTAGCAGTGGCGCTTGCGAAAAAGAACACAGCAAACCCAGTCAATAAGTTTGCACGCTGGCGCGGCTCAGGCAGAGCCCGCGCGCAACTTCCCGCCCGCGTAACGTCCGCACCCGCCTCGAAGAATCCTTGCCGCTTCAGCATCAGCCGGTGATGAGTAACCGCTCGTGGCAGCGCACCCCGAGGCTGACCTCGCTCGATTGCCATGCGCTTAGATTGGCCATGGATGCGGGAGCCGGTGGCGCGATCATGCTGGGCGCACGCGCAAGACAGAACCGCCGCAGGGCCAAGATCACGCTCCGCGGTGTGCCAAGATCTGTCCATCCACACGCCGGTGCCGTGCTGACGCGAAGCGCCGATTCGGCGCCCTGCACAACGGTGCGCGAGAAGTCTATCATCGGCAAGCGCTCGTACAGCTCATCTAGTGCGCGTGTGCCCTCGTCATCCCGGCGGCGGCGCACAAGAGCGGTCGTCATGTCTTCGACGACCTTCGGTAAGCGGCTGCGCATGAGCGCGAGCAGGGTTGTCGCACGCGCACAGAATATGAAGGTGTTCCAGACTGCGCCGCGAGCGATCAGAGAGCGCGCGACAGCGTCGGTCGGCTTCTCGACAAACTGCGCGACATAGCGGGTACCGTCATCGACCAGCTCTCCGGGCACGATGTAACCGAGTTCGGGATCAATGGTGTCGGGCTTAATGCCGATCAGGGTGGCGCCCTCCCAACTGCCGCTGACGAGCCGCGCAGCCGTACGGACGGTGCCCGCGAGCAGGGCCTCGTCGTGTACGTAGTGATCGGCGGGGAGAAACACGATGCGTGCGAGCGGATCGCGCTCGAGGATGTGCAGCAGCCCCAGCAACACACCATTGGCGGTCCCACAATTACGCGGCTGGACGATCACATTCTCCGCCGGAAGCAGCCGCAGATCATGCCGCCAATGGCGCTCGTGCTGCCGCCCGACAACCGCGCAAACGCGTTCTCGCGACACGATGCGTTGCGCTCGCTCTAGCGCCCCCCGTAGAAGCGAGGGGCCTCCGTTGAGAGAGCAGAACTGCTTCGGTACTGTATAGCCTCGTTCGTTGGTCGTGAGGCTCGCGAGCCGCGTCCCATCGCCCGCTGCGAGCACGATCGCCCAGGATTCCTGACGCTCTGTCATCCGTTGACGCTTGCAGTCAGAGTGCGCTGCACCGATCGGCCGGGTAATGAATACCCTTGATGGCGCAGCCGCAAGTATCTGCCCTTCTGCCGCGTGTGTGCCGCCCGCGCCATCTGTAACCCATGCCCGCACGCATTAGCGGCAATCAGAAGAGCAACGACTTGGATGACGCGTACGCCCGGCATCGGAGCAGTTTCGTACCTCGCGCAACGGCATTCTGTGCGGTATCGTACACAATCGAGTAGAGAATCATTCACTAAACGCGGAAGAGGTATACAGGAATGTTGCATCTGCCGGTGCACTTTTGAGAGCGCTGATCTTACAGTTAATCACTTCAAGATTAACGAGACATGAACGCATGATTAAATCGCTTGCCGAATAAATGAGGAGTCGCTTTTAATC
>Ga0302326_10030137_pt1 | contig 10865 bp, 10 predicted proteins | sample Palsa_T0_3_FD_202264 | JGI IMG/M metagenome (GOLD analysis project Ga0302326, IMG submission 202264) | Peat permafrost microbial communities from Stordalen Mire near Abisko, Sweden - Palsa_T0_3 | ecosystem: Environmental > Terrestrial > Soil > Palsa > Peat permafrost | place: Sweden: Abisko...
CGATGTAAGTAGTGATGTGCCGAACGTATGGCTCGTTCAGTTTCCTTCCGTTCAGGTAAAGCTGCTTGTCGACCAATCGGATGCGATCGCCCGGCACACCCATGCACCGCTTCACGAGCGTCAGGTTAAGGTCTGCCGGAGACCGGAATACAAAAATGTCGCCCCGCTTGATCTCCTGGTACGGCAGCAGATGGTTGGAAATCGGTCCCGCAGGCGCGTAGACCAACTTATCCACCAGCAGGTGATCGCCGACCAGTAGCGTATCCTGCATCGAGCCGGTCGGGATAACGAACGCTTGCACCAGGTTCGTGGTTCCGAAAAGCAGCAGGATAATGGTGACGGTCCAGTCAGCGATGAAACCCCGCTGCGTCTTGGTCTTGGCCGGCGCCGGTGCGGCTGTGTTCTTTTGAATAGTCGCGGTTGCCGATTTTTTGGGCTTCACAGCCAACTATTGTACGACGGGTGGATGGGATGTGGCCTTCCGCCCGTCCACACGAGCGGAAACGCACCGGCCTTCGCTCCCATGCATTTCGGCGCCTGGAAACAGATCGGGATCAATGCTATGTCGTGCACGCCCGTGCTGCTTCAGAACTGATAATCCGTCGGCTTGATGTTCTTGGCCCGCAGGTAGACAATGCACTGGCCGCGGTGATGCGCAGTGTGATCGACGGCCAGCAGCATCATCTCCATTCCGGTCATCTTGCCGCCTTCGCCATCGAAGGTTTTCATCATCGTGTCGTGCGTGATGGTGCCCATGGCGGAGATCACGAAATCGTACGAATCGTTGAGCATCTTGATCACCGTCGCCTTTTCAAAACTGGCCGGCTTTCCGAGCGGATCCTTCTGGCCGGAAAGTGTGGCGAAGAAGTACGAATTCGATCCAGCGATGTGCGCCATCTGCTCGCCGAAACTCATCTCGGCGGGATTCGGCTTGAAACTATAATCGGCCGCGGGCATCTGCTCGGCAAGCGCCAGCACATACTTCTTGGAAGTCTTCCAGTGGTCCACCAACTGCGGCGGCAATCCCGCCTCTTGTGCGAAAACGGGCAGCACGAGTGCTGTGCCCAGTAATAAAGTCGTCAGCGATCGGTACATAGCGTAACCCCTCCTGTCTACGATACTCTATCGTGAGGTGTCCTCCGTTGTGAAGAGGGCGGTAATCCGTTCGATCTCCAGCCTCGTGCGCCGTAGCGCCGCCAACGTTCAACGCCGCAACGCGCGGGTGCAGCGGAAGGTCGCGATGGGCGGGCCGCTGCGACGAGGCTCTATCCGTTCACGCTGACGCCTCGCGAACGCCTGCGGCGAACGACGCGACCAGGGACGCGCACGCTCGCCGATGACTTGCCGCCTGACGTGGGATGGCAGGCGTCCTGGCACAGACCGAAACGCCGCTCGCTGGCGACCGTGGTCGCCGCAAAACGATGCGCCGCGCATTGACGAACGCGCCGAAACGCGCGGGCGCAGCGCAACGAAGGGTGGCGATGAGCACGCCGGTATCAAGCGCGTGTTACCCGTTCGCGCTCCAGCGTCGCGAAAGGCGAACGGCGGGAACGTTGACGCGTTGCGCGGCCACGCAACCGACGAAAGCGCGTACGCCTAAACCTAGCGCGCAGCGCCGGCAGTAGAACGCAAACGACGCGCCGTTCATCGGCGACCGCGCCGCATCGCAGCGGGTGGTGGCGCGCCGGCGGGAAATGGGCCATCCGTTCACGCGCACGCTTTCGTGATTCACGCGAGCGCCGACCTTTCCTATCGCGCGTTTCGGGACCCTGCTTCGATGTTCCTTTTTGCGTTACCTAAGCCTCCGGTATCCTACCGACGTCTATTCTGCCGGTTGTTTCGCCGCATTCAGAATTTCGTCTACCGGTCGGGCGCGATTGAGCACATCCAGAATGAGTTCGCATTTGTCGCGATCTGAACGGTCGGATTCGTCGATCTGGTCGAGAACCTCCAGTTCCTCTCTCGCGGTCTGGAGCGATCTTCGCTTGAACCACTCCGTCACGAGCGGATCCTCTATCACGTTCATCGCCGTTAAAAGGTCCTCCTCGCTGACTAGCAGGCCACGGAAGAAGTAGGCTCGGTCCTTTAGCGCGCTTCTTGGATACTCGGCGACCGCCCTGAGCAGTGTTCGCGCCGCCGCCCAAGCCGAAACTTGCTCGGAATCGCCGCCCAGGCGAAAGCTTGTCTTCACGAAGCTGACCTTTGGCAAGAAATGGGCGGACTTGGCCTTGCGAAATCGCTCGATTAGCGCGTTCAAAATTTCTTGGATGGTTTGTTCGGGCATCCGCTCTCCCGGATGGAACTCCTCGTATTGGCGGTTCGCATCTCGAGTGACAAGGTCGCGCTTGCTCTCAACCCATTCTTTCGGATCACCGGATACGATAGAGCCCAGTAGCGTTCGACCCGCTTCTTCCAGGCGCTTCAATTCTGCCTGAAAGAACGGTTTGGCTTTGTGTGGCATCCAACGCGAACCGTCGGCAAGCGGGAACGAAAATTTCTCCCGCAAGCCGGATGTCCCTTTTCGTCGCGCCTCCAGTGCCCTGTTGGACCGCTCGTCGAGAACGGAAATCTTGTATCGCACTTCGCGTGAGATCACGCCGACCTCTCGGAAGCTGGGTATTCCGAACCATTCTGCCTTGATGGGAAGTTCCAAGGGTGGGATCCGGCTGCCCTTGTCGATCGTTACGAGGTCACCTTTCTCAAAAAGCTCGATAAGGTGTGGCAGCAGTAGGTCCGGCTTCGGCATCTTGAGTTCTGCGCGAATTTGCTCTTCAACGACTTTGGCTGCCTGCTCGATCACGGCCGGTGGCTGGGCTGTAGGCGTGTCCGCGTCCGTCGGAGGCAAGGCTGCCGACGCCGTCGCGCGGCAGCAAGCTGCGTATCGCTCCCACATTTCGGCCCCCTCGCGGGTGCCCTGAGCCGGTACCAGCGCCGGAATTCGTGCTGTCTCTGGCGTTAGTGGTGCTCCGTTGGCGGCCAGGTGACTGAACCAGGAGATGAACTGGTCCGCTATAAGCGGATCAGCCGCCGTTACGAGGTGCACCTCGTCGACGGCAGGTGGCATCAAACCGAAGTCGCCTGCCGTGGACGTCCAGAGTACATGAGCGGGTGAATCCCGTCGGACCCCGAGCACCCATGAACATCGTTGGCCCCACGCCTTGACGGCGAGAACCCACACCTTCAACCGGTTCATATCGACCAGAGTTAAGAGATCGAAGAGATCGTTCTCTTTCGTTGGACAGGTTGCGTGTACCAGCAGCACCAGCCGCACTTCGGGAGGCTGCGCACCAGACAGCAGCTCGCGAAGGTAGTCCACGCCGTGGCTATCGAGGCTCGAGGCAACCGCAGTCAGGGCAGTGCAGTCCACCGCCATCGCCTTTGGAGGACAGAGGAACTGGGCAGGAACGGCTCCTTCGAGCAGGACTTGGATTTTACCTGCCGTCTTTATCTCCAGTCCTTCCAAGTAGTCCGTTTCGAACAGGTTCATGTCATTCCTCCGGCGGGACGATTCGCCCTTATCCGCGAATGTCAAAAAATGTATCCCTGAGATACCCCGTTACCCTACTTCTCGAAGAATGGTTGTATCTCCGCGCAGGGCCCTGACATCGTCATTTGAGAATACGCTATTAGTTGTCTGTCTAGCAAGGATCTGTAGACGATTTGGATGGCATACTCCGACACTGTCTGGAGGTGCGAGAGCGAAAACCGAAAGGGAAGAACAAAGCAGTGCAACAGGCTGTGGGCCAACGCATTCGTGAGCTTCGAACCAGGCGAGGATGGTCTCAAGAAGAGTTTGCGGATATCTGTGGCCTTCACCGAACATACATGGGCAGCATTGAAAGAGGCGAGCGAAACCTGACCCTCGTCAGCATATTGACAGTTGCGCAGCACCTCGAAATGACCGTTTCGCAACTTCTTTCCGGCCTGGAGAGAAGAGCGACGGAATTCGGGAATAACCTTCCCAGTCGAAGCTGAGAATCGGCCTACTGAAACCCAACCTGTCACGGACTTGAGCGCGGAGGCGGCGCTCAAGGGATGACCCGACGCGCCGCCCCACCGCCGAACGCGGCGCAACGCGCGGGCGCAGCGCAATGGAAAGATGGCGATGGGCGGGCCACGCGAAGATCGCGTTGCCCATTCGAGCTCCAGCCCCGCGAACCGAATCGGAAGCCGCGCGTTCGACGTGCTGGTGGCCGCGGCGAACGACCGGCGGCAGCGCCGACGACGGAATTCGTCACCGAAGGCCGCCCATTTGGATACCGCATAGGGAAACCTCTTCGCGTCCTCCCTGGATGCAGGTGACGCGCAGGATGAAGCGGCCTTGGCGCGTCGGAGCGCACGAGCCGGCAGTAGAACGCAAACGATGCGCGAACAATCGACAAACGCGTTGCATGACGCAGGCGCATCGCAATCGTGGGACCCGTTGACTAGGCAGGCGTGGCCCGTATTACCCGTTCGTGCTCCAGCCTCGCGAACCCAATCGGACGCCGCGCGTTCGACGTGTGGGTGGCTGCGGCGAACGACCGGCGGCAGAGCTTACGACGGAAATCGTCGCTGAAGGCCGCTTTGTCCGACACCGTTTCTATGCCGCACAGGGACACGTCTTCGCGCCTCCGGGGTGCAGGAGAAGCGTGCAGGACGAAACGGGCTTGGCGTCTCAGAACTCCGGAGCCGGCAGTAAAACGCAACGACGCGCCGCTCATTGGCGAACGCGCCTATTGGGAGCAGCCGACGGAAAACCGGGTTAAGTGCTTGAACAAACACCTTCGACGAGCCGGGTCCGGCACTGGCTTGGGCGCGCCTCTCCCACTTCCATCAAAACGGTGGGGGTCATTGCGGGATTACTACCTCGACAAGAATTAGGCCTTAACCTATATTTGATCGCGCACTTTGTCCCCGACTCCGGTGTTTTCTTCGCTCGGGTCGGCCCTAGCGACGCCAGGAATTTCGGCAAGGAGAGACTTGACACCCCGCAGCCGTGCCGATCCGGTCACCAAAAGTTCGCTATTCCCCTAGTGCCAGTCAACCCGGCCCGGCACAGCCTTAAATAGCCCACTTGACAATAAAGTGGAGCACCGCCCATAATCGTGATGGAAGTTCCACTTGAATGCCAAGTAAAGGGCAAACTAAAGCGCCAGATAAAGCACAGGAGCGTATCCGGATACTTCAGGGCACGCTCGACTTGATTGTCTTGCGTACCCTCGCCTCCATGGGTCCCCAGCACGCCTACGGTATCGCCACCCGCCTCCAACAGGTGTCCCAAGATCTGCTCAATCTGAACCAGGGAACCCTCTACCCCGCGCTGGTTCGCCTGGAGCAGCAGGGCTGGATTGCGGGCACCTGGGGCCAAACCGAAAGCCACCGCGAGGCAAAGTTTTATGCTTTAACGAAGGCAGGCCAAAAGGCGCTCGGCCGCCAGACCGAGCGCTGGCGTCAAGTGTCCGGTCTCGTCGAAAAGCTGCTCAGCGAGGAGTCCTAGGCCATGCGCTCGTGCCGGCGATTTTTTTCGAGGCTCGACGCTTTCTTTCACTGCGGGCGCGCGGAGCGCGAGCTCCGTCGCGAAATCGCCGCGCACTTGACGCTTCTCGCGGACGATTTCGAGCGGCGCGGAATGCTCCCGGAGGAAGCCCGGCGAGCCGCCTTGCGCGCGTATGGCGGCGTCGAACAAGCCAAGGAGCTGCATCGCGACGAGCGGTCGTTTGTCTGGCTCGAACAAGCCTTCCAGGATCTACGCCATGCCTGTCGCGGCCTCGCCAGAAGTCCCGCGTTTGTGGCGGTCGCGGTGCTCTCGCTGGCCTTCGGCATCGGCGTGAATGCCGCGATCTTCACGCTGGTCAATGCCATTCTGCTGAAGAACCTGCCCGTACCCGATCCCCATCGCATCGTGCAGTTGAGCGCGCACATCCCAAAAGCAGGCATCGACAGCTCGGGCTTCAGCTTCCCGGTTTACCGTGAGCTGCGCCGGCGAACCGAAATCGTCGCGGACATCGCCGGCTTCACCGGATCCGCTGCGGTTCTCGACGTGAACGGGGTCCCCCGGAAGATTGATTTGCAATTGGTCACTGGCTCTTATTTTCCGTTCTTCGGCGGCCGTCCGGCGCTGGGCCGCTTGCTCGATGAGGAAGACGACCGTGTGGAAGGCGCGCATCCTGTCTGCGTCCTCAGCTATCCGGCCTGGAAGATCCATTTCGGCGGAGATCCTCATGTTCTGGGACAAACCATTCGCATCAACGGCATTCCCTTGCGGATTGTAGGAGTGGCCGGCTCCGATTTTGTGGGCGCCGAACTGCAGCGGCGCTATGACGTTTGGGCTCCCATGGCGGTGATTCACGATCTACTTCATCGTCCCCGCGAGTCGCCGAATTATGGCGGGATTTCAGCCTTGGCTCGCCTGCGCCCGGGCATATCGTTAAGGAAAGCCGGCGCGCGTTTCGAGGCCGCCAGCCGCGCCATCGAAGATGCGCTTCCACGGCGTCACCCTCAAGCCGGCGCCATCTACCAGGTCCGCGATGCCAGCAAAGGATTCGATCGCTGGCGATCCACTCTGCACGACCCCTTACTGATTCTGCTGGGTGCCGTTACGCTGGTGTTGTTGGTGGCCTGCGCAAATCTGGCGAACCTGGCGCTGGCGCGCAACCACGAGCGCGGCCGCGAATTCGCCATCAAGCTCGCTCTCGGCATCGGCCGCTGGCGGCTATTCCGCGAGTTGCTGGCCGAAACGGTCGTCCTGACATTCGGCGGCGGAGCACTGGCTTTCTTACTTTCGCTGGCGCTCACGCGCTTCCTGCTGGCGCTGTTCAATGCCGGCGCGCATTCTCAAAACCTGCACGTCGCGCCGGACGCCTCCATCCTTCTGGTCACTTTCGGTGTTTGCCTTTTGACCGCCCTGATTGCGGGTCTCTATCCCGCCTGGCAAGCCTCGCGCACCGATCCCGCCCGGGATCTGCAAGGCGAGTCGTCCCAGGGTGTGCGCGGCGGCCTGATCCGCCGATTGCTCATTCTGGCGCAGGTCACCATGGCGGTCGTACTACTTTTTGGAGCCGGCCTTTTCGTACACAGCCTGCGTAACTTGAACATGATCGATCTGGGCTACGACATCCAACGGGTGCTCACGGTCGAACTCGATCAGCGTGGGACCGCCCAGATGTTCAAGCCGGTGACGGCGCCTCCAGCGCTCGCCGCGGTCCTCGCTCGCGTGCGCCAACTACCGGGCGTCGCCTCCGCCGCATTTTCCCGTCCCGGCGTTTTGTCGGGGGGATTTATGATTGCGGGGATCAGGACCACCGATGCTTCGGGTAATCCGCCGAATATTCAGACGAGTTTCCTGCTGGCGGGCACAGGCTACTTGGCCACCCTGCGCATCCCCCTCCTGCGCGGACGCGACTTTACCGCGGTCGACCGTCCGGGTGGGAATCTGGTCGCCATCGTCAATCAGTATCTGGCCTCGCGGATTTGGCCGGGTCAAGACCCGATTGGAAAGCACTTCGACGGATGGAACTTGAAGAACATCGAAGTCGTCGGCTTGATCGGATACACGAAGTACCAGGATGTCCGGGAACAACCCAGGCCTATTGCGATTCTGGCCTTCGATCAGACGCCGGTAGTCGGCGCCTCTTTGGAGATTCGCAGCCTCGGGCCGGGCCTGGAGCAAGCCCGCATCGAGCGCGAGGTCCGCGAAATCGTCAAGTCCACCGCCCCCGATTATCAGGTCTCCGAGGTCGCCACCATGGAACTGATGCGCGACAACCTGATTGCGCAAGACCGCTTGCTGGCCTTCCTGGCGACCTTGTTTGGAGTCCTGGGCACCGCTCTCGCCCTGGTCGGCATCTACGGCCTGATCTCGTATGCGGTGACCCGGCGCACCCGCGAGGTCGGCGTCCGCGTGAGCGTCGGGGCCCAACCGGGCGATGTGGTCTGGATGTTTCTTCGCGAGTCGCTGACGCTGGTGGCGGCAGGCATGCTTCTCGGCTTGCCGCTCGCGCTGGTGCTGGCCCGCTTCGCCCGCGGCCTGCTCTTTGAGGTCTCCGCAGCCGATCCCGCAGGCATCGGCGCCACACTCTCGCTGCTCATGCTGGGAGGTCTGGCGGCAGCCTTCGTTCCGGCCCGCCGGGCAACGCGCATCGATCCTATGCAGGCGCTACGCCACGAGTAGGCGAGTTATGAACGTCGCGCCACAGATCCTCAAAATCACCCCGGGTGCCACGGTGACGACGTTTTACGGCTTCTGCTCCCAAAGCAACTGTACGGACGCCAACCAACCCTGGGCGGGTCTGCTCCAGGGCACCGATGGTGATTTCTACGGGACAACCCAGGAAGGCGGGACCGGCTTTGGGACGGTCTTTAGCCTGTCCGTAGGTCTGGGCCCTTTCGTGAAAACACTGCCCCACTCCGGCGAGGTGGGAGCGGCCGTTCGTATTCTGGGAACGGGTCTGACGGGTACCACCAGCGTGAGCTTTAACGGGATGCCAGCCGCATTCGATGTGGTCTCGGCTACCCAAATCACGACCGCCGTCCCAGCCGGAGCTACCAGCGGCAAGATCCAGGTGACCACACCCGGCGAGACGCTCTTAAGTAGCGGCCTTTTCCTGGTGTTGCCATAGAGTGCGTTGTACTTCAGGTTGACCAGACCGGCCTGGCTCGCACTATCCGTTCGAGCTCCCGCCTGGCGAACCGAATGGATGCTGCGCGTTCGCGTGTGGGTGGCCGCGGCGAACGATCTGGGACAGGCCCACGACGGAATTTGTCGCCGAAGGCGCTTTTGCCGACCCCGTTTCATGCCGCACGGCGCTGCAGAAGCAGACCACGTCGCTTGGGCGATAATACAGAAACATGGCGCGCGAGGACTTCCACTACGAAGGCGACAGTTTAGAGCGCGTCGAGCATCTGCTCGCAATTGAGGCCGCCGTAGTCGAAAAAATCAGGAATGATCGCTCGCTGTCCTCGGCTCAACGTGAGGAACTGATCCGTGAGGTTGAATGCCGAATCGACGCGGGTGACTTTCCGGAGGGTGAGGACTGGAATGATGATGATGCCCTGGCAATCCTCGTTCGTAAACCGGGGCCAAAGGCCCCAAGAGGAAAACTCGGGGCAGCCGTCCGTCGCGAACCAGAATCCGAGGATACGTCGGATCCCGTCACTCCCAAATCCATAACACCAGAACTGACCAAACCTTCCACGGATTCTCGCAGTGCGATGCTTTAGTCCGTAGAAGCAAAACCGGCATAGCCGATTATCGCTGTGTAACTGCTCGAGATGTTGTCGCAACATCTAGGGGAAAGTCTTCGCGTCCCCTGGATGCAGGAGAGGCGCGCAGCAGCAAGCGGGCTTGCCGCCTCCGAACTCCAGAGCCGGCAGTAGAACGCAAACGATGCCTCGCTGGTCGGCGAACGCGTCGCGTCGCACGGGCGCATCGCACTCCTGGATCGCCGGCCCCCGCCACCAGGATCCGCGTTGGCGGGGCCGAGTCTGAAAAACAACCCGACGCTGGCCCGACTCCCCCAGCAACCGGCAACCAGTCTTCGAGTATGGCCAAGGGTAAGGGTGAAGTCAATAACCCCGTGACCTGCCCCGCAAGATGAGACAGCCGATAAGTTGAGACCCAGCCCTCGGAGGTGGTCCGCAGCCCCGTCTTTCCGGCCTTCTGGAGCCTAAAGTATCTCAATTGACCCTCTCAACCAAGCCCGCCTTTCAGAGAAGCCCTTCGCCCTCATCACAGATTCAGAAGGCAAGTGCGCTTCCGTGTCAAGGGCGGGCGTTTTTTGCCCGGCGCCAGCGGACCCTTGACACGGGAGCGCACTTGCCTTATTTACCATCGGGAGGGCGAAGGGCGGGCCCCCCGCGGCGGCGGCGAACTCTTGCGGGGTGCGGTCTCCCAGGGCGCTGTGGGGCCGTGTACGATTGTAATCATCGCGCCATCGTTCGATCTTTTCCCGTGCATCCGCCAAGTTGAAGAAGACCTCCCCATTTAAGCATTCGTCTCGCAGGCGGCCGTTGAAACTTTCGATGTATCCGTTCTGCACCGGCCGGCCGGGCCGGATAAAATCCAACTTCACTCCCGTTTCATATGCCCAGACTTCCATTACCCGGCCCGCAAACTCGCTGCCGTTATCCGTGGTGATCGATTCCGGCACCCCCCGGACGGCGACCAAGCGTTTCATCTGGGTTACTACTTGCGTGCCCGTCTGTGATCGATCCGCGTAGGCGCACAAACACTCGCGGGTGTATTGATCGACTACCGTCAGAATCCGGAACCAGCGCCCATCCCCGAAGCGGTCACTCACAAAATCCATACTCCAGCGCTGGTTCCGCCGCGTCGCTCCTGCCAGTGGCACGCGCGCATGCGCGGCGCGTTTGCTCCGTTTGGCGGTACGCACCTGCAACCCTTCTTCCCGGTACAGCCGGTAAACCCGCTTCGCATTGACTGCGCGACCTTCCCGCCGCAGTAATACGGTCAGCCGACGATAGCCGTAACGAGTTCGCGTGCCGGCCAGCTCCCGCAGCCGCATTCGCAAATCGGCCTGGCCGTCCCGCCGGCTTCGATAACGATTCGTCCAGCGTGTGATCCCGATCAGTTCGCAGGCTCGTTTCTCACTGACTCCATACGCCTGCCGCACATTCGACACCAACTCCCGGCGTGCCGCAGGCTTCAAGCCTTTTTTGATAGCACTTCCTGTAAGATGTGCTTGTCCAAACTCAGATCCGCAACCAAGGTCTTGAGCTTCCCATTCTCTTCCCGCAACTGCCGCAACTCGCGAAGCTCGTTCAGACCCAATCCCGCGAAGCGCTTCTTCCAACTGTAAAACGCCTGCTGCGATATCCCCATCTCCCGGCAAACATCGCCCACTTTCTTGCCGCCTTCGGCTTGC